>JACKQG010000002.1_pt1 | contig 352255 bp, 347 predicted proteins | sample 8237621 | NCBI WGS metagenome assembly JACKQG01 (sample SAMN15677084, study PRJNA649215) | marine metagenome | biome: marine; feature: Black Sea; material: saline water; isolation source: suspended particulate matter (SPM) from the Black Sea western gyre | collected 2013-06-09/2013-06-10...
GGGAGACAAGCCACTCCACGATCTCGGCGTCCTCGAGGCCCTCGCCGATGTCGGGGAGTTTGAACAGGAACGTCATGCCGTCAGGCCAACTCGAGGGTGTGGCGCACGGCGGCAATGATCCTGGCCTCGTCTGGGACGTAGTGGTCCTCGAGCATTCCCACCGGGTACGGGACGTCGTATCCGGACACACGCGCCACGGGGGCCTCGAGATCCCAGAAGCATTCATCGCTGATCGTGGCGATCACCTCTGACGCGAAGCCCCCCGTCTCACAGGACTCCTGAACCACGACGGCCCGCCCGCAATGGCTCACTGCTGTAGCTATGGCCTCAATGTCGAGGGGAACGATGGTGCGCAGGTCCAGCACCCGCACCGAGAGCCCCTCGGAGCGCAGGGTGTCGGCGGCCCGACAGGCCAACTCCACCTGGTAACTCCACGCGATGATCACGATGTCATCGCCCTCGCGGGCGGTCCTGGCCACTCCCAGAGGAACCAGATGTTCGCCATCGGGGACATCGCCCCTGATTCCGCGGTAGCCGCGGAGAGGTTCCAGAAACAGCACCGGGTCGGGCTCCCTGATCGACGCAGCAAGGAGCCCCTTTGCATCGGCGGCGGTAGCCGGCATGGCGATCTTGAGGCCGGCCATGTTTGCAAACTGGGCCTCGAGTGAGTCCGAGTGCAGTTCTGGTGTGCGGACACCCCCACCGAATGGGGCCCTGATCGTGATCGAGGGATCAAAGCGCCCCTGGGTGCGGTAGCGCAGCCTGGCCACCTGGCCGGCCAACTGGTGCATCGCCTGGTAGGAAAAGCCGAGGAACTGGATCTCTGCCACTGGAACCAGGCCGGCGATGGCCAGACCGACTGTGGCCCCGGCAATAACCGCCTCGGAGATCGGCGTGTCCACGACACGCTGCTCGCCGAACTTCTCGAAGAGGCCTTCGGTTGCCCTGAAGACCCCACCGTTTCGTGCCACGTCCTCGCCCAGCACCACTACCCGGTCATCCCGGGCCATCTCGGCGTGGAGGGTTTCGTTGATGGCCTGCAGCATGGTCAGGTCGCTTGTCGCAACATCCTCCAGAGGATTCTCCATGGCTACCGGTCCTCCCTCTGTCCAGCCTCTAGCAGGTCGGCCCGTTGGCGCTCCAGACGCTGGGTATCGGCAGAGAAGCAGTGGTCCAACACAGCGTCGGGGGAGAGCGGCATCGCCTTGGCGGCGTCAAGTGCCTTGTCAAGCAGGTCCATGGCCTCGGCCTCGGTCGCCGCCTGCGCATCATCATCCCAGAGGCCGAGTTCCTCTAGTTGGCTGCGGAGACGCAGGATGGGATCGTTGCGTCTGGCGGCCTCGAGGTCCTCGGGGGGCACGTAACGGGTCGGGTCATCGGCTGTGGTGTGGGCCCCCAGCCTGTAGATGACCGCCTCCACGAGGGTCGGGCCCTTGCCAGCCAGGGCCCGGCTGCGGGCCTCGTCCACTGCGTCGTACACGGCGGCCGCATCGTTGCCGTCGACCTTTATGCCGGGAATTCCAAAGCCGGCCGCCTTGGCGGCGAAGGACTCCGCCGCCGTCTGCTGGTGAACCGGGGTTGAGATGGCCCACTGGTTGTTTACACAGAGCATCACCACCGGTGCATTCAAGACGCCGGCCAGGTTCCCGGCCTCGTAGAAGTCGCCCTCAGAGCTGGACCCGTCGCCGAAGAACACAAGCGCCACCCCGGGCTCACTTCGCAGCGTCATGCCCCAGGCGATTCCGACGGCATGTGGAATCTGGGTGCCGAGGGAGATCTGATTGGGGAGGACCCGGATGGGTTCAGGAATGTGGCCGCCGGCCGGATGCCCGAGGCTGTAGAGCATGAAACGCTCAAGGATCTCGGGACCGTAGCGACGCAGTGCCAGAGGCTCCCGGTACTGGGGTGCAACCCAGTCATGCTCGGTTTCGAGGGCGTGGACAGCAGCGACGATCGTTGCCTCGTGTCCGTCGATGGGGGCGACCGTGCCCACCTGGCCCTGGCGCTGGAGGTTCCACAGGCGGCCCGACTGGGTACGGGCCATGACCATGTCGACGAGAATCTCACGCAACTGGGCGTTGGACGGACTGGTCACCGGTCCTCCTCGTCGGGCTGGTCGGGAGCGCAGCTGCGGAGCCCGGTGGTCTGGCTTGGGACGCCTCTGAGGCTAGCCGTGGGGCGATCCTGAGACACCGGTCACAGGTGTCCGATGTCACCAGATTCCGGCCCCTTCCGACGGGTGGACGGGGGCCGAAATGACTATTGTTGACAGCACAGCAGGTGACGGTTCCCCCACCGAGAACCTGCGATGACTGACCGGGATCACCCCCCCGATCCCGGTCGACAGCAATACCGCGTGCCCCGCCTATCCCCCCAGGTGGGGCATGCGACGTTTTCGTCCGAAGTTCCAGCTTTGGCGGCCTGTGTCCTCCACATCGTTGCGCCGTCAAGGACGCATCTAGGCTCCTGTCGACCTCAGACGAGTCAGGGAGATGTGAGCATGGCGACGAATCGACGTGACCTCATCCGCATGACCGACGATGAGGTCACGGTCTTCATCGACGGGCAAAAGAGCCTCCAGGTTGCCTGCATTGACCGCGATGGTTCACCCCACCTGTCCACGCTCTGGTTCGCAGTCCTCGACAAGAAGCTGGCATTTGAGACCTACACCAGGTCTCAGAAGATCGTGAACCTGCGTCGTGACCCGCGTATCACCGTCCTGTTGGAGGACGGTCTCGAGTACGACAAGTTGCGCGGGGTCATGATCAAGGGCACCGCCACGCTCGTCGACGACGGCGACGGGCTCCACCGCATTGCTAGGGCCGTCGTGGAACGAAACCAGCCCGGCCTGGACCCCGAGGCGCTTGACATGGCGGCGGCCCAACTTGCGGTCAAACGAACCGGGGTAATTGTCGAGCCAACCAAGGTCATCTCCTGGGACCACACGAAGCTCACGTGATCTCTCTGGTTTTCCATGCGGAGTATGAGGGTGCGGCCCTAGCATGAGCCCGATGGATGCCCTCTTCGCTGTCCAGGATGAAGACACGATCGTCCGCCAACTAAGGCACCGTCACGCAAACCTTCCCGAACGTCGGGCGCTGGTTGACGCCGAGGCAATGGTTGTTGCGACCGCCGCTCAGGTCGAGGAGCACAAGGTCTCCCACCTGGATCTGTTCCGCCGTCAGCGTCGCTATGAGGGCGAGGTGGCTGCTGTCGAGGACCGCCTCGGCGAACTCGACACCCTCCTCTACGGAGGATCCGTCACCTCACCCAAGGAGGCTGTGGCGATCCAGACCGAGATCAGCCATCTCCGCGAGCGCCTAGACAGCCTCGAGGGGACGGTACTTGAGGTCATGGAGGAACTGGAACCCGTCGAGCGCCTAATTGCCGACCTGGATGTCCGGGGCGTCGAAGAGGCATCGGTGGTTGAACACTGCCGAGGGGAACTGCTTGCCGCCGAGGCAGTGGTGGATGCCGACGTGGCCCAGGCCAACGAGAGGCGCAGCGCAGCAGCGGAGCAGGTGGACCACGACGTCCTGGCGCGCTACGACCGGGCTGCCGCAGGGTTGGGGGCCAGCACGGTGGTTCACTTCGCAGGCTCCAACTGCACCGGTTGTCCGTACTCGATGCCTGCCGTAGAAGCCGACCGGGTGCGTGCACTGGCCGAGGGAACTCTTGCCGAGTGCAACGAGTGCGGGCGTCTCGTGGTGCGCTGACGGGTGTTCATCTGGTTCGTGGCGGGGTCCCTCGTGGCCGTTCCTCTGGTATTTGACAGTCCCGATCTGGACGTTCGGTTCGTGCTGGTCGCAGCACTTCTTCCCGTCAGCGAGGGACTGGTTGGAGGGCCGTGGATACTGCACACCCTTGCCGGGAGCGTGTTCGCCCTCACCGTGGTGATGTTGTCAACACGTGGTAGTCGCACTCAGCGGCAACGTTGGATGGGAGTGCCCATCGGAATGTTCACCCACCTGGTGATGGACGGAACATGGGGTTACACGACCCTTTTCTGGTGGCCTGTTGCCGGAGTCGACACGCTCGGCGGATCGTCACTACCCGAGTTCGACCGCTTCCCGGGGACGCTCGGGCTGGAGTTGCTGGGCCTGCTCGCATGCGCCTGGGGATGGAGGCGATTCGGTCTCTCGGACCCGCAGCGTCGAAGGAGGCTCTGGGCGGAGGGAAGGCTCGAGACTATTCGTGGTCGTTGACTCCGCCTGAGGGCGGGGGAGAGAACCCATCGGGCCAGACCGTGCCCCCGCCATGGCGGATACCCGTCAGGTCGGCACCCTCCAACTGGACGTCGGAAAGGTCGGCGTCGACAAGGTCGGCGAGGCTGAGATCGGCCGAAATGAGCGACGCCCCCTTCAGAACGGCCCCCGTCAGGTTGATGGCGCGCATGACTGCGCCATTCAGCACCGCACCTCGCAGGTCACATCCTGCGGCGAACGCCCCCGTCAGGTCGGCCTCGCGCATGCAGGTGCGCGTGAGCGAGGTGCCAGCGAGCGTCGCTGAGCCCAGGCGTGCAGCGGTGAGATCGGCAGCCGTCAACCATGCACCGCTCAGGTCGGCACCCCGCAGGTCGGCTTCGGCCAGGCGGGCGCTTCCGAGCCACACACGGCTCAGCATCGCTCCGGCCAGACGCGCCCCGCGGAGGTCAACATGCCAGAGGTTGGCATGGTGCATGTCGACGTCGGTCAGGATCGTGCGCTGGCAGATTGCGTGGCGTAGGTCAGCCCCTACCAGCTTGGCCCCCGTCAGGTCGGATCCGCTCAGGACGGCGCCCCCAAGCCATGCACCGGTCAGGTCGACGTCGCGGAGGTCACTGTCGGTGAGGTCGGCCCCGGCCAGGTCGGCCCCGGCGGCGATCTCGTGCCCGTTCACCTGCATCGACAGCAGACTACGTGCACTCGGCCACGAGGTAGGTGACGGTGAGCCGGCCTGTAGGCGGGGTTCTGTCCACCGGACCCTTGCGGGTATCCGGTTGTGTGGCCATCCATCTGTGCGGCCCACCTGGAAGTGTCAGCGGGCGGACAGCCCTCTCCCTGTTCGGCCTTGCTCCGGATGGGGTTTACCAAGCCGACCGGGTCACCCTGGCCGCTGGTGCGCTCTTACCGCACCGTTTCACCCTCACCTGTGCCCGATGTGCCTCCCCGGGGGGAGGTACGCCGGGCCATCGGCGGTCTGTTCTCTGTGGCACTTTCCTGCGGGTCGCCCCGACTGGCCGCTAGCCAGCATCCTGTCCTCTGGAGCCCCGACCTTCCTCAGCGTGGCGGACCACGCCGCGGCCACCCGGCCGGCTCACCGTCCCCATCAGTGTGGCGCGACAGGGTGCCCACATCCAACAAGAATCCGATCTTGTTCCTCCCTAAGGATTGTTCAGCACCCGTTTCGCGGGAATAGGGCTTGCGTGTCCACGTGAAGAGAGGTAGCAACTGCCGGGGACATGGGAGCGACTTCTGACACCGGGACCGTCTTGGCCATCTGGCATGAGCGGGGGGCCTGCAGGGGTCTTGACGCGTCGATCTTCTACCCGGATCCGGATGACGAGCACCAGACGGCACGGGCCAAGGCTGTCTGCTCAGGTTGCGATGTCAGAGAAGCCTGCCTGGAGCATGCGCTGACCTGGCGGGAACACACCGGAGTATGGGGGGGCGCCACCGAACTTGAGCGACGGCGCATCACCAGGCGTCGCCGCCGGACCGCCTGAGGTATAAGGCCGTGCCTCTTGAGCAACTGGGTGGTTGGCCGGGTCTCCTTGCCCGCCTCTGCGATGGTGGTGACCTGACCGCTGCAGAGGCTGAGTCGGTTCTGGCCGAAATCCTTTCCGGTGTGGCCGATCCGGCTCAGATAGCGGCCTTCCTGGTGGCTCTCAAGATCAAGGGTGAGACCGCCGAGGAGACAACTGGCCTCGTCAGGGCGATGGTGGCGGCAGCCGAGTCTCTTCATCTGCCGGACGGCACGATCGACATCGTCGGAACCGGCGGGTCACCGGCAAGGAAACACGGCGCCCTGAACGTGTCGACGATGGCCTGCTTTGTCGCTGCAGGAGCCGGGGCAACCGTGTGCAAGCACGGCAACCGGCGTGCGTCGTCGTCATCGGGTGCTTTCGACCTGCTGGATGCCCTTGGAATCGACATCGACCAGACACCGGCGCAACTTGAAGCCCAGGTGGCCGTCCACGGTCTCGGGTTCGCCTACGCACGGACCTTTCATCCAGCCATGAGGTTCGCCGGGCCGGTGAGGGCCGGGATCGGGGTGCCGACAGTGTTCAACGTGCTTGGCCCGCTCTCTCATCCAGGCCGGGTGCGGCGTCAGGTCGTGGGCGTCGTCAACGACGATCTGGCCGACCGGATGGTCGAGGTCCTCCGGGCAGGCGGGTCGACACGTGCATGGGTCGTAACCGGCCACGGCCACCTCGACGAGATTGCCGTTACCGGACCGACCAGGGTCACCGAACTGAACGACGGCGAAATATCCCGGTGGAATCTGGATCCCACCGATCTTGGCATCCCGACGGCTGATCCATCTGATCTGGTGGGTGGCAGCCCCGAACAGAATGCCGTCATCACGCGGGCAATCCTGGCCGGCGAGGAGAGGGGAGCGAGACGCGACATCGTGATGCTCAACGCAGCGGCAGGGCTGATCGTTGCCGGCGTAAGTTCCAATCTGGCAGATGGCATCGAGGCTGCCGGAGAGTCGATTGACTCAGGTTCAGCGGCCCAGGTACTGCAGGCGATCTCGGCCTGAGGTCACGAACAGGGGTCGCGTCGTGCGAGCATGGCGGGGTGCCAGACCAGATTTCAACGACCCGGAGGGTAGACCCCACCGGTGACGCAACCCTCGATGTCGAGAACCTCAAGGCTCTCGGCATTGAGGCCGGGTTGGATGCTGTCGGGGTGACCTCGGCGGAACCGTTCACCGAAACCCTGGCGGAGATCCTGCGCCGACGCGAAGCAGGCCTGCACGGTGGAATGCAGTTCACCTTTCGCAACCCCGAACGCTCCACCGACCCCGGACGCATCATGGAAGACGCCCGATCCCTTGTGGTTGGCGCCATGCGGGTGTCGGCCCCCCGCCTTCCTGAACCCGGGTCCGGGAAGGCCAGGATCGCCGCGTACGCCAGACACGACCACTACGGGGACCTGAGGAAGGCGCTCTCCGTGATAGCGGGACACCTCACGGAGGCCTCCTACCGGACGAGGGTCGTCGCTGACGACAACTCCCTCGTCGATCGTGCAGCGGCAGTGAGGGCGGGACTGGGCTGGTACGGACGCAACGGCAACGTTCTGCTGCCCGGACATGGGAGTTGGTTCGTTCTTGGCTCGGTCGTGACCAACGCACAGCTGGCACCGGATCAGGAGACGGTTGCTGACGGTTGCGGTGCCTGCACATCATGTATTGACGGCTGCCCGACCGGGGCGATTGTCGAACCCGGGGTTGTAGATGCCCGCCGTTGTCTGGCGTGGCTGGTGCAGGCACCAGGATCCATCCCCGCGGAGTTTCGAAAGGCCATGGGTGGACGCATCTACGGGTGCGACGAATGCCAAGAGGTCTGTCCGGTTGGCCGTTCAGGACGCGCAGCGGACGGAAGCGAAGATCCGGCAGCCGACGTTGAAGCAGTTGAGATCCTGTCCCTCTCCGACGACGAGCTCCTGGGTCGGTTCGGGCGCTGGTACATCGCCGAACGTGACCCCCGCTACCTGCGTCGCAATGCCCTCGTTGTGCTCGGCAATACGGCTGACCCGACCGACCCGGCCGTCCTGAGTGCTCTCAGGTTCAACCTTGAGGGCTCTGACCCGATGCTTAGGAGCCATGCAGCCTGGGCCGCCACCGAACTGGGACGTGGCGACATGGTGGAGGCCGGTGCATCCCATTGAGGCGCCACCTTCTTGTCACCAACGACTTCCCACCAAAGGTGGGCGGCATTCAGTCCTATCTGTGGGAACTCTGGCGGCGACTTCCAGCCGGCGACATCTCTGTCCACACCACCCCATATCCGGCGGCCAACGAGTTCGATGTCGGCCAGGATTTCGAGGTGACCCGATCCAGGGAACCTGTGCTCCTTCCGTACCCGTGGCTGCACGGTCGCGTCGACAGGCTCGCCGAACAGTTCGCGGCCGACCTGACCATCTGGGATCCGGCTGTACCGGTCGGCATGTCGGCCCCGCGCAGCAAGTTGCCCTACGCGGTAGTGCTGCATGGTGCCGAGGTGACCATCCCCGGGCGCCTTCCGGTCACGAGGACCCTGCTGGCAAGGGTCCTGAACGGTGCTTCCCTGGTGATATGTGCCGGGAGGTACGTTGCCGCCGAGGCCGAGAGAGCCGCACGCCGGCCCCTGCCGACGCTGATAGTGCCTCCGGGTGTGGACACCGGACGCTTCTCGCCGCTGGATGCAGCAGAGCGGGATTCAGTCCGCTGCGAGCTGGGTCTACCGACCGATGCTCCCGTCGTCGTCGGCGTCAGCCGCCTTGTGCCCCGCAAGGGCATGGACACGCTCATCAGGGCAGCAGGCCGACTCCGCTCGCGGTTCCCTGACCTTGTCGTCGCAATCGCCGGCTCGGGCCGGGACCAACGACGTCTGAAGGACCTGGTTGAACACACCGGTGCTCCCGTACGCATTCTGGGGCGACTTCCCGACAGCCTCCTGCCGGGCCTCTACGGCGCCGGCGAGGTGTTCGCGATGCCGTGCAGGTCCCGGTGGCGTGGGCTCGAGCAGGAGGGCTTCGGAATCGTCTTTGTGGAGGCCGCCGCATGTGGTGTTCCTCAGATCGCCGGCGAAAGCGGTGGTGCCGCCGAGGCGGTGGAGCACGGCGTTACCGGCCTGGTGCTCGAGCATCCAGAGTCCGACAGGGATCTGGCTGACGCAATCGCCGACATTCTCGAAGACGAGCAGCGACGGACACGGATGGGTCTGGCGTCTCGGGAGCGTGCCCTCCGAGAGTTCTCCTACGACGTTTTGGCCAGACGCCTCGAGGCCGGAATCGACGATGCTGATCTCCAAGATGGCCACTGATTCCCCTTGACGCAGTAAGGGACGATTTGCCTCCACAAATGTGGCGGGTTGTTCCGATACTGTCGGGGTAGAGGAGAAACGCGATGACCGAGCACGCCAGTCAGCACGTAACGATCAAGGCGCCACCACAGCGCTGCTACGAGACCGTCCTCGACGTCGAACGCTTCTCCGAGTGGGCTCCAGATATCAAAGAGGCCCGGGTTCTTGCACGCGATCAGGAAGGGCGCCCGGGCGACGTGGCCTTTCGGGCCGCAGCCATGGGCCGCAGCAGCTCCTACACCCTCCGCTACACCTACGGTTCGAACCCGCTGCGAATTTCATGGCGCCTCCTTGAGGGTGACGTGATCTCTCGCATGACCGGCGACTACGAGTTCATGCCTGTCGAGGGCGACCCCAACTCGACCCTGCTCGCCTACGACCTCGATGTGGACCTGCTGGTTCGGCTGCCCGGCTTCGTGAAGAGACGACTAGAGGCCAAGATCGTCCACACGGCGATAGACGACCTTAAGTTCCGCGTCGAGGCTGGAACCCACGCCAACTGAGTTCTGGGTCTGATCCCCTAAGCTCCGAAACTGGTTTTTCTGCCGGCTGCACGGTTGACACCAGCGGTACGATCCGGCGATGGAGTTTCGACGCATCACCTCTCTGCCGCCCTACGTCTTCACGATCATCGACACCCTCAAGGTTGAGGCACGGAGGGCGGGCGCAGATGTGATCGACCTTGGTTTCGGAAACCCGGACCTGCCGTCACCTGACCTGGCGGTGGAAAAGCTTGTTGAGGCGGCACGTAACCCACGGAATCACCGCTACTCCTCGAGCAAAGGGCTTCCCAAGCTGCGTGAGGCCGTCGCCGCCCTCTACGAGCGACGGTTCGGTGTGAGCCTCGACCCGGATCGGCAGGTCCTCAACACCATCGGTGCCAAGGAGGGCTTCGCGCACCTCATGTGGGTGCTCCTGCAACCCGGCGATGCCGCCCTCGTGCCCTCACCTTCATATCCGATCCACCGTTACTCGCCCCTCTTCGCCGGCGCCGAGGTTCGCGAGATGCCTTTCACCCTGGATGGCGATTTCATCGGGATGCTCCGGGAAGGATGGGACTACTCCTGGCCAAAGCCCAGGGTCATCGTCTTGTCGTTTCCCCACAACCCGACTACTGCCTGCGTGGACCTCAAGTTCATGGAAGAGGTGGTCGCGTTTGCCAGGGAGCGGGACGTCTTGTTGGTCCATGACTTTGCCTACGCAGACGTCGGCTTTGACGGATACCAGCCTCCGTCGATCATGCAGGTTCCCGGCGCCGATGAGGTTGCAGTGGAGCTCTACTCCATGACCAAGAGCTTCTCAATGGCGGGTTGGAGGGTCGCCTTCATGGTGGGGAACGCCGAGGTGATCGCAGCCCTCACGAAGCTCAAGTCCTATCTCGACTACGGGAGCTTCCAACCGATCCAGATAGCGGCAACGGTCACGTTGAATGAGGCCGCCGACCATCCGACCGAGGTCTGCACCACATACCAGCGGCGACGCGACACCCTCTGGGACGGTCTGAACCGCATCGGCTGGCCGATTGAGCCACCCCGGGGGACGATGTTCGCATGGGCTCCAATCCCGGAGCAGTACCGCGACATGGGTTCGATTGAGTTCGCCAGCCTCTTAGTTCGAGAGGCGAACGTGGCGGTGTCGCCCGGAATCGGATTCGGTCCGGGAGGCGAGGGCCATGTCCGCTTTGCCCTCATCGAGAACGAACAGCGGATCGGTCAGGCCATCAGGAACCTGAAGGGATCGCTTGACCGTCTGGAGGCCTGAAACTTCTGGTCAGGCGTCCGTCTCCCATGACCGGCTCCGCTGCACGGCGTCAAGCCATCGGGTGTAGGACGCCTCGACCTGGGCCCGATCGGTAGTCGGCTGGAAGGTTCTGTCTGAGCGCCACAGGTCGCTCAACTCTGAGGTCGAAGACCAAAAGTCCTCTCCCAGGCCTGCCAGCCAGGCCGCTCCCATTGCGGTCGTCTCCTGCACTGCTGAGCGGGTCACCGAGACGCCCAGCAGATCAGCCTGGGTCTCTAACAGAAGGTCCATGACAGAAGCGCCACCATCGACCCGGAGCTCGGTGATGGCCAGGCCTCCATCCCGATGTATCGCCTCGACAACGTCACGTGTCTGAAATGCCATTGCCTCGACTGCAGCGCGGGCGAGGTGGCCCCGCCCGGACCCTCTGGTGAGCCCGACGATGGTGCCTCGGGCCCGCGGATCCCACCAGGGACTCCCGAGGCCTGCGAACGCCGGAACCATGTAGACGCCGCCGTTGTCGGCTACGGACTCGGCCAGGGCTCCAACCTCGGATGCGGAGTCGACCAGTCCGAGACCGTCGCGGAGCCACTGGATCGTCGCTCCCGTGGCGAAGATCGACCCCTCCAGTGCGTAGGTGGTCGCCTCGCTCCCGGCCAGTTGCCAGGCAACCGTTGTCAGCAACCCATCGACGGGTTCGGGTAAGAGGGCACCCATGTTGGCCAAGAGGAAGGACCCCGTCCCGTAGGTGTTCTTGGCATCGCCGGGTTCGAAACAGGCCTGACCGAACAGGGCCGCCTGTTGATCGCCGGCAATGCCGCTGACCGGTATGCCTGCCGGGAGCGGACCAGCGTCGGCCGTTACACCAAACCGACCCGATGTTGGGCGAAGCTCAGGCAACGCCCCGACCGGCACGTCGAAAAGGGAGCACATTTCCTCGGACCAGGTTCCAGACGCCAGGTCGTAGAGCATCGTCCGACTGGCGTTGGATGGCTCGGTGGCATGCACGGAACCGCCTGTCAGGTTCCAGAGAATCCAGGAGTCGACGGTTCCCAGACGAAGTGCAGAGTCGGTTTCGACACCACCGTCGGTGAGAAGCCACTGGATCTTGCTGGCCGAGAAGTAGGGGTCCAGCACGAGCCCGGTAATGCGGCGGACATTTTCAAGGTGTCCGTCGGCATGGAGGGCTTCGCACAGCGTGGTCGTCCGGCGATCCTGCCACACGATTGCCCGGTGCCGGGGAAGACCCGTGTCGGAGTCCCAGGCAACGATCGTCTCGCGCTGGTTGGTTATGCCCACGGCGGCGATTGCGGTCGCCGACTCATCGAGGCGGGTGGCGACCTCTGAGAGCGTGTGTGACACTGCGTTCCAGATTTCGGTGGCGTCATGCTCAACGAGGCCCGGGCGGGGGAAGTGTTGCGTGAACTCCCGTTGGGCCAAATCCACGACCCTGCCCTCAACATCGATGGCAAGGGTGCGGACGCTCGTGGTGCCAGCGTCGATTGCGAGCACAACTGCCATGCGTAGAGGTTACGTTCCTAGTGGGGGAGCGACAGCACAAGCGAGGTGGAGAGATGCGAATAGGTGTGCTTACCGGCGGCGGAGACTGCCCGGGTCTGAATGCGGTGATCCGTGCCGTGGTCAGGCGCGCCGAGAGAGGGTTCGGTGACGAGGTGGTCGGCTTTCTAGATGGCTGGAAAGGCGTGGTCGAGGACGACACGGTGGTTCTGGACGTCGACGCGTGCAGGGGCCTGCTTCCGAGGGGCGGAACGGTGCTGGGCACGTCGCGTCTTCAGCCGTTCGGGATGGAGGATGGAGTCGAGCGGGCCCGCGCCACCTTTGAGCGACATGCCCTGGACGGCCTCGTCGTCGTGGGCGGAGAGGGGACCCTCTCATGCGCAAGCAGCCTCCACGAACTCGGCTTCCCCCTAGTTGGAGTACCCAAGACCATCGACAACGACATCGGCGCAACCGAGATGACCTTTGGGTTCGAGACGGCGGTCGAGATCGCAACCGAGGCCATCGATCGGCTCCACACCACTGCAGAGTCACACGACAGGGTGATGGTCGTTGAGGTAATGGGGCGGCACGTCGGGCACATTGCGGCATGGGCGGGCATGGCAGGTGGATCGACTTTGACGCTCGTACCGGAAGAACCCTTCGACATTACCGAGGTCTGTTCGGTCGTTCGGCGTCGACATGAGCGCGGCCGCTTTGCATCGGTGCTCGTGGTAGCAGAGGGCGCCCGGCCAGTCGAAGGCACCATGGACATCCCGGAAGATGAGGTCGACGTCTTCGGTCACGTCCGGCTTGGAGGAATTGCCCACCTGGTAGCCGATGAGATCGGGCGCCGTACCGGTTTTGAGACGAGGGTCACGATCCTCGGCCATGTCCAACGTGGCGGAACGCCAACAGCCTTCGACCGGGTTCTGGCATCGCGGTTCGGTGTGGCGGCGGTCGACGCAATCCACAGCGGCTCGCTGGGCATGATGGCCTCCCTGACCGCCGGAGAGATAGTGCTTGTGCCGCTGGCGGACGCAGTAGCCGAGGTCAAGACATTGAACAGCGATCTCTGGGAGAAGGCGAAGGTGTTCTTTGCCTGATCCCTATGGTCGTTCCGGAGCGAAACTCGTGTAGCTGGAACAGTCAACAGGTTGGCCGGCAGTGGGTGGGTCACCGTCGCTTACCGGAATGCTGATGGGGTTCAGGGTCCCGTCGCTGTCGACAAGGATCCTGACAGCGTCGATGTCGGCTCCCACGATCAACTCGGATGCCGTACAGACCAGCATTGCGTATGCGAGCCGGTTGCTGATCGAATCGTCCTGGGGAAAGCCGTCGAGGCTGTCCAGGTGAATCTCCAGGATCGTCCCGGTGAGGATCGTTCCGACAACCGAGCTGCCCTCTGCGAACGGCGACACCAGGTCGGATTCCTGCTCGCCCGCCGTCGGGCCAGCGAAAACCCGGTCCAGGATCACGTTGACGGATCCGTCAGATGCGATCTCGCGGCTTACGGCCTCGAGAAGCATGGTGCCGTCAGCCGTGGCCCTCGCGAGGTAGATCTCGACGGATTCAGTGGGAGCCGGTGCCTCCGTGGTGGTGGATCCCGCTGGAAGGAGTGCGTCTGGAAGCTCGGCAGACAGCTCGCGTGGAGCCACATCGAGGGGAATGCTGCACGCCGAGATCAGGAGGGTCATGAGCGCAGCCAGCAGGAGGGTGGGTTGTAGCCGGTGGTGCAATGTGTTCACAACTGGCTCTCCGCTGCTGTCGGCAACTCAACTACGAAGCGTGCTCCGGGCTTTCCGTCGGGTCGGTCCTCTACCCAGACCCTTCCTCCGTGGAGGCGGACGTCCTCGATGACGAGGCTCAGACCCAGCCCGGTGCCGCTGTCACCACCGCCGCGTCGACCGCCTGAGGACCCGCGCGAGAAGCGCTCAAATATTGCTGCTCGTTCCTCTTCAGGAATGCCGGGGCCGCTGTCCTCGACAGCGATCCTGATGCCGGCTCCATCTTCGTCCACGATGATCGAGGTTGCCCCGTCGCCGTAGCGGTTGGCATTTTCCAACAGGTTCGAGATGAGCCTGGCAAGACGTCTCTTGTCGGCGGTGATGACGAGGTCGCCGGCGTGGCCCGGCATGTGAATCGGGACAGGTCCCGTCCCCCTGGTGGTCGCCGTGAGGAACTGTGACACCTGGACCTCTGACAGGTCCAGGGCGGCCGCCCCGGCGTCGTAGCCGGAGATCTCGAGGAGGTCCACCACCAGCCTCGTGAACCGATCAAGGTCATCGGACAGGAGCGTCAGGGCCGTCTGGGAGCGGTCAGACAGCTCCTCGCGGCGGGCTTCAAGGACCCCGACGCTGGCCTTCAGGGTCGTCAGCGGGCTGCGAAGCTCGTGGCTGACGTCTGAGGCAAAGCGGGCGTCTCTAAGTATTCGTTCCTCGAGGGCCCTGGCCATCTCGTTGAATGAGTCGGCGAGGCGGTCGAGGTCTGGGTCCGACTGGGGTTCCAGGCGGGTGTCCAGACGCCCCCCAGCGATCGCCTCGGCAGCACTGCGCACACGACGTAGTGGACGAAGTGTTCGTTGGCTGACCCAGGCGCCGAATACGGCAGCGATGATGGTGGCGAAGATGCTCGCCCCGAAGAGAACTATCTGCAGGTTCCCCAGCGTGTCGTCGACGTCTGCCAGATCTACAACGGCGAAGTAGTCGGCGTCGAATGCTGCCAGCGGAATGCCGACGACCAGATGGGGCTGACCTGAAAGGGAGGCCCGTTGCTGCCCCGCAACCCTGTCAGACAGCTGTTGGAGGAGAAGAGGTGGCAGATCCTCCTGCCCGAGTTCGGGAGCCGGCAACCAGGTGTCGCCGAGGCGGATGAGCCGCTGGAAGCCTTCGATCTTGGTCAGGGAGTCGGCGATCGCCGGAAGGTCCTCGATGCTGGCGTCGTGGGTCAACTGGTTGCTGAGACGTGTTGCGTTGCTGACGGCGACGGCTGCAGCTGCGCTCTCCCTGCTGTCGATGAGTTGCCGCCGGGTGAGAACCAGGGTCGCCCCGGCCACGACAACCGAGACAAGCAGGCCACCGACGGCAAACGAGAGGGAGATTCGCGCCCGGAGTCCAAGGGGAACGGGGCGGGACTCATCTGCATGGTGGTCGGCAGGTACATCCTGGCCGTCCTCCGGTTGGTCGACCGCGGCCATCAGGTCTGGAGCTTGTAACCCATGCCCCGCACGGTCATCACGTATCGCGGGTTGGCGGGATCTGCCTCGATCTTGGTGCGGAGCCTCCTGACGTGAACATCGACCAGGCGCCCGTCTCCCAGATAGTCGTAGTCCCAGACCGCCGCCAGGAGGTCCTCGCGGCTGAACACCTTGTTGGGGCTGGATGCCATCTCTACAAGGAGCCGAAACTCGGTGTGGGTCAGGTGGACCTCCTGTCCAGCGACCCTGACCGTCCCCTCGTCGGCGACCAGTTCCAGCTGGTCGACTACCAGATGGGAGTGCGCAGCCTCGGATGGACGTGCCCTGCGCAGCAGTGCACGGATTCGGGCGGACAGGACCTTGGGGTCGAAAGGCTTGCTGAGGTAGTCGTCGGCGCCGGCTTCGAGTCCAGCGACTATGTCGTGGCTGTCGTCGCGCGCTGTGACCATGATTATTGGTACGTCGCTGAGCCGACGGATCCTGCGGCACACCTCAAAGCCGTCGATCCCCGGGAGCATGATGTCGATCAGGACAACGTCGCTGGGTGATGGCGCGAAGACGTCCAGGGCTGCCTCGCCACTCTCGGTCTCGTCGACGTGGTAGCCCTCTTCTTCGAGGACAAGCCTCACCGCCGTGCGGATGCGTTCGTCGTCTTCGACGATCAGGATGCTTGTACCCATCATCTTTGGATAGTGCTCCGGGGTCTGTTGGTTCCTGTAGTGATCCTAGGAGTCGGCAGCCGTTCACGCCCGTCGAGGGCGACTAGACGCTGGCAGCGTCCACGCTCCTAAGCAGCGAAAGGAGTTCGGACATGAGCCCCTTAGGGGCAGCTGCAACGAAATCACCGGTCGTGGGGCCGCCAGACAGATCACAGACCCGGCCACCGGCCTCGACAATGAGCACCTTTCCGGCGGCGATGTCCCAGGGTGCAAGCCCCTTCTCGAAGAAGGCATCCACGCGGCCACATGCCACGGAGGCCATGTCCAGGGCCGCTCCTCCCATCCTCCTGATATCGCGGACCCGGGGGAGAATCTCGACGAGCCCCTCGGCCTGCCTGCGTCGTCGTTCGGGCTGGTATCCAAAACCCGTCGCCAGCAACGCTGCTGACAGGTCGGTTGTCTGGCTGACCCGGATCGGTTGACCGTTGCGGGTGGCCCCATGGCCCAGTGCAGCGGCAAACTCGTCCCCCAGGAGGGGATCGAGGATCACGCCAACCGCTGGCTCGCCGTCCAGCTCAGCGCCGATTGATACCGAGAAGCCGGGGTGTCCGTAGACGAAGTTGGTGGTCCCGTCGATGGGGTCGACCACCCATCTGACATCTGATGTACCGGTGACGGCCGTTCCCTCCTCGCACTGGATCGAGTCGTTGGGACGGGCCTCGTGCAGTAGTTCGGCGATCTTCTGCTCGGACCAGAGGTCTGCATCGGTGACTAGGTCGGTCGACGAACTCTTGGTGGCTGTGTCGAGAAGGCCCCCGGTTCTCCTTGCGAGTTCAGGGGCGACCCGACGGGCCGTGCTCAGAGCCAGGTCACGAAGTGCGATCAGGTCCGGCACGGGTTGTCAGTCCACCGGATGGTGGTCTCGTGCTGCCTGTTGGAGCTGCCCTGTCCGCCACTCGGCCATTGCCCGCAGGGTCAGCGCAACCACGATTCCCACGCCGCCGGCAGCGATAGCCGCGCCCAGCACACCCATCAATCCGGCCAGATTCTGACAACCTGACGTGCACTGGAGGTCGGTTACGGCATATCCGACGAGGCCACCGGATGCCCCACCGGTCAATACCGCTAAGAAGGCAAGCAGGCGTGCGATCAGTGAGGGTGCAGCTGAGCGTGGGCCCGGAGTTGTCGTCTCAGAACTGCTTTCATTCACGACGGGTGAGGCTACCTCCGGTTCCGTCCTCGGTGATGGTGCAGACTGTGCCGATGGCCGGCCGGCGGGAACATGAATGGAGGGTTGCGGGTGCCCTGATCGAACAGGACGGCTTGCTTTTGTTGGTCGCCAACCGGAGGCGGGGAGGAAGCCTGGAATGGACCCCGCCCGGAGGGGTGATAGATGCCGGCGAGACAAGCCAGGGCGCGCTGGCTCGCGAGGTCCGTGAGGAAACCGGCCTCATTGTGGAGTCATGGTCCTCGATGATCTACGAGGTATCGGTCGACTTTCCGGAGCGAGGGATGCAGTTGGGGGTCGAGGTGTTCATGGCCGACTCGTGGCATGGAGCCATGGTCTTTGCAGATCCCGACGGGATTGTGGAAGAGGGTCGCTTCGTGGACCCTGAAGAGGGCAGCGCTTTGTTGAGGTCGGCGCCCCGGTGGGTGAACGAACCGGTTTGCGCATGGCTTGCCGGCGAGACGAGACCCGGGATGCACTTTGACTATCTGGCAACCGGAACTGATCCAGCGGGCCTGACAGTCGAGCGCAGGTGAGGACCGACACGCCGATTCTGCATGTTGACATGGACGCGTTCTTCGCCGCGGTCGAGGTGCTCCGCCACCCTGAACTGGTGGGGCAGCCTGTCGTCGTCGGTGGGAGCGGAGAGAGGGGTGTGGTGGCAGCCGCCTCCTATGAGGCGCGGGTCTTCGGCATCCACTCTGCGATGCCCTCCCTGAGGGCCAGGGGGCTCTGCCCGGACCTCGTGTTCCTGCCCGGCGATCATGCCCACTACCGGGAGGTGAGTCAGCGGGTAATGGCGATATTTCACAGGTTCACGCCCCTTGTGGAGCCGATCTCCCTTGACGAGGCCTTCCTGGATGTGGGTGGAGCCCAACGCACGATGGGTGAACCGACCCGGATCGCGTCTGAGATTCGGCGCCTTGTCCTCTCCGAGGAGGGTTTGCGTTGCTCGGTTGGAGTAGCCCCCAACAAGTTCCTGGCCAAGCTGGCCAGCGAACAGGCAAAGCCGAAGGTCTCTCGTGATGGAGCGGCGGAGGGAGCAGGAGTCTGCGTTGTCATGCCAGATGGGGTGGAGGCGTTCTTGGCCCCTCTGCCGGCGCGGGCTGTGTGGGGTGTAGGCCCCAAGACCCTTGAGCGCCTCCAGAGGCTGGGGGTCTCAACGGTCGGTGACCTGGCCGCCGTACCCGAGGCAACCCTGATCTCGGTTCTGGGCCGTGCCTCCGGCAGTCAACTCTGGAGCCTGGCAAGGGGGCTCGACGAGAGGCCCGTCGAAACTGAGCAGGCCGTGAAGTCAATTGGGCATGAGGAGACCTTCCCTGTTGACCTGGTGGAGCCTGATGCCCTCGCCCGACAACTTCTGAGAATGGTGGATGAGGTCGCAGTCAGGATGAGAGAGGCGGGGGTGACGGGCAGAACCGTGAACATCAAGGTGCGCTTCGCTGACTTCACCACCATCAGTCGTTCCTCGACCCTCGCAGATGCAACCGATAGCGGCGCTGAGATCGGCGATGTCGCCGGTGCAATGCTGGACCTGATCGATACCGCCCCGGGAGTCAGGCTGCTCGGCGTGTCTCTCAGCGGGTTGCGCGATGGATCGGTCCGACAACTTCGGCTGGATGAGATTCCTGAGACCGGGTGGGACTCAAGAAGCCGTCCGGACAGGCTGCCTCGGTGGCGCGCTGCCGATGGCGTGGTGGATCTGATAAGGCGTCGGTTCGGCCACCGGGCCATTGGCCGCGACCTGCCTGAAACAGGTTCGAGGGTGGAGGATTCGACCGAGAGGCAACCATGGGGGCCGGATTCTCGTGATTCCTGATCAACAAGCGCCTGTGGGGGGGCCTACGGGCAACAGCTCACAACCGGTATCTGCGAGAAATGATCGTGCGCGTTGTTGAGTGGGTGCCGCTGTGCGATGCTTGAAGCCCTGAGGGCCACTTCGGTGAAGGCCTGTGAGTTGACGAGAAGAGGTGTGTAGGCGGTGCCGCTGTCCGACGAAGAGGAGCGCATCCTCAGCGAGATCGAGGAACAGCTCAACGAAACCGACCCGGGCCTGGTGCGCGAGGTTTCCCAGACGACCGTGTACACACAGTCCCTTCAGCACCTCAAGTGGTCCATCCTGGGTTTCGTCCTGGGTGTGACGATCATGGTCGCGAGCCTCTCAACGTCATTCCTGCTGTCCTTTCTGGGGTTCCTGGTGATGCTGGCGTCGGCGCTGGCACTCGAACGCAACGCCCGCCATCTGGGTCGCACGGGTATTCAGCAGGCAACACAGTCGGGTCGCGGAGCGGCCCTCAAGACTGCCGTCGGAGATAGCCGCCAACGGATGAGGGAGCGCTTCCGCCGAGGCGACGACCGTCGCCCGGGCGGCATCTGAGCCGCCTGCGAAGGCGACAGGCATTGGCCCACACCCTGGCCATCGACATCGGTGGAACCAAGTTGGCGGCGGCGCGCGTCGATCCCGAGGGGATCATCCTTGATCGCCGCCGGGTGGCAACTGCCGGCGCTGACGCAGAAGAGCTCTTCGGGCAGTTGGCGGATCTTGTCTCTCCGTTGATGGATGGAGGCAACCTTGAGGTGTGCGGTGTCGGTTCAGGTGGGCCGATGACGACAGGCGGTGAGACGGTGTCTCCCTTGAACATCCCCCAGTGGCGGGGGTTTCCCCTCAGGCGGCGCCTTGAGGACCTGGTCGGGGTGCCCGTAGCTGTCGACAATGACGCCAAGGCGCTGGCACTGGGCGAGGGTTGGCGTGGTGCAGCAGTCGGTTGCCGAAACTATCTCGCCATGGTTGTGTCAACTGGCGTTGGTGGCGGGCTGGTCATTGACGGCCGCCTCCTTGACGGCGAAGCCGGAAATGCCGGGCATATTGGTCACCTCATCGTCGACCCGGACGGTCCTGAATGCAGGTGTGGGAGCAGAGGTTGCCTTGAGGCGATGGCGTCGGGCACTGCTCTTGCCGAACAACTCGACTGTCCGGTTGAGGATGCCCCTGAGAATGTGCGTAGACGTACGGGGCAGCTGGTGGGTCGTGGTGTCGCATCCGTCGTGAACCTCCTTGACCTGCCCCTCGTCGTTGTGGCCGGGTCGGTTGCGTTGGGGTTTGGTGAGGTCTTCTTTGAGGCCGCCCAGGCTGAGCTGGAAGACCACTGTGGCTTGGGCTTTACCCACGGGGCAGAGATTGTTCCTGCTGGCCTCGGGCCGGACGGTCCCCTGGTGGGTGCTGCTGCAGTCGGCCGGACTGCGCTGGGCGAGTCGGTTCTGGTCCCGTGAGAATCAGGCTGGTTGCCCGTCTAATGGTGGCCATCCTCGGTCGGCCGAGGCTGTGGCCAGTTGCCGTCAGGCAGGCCAACCGCCTTGCCGTTCCCGGTTGGTGGCGGCATCCCCCCTTCCTCCCGCTGCCCGACCGCAGGTACGCGGGCTTCCGGACCCTCACGCAGTACGGGGATTCGGAGCATGAGCCCGATGTCGCCGATGTGCTCGTCTGGTTGACATGGTGTGCGGAGATGGAGCGGGGCATCTGATGCCGTCCGGTTGGGCGGTGGAGCGTCCGGCCGGGAGCATCGCCGAGCGGCACGGGAGGGAGCCGCACTTCGAGGGTCGGAGCGTTCTGATTCATGAGATCAGCGATGTCGCAATTGTGGTTGGCAGCGCCCAGAGGGAGGTGCCGGTGTCGACGGGCATTGAGGTCCTTCGGCGGAGGTCAGGAGGGGGAGCCGTCTTGTTGGCCCCTGACGAACTGCTCTGGGTTGATGTGGTGCTGCCAAGGGGTGATCCGCTCTGGCAGGACGATGTCTCAAGTTCCGTGTGGTGGCTGGGTGATGCCTGGCGCATGGCGCTTCTTGATCTCGGTGTTGAGGCGACGGTCCACTCCGGTCCGATGCTCGCCACCAGATGGTCCGACAGGGTCTGTTTCGCCGGGGTCGGGCCGGGGGAGGTTCTGGTCGGAGGTCGAAAGGTGGTGGGCATAAGCCAGCGGCGGAACCGGCATGGCGCTCGCTTCCAGTGTGCTGTGCTGCTGCGTTGGAGGCCTGCTGAGATGGTCCGGCTCTTCAATCTGGAGCCTGCCGCTGAGGCTCTGGTTGATCTGGAGGCAGCGGCCATGGGTCTTGGAGCCGGTGCGCCGGAGTTGTCTGCGGCGTTCTTGAACCGACTTCCCTGATCTTCATCTTCCGATTCGGGGGAGTCGGCGCGTCCGGTTCTTGGTAGCAACGGTCGCCCTACCTGCGCGTCCAGGTTCCCGGATTGGGTTGAGGTGGTTCCTCCGATTTGCCAAGTGGGGGAGATACCCATAGAGTGGAGCGTTATGGAGGGAAGGGGAGAGGTGACGATGCCGTTCGTCGGGACGTATGACCACACCCTTGACGAGAAGGGCCGCCTCGTGCTGCCTGCCAAGTTCCGCAGCCACCTCAACGGACCTGCATACCTCTCACCCTGGGCCGGATGTGTCGCCCTATGGACAGCTGACCGATTCACGGCCATGGTTCGCCGTCTCGAGGAGGAGGTACGCGCCGGCGAAACCGAACCGGGCGTCTTGAGAGGACTGGCAGCCCGCTCCGAGGAGGTCAGGCTGGACCCACAGGGCCGAATCATCGTGCCGCCCAGGCTCCGGGAGTTCGCCGCACTCGAACGTGACGTCGCCGTCTGTGGCGCAATCGACTGGATCGAGATCTGGAATGCCCCCGACTGGGAGGGAATGGCCGACGACCTGGACAGGTCCGTCGCCGAAGCCTTTCGCCGGGGGAGTGGAATCTGAGCCCGGGACAAGGAAGAGCATGAAGTTGATGACAGCTCGCAGACGGAGCAGAGACCGTCGCTGCGAGGTCGACAGGATCGTGGAAGAAGACAACCAGATGGACAACAGCGGACGAGTTCCGGCAGAGAACTTCCAGCACCAGCCGGTGATGCTCGACGAGGTCCTCGAGTCCCTGTCCGACATCCCGGAGGGCGCCATCCTTGATGCGACCGTCGGAGGAGCAGGCCACGCAGCGGCCCTCATGGCCGCTCACCCCGACAGCAACCTCATCGGCATCGACAGGGACCCTGACGCCCTTGCAGCCGCAGCCGGGCGGCTCTCAGCATTCGGCGACCGGGTGGCTCTACACCACTCAGAGTTCGGCGATCTCGGCCTGGTGCTCGACGAGGCCGGGAACCGGCAGATCTCGGCATTCCTCTTTGACCTGGGTGTCTCCTCGCCCCAACTGGACCGTGTCGAGCGCGGCTTCAGCTACCGGCACGCAGGCCCCCTCGATATGCGAATGGACCAGACTCGAGGCCGAACAGCATCAGAGGTCGTGAACAGCTACCGCGCAGCGGACCTTGCCAGCGTGCTGTACAGAAACTCCGACGAGAGGTACGCCCGACGAATCGCCGAGGCCATCGTGGCGGCAAGACCGATCACCGACACCGCCGAACTTGCCGAGGTGGTCAGCTCGGCAATCCCTGCCCCAGCGCGCCGAAGCGGCGGTCACCCGGCCAAGCGCACATTTCAGGCCATCCGGATCGAGGTGAACTCTGAGCTGGAACAGTTGGCAATCGGACTCGACGCAGCAATCAAACGTCTGAGACCCGGCGGGCGGGGAGTGGTCATCTCCTACCATTCGGGCGAAGACCGCCTGGTGAAGGTCCGGTTCGACCGCGCCGTCACCGGCGGCTGCACCTGCCCACCACGGTTGCCCTGTGGTTGCGGTGCAGTACCCGAGGCAGTTGCGCTCAGGAGAAGGGCACTACGTCCAGGCGAAACCGAGGTTGAGAGCAACCCACGTGCTTCCAGCGCCCGCCTACGAATTCTGGAGCGGGCATGACTGCGGTAGTGAGGCCGGCTGGCCGTGGACAGGTTCATACCGCACCGAAAACCCGCACCGACGCCAAGCCCCGTTTTGTCGCAACAACCAGGCCGGCACTTGGGGCAATGGGGGCTCTCACGATCTTCGGCTTCTTCGTCGCGCTCCTGGCGATGGCCTCCCTGCACAGTGTTCTCGTAAACGGCCAGTTCGAATTCGACAGCCTCCACGACCGCCTGGAATACGGACAGGAACGGTCGCAGGTGCTGAGAGAGGAGGTGGCACGCCTCGAGAGCCCGTCACGGATCCTCGCAGCAGCGACCGGTCGCCTAGGAATGATGCCGCCTCCAAACCGCCTCTACCTGCCATCGGTAGTGCCTGGTGACCCGCTACGCCCACTGCCACCCCCAGCAGCGAACCCCTTCTCGCTCCGAGTCCGTTGAGCACGGGACCAGAGGCGACAACCGGCACCGGCCGTGGTTCCAGCCGGGACCTTCTGCGTCGTGACGCCCAGATCCGCCTCAAGCGCCGGGTTCTTCTCGTCGGTTTCATCTTCGCCGTCCTTGCCGGGCTTCTGGGGTGGAGGCTCGTCCAACTGCAGATCATGGAGCCCGACCGGTACCTGGAGAGAGGCCTCGCCCAGAGGATCCGCACCGTTGCACTCCCTGCTGTCAGGGGAGCGATAGTTGATCGAAACGGCGTGGACCTGGCCCTGTCGGTGCCACGCAACTCCGTGGTCGCCAACCCGAGCCTCATCGCTGACCCCACAGCGGCAGCAATGGCCCTCACCGGGATCCTCAACACTGACATCGAAGTTCTTGAGAGCCGCCTCTCCAGCGACCGTTCCTTCGTCTATCTGGAACGACAGGTCGAGGACGAGATCGCCGAAATGGCCATGGCACTCGACCTGTCGGGCATCTATACCCAGCCGGAGAGAGCCAGGCTGCGTCCCGGCGACGGATCGGCGCTTGCCCTCCTCGGCAGGACAGATATCGACAACAACGGCATCAGTGGTCTCGAGCTTGTCTTTGACGATCTCCTCTCCGGAACCGACGGTGAGATGATCGTCGAAGCTGGCCTGGGTGGGTCCACGATTCCGGGAGGCGAGTACCGGGTCGAGGCTGCTGACCAGGGCCGGACCCTTGTGCTGACAATCGACCGAGCGCTCCAGTTTGAGGCCGAGAGACTGCTGGCCGAAGGTGTCACGGCGGCAGGCGGAAAGGGCGGTGTATTGGTTGCAATGAGTCCCACGACCGGCGAGGTTCTTGCCTCTGCAACCGTGTCACGTGGCGATGACGGAATCGTGAGGCCCTCCACCGAGCACCGGGTAGCCACCTGGACCTTTGAACCCGGGTCGATCATGAAGCCGCTGACGATGTCAGCTGTACTCGAAACGGGCACAGCTGCAGTTGATACGACCCGGGACGTTCCGAGCAGCGTTTTTGTCCATGACGCCGACTTCACCGACTCGTTCCCACACGGCACCGAGGAGTGGTCGGTGGCCGACATCCTCCGGCAGTCCTCCAACGTTGGAACCATCCTCTGGGCTCAGGACCTCGGCGAGGAGGCGCTCTACCGTCAACTCCTGGACTTTGGACTGGGATCAGCCACCGAGTTGGGATTTCCTGGCGAGGCCAACGGAATACTCCTTCCTGTAGGCAAGTGGTCTGGCACATCGCTTCCGACCATTGCCATCGGTCAGGGGGTGTCGGCCAGCCCGATCCAGATGATCACCGCATTCTCAACCCTGGCCAACAACGGCCTTCGACCCATACCGACGCTTGTCCGAGGTTCCCTCGACGATGAGGGCGTGTTCGCTCCGCTCGGCGTGGGCGAACAGGTCGAGGTAATTCCAGCGGGTATCGCCCGGAGCGTCGTCGAGATGATGGAGGCTGTTGTCTCAGATGGAACAGGAAAGCGCGGCCAGGTGCCCGGTTATCGGGTTGCCGGCAAGACCGGTACGGCGTGGAAGCCCCTCGACAAGGGCGGTTACGGCGAGGACAAGGATGAGATCCGCTATGTCGCGAGCTTTGCAGGGTTCCTTCCCGCAGAAGCTCCCGAGATCGTGATACTGGTAGTCGTGGATGAGCCCGCAAGAAGCACCTACTCAGGTGGCAGGGCGGCAGCGCCGATCTTCGCTGACTACGCACAGTTCGCCGTCCGCCAACTGCGGATTCCATCAGAGTTTGAACGGACCGGGCTGGACCAGGTTGGAAGGGTCATGGCTACCACGCCGGCGCGGGAGATGAGCATCCTGGCCGCCGAGGAGGCTGCCCTGTCGGGCATCGGGTGAGATGCTGCTATCAGCGCTGTTGGCTGCCACCGGATCGTCATCCTCGCTCCAGACGCCACCCTCGACCGCGACCGCGACCGCGACCGGGGATCCGGAGATACTCAGAATCGCCCACGACTCCCGTCGTGTCGTGCCCGGAGACCTCTTCTGCTGCATAAAGGGACGAAATAGCGACGGGCACCTCCACGCTGCAGAGGCAGTTGAAGCCGGAGCCGTAGCCGTCCTGTCCGAACGCCCGGTCCAGGTGGATGGACCGGTGATCCTGACCGAATCGGTCCGCTCCCTGATGCCCCATCTGGCATCAGAGGTCTCAGGAAGACCCTCAGAGAGCCTTGACGTTGTCGGGGTGACCGGCACCAACGGTAAGACCAGCGTCGTACATCTCCTCAACAGTGTGCTTGATCACGCCGGTCGAAGGCCCGCCACGATCGGCACCCTTACAGGTGCAATGACCACGCCTGAAGCCCCCGACCTTCAAGAGCAACTTGCCTTGTGGGTGGACGAGGGTCGTGAAACGGTGGTCATGGAGGTCTCCTCTCATGCCCTTGACCAGCACCGTGTCGACGGCGTCCGGTTTGCGGCAACAGCATTCACGAACCTGTCCCGTGATCACCTTGACTACCACATATCCATGGAAGCCTACGCCGCTGCCAAGGCACGCCTCTTCACGCCGGAGTTCACAGACCGTGCTGTGGTGGTTGTGGACAGCGACGCTGGCCAAAGGGTGGCGAATGCCGCAGCGCGGGAGGGTCTTTCCGTAGTTGAGGTGTCCGTTGTCGGGCTCGAGCCCAAGGTCTGCATTGACAGCGTGGCCTTTCGCTGGCGCGACCTTGACGTAGTGGTTCCAGTTGGCGGTGCGTTCACCGTCACCAACTCGGTGGTGGCAGCTGAGCTGGCAGTGGTCCTCGGGGTCAAGCCAGAGGTGGTTGTAGCTGGCCTGGCTGAGGTGGCGCCAATCCCCGGACGCTTCGAACCAGTCGATGTGGGTACCGACTACACGGTGATCGTCGACTACGCACATTCGCCTGACTCCTTGGCCCAACTGCTGGACTCTGCTCGCCGGGTTGCGGACGGCGGACGGGTGATATCGGTCCTGGGATGCGGTGGAGAACGTGATGCCGGCAAGCGTCCCGAGATGGGGCGGGTCGCAGAACTGGGGGCCGACGTTGTCGTTGTCACCTCGGACAATCCGAGGGGTGAACCACCCGAGGGGGTGATTGCGGACATCCTTACGGGGATGACAGGGCAGCCGGCACACATCAATGTCGACAGGCGTCAGGCGATCCACAACGCCATGGCTCTGGCGGATGCAGGCGATGTCGTGGTGATCTCCGGGAAGGGCCACGAAACGGTTCAGTCGATCGCTGGACAGGACAGACCGTTTGACGACCGCTCGGTGGCCATTGAAGAGGCTGTCCACCTCGGCCATGGTGAGGATGCGGAGACCGGGGCCGGCCAATGATCAGAATTCTCATAGCGGCAGCGGTGGCGATGGCGGTCTCCCTTCTGGGAACCCATTTCCTGATCAGGTCGCTGACCCACTACCGAATCGGCCAACCCATCCGTGACGACGGCCCGGAGGGCCACAACACCAAGGCCGGGACGCCCACCATGGGTGGCCTGGCGGTCGTCTCAGGTGCCGTGCTGGGTTACATAGTCAGCGACTTCTACAACGGCATCTACACGACATCGGGCATCTTCGTCATGCTGGCAATAGTCGGCGGGGGAGCGGTCGGCCTCCTTGACGACTGGATCAAGGTGGTCAGGGAACGAAACCTGGGCCTCAACAAGCGGGCCAAGATGCTCGGCCTGCTTGCTGTAGGGCTCACGTTCGCCATCTTGATGGTCGAGCACACCCCAACCCACCAGGTGGTCTCGTTTGCCCGCTTCAGCCAACCCGGTATACGAATCGGCAGCGTTCTCTGGGTGATCTGGGCTGTGCTCCTCATCGTGGGTTCATCCAACGCCGTGAACCTGACCGATGGGCTTGACGGCCTGGCCGCAGGCGCCGGTGTGTTCACCTTCGGAGCCTTCACCGTCATCGCATTCTGGCAGTTCCGCCTCCCCGGTATCTACGAGATCAGGCACGCACTGGACCTGGCGGTAGTCGCAGCGGCGATGGCCGGTGGGTGCCTTGGTTTCCTCTGGTGGAATGCCGCGCCAGCCCGGATCTTTATGGGTGACACAGGTTCACTTGCAATCGGCAGTGGCCTAGCCGCACTGTCTCTGGCAACAAGCACGACCCTCCTGTTGCCGATAATTGCGGGGCTGTTCGTCGCCGAAACGGTGTCCGTCATGATCCAGATCATTGGCTTCAGGATGTTCGGAGGTCGCCGGGTGTTTCGCATGGCACCGGTCCACCACCACTTCGAGCTGAAGGGATGGCCCGAAACCACCGTCATCGTGCGCTTTTGGATCCTCGCTGGAATGTGCACCGCAGCCGGTCTGGGCCTTTTCTACGCAGACTCCATCAACGCCGGCCTGACCGACGCAGTTGGCATGTCGAACCCGTGAAGCCGACCGTGCTGGTGCTGGGTCTGGGCCTGACTGGTCGGGCGGTCACCCGTGCCCTCACGTCGAGAGGCCATGACGTCCTGGTGGTCGACGATGCCCCCGATGCCACCGCAAGGGAATCGGCAGACCGCCTCGGAGTCCAGATCGTGGAGTCACCGAAGGAATCGGACTGGACAAGCCTTCTTGCCGGATGTGGTGAAGCGGTTGTGAGTCCCGGAGTTCCGGACCGCCATCCCCTGTTCGCTGCTGCCGCAGATATCGGCGTGCCCATCCTCGACGAGTACGACCTGGCGGCTCGCTGGGATGATCGACCCCGGTGCGCTGTTACCGGGACAAACGGTAAGACGACCGTTGTCACCTTGATCGTGGGAATGCTGGAACAGGCTGGGGTCCGTGCAGCAGCGGTGGCCAACACCGACACACCGATGGTCGCAGCGATAGATGATGCCGAAACAGAGGTCTTCGTGGTGGAGGCCTCCTCGTTCAGGTTGGCCCATGTCCGGCACTTCTCGGCGTCACCGGCGGCATGGCTCAACTTCAGCCCAGACCATCTCGATGTCCACTCCGACCTGAAGTCCTACGAAAATGCCAAGGCCCGTATCTGGGAGGGGATAACCAACCCCGGTGATGCAGTTGCCAACATGGCCGACACGGTTGTCGCATCCCACGCGCCGCAGGGAGCAACCGGCTTCGGGCTCACGGACTCGCTGTGTCGTATCACCGACGGCCAACTGGTGCACGGCGCGGACATGGTGATCGATGTGGCGTCAATGCCGCGCAGTTTGCCCCACGATCTGCTCAATGCGCAGGCTGCGACAGCGGTGGCCCTCCGGTGTGGAGCAGACCTCGACGCATGTGCGACAACCCTTGCGGGCTTCCGAGGGCTCGCCCACCGCATGAGCCTGATAGCGGAACTGGATGGCGTCCGCTACATCGACGACAGCAAGGCCACAACCCCTCACGCAACCCTTACCGCTCTCGCCGGTCTACCCGGATCGGTGCTGATCGCCGGTGGTCGAAACAAAGGACTCGACCTGTCCGTTCTGGCAGCCTCAAGGCCTCGATGTGTTGTTGCGATCGGCGAGGCGGCCGACGAGATCGCCGAAGCCTTTGCGGGGAGCGTCCCTCTCCAGGTCGCCGAGTCGATGAGCGCTGCTGTTGCGATCGCCGGCGAGTACGCCGCAGGAGGTGGAACTGTCCTCCTCTCGCCCGGGTGCACCTCGTTCGACTGGTATGACTCATATTCTGAGAGGGGCCTTGACTTCGCACGGGCTGTGGCCGAAATGGAGGGAGCGCTGTGAGCGCTACAACTGCACGGGGTAGGGCCGGCACGCGCACCAGGCATCCCGCAGGCGTATCGCGCAGCGGCCCTCGCAAACCGCCCGGGCGCCGCTCCGTCCGCTTCGTCGTTCTGGGGGCAATGGCGATGCTGCTGGGCCTGCTGGGTGTCGTGATGGTGCTCTCGTCATCTTCGGTCAACGATCTGCAGTCTTACGGTGATGCCTGGTACCACCTGAAGCGGCAGGTGATCTGGTTCGCAATGGGGCTGTTTGCGCTAGCCATGATGATGAGGATCGACTACCGCCGGCTGAGGGTGTTTGCCCAACCGGCGATAATCGTGACCGTCGGGATTCTGACCCTGGTTCTCGTCCCCGGAATCGGTGTCAGCGCCAACGGATCAGCCAGGTGGATCGGCGTCGGGTCTTTCACCTTCCAACCCTCTGAGGTGGCGAAGTTGGGGGTCCTGCTCTACTGCGCCGACCTCTTGTCACGCCCGGGCCGACCGAGCAGCCAGCTGAAGCTCACCCTTCGCCCCGTTCTCCTGATGACCGCCACCGTCGGCACCCTTCTCATGCTCGAACCGGATCTCGGAACCGTGGTCATAATCGTGGCCATCGTCGCGTCGATGCTCTTCTTCTCGGGCACCCGCCTTGACGTTCTGGCCGGACTCGGAGTGCTCGGCATCATCGGGCTTGCGGGTCTCAGCCTCAGCGCTGGCTACCGCAGGCAGCGCCTCATAGGCATGCTCGATCCGTGGACGGATCCGCTGAACACCGGCTGGCAGACCATTCAGGCCGGTGTCGCAGTATCGAGCGGAGGAATCAGTGGGATCGGGTTGGGAGCCAGCCGCGCCAAATGGGGGTTCCTTCCCTATGCACACACCGACTTCATCTTCGCGATCGTGGCCGAGGAATGGGGGCTCATTGGTGCAGGGCTGGTGATTCTGGCATTTCTCATAATCGGTCTGGTGGGACTTTCCACGGCCCTCCGGGCGCCGGACCCTTTCGGCCAACTGCTCGCTGCCGGTGTGACCTGTTGGATTCTCGTCCAGGCATTCATCAACATCGGTGCCGTGCTGGGGGTCCTCCCGATCACCGGTGTGCCCCTGCCGTTCGTGTCATTCGGAGGGAGTGCCCTTGTTGTCACCATGGCCGCCTACGGGATGCTCCTCAACATCGCAAGACAAGCCACGTGATCAGCAACAGGGCACCCGGCCATCTGGGGGCGGGTCGCCCCCGCAGAGGAGGCGTCCTGATAGCCGGCGGTGGTACGGCCGGACATGTTCTGCCAGGACTAGCGGTCGCAACTGCGCTGGTGGAGCGATCCCTCGTGAGCGGACCTGAGTACGTGCACATGGTTGGAAGCAGTCGTGGCATCGAGACCACGCTGGTGCCAGAGGCGGGCTTTGGCCTGACGGTCCTGCCCGGGCGTGGGATTCAACGCAGGATCACTCCAGCCAACCTCCTGGCCGTCCTGGGGCTGATATTGGCTGCCATGAAGGCCCTCTACCTTTTGGCCAGGTTCAGGCCGAGCGTCGTCCTGGTTACCGGTGGCTACGCCAGCGTCGCCTGTGGGCTTGCCGCTGTCGTGTTACGAATTCCCATCCTGGTAGCCGAGCAGAACGCTGTGGCTGGTGATGCAAACCGGCTTCTCGGCCGCTTTGCGGTTGCCTCGCTGGTTGCCTTCCACGGAACTGGACTCAGGCGGGAGATCCTTGTAGGTAATCCCGTCAGGCGGAAGGTGAGGGAACTTTCCCGTCCGGAGGCAGGCAGAGAGGAACGCCAGAGGCTGGCTATCGACGACCGCCCGCTCGTGCTCGCATTCGGAGGCTCGCTCGGGTCGCGCCGAATCAACAAGGCGGTAGCCGAGATGGTCCGCATCTGGAGGGGTGAGGAGATCGTGGTGCACCACGTGGTCGGGAGACGCGACTGGCCGCAGTTGGTGCCGGAACCGCAGACTCGGTCGCCATACGTCGACTACCGGCCTGTCGAATACGAGGACCAGATGCCAGCAATGATCGCCGCCTCCCACCTGGTGCTGTGCAGGGCCGGCGCCACGACCGTTGCCGAGTTGACCGTTGTCGGACGGCCCGCAGTGCTCGTGCCGTTGCCGGGGGCTCCCAGGGACCACCAGGAGGTCAACGCAGCCAGGCTCGCAGAGGCCGGCGCAGCCGTCGTTGTCAGCGATGCCGAACTGGATGGTGTACGGCTGGTTGATGAGCTGGCAAGGCTCCTCGATGACCGTGACGCCCTTGCCGGGATGTGTGAACGGTCCCGCCAACTTGGTCGCCCCGATGCTGCGAACCTGGTGGCAGACATGATCAACCGCGTCGCATCGCGCGAGCCTCTGGATCACACCGGTGCAGGGAGCGACAATGCGTGACGACACGCCCGCGATATCTGACCCGCGCCATATCCATGTCGTAGGGGTCGGTGGAGCAGGAATGAGCGCAATAGCCGAGGTGCTGGCCGCGATGGGTCACACCGTGACCGGCTCGGACCTGAAGGCATCAGCAGGCTTGGATCGGCTCACCGCCCTTGGTGTCGGTGTCAGGGTCGGGCACAGTGCCGACCACATCAGCGGAGCCGAACTTCTTACACGCTCGACTGCCGTGCCAGATAGGAATTCGGAGTGCCGGGCCGCACGTGAGGCAGGGATTCCGGTCTTCACGAGGGCTGAGATCCTTGCGGCAATCTGTGGTGAGCGTGAGACCATTGCCGTGGCGGGCACCCATGGCAAGACCACGACGGCCTCGATGCTTGCCCTTGTCCTGCGCGAGGCCGGCCTTCGTCCGTCGTTCATAATCGGCGGCGATGTGAACGAAATCGGAACCGGAGCGGCTTGGGACGACGGCCGCCTGTTCGTGGTCGAGGCAGATGAAAGCGATGGATCCTTCCTGCTTCTGCCCAGAAAGCTCGGTGTTGTCACCAACCTGGAGCCCGACCACCTCGAACATCACGGTGGGTACGAGGAGTTGCAACGAGCCTTCCGTCGTTTCGTGGAGGAGACAGACGGCCCGGCACTTGTCGGCGTGGACGACGAGGGCGGAAGAAGCCTTGCGGTTGAGTCCGGTGCGGTGAGCATCGGAACGACACTGCCGGCCGACTGGATGATTCATGACCTCGAGGAATCATGGGAGGGGGTGCGCTTCAGCCTGACAGGACCCGACAGGAGCCCACTGGCAATCGAGTTGCCCCTACCTGGTGTCCACAATGCCAGGAATGCGGCCACGGCAGCGGCTGCGGGAATGCTGATGGGGGCCGATTCGGAGTCTGTCGCCCGGGCGCTCGCACGCTTTGGAGGCGTTGCGCGTCGTTTCGAGCAGAGGGGAAGGTCGGCAGGGGTTGTCTTCGTCGACGACTATGCGCACCTGCCAACCGAGGTTTCGGCAACGGTCGGAGCGGCCCGCAGTGGTAACTGGAATCGGCTGGTTGCGGTATTCCAACCGCATCGCTACAGCCGTACCGAAAACCTCTGGAGGGGCTTCGCCGAGGTCTTTGACGGGGTGGACGTACTCTTCGTAACCGACGTCTATCCGGCGGGCGAGGTTCCAAGGGCCGGTGTTTCGGGGAACCTCATTGCCGAGGCGGTGAGGGGAGCGTGCCCCGACCAGGTTGTGCACTACGTGCCGCGGCGCGAGGAGCTCATCGGACAGTTAGGCGGGTTGCTCAGCGAGGGCGACCTGTGTCTCACGATGGGTGCGGGCGACCTGACGTCGGTTCCAGACGAGGTGCGGTCCCTGCTGGATGCCAGATCAGGTGGCTGAGGTGGGAGGCCTGACCGGAGTCGCGGAAAGGCTGCGCAAGGTAGATCTGGAGAGTGGGGTCGAGATCGGGTTCAACATTGCCGACCTGACGACCTACCGGGTGGGTGGCCCCGCGGCGCTGTTTGTTCGTCCCACCAACGGGACCGAGCTGCTGGGGGTGGCCGAAGCTCTCCTGGATTCAGAGATTCCGGTGCTAATCGTCGGACGGGGATCCAACATGCTCATCGCAGATGCGGGCTTTGAAGGTCTGGCGATTCAGTTGGGGTCTGGCTTTGAGGAGATTCGGTGCGTTGGAACGCGGCTCACGGTGGGCGGAGCAGCCAGCCTGCCTGTAATGGCGAGACACTCCGTTGCGGAGGGGTTGACGGGGCTCGAATGGGCAGTGGGTGTGCCCGGCAGCCTCGGTGGGGCTGTCAGGATGAATGCAGGTGGGCACGGCTCTGAGATGGCAGAGGTGCTCGTTGACGTGACGATTCTGGACCTGACGAGCGCAAAGATGTCCGTCATCGAAGCCTCCGAGTTGAACCTTGGATACCGCCGGTCCGCCGTGACCTCCCGGCAGGTGGTCGTCTCTGCGACCCTCGACCTGGCCAAAGGGGACAGGGAGTCTGGCGCCGCCCTGCTCACCGAGATCGTTAGATGGCGTAGGGAGAACCAGCCAGGAGGTCAGAACTCGGGTTCGGTGTTTACCAACCCGCCCGGCGACTCGGCAGGACGGCTGATCGAGTTGGCGGGTGGCAAGGGGCTGAGGATCGGCTCAGCGTGTGTCTCGAAACGTCATGCCAACTTCATTCAGGCTGATCAGGACGGGTCTGCTGACGACGTGTTCGATCTCATGGGCGAGATCAGGGAACTCGTGATGGCGGCCCACGGGATCGACCTGGTCGCCGAGACCGTGCTAGTCGGTTTCGGGGACACGACGTGAGCAGCGGGGAAGGGGAGAGCGACGCTCGGCGGAGCCTGTGGTGGGCGTGGGTCCTGTTGCTCCTGGTGGTGCTGGGGGCGGGCGGGTATGCGGCAACCCGAAGCGGCATGCTCGACGTGGACATGGTGGAGGTCGTTGGCGTTATTGGGCATCTCAGCGAATCGGAGATCCTGGAAATCGCAGCGGTGCAGATAGGTCAGCCGATGGTGGATGTTGACACCGATGCCATTGACCGGAGGGTCACGGCGGAACCCTGGGTGGAGGCGGTCGAGGTGGTGAGAGAGTGGCCGGGCTCGGTAAGGATGTCGGTCCTGCAGCGTAGAGCTGTGGTCAATGCCGTGGATCGAGCAGGTCGGACTGCGCTTTTGGACGGAGACGCAACGGTTCTGACGGCAACAGTTGAACCTGATCCCGAATTCACGACAATCCGAGTTGATTCGCTGGGGCAACCCGGAACTGTGGTTCCCGGAATCGAGTTGCTGTTGCGGGCGGCGGCAGACGTGACGCCCGATCTGGGGCGTTGGATCGTCGCGCTGGTTCCGACAGGCGAGGGTGTACGCGCCGAGTTGGTCGGAGGCGTGGATGCGGAACTAGGGGTCGGCGAGGATTACCGCGATGAGATGAGGTCGTTGGCGACGGTTCTGACATGGGTGGTGCTGGCATGCCTGGTGACCATTGACGTCTCGATCCACCACAACCCGGTTCTGCTGCGGGACGAGGCCCGGTGCTGAAGTCGGGAACAGGAGATCTGAGGCTTGCCGGGTTGACGTTTGCTGACTACTCCCCGTAGTCTCTCAACCACTAAACGGAGTCGCCGGCTTCAACCCTCAAGGTAAACCTGAGGGTTTGAAATGGGCCGGGAACCGTAAGAGCTCGTCGCAGGGCGGCACTAGAACCAGGAGAAGTTGATAGTGGGCAATCCACAGAATTATCTGGCCGTGATCAAGGTCGTCGGAATTGGTGGTGGCGGCGTGAACGCCATCAACCGGATGATCGACGCTGGTCTCAAGGGGGTTGAGTTCATCGCGGTGAACACAGACGCCCAGGCGCTGTTGATGAGCGATGCCGACGTGAAGTTGGACATCGGTCGAGAGCTGACGAGGGGACTCGGTGCAGGCGCCGACCCGGAACTCGGCCGTCAGGCTGCCGAAGAGCACCGTACCGACATTCAAGAAGCCCTCGACGGTGCTGACATGGTCTTCATCACGGCCGGTGAAGGCGGCGGAACCGGAACCGGTGCCGCCCCCATCGTGGCCGAGGTCGCCAAATCCGTAGGCGCGCTGACCATCGGTGTGGTGACCAGGCCGTTCGGCTTTGAGGGACGCCGCAGGGCTGTTCAGGCCGAGCACGGCATCGTTCAGCTGAAGGACCAGGTGGACACACAGATCGTGATACCCAATGACCGCCTCCTCTCGATTTCCGATGACAAGACCCCGCTCTTAGAGGCCTTTCAACTCGCCGACGAGGTCCTGCTCCACGGCGTCCAGGGGATCACCACCCTCATCACGACGCCGGGCCTCATCAACACCGACTTCGCTGATGTGAAGACCGTCATGGAAGATGCAGGATCCGCCCTTATGGGAGTCGGACAGGCGAGCGGTGAGAGCCGTGCCCTGAATGCCGCCCGCAAGGCAATCTCCAGCTCGCTCCTTGAGGCGTCGATCGAGGGAGCGCGGGGCGTGCTTCTCAACATCTCCGGTCCGGCCGATCTTGGCCTCTTTGAGGTGAACGAGGCAGCAGAGGTCATTCACGGCGTTGCCCATCCAGACGCCAACATCATCTTCGGTACCGTCGTTGACGATGAGATGGGCAGCGATGTCCGCGTAACCGTGATCGCCGCAGGCTTTGATCGCTGGGACGGTGATCGTCCAATGGGCACATCCCGCAGCTCCACCGCCACTGCTGAGACGCCGATAGTCGACGTGTTCGCCGACCTGGCGAGCGACGACGGCGACGACGACCTGGATGTTCCGAGTTTCCTGAGGTAGTTCCAGATGACCCGGGCCTTGGCCCGACGAGAGCTTGCGTCGGGCCATGTCGCATGGGTGCAGGTCTCCGAGATTGCAGACGGTGACATGGCTGGAGAGTCCCCTGTCTGTCGGCACCTGGCGCCCGACTCGACTGCTGGTGCATCGTTGACATGGTTGAGGCAGGTCCACGGAAGCCGGGTGGTTGTCGTGAATGAACCTGGTGGAGGCCGGGGAGCCGAAGCCGATGCCGCAGTAACCACCAAGGCCGGCTGCGTCCTCAGCATCCGGGTTGCGGACTGCGCCCCTGTCGTTTTGATGGCCGAAGGCGGAGGTCTGGCAGCGATCCATGCGGGCTGGCGGGGAGTACGTGACGGGGTGCTTGAAGTCGCGTCGGCGACCCTGCGCGACATGGTGCCTGGTCCGCAGAGTGCACTCATCGGACCATGTATTCACCCATGCTGTTATGAGTTCGACCCGGTGGACCTGGCGGCTCTTGCCGGGGACCTGACCCCTGCTGTCCTTGGCGCCACACGAGACGGACAACCAGCACTGGATCTCCCCAATGCCGTCATGGCTTCACTGGAGAAGGCCGGGGTTAGCGACTTTGAGGTTGATGGTGCATGCACGGCATGTGATGCCCGGTACTGGTCCTACAGGGAGACGGGCACAACAAGGCGTCAGGCGATGATCGCCGCACTCGAGCCACGGAGGACAGCAGATGCCAGATGACGGGGCATCATCGGGGACGATCCCACCCCTGCCACTGATCCTTGAGCGAATTGCCGACCTGTCTGAGAAGCTTGCCAACCGCAGCGGAGGGCGAACCCGGTTGCTGCCGGTGACAAAGGCATTTCCCGTGGATGCGGTCTCGGCGGTGATGGAAGCCGGGTTCAGGGAGGTTGGCGAGAACTACGCACAGGAACTTCTAGAGAAGAACGGATTGATCCCAGAGGGCCTGGTGGACTGGCACATGATCGGAGGCCTCCAGAAGAACAAGGTGAGGCGTCTTGCAGGGGTGGTCACGCTGTGGCAGACCGTCGACCGGAGCACTCTCCTGGATGAAATCGCAAAGCGAGACCCCGGAGCGAGGGTGTTGATCCAGGTCGACCCTTTGGACGGTGCTGGAAAGGCCGGCTGCCCTCCAGGAGAGGTTGAGTCACTGGTAGTGAGGGGAGTTGAGTTGGGGCTGGACGTAGCCGGGCTCATGACCGTTGGCGCGGCCGGAGATCCGGAGCGGACGAGACATGCCTTCGGTGTCCTCGTTGATATGGCCGATCGCATGGAGTTGGTGGAGCGGTCGATGGGAATGACCGACGACATGGAGATGGCCGTTGACATGGGGTCGACAATCGTGCGGGTGGGCAGGGCGATCTTCGGCACCAGACCGCCCCGATGATGTAACGCTCTCCCAGGCCTGTGGCCTTCATCTCAGCTTCCTGGTCCGGGGTGTCCGCATGAAGGGCCCCCTTGCAGGTACCATCCTGACGAGGCCACGGGGCTCCGTGGCAACCACAGCCCGGGACGGAAGCCGAAGTCGATGCCCATAATGAGGAAAGCCCTTTTGTGGCTGGGTCTGGGACCCGATGATGCCTACGAAGAGTACGGCACCGAGTCCTGGGTGAATCAGGGGCCTCTCACGTCCGGTGAGTTCGTAGAGGCCAGGGCCGCCGCTGACAACACGGGAAACGTCCACCAGTTGAGGGCGACCGATGAGTCCTCCACCTCGGTTAGAGCCTTGCCGATGGAGCCAAGTGGAACGGTCAGGCCACTTCAGCCCGCTGTCGCCGTCAAGCCCCACACGGTGTCGCCCGCCTCTTTCAACGATGCACCTGAGCTGGCCGACAGGTTCATGGCAAGCCAGCCCGTCATCGTGAACCTGCAGGGTGTCGACGGCAAGGTGGCCCGCCGCATAATCGATTTCGCCAGCGGCCTCTGTTACGGCAAGGAGGGTCAGATGGAGCGTGTCACCAGCCAGGTGTACCTGCTGACCCCGTCGGACGTGGAGGTCTCAGCTGAAGATCGAAGGCGGCTCGAGGACTCCGGCTCGTAGAGCTGAACATCCAGACGGAAACCCACTGATCTGATGGCATCACTCGTGTGCACGTTCCTGCAGTTGTACATCTTCGTTCTTCTCGTTCGCGTGGTGTTGTCGTGGTTCCCCATCTCACCGCAGGGGGGCATGGCAACCGTTGCCGGGTTTCTCTATATGGTCACAGACCCCGTCCTACTTCCGCTCCGCAGGTTTCTGCCGCCGGTCCGGATGGGTGCAATGGCACTTGATCTCTCGCCTCTGGTTGCGTTCTTTGGAATCTCCTTTTTGATGAGCCTGCTCTGCAGCTGAGGGGTGGGGCCGGGGGTGCATCTCCAAACGTAGGTCCAGCGTTACGATCCCGGCATGGAATCCGGTGACATCATCCACGAACTGGACGAGGCCGACTTCAGCACGAAGATGCGTGGCTACGACCCGTTTGAGGTTGATGAACTGCTCGACCGTGCAGGTCAGGAGATCAAATCCGTCAGGAGCGAGCTCAAGTCGGCCATCGACCGGGCTGACATGGCAGAGGCGCGGCTCGAGGCCGAACTCGAGCCTGCACGGGGTGCGCGAACAGATGCGGAGGGTGCCCTGGTTGCGGCAGAGGAAGAATCGCGGCGGATCCGCGAGGAGGCTGAAACCGAGGTGCAGAGCATCCGGACTGCGGCCGAGATCGAGCTCAGGAGCGCAATCGAAGAAGGACGGCGGCAGTTGATTGCCGAAACCGAGGAGCTGACCAGGGCTCGTGACGCCATTCGCGACGACATGAGCATGGACGAACGGCATGTGAGAGCCCACAGGGACCGGATCCTTGCAGCCGTCGAGGATCTCGGCAGGCTTGCAGAGTCGCTGACGCCAGAAGCCACCTCCTAGCACCTCAGGTGCTTTCGAAGGTCACATCCAACCGGTTCTCTCCACCTCCCGATACGATGCGCGGCCGCACAGTCCGTGATCAATCGGTCTAACCCGGGCGGCTTTGGGCTGAACACTGGTGGATAAGGCTCCAGACCGGGCCCTACAGGTGATCGGAGAGGTCAATGGCTGCTGAAGGCAAGTCGAAGGCTCCGGCCAAGAAGAAGGCCGTGGCGAAGAAGGCTCCTGTGAAGAAGAAGGCCGTGGCGAAGAAGGCTCCTGTGAAGAAGAAGGCCGTGGCGAAGAAGGCTCCTGTGAAGAAGAAGGCCGTGGCGAAGAAGGCTCCTGTGAAGAAGAAGGCCGTGGCGAAGAAGGCTCCTGTGAAGAAGAAGGCCGTGGCGAAGAAGGCTCCGGCCAAGAAGAAGGTTCCTGCGAAGAAGTCTCGTCTCGACAAGCCCTTCGTAGCGGCCCAAAAGGCGCTGCTCCTTGAAGAGCGTGCCACGTACCTGCAGAGTGCAACCACCCTCCAGGAGGAAGCTGATTCTCTGCTCGAGAGCCGCGATCCCGGCGACGTCCAGTTCGACGAAGAGTCAGGCGAGGGCGACACCCTCGCCGTTGAAAGGGATCTGGACCTGGCACTAAGCGCCCAGGCCCGTGACGCCGTAGATGAGATAGATGCAGCGCTGGACCGGATACGCCGAGGGGTATACGGCATCTGCACCACCTCGGGCCAACCAATACCAAAGGCCAGGCTGAAGGCCATCCCGTGGGCGGCTGAGCGGGTAGAGGTCAAGGCCGGAGGCCTTGGTCGGCGCTGAGCATGCAGGCCGACTGGTCCGGTCGGTGGACGATGCCAGCACTCGCCGGCGTCGTGGTCCTGACTCTGGACCAACTGACGAAGCGATGGGCCCTGGACTTCCTCCGCGACGGTCGAACGGTTGACCTCTTCTGGACACTTCGCCTTCGCCTGGTCGAGAACACCGGCGCCGCATTCAGTCAGGGGGAGGGCCTCGGACCGCTAATCGGGCTGCTTGTGTTGGGTGTGGTGGTCGTCCTGGCGCGGATCGGTGCCAAAACGGCTGATCCGCTGGCACGCGTGACGGTTGGCGCTGTCATAGGCGGAGCTCTGGGGAACCTCTTCGACCGGGCATTTCGCTCCGATGGCGGGCTGCTCGGCGGAGCCGTGGTCGACTTCATCGACCTCCAGTGGTGGCCCGTGTTCAACCTCGCCGACTCCGTCGTCGTTGTTGGTGCCGTCGTCATTCTCTGGCTGGGGAATCAGAGAGGGGAGCACACGGCATGATCGACCCTGTCGACCCTGTCGACCCTGTCGACCCTGTCGACCCTGTCGACCCTGTCGACCCTGTCGACCCTGTCGACCCTGTCGACCCTGTCGGCCATGAGATGTCTGAGACCATTCCCAGTGCCCTGGATGGTGAGCGCCTGGACCGTGTCGTAGCTCTCCTTGGTGCTGTGAGCAGGAACAGGGCAGCGACGGCCATAGATGCAGGTGCCGTTTGGGTGGATGGAGCACCCTGCACACACAGGGCCCACCGGGTGTGCACAGGTGAAGAGTTGAAGATCACGGACCTGAGCCGCGACGAGAAGGCCGGGCCCGAACCTGATGCCGATGTTTCGGTGTCTGTTACGTACGCCGATGACGAGGTCATCGTCGTCGAGAAGCCAACGGGAATGATCGTTCACCCCGGAGCCGGAAACGAGTCCGGCACCCTCCTCAACGGCCTTCTGGCCTCCCACCCTGAGATTCGTGGCGTGGGCTCCTCTGCGCGACCTGGAATCGTCCATCGACTCGACAGGGGCACATCGGGACTGTTGGTGGTTGCCCGCACGCAGGCTGCATACGACAGCCTCGTAGGCCAGTTGGCGGACCGCTCGATGGGCCGTCGCTACGTTGCCTTGGCGTGGGGCCGGTTCGAAGAGTTGCGGGGTCTCGTCGATGCTCCGATCGGCCGCTCGCCACGCGATCGCACCCAGATGGCCGTCGTAGCCAGCGGCAAGGAAGCCAGAACCGGTTATGAGGTGAAGTGCATGTGGTCAGCACCTGAGGTGTCCCTTGTCGAGTGTCGCCTTGAAACCGGTCGGACGCACCAGATAAGGGTTCACCTTGCAGCTATCGGTCACCCGCTGGTGGGAGACGATGCATATGGGGGCAGTCGACCTGCAATCGACGCCAACCGGCCGTTCCTGCACGCCGAGTACCTTGCGTTCGACCAACCGGACAGCGGCGAAAGGCTGGAGTTCAACTCGGCGCTTCCCGAGGAGCTAACCGGCCTCCTTGAAGACCTGGGAGCACCTGACGCCTGAGCGCAGCGGTCGTGGTCAGCTGCCGGGCCAGGTTGACTCGCCCCGGGCCATGGCGGCGATGTCGTCGAGGGTGAACGAATCCAGATACTCGCGCATATGGGTTCCTGCGCTGGCCCAGATGGAGAGCAGCACGCACTGGCCCTCGTGGTCGCAGGCACCGTCAGTATGTGGATCGGTGAAGTCGCCTGCGACGATCGGTCCGTCCACAGCCGACACGATCTGGGACAAAAGGATTGACCCCGGTTCCCGGGCCAGCACGTAGCCGCCTCCGACTCCTCGCTTGGAGCGCACTATCCCGGCCCCTTTCAGGGCCAACAGGATCTGCTCAAGGTAGGGCTGGGGCAGGCCCGTGCCGTCGGCGATGTCACGCACGGAACGGGGGGTCTTTCCGTCGCCGTGGAGTGCAAGCGAGAGGAGGGCGCGGCTCGCATAGTCGCCGCGGGTAGAGACCTTCACAGAGAGCGATCCTAGACGGCGCCGGCTCACGGTACGGTCGTGGGCCAAATGAGCGAACAAGGCAACCCGCTTGCCCCAGACTACGAAAACGCCTGCATCACCCATCTGGTACCTGCGTTGCTGGAGGGCACTGCACAGCCTGACTGGCTTCCGGCTGGGATGCTCGAGGCCGACAGCGTCGTGTTGCTCGTGCTGGACGGGCTGGGATGGAACCAACTCCGCTCACGACCCACCGCTGCACCCACAATGGCTGCACTGGACGGGGGCCCGATCACCACTGTGGCCCCAAGCACAACGGCCGCAGCGCTCACGTCGATCTCCACCGGCTGCCCACCTGGTGAGCACGGTCTCCTCGGCTACAGGGTCGCAGTAGCCGACGGCGTGCTGAACACCCTTCGCTGGAACACGGCAGACGGTGACGCACGCTCCAGGCACGACCCGGCGGCCTTCCAGCCGCTGGACTGCTTCGGGGCACAGAGGCCGCCGGTGGTGACATGGAAGGCCTTCGCCGATTCCGGTTTCACCAGGGCTCATCTGGCCGGCGCCAGGCTGACCGGTTACGAGAACAGATCCGGGCTGGTGGACAACGTCGTCGATCTCGTTGCCGCCCACGAACCGTTCGTCTACGCCTACTGGGACGGAATAGACCACACGGCCCACGAGTTTGGCCTTACCGGCAGGTACGAGGAGGAGCTGGCTGAATGTGACCAGATGGTCGCTTCGCTGCTTGATCGACTCCCACCGGGGACGGGCCTGCTCGTCACCGCAGACCATGGACAGGTTCATGTGGGGGACTCGATGATCGAGTTGCCCCACGATGTGACCACGCTCCTCTCGGGACAGAGTGGAGAGGCCCGCTTCAGGTGGCTCCATGCCCAACCCGGAGCGTCGCGCGACCTTGAGACGGCATCAAGAGAGATCTTCGGAGAGACCGCATGGGTACGAACAGTTGACGAGGTGATCGAAGCGGGTTGGCTGGGACCGGAGGTCACGCCGGCAGCACGGTCAAGGCTCGGCGACGTAGCGCTCGTGGCGAGGGACGGGGTGGGGTTCATCGATCCGGCCGAGGTCATCCCCATAGCCCTGATCGGACGACACGGTTCGCTGACACCCGACGAGATGTTGGTGCCTGCCCTCGGGGCGGTCGTCTGAGTGGCGACGCGAGGCATAGAGTCGGCTGTGACGGTGAACGAGGGCGGTGACAGGCAGATGCAACAAGATGATGCAGTTGAACCGGAGGTGATCTCCGCACCAGTTTCTGATGCCCCACCCGACCAGACAGAGCACAGCGAGACCTCCATCGAAGAGCCGGCAAAGGTCATGCGCGTCGGCACCATGATGCGGCAGTTGCTTGAAGAGGTCCGGGAATCAAGCCTTGATGAGGCCAGCCGGGGACGTCTCCGTGAGATCTTCGAGACATCGGTAACCGAGCTCGGCTCAGCGCTGTCTGAAGAACTGAACGGGGAGTTGGACCGGCTTATCGGCCCCTTCGACGCAGGTGGTACCCCCAGTTCCGATGAGTTGCGGGTGGCGCAGGCCCAGCTGGTGGGCTGGCTGGAAGGCCTCATACAGGGGATCCAGGCCACGCTCTTCGCCCAGCAGATGGCGGCCCAACAGCAGTTGGCCGGGATGCGGCGCGGCCAGCTTGGCCCTGGCGGACAGCCAGAGCCATCACCCCACGGCCCCGGAGGCGAACCCAGACCGGGTACGTATCTCTAGTGGGCACTGTGTTCGATTACCCGGATCCGGGATGCCCCGGGTGTCCGTCGCCGGTGTGAGGTGAGCGCCGACTTCACACACCTCCACGTCCACACGGAGTTCTCCATGCTGGACGGAGCATCCAGAGTCGACGAGTTGGTGGCCGCCGCCGCCGCCGACGGCCAGACAGCGCTGGGGATCACCGATCACGGGAACATGTACGGGGTTCTGGACTTCTACAGGGCATGTCGATCACAGGGAATCAAGCCGATCATCGGGACCGAGGCCTACATGGCCCACGAAACCCGAACGGAGCGACCTTCACGACGAGGCCGGGTGGACGACTCCGGTGGTGAGACCGAGGGTGGGCGCAAGCTCATGTACCACCTCACCCTCCTGGCTGAGAACGACACCGGCTACAAGAACCTCATTCAGGTGGCGAGCCGTGCATTCATGGAGGGCTATTACTACAAGCCCCGCGTGGACTGGGAGGTCCTCTCGGATCACAGTGAGGGGCTCATCGCCACCACAGGTTGTCTGGGAGGGCACGTGCTTCAGTCGCTGCTGCGCGACAACTACGACGAGGCTCTCGCAAAGGCAGGTCGCCTGCAGGAGATCTTCGGTCGCGACAACCTGTTCGTGGAGCTCCAGGATCAGGGGATACCTGAACAGCATCGGACCAACCCGCAGCTGGTTCAGATCGCCCGTGCGATAAATGCACCCCTCCTCGCCACCAACGACAGCCACTACACCCACCAGGACGACGCTGTCGCCCACGATGCCCTGCTCTGTGTCCAGACGGGATCACTTGTGAGCGATCCGGACCGGTTCCGATTCAGCGGAGACCAGCACTATCTGAAGAGCGCCCATGAGATGCGCAGCCTCTTCAGCGAGTTGCCAGACGCATGTGACAACACCCTCTGGATTGCCGAACGGGCGAACGTCGAGATCGAGTTCGGGAACCCGCAGCTTCCCGACTTCCCGATTCCCGAGGAGTTCGACGACCACGACGCCTATCTGGAACACCTCACCTTCGACGGAGCACGCCGGCGCTGGGGAAATGACCTACCGGACGCAGTGGTGGAGCGGCTGGCATTCGAGCTCACAACAATCAGGGACATGGGCTTCTCCTCATACTTCCTGATCACATGGGATCTGATCAGATACGCCAGAGAGCGGGATATCAGGGTCGGTCCGGGTCGTGGCAGTGCCACCGGCTGCGCCGTCGCCTACTGCCTCTGGATCACCGACCTGGACCCAATCCGCTACGACCTGCTCTTTGAACGCTTCCTGAACCCCAGTCGAAGCTCGATGCCAGATATCGACATGGACTTCGATTCAAGACACCGCGATGAGCTGATCAGGTATGCGGCCGAGAAATACGGTCGGGACCACGTGGCACAAATCGTCACGTTCTCCCAGATCAAGGCCAGGGCCGCCGTGCGTGACGCAGCGCGGGTGCTGGGGTATCCGTACGCAGTGGGGGACAAGATCGCCAAGGCCATGCCGCCTCTGGTGATGGGCCGGGACACCCCCCTTGCGGCATGTCTGGAGGAGACCGAGAAGCACAGGGACGGCTACAAAATGGCAGCCGATCTGAGAGAGATGTGCGCCACTGACTCCGATGTGAGAGCCGTGGTGGACGTGGCAAAGGGTCTCGAGGGTCTACGCCGACAGGACGGCATTCACGCTGCTGCCGTGGTGATCACCAAGGAACCCTTAACCGAATACCTGCCTATCCAGCGCAAGCCCGAATCAGGACAGGACCCCAAGGATGCGCCCGTCGTAACCCAGTACGAGATGCATGGCGTCGAGGACCTCGGCCTTCTCAAGATGGACTTTCTGGGCCTCCGGAACCTTGACGTCATTACCGACACGCTGCTCCTGATCAAGCGCACACAGGGAACTGACGTCGACATCGACTCGGTGGACCTCGAGGATGCCCTCACCTACGACCTTCTCTCACGAGGCGACTCGGTTGGAGTGTTCCAGCTTGAGTCAGGCCCGATGCGCTCCCTGATGCGGTCCCTGGCACCGTCCAGCTTCGACGATGTGGCAGCGCTGGTCGGCCTCTACCGCCCCGGACCCATGGCGGCCAACATGCACAACGACTACGCCGACCGCAAGAACGGCCGGCAGGCGGTCTCGTACATACACCCCGACGCCGAGGAGATTCTCGCCGACACCTACGGGTTGATGGTCTACCAGGAGTCCGTAATGCGGGTGGCCCAGAAGTTCGCCGGCTACTCGCTTGCCCAGGCCGACAACCTCCGCAAGGCCTGCGGAAAGAAAATTCGCGAGATGATGCAACAGGAGCGCGATGGTTTCATCAGAGGCTGCGAGGAGACCGGCTACGGGAGCGCCCTCGGCGAGGAACTGTTCGACATCATCGAACAGTTTGCCGACTACGCCTTCAACAAGAGCCACGCCTACGGCTACGGCCTCATCGCATATCAGATTGCCTACCTGAAGGCTCACTATCCGGTCGAGTACATGGCTGCGCTCCTGACAAGCGTCAAGTCAAACCTCGACAAGGCCGGCGTATACCTCAACGAGTGCCGCATCCTCGGAATTGAGGTGGTCGTGCCCGACATCAACCAGGCCCGGTCCGACTTCAACCCTGTCCCCAGCGATTCCGCCGCCGGCGACCTCGGACAGATTGTCTTTGGCCTGTCCGCAGTACGCAACGTGGGAGCTGGGCTCGTTGAGTTGCTGGAGGCTGAGAGGGACGAGTCCGGCCCCTTCGTGGACTTCTATGACTTCGTGGAGCGCTGCGACATGACCGTGTTGAACAAGCGGACCGTCGAGTCTCTCATCAAGGCTGGGGCGTTCGACAGCCTGGGCCATCCCCGACAGGGACTGCTTCACGTCCACGAGCAGGTCATCGACCACACGCTTGCAAGACGACGGGAGCATGACATGGGGGTCATGTCCCTCTTCGGGGAGAACGAAGGAGGTCCGGCGTTTGATGAACGGGCCGAGATCGCTGACACCGAGTTCGACAAGTCGACGCGTCTGGCGTTTGAGAAAGAGATGCTCGGCCTCTACGTGTCCGACCACCCACTGCGTGGCTATGAGGGCGCGCTGCGGCGGCGCACCGACACGAGCATCGCTGAGCTCCGGGAAGCCGAGGACGGCATGTTCAGGACCGTTGGTGGCGTGGTGACGAACCTGAACAAGAAGTGGACCCGGCGCGGTGACCTGATGGCGGTCTTCCAACTGGAGGACCTGGAGGGCTCCATCGAGGTGATGGTGTTTCCAAAGACCATGACCGAACACGGCCACAAGCTCGATGACGACGTCGTCGTCCTGCTGAAGGGGCGCCTCGACACCCGAGAGGATGAACCCAAACTGATCTGCATGGAGGTAGAGGTCTTTGACACCTCCATGATCGGCGTGTCCAGGCCGGTACGAGTGAAGTTGCCGCTGGAACAGGTCAGCGAGAAAACCATCGGCGAGCTGAAGACCGTCCTGTCGACACACCCAGGAGATTCCGAGGTCTTCTTGCACCTCGGCGACAACGACGTCGTGCGCCTCCCTCCAGAGTTCTCGGTGGATCCGTCAAACGGCCTCCTTGCTGAGATTCGAGTGCTTTTGGGTGCCGATTCGGTTCTGACCATCTGAGAAGACGACGCCCTTGATCCCGGCAGGGTTGGGATAGCGGCGGTGCTCCGGCAGGATGGAGGGGCGTACGGCTTGCAAATCTGGTCGAACGTCCGCTGTAATTGCCGGTGTAAGCCTGTTGTTCAGCCAAGCAGAGTCGTCCGCAAACAAGGGGTCGGAAGTCGATGGCAATCGAGGTTGAGACCAAGGATTGCACGATGCTCGGTGATGCCGAGATCGAGGAGATGGCGGATCTCTCTGCCGATGGGCCGAACTGTTTCGGAATCGGGCTGTTGTCGAAACAGACCGAGGAGTGGGTTCTCGTAACCACGGCCCGCGAGGGCGGACACCTGAAGGGCTTCTCCTTTTGCACCCTCGAGCGCATTGGTGGGACGCCCAGCGTGATCATCGGCATTGCATCCATACGCCGCACCAGCAGACGCGACACCGTGCTTCGGGCTGTAATGGCTGAGCAACTGCGCCGGGCTGCCTTGGCCTTTCCCGACGAGGACGTGGTTATCGGCGCACGCTTCAACGATCCATCTGGGTTCGAGGCCTACCGCACCCTCGTCGATGTCGTTCCCCGACCCGGCCACAAGGCTGCCGGCGAGGAGCGCGCATGGGGACGCCGGTTCGTAAAGCGGTTCGGAATGTCGTCGCTCTCCTACAACGAGCGCACCTTTACCGCTCCCGGAAGTGATGGCCAACCCTGCGTGTTCGACCACGCCAGCCTCACTCCTGAAAAGACAGACCCCGATGTCGCCGACTTCTTCAAGGGGCTCGACCACGGACGCGGTGACGTTTTGGTTGCCTGCGGCTGGGCGATGGCCGAGGGGCTCGAGAAGCTCCTCTGAGTCGAGCCGTCAGACGGGTCGGCGACGTGTCGGTTTCCGAAGTCCTGGCGGCGCGGAGAACCTGCCGCTCCTTCGCCCCGGAGCCACTGGCCGATTGGTTGCTCGACGAGCTCGTCGACAAGGCCAGACGGACGCCGACGGCCGGAAACTGTCAGGGAGTGGAGTTCCTGATACTTGAGGGAACCGATCAGGTGACCTCGTTTTGGGACACAACCCTGCCATCCGACAGGCGAGGTGGGTTTCCATGGCCCGGTCTCCTGTCGGCACCGGCCCTGGTGGTTCCCTTCGGCCTTCCAGAGGTGTACCTGAAGCGCTACAGCGAAAACGACAAGGTCGCCAGCGGCATGGGTGGAGACAAAGCCGACTGGGCCGTTCCCTACTGGCTCACCGATGCGGCGTTTTCGATGATGGCGTTACAACTGTTGGTCGTGGAGCAGGGCCTGGGGTGCTGTTTCTTCGGCTTGTTCGACAACGAAGCGGCGGTTCGGCAGAGGTTTGGTGTGCCAGATACCGCCCGCTCTCCGGGGGTGCTCGCAATCGGCCATCCCGACGAGGCTGCGTTGCGCCCGAGCAGGTCCTCGAGCCGGGTCCGCAGCCCCCTTGCGACCGTGGCCCATCGGGGTAACTGGTAGGCCCGATTCTTGACGTCGGATGGGCCACGGTTAGGGTCCAGTCGAGTCTCGCCAAGCCAGCCAACAGCCGACACGGAGCAGCGATGCCAACCCCTAAGCAGGTGCCAATAGTCGAGTACCTGCGGGTCGGAAGCCGCCCGTATCTGAGGGCGCAGGAGTGCGGCGGCTGCGGTGCCCGATACTTCGACCGTCGTAACGCCTGTGCAAAGTGCGGCAAGGCCGACTTCGTGAACGCACGGGTGTCAAACCATGGGGTGTTGCGCTCGTTCAGCATCGTGCACAGGGCAGCGCCGGGGATACCGGTGCCCTACGTGTCGGCACTGGTGGAGACCGACGATGGCACAACGGTGCGATCCAACCTGATCGACTGTCCCGCCGACCCCGAACACGTGAGCCTTGGCATGAAGGTACGCCTGGCCACGTACGTGGCAGGGACCGACGACGCCGGAACAGAGTGCGTGGCCTTCGGATACAGGCCGGCCTGAACAGAAGCTTCAAACCCTCAGCGAAAGGACGATTCCATGTCAGGTGACTCAGTCTGGGTGCTAGGAACCAGCATGACGAGGTTCGGGCGCTACCCCGACCTGGATGCGGTGGACCTCGCGGCCAGGGTCTGCCTCGAGGCCTTCGCGGACGGTGAGGTAACGGTCCACGACATGGACGTGATGGCTGCAGGGACCCTCTTCCAGGCCAGCACCAGCATGGGCCAGCGGATACAGAAGCAGATCGGCCAGACCGGGATACCGGTGTTCAACGTCACCAACGCGTGTGCTACCGGCGCTACGGCCATCCGGGCCGTTTACCTGTCGATCAAGGCGGGGGAGGCATCGATGGGCCTGGCGGTCGGCGTCGAGCAGATGGGCAAGATGGGCCTGCTGGCCGGCGGTTCCAAGGAGGAGGCCAACGTCTACGAGCCTTCGGGTCGCTACGGGGCGGTCACCTCCATCGACGGTGTTCTGGGCACGGCAACCATGCCGGGCGTGTTCGCCCAGGCCGGGATGGCCTACGCCTATGAGAACGACGGTGTCGGCTTCAAGCAGTTCGCCAAGGTCGCCTACAAGAACCACCTCCACTCCACGCTGAACCCTCTGGCCCAGTACCAGAAGGAGTTTTCGCTGGAGGAGATCATGGGGTCGCCGGTCCAGAGCTACCCCAACACGCTTCTGATGTGCTGCCCGACAGGCGACGGGGCGGCTGCTGCGGTTCTGGTGTCCGAGGAGCGTCTGCGTTCGATGCCGAAGCGGGTTCAGAAGAGGGCGGTCAAGATCGCCGCGTCAGTGCTCACGTCGGATCCATGGGTGGAGAGCGGTCAGGTCCAGCCCGATGTAAATACCCTCACCCGCAACGCCGCCAGCCAGGCCTACGAGAAGGCAGGCATCGGCCCCGAGGACCTGGATCTTGTGGAGTTGCACGACTGCTTCGCCACGGCCGAGCTGATCCACTACGACAACCTGGGTCTGTGTGAGCCGGGCGGGGCTGGCGATTTCATCGACTCGGGCGCACCGTTTCGAGACGGGACCACACCGGTAAACGTCTCAGGCGGGCTCATCTCCAAGGGTCACCCGATCGGGGCGACCGGTGTGGCAAACGTGTTCGAGGTGACTACCCACCTGCGTGGCGAGGCGGGGGACCGTCAGATCAAGGGTGCCAAGGTCGGCCTTGCACATGTGATCGGCCTGGGCTCATCGTGCGGGATCCATATCCTGGAGAAGGCTGCCGCCTAGTCAGGCCGTCGGAGTCCCGAACGGGTGGAACGTCGACGGTGACCGCCCGAGGAACGCCCCATTGATGCTCGGATCCCTATGGCGATTGCGGTGATGATGCTTCCCGCCACCGGGATGATCAGAAAGGCCAAGTCCCGCTGAGAGTTGGCGGCAGCCCGGGGGGCAATCGAAGCTGACCCCCCGGTTCGATCAGCCGTGGTCGTGGCAGAGGCTTCCGTTCCCGGTCACCGGTCTGAACGGTTTAGACGTCGGTGATGCCGGCCTGGATTGCAGCGACGACATCGTCGGGCACTGAGTCCATGCCGTGGACATCGGCTGCGTGGGCGGCTGCTGCCGCCATCACGTCTTCAACCGTCTCGCCCAGCACCACGCCGTCACAACCCGGAACCACGCTTCCACACGCAAACTGCTTCATAATCGACCTCCTGGTCATTGGGCTCCGTTCACCGATAGGTGGACGGGCGATCGACCTCAGGTTGGCCGCACCATGGCCCGGGCGTCCTCATCTGAGAGGTCCATGTCGTGGACCCCTCTGGCGTGAGTGCGGGCAGCAGCGACAACCGCCTCCGCATTCACCCCCCGCAGAACTGTTCCGCACGGGCACTCGATGCTCTGGCCAACCGGTTCGTCGTTCACGTGTGGCATCCTCGCGGGCGTTGGTTGGTAAATGATTGGTGACGCATGGGCAAGGCAATGACAGATAGGACAGGGGTCACGGCCCGTTTCTATCTGACCGGTGGCCTGAGGGTGGAGGGCCCGTCGGGAAACTTCCTTGGCGGCGACCTGCCCGGACCCCAGGGACGTCTGGCCCTCGTGGTTCTCTTATTGGAGCGCGGACCGGTCTCGCGCGACCGGCTCGCTGAGATGCTGTGGGACGGATCTCCACCGTCAAAGTGGAAGGGCGCCCTTGCATCGGTGGTCAGCAAGGTTCGGGCATGCCTGTCCGAAGTCGGTCTCGAGGGGACGTCGGTCCTTGCATCTGACGCCGGGACCTACGTGCTTCGCCTGCCGGGAGATGTATGGGTGGATGTTGAGGATGCCATGGAACGGCTTGACAGAGCCGAGGGTTCCTTGCGTCGCGGCGACGTAGATGTCGCATTGACGGACGCCACCGTTGCCTCGGCCATCTTGCGTCGTCAACTGCTACCGGGATTGTGGAGCACGTGGATAGTGGATCGACGCCAGGAACTGGCTGAGGCCCACTACCGCTGCTCATCGGTACTGGCACAGGCGTGGCTGGCCAGGAGCGACCCGGGCCAGGCAGCGGTGCATGCCGAAACGCTGGTTGAGTTGGACCCGCTTCGTGAGATGGGTCACCGACTGTTGATCGAGGCCGAGTGCTCAAGGGGTGACCGTGGAGCTGCCATGCGGGCACTGCGCCACTGCGAGGATGTGTTGGCCGAGGAACTAGGGGTAGGGCCTTCACCGGAGACCGTTGCCCTGGGTGCCAGCATCAGCGGCTGATGCCGCCTCAGGAGAGGTCTGCCAGGAGTTCCTCCGGAGAGCCGACGGGAGCTAGGCAGGCGTGGTTCCGACAGACCCAGGCGCGGTCGCCGTAGCGATCCGTCCAGAGTGGCCCATCGCCGCGCTCACCCCAAGCCAGCACCACGCTGGGGAGGTAGGCCCGCTGAACAACCTCGACCAGGTCCGGCCGGTCGCCCGTCACCACCACCTCGGTGATACCCGAGTGGAACAGATCCACAGCGCCCAGCAGGTGGCCGAACGCTGTCGGATGTTCGGTCACACGGTCGCCTAGAAGGCTCAGCACACCCTCGGCGGCCTCCGTGTAGCGACGGTCACCCACGAGGGCGCCGAGACGCAACAGGGCAACAGCGGCCAGGCTGTTCGCAGACGGTTGGGCGTTGTCCATTAGGTCCTTGGGGCGCATAACCAGGGCCTCGGCGTCGCTGCCGGTGGTGTGGAAGCCGCCGTTGTTGGCGTCGCTGAAGAGCTCCAACAGGACGTCTGCAGTGGACACGGCTGCCTCGGTCCAGCGGGCCTCACCCGTGGCCTCGCCGAGGCGGGTGAGGCCGTCGACCATCGCAGCATGGTCGGCGGCGTAGCCGAGGTGCCGTGCGCCGCCGTCAGCCTGCCAGGAGCGCAGCCAGCGGTCGTCGGGACGCTGAAGAACCCCGCAGAGGAAATCGCCGTTGACCCGGGCCGCCTCCAGCCAGTCGGCCCGGCCCGTAGCCATCGCCGCTTCGGCCAGGGTCCCCAGCATCAGGCCGTTCCACTCGGTCAGGACCTTGTCGTCAAGGCCCGGTCGGATTCTGCTCTCCCGTCGCTCAAAGAGAGCCCTTCTCGCCTTCTCAACCTCGTCGGGCCGCTTCAGGTCACCGCGAACAGGCCGGTGCAGAATGTTCGCACCCTCGAAGTTGCCGCCCGCACTGACCCCGTACCAGGCGACGGCAGCGTCGGCATCGGAACCGCACACCTCGCGAACCTCGGCCTCGGACCAGACGTGGAACTTCCCCTCCACCCCCTCGGAGTCAGCGTCCTCAGCTGACAGAAAACCCCCTCCTGGATCTCTCAGGTCCCGCAGCACGTATTCGATGGTCTCAGAGGCCACCTGGAGCCATCGGTCGTGCCCCAGAACCTGCCAACCGTGCAGGTAGGCCCGGGCCAGGAGGGCGTTGTCGTAGAGCATCTTCTCGAAGTGGGGGACCAGCCAGAACCGGTCGACCGAGTAGCGGGAGAAGCCGCCACCCAGATGGTCGTACATTCCGCCGGATGCCATTGCGTCCAACGTGGTCGTGAGCACACGGCCCGCCTCCGGGCTACTGGTGGCGGCGATGTGACGAGCCAACGCCTCCAGGTTCATGGCCTGTGGGAACTTGGGGGCGTCTCCGAAGCCACCCCACTCATCGTCATGCAGCGACACCATCCGGTCGGTGGCAGCGGCGAGGGTCGCCGGTCCCGGGGCTGTTCCCGCCGACTCCATGTCGGCATGCCGGGCCATGCTGGCAGTCAACTTGTCGGCCATGGCGTCCAGGTTCTGCCTGTCCCCATCCCACGCCTGCATGACAGCAGCCAGCACCTGCGGGAACGACGCCATGCCACCCCTGGGGGTGTCCGGCCAGTAGGTGCCCGCGTGGAAGGGGCGGCCGTCAGGGGTGCAGAACACGGTCATCGGCCACCCGCCACGGCCGGTCAACGAGGTGACCGCATCCATGTAGATGGCGTCAACATCGGGCCGCTCCTCACGGTCAACCTTGACGTTCACAAACCCGTCGTTCATGAGTGCCGCAATCTCGGCGTTCTCAAACGACTCATGTGCCATGACGTGGCACCAGTGGCAGGCGGAGTAGCCCACCGACAACAAGATGGGCCTGTCCAACTCGACAGCAGCCGCAGAGGCCTCCGCACCCCACGGATACCAGTCCACGGGGTTGTCGGCGTGCTGTCGCAGATAGGGGCTGGTCTCCCCGGCGAGGCGGTTCACAGGCGCCTGACCATACCGGTCCGTAGCGCGGGGATGGCCCCGTTTGCCCAGTCGCTGGCAGACTGTCGGTATGCAGCGCTGGATCTTGGGGGCACGTCCCCGAACACTTCCGGCGGCGGTCGTCCCGGTGGCGGTCGGAACCGCCGTAGCGACAGGATCCGGCGTGATCTGGTGGAGGGCCCTGCTGGCACTCGTCGTGGCGCTCGCCCTGCAGGTGGGGACCAACTACTCCAACGACCTGGCCGACGGTGTTCGCGGAACCGACGGTCCGGACAGGACGGGACCAAGGCGACTCGTCGGGTCGGGTCTGGCAACGCCGGCAGAGGTGAAGGTGGCCACGATCGCAGCGTTTGCCGTAGCCGCAGTCGCGGGCCTCGTGCTGGCGATCGTCGTCACCCCGTGGTTGCTCCTTGTGGGCATCGCTTCGATTGCGGCGGGCTGGTTGTACACGGGGGGTCCAAGGCCGTACGGCTACATGGGCCTCGGCGAGGTGTTCGTGTTCGTGTTCTTCGGCCTGGTCGCGACGGTGGGCAGCTCATACGTTCACACGAGGGAGATCACCGGCCTGGCGGTGCTGGCCGGCTCGGCTGTCGGGCTGTTGGCGTGTGCCCTACTGGTTGTGAACAACCTGCGCGACATACCAACCGATCGGACTGCCGGCAAGCGCACCCTCGCCGTCAGAATGGGGGAGAGACCCACGAGGATCCTCTATGTGGTCCTGGTGGACGCCGGGCTGGTACTGGGGTCACTGTGTGCCCTGGAGAGGCCCCTGTCCCTGCTGGTCATGGGAGCAGGCCTCGCAGCAGGGCCTGCCATCAGGGCCGTTCTGCGAGGCGCCGCTGGAGTCGATCTGATTCCCGTACTGGGTAGAACCGCCCGGACCCAGGTCGTAGCGGGCACCCTCCTGACGTTGGGGCTGGCACTACCGATCTGAACTGAGTTTCTCAGGAGCGGGTGGCTGTGATCAGTTGGGCTATTCCCCCTGAGAGACGGGTCTTTTGGACTTCTCCAAAGCCGGCAGCAGCGACCATTGAGAGCAGGTCTTCTTCAGGGGGAAGGTAGGCGACAGATCGCGGAAGGTACCTGTAGGCATCACGGTCGGAAAACAGCCCACCCACGAGGGGCACGACCCTTCCGAAGTAGAAGGCATGTCCAAACCGGAGAAGAGGGTTCACGGGGCTGTCAACCTCAAGTAGCGCAATGCGCCCTCCGCTTCTGACCAAACGAGCCGCCTCGAAGAAGAACGGTTCCAGTGACGTGAAGTTCCGCAGGGCAAAGCCGCACGTGAGACCGTCGAGGGAACCTTCCCCAACCGGTTGCTTGAGGGCATCAGCATGAAGCAGGGGAGCATCGGTACGCGCTGCAGCCAGCATCCCCCATGACATGTCCAACCCCACCACGCTGTGACCGGCCCCCGAAAGATCCCTGCACAGGTCCCCGGTGCCACATGCCACGTCCATGACGATTGAGCCTGCCGGCAACTCGAGCATGGAAACGGTGCGCCTACGCCAGGCGACGTCCATGCGAAAGGTCATGATCCGGTTCACCAGGTCGTAGCGGGGGGCAATGCTGTCAAACATGCGCCTCACGGCCACCGCCTTCGCTGCCCCGCTGGGCAGGTCCACGTTGGTGCCCGAAGGCCCGGAATCCTCCGATGGAGGCATCTTCAGGAGAACCAGATCCGTTGGTATTCCCTGCTGATCGGGTGGACAAGCAGGGCCAGAAGGGCCACCGGGAACACGAGGATCAACAGGACCGTCGGAGAGAAACCGTAGGAGAGGACTGAGGTCAGCCGGATAACAACTGCAACGGCAGCTGCCCCGACCCCGAGCCTCCAGCCCCACCGCTTGTCGTTGGCTATCGCGTAGGCGGCGGGAAACATGAGCAGCCCGATGAACATCAACTCAGTTCCCCGGATCAGGTTGAAGAGGCCCTCGATGTAGAGGAGAACGGTTCCGGTGACGAGGGTCTGTGGCTGGTACCTGTTGAGCCAGCGGCGTGCTTCCATCGGGTCAGTCTGGCAGCGAAGCAGCAGATTCAGGTCGCGTTTGTCCAAGTTCGACCGGGGTGCGGCTGGCCCTGAGTTGGCCGCAGGCGGCATCTATGTCCACTCCGCGGGTTCGCCTGATCGTTGCGTTGATTCCCCGGTTTCCGAGTTCCTCGGCGAATTCTCTGACACGCAGTGGCGATGAGCCTCGGGTTGGCCATCCGGGTGTGGGGTTGAGGGGAATCAGGTTCACGTGTGCAGCCAGGGGGCCTGCGTAGTCGGCCAATTCGGCGGCATCACGGAGGGTGTCGTTGACGTCGTGCATCAGGGCCCACTCGAAAGACAGTCGCCGGCCGGTCGTCTCCGCGTGGTGTCCGCAGGCCTCGGCCAGGATCTCCAGCGGCCAGCGGCGATTCACCGGAACCAACTCGTCGCGGAGCCTGTTGTTGGCAGCGTGGAGTGACACGGCCAGGTTCACCGGTAGTGCCTCGTCGGCAAGTCGCCTGATTCCCGGTACCAGGCCGACGGTGGAGATGGTGAGGTGCCGTGCCGACAGCCCGAGGGCACCGTGGATTCTCTCGATGGCCGACCATGTGCGGTCGTAGTTGGCAAGCGGTTCACCCATGCCCATGAAAACCACGTTGGAGACACGCCTGGATCCGGCCTCACGCTGGGCTCGAATGACCTGTTCAACCATTTCGCCCGTTGAAAGGTGCCGGTCAAAACCCATCTGGCCGGTGGCGCAGAACCCACATGCCATTGCGCAACCTGCCTGGGAACTGACACAGACGGTGGACCGGTCCTCGTAGTGCATCAGCACGGTCTCGATGAGGGAGCCGTCGGCGAGGCGCCACAACCACTTGATGGTCTGCCCGTCGTCGCTGACCGACCGCCGGTCCTCGGAGAGGGCGGCGGGCAGATGCTCGGACAGCTCCCCTCTCAGCGGCGCCGGAAGCGTGGTGATGTCGGCAGGGGAGGCCAGGTCGCTGTAGAGGCCCTGCCAGAGCTGATCGATCCGGTAGGCAGGCTGGCCCTCCAGGAGTTCTCCCAGGGCGAAGCGGTCGTGGTCGTAGAGCGACGGTGCAATGCCCTTCCCGCTCTGCTCGGGGGCCCCAGCATCGTTCTCGGTTGGCATCATCTCAGGATGCGCTGATAGGCCCTGTTGGTGGCTTCGCGCTCAAAGCCGAGCTCGCGGTAAATCCGGTTGGCATGCCGATTGTCGGACTCCACGTAGAGGATCACCCTCCGGAGGCCCTGGGCGGCCAGCCACTCGAGTCCAGCAAGGGTGAGTTGCCGGCCCAGGCCACGACCACGATGCTCGGGATCGACTGCGATGGCGTAGATCTCACCGACTGGTGGTTCGAGATCATTGTGAACCTTTGTCCAGCAGAAGCCACCAAGATTGCCGGCATCGTCTTCCCAGACCCGGAATCCGTCATCGTTGTACCAGGGTTCACTGCGACGCGAGGCCAGCCCCTCCGGTGTCATCCCACCCTGTTCGGGGTGCCAGTCAAAGGCCCTGTTGTTTACATCGAGGAAGGCGTCGGCGTCATCACTCCGAAACGGGCGGGTTTGCAACTCGCCATCAATGGCGGGCAGAGACCTGCCCAACTTCCAGAGATCCCTGAACGGGGCAAAGCCGGCGGCCATTGGGACACGATCGCTCCCGTCGTCGATTCCATCGACCCAGTACTCAATCCGCCCACCTCCATCACGCCCGACCGCCTGTGCAGCAGCCTCCATCAGGCGCTGCCCTCGCTCAGGCTGTCCCGGAGGCACGTCGATGGTCAAGACCCAGTGCTCCCCGGTCGGGGTAAGTGTGGCGGTGTCGGTACCGTCAGATATGACAAGCCGCTCCATTGGGAATGAGGATATCCCCGGTAGCGCATTCTGGCGGATACGGTCCGAACCCATGGGAATCCCCAGAACGCCCAAGGGGCGAGCCAGAGAGGCGCACCGGCGGCTGGCGCTCGAGTATCCCGACGCCCAGTGTGAGCTGGACCATTCAAACCCCTTCCAGTTGCTTGTCGCGACCATCCTCTCGGCTCAGTGCACGGACAAACGTGTCAACATGGTCACCCCGGCCGTGTTCGCCGCCTACCCGGATGCCGAGGCGCTGGCTGGAGCCGCACCCGAAGAGCTTGAAGATCTCGTCCACTCGACTGGCTTCTACGCGAACAAGGCCCGGAACCTCATGGGCATGGCCCGACGCCTCGCCGATGAGTACGACGGAGAGGTCCCCGGGGCGATGGCTGACCTTGTGTCGCTTCCCGGTGTCGGCCGCAAGACTGCAAACGTTGTTCGCAGCGTGGCACTGGATCTTCCGGGCCTACCGGTCGACACCCACGTGGGTCGCCTCGTTCGGCTCCTTGGCATCACAGACGAGACCGACCCCGTGAAGGTGGAGATGACGCTCAATCCAATGGTTCCGGCGGCCGAACGGGGGCTGTTCAGCCTTTACCTGATTCTCCATGGGCGACGTGTCTGCCCGAGCCGGTCGCCACGCTGCGAGGAGTGTGTCCTCAACGACTACTGCCCGTCGTCGACCGTCTAGCGGACCCTGCGCTGAAGCTCCCTTAGCGCACCGATGAGGTGGCGTTCAACCTCCAGCAGCACCGAAGATCCGTCGATCCGATCGTCATGATCCATCTGACCGAGCAGGTCGCCCACGCGCCCGATGAGGTCCTCTAGTTGGCTCGCCACCGAGGAAAGCTCAGCGTCCGGATCCGCGACCATGGGGCAGTCTGGCTCACAATGACGACAATCGGCCACCGGCTACGGGAAATGCCCCCGTGCGGTAAGGCACCGACCGGTAGCGTGGCGGGGTGCTGACCCGACTGGACCTACGCGGAATCAAAGGCGCTCTCGGCGATATCTTGCCGCGCCCGGATGCCGTTGGTGACGAAGCTCTCGAGGCGGTCCGAACCATCATCACCGAGGTACGTGCCAACGGCGACGATGCGCTCCGCGAGCTGACGCTCCGATTCGACGGTTGCTCCCCAGAGAGCCTGTCGGTGGGTCGCGACGAGATGGAAGCGGCGCTCGAAAGGGTCAACCCCGTGGTGGCCGAGGCCCTGTTGGCATCCGCTGCTGCCATTCGGAGGCACCACGAGGGCCAGGTGCGTCAGGAACACAGGACCGAAGACGCAGGCCTGGTCGTCAGGTCCATTCCCCGTCCGGTCCGCCGGGCGGGCTGCTACGTGCCCGGGGGTCTGGCGGCCTACCCGTCGACATTGCTCATGACAGCCGTTCCCGCCCGGGTCGCCGGAGTTGAAGAGGTGGTCGTGTGTGTTCCACCGGGACCCGACGGCAGGGTTCCCGATGCCACCCTGGCCGCGGCCGCTGTAGCCGGAGTCGATGGACTGCACCCGGTAGGAGGAGCCCAGGCCATTGCTGCCCTCGCATACGGAACCGAGAGCATTGCGGCAGTTGACGTGATCGTGGGGCCCGGCAACGTCTACGTGGCCCTTGCCCGGCGTGAGGTGGCCGGGGTGGTCGGAATTCCCACCGGCTTCGCAGGCCCGTCGGAGGTCATCGTCGTCGGCGACTCCACAGTTCCTGCGGATTTCGCCGCCGTAGACGTGCTCGTTCAGGCTGAGCACGGTCCTGACGGGCTTGCATGGCTCCTGACCTGGGACGAGGACTTTGCCGACGCTGTGGAGTCGGCCATCGATCGTCACCTCCTGGATTCCCCACGCAGGACCGAGATCGAGGCGACGCTCGACAGTTCCGGCTACTGCGTGATCGTCGACACACCGACCGACGCACTCGCCGTCGTGGACGAGATAGCCCCGGAACACCTGCAACTGATGTGTGAGGGTGCAGATGACATGGCGCTCGAGGTACGAAACGCCGGGGCCGTGTTCTGTGGTCCCTGGTCGCCGGCTTCCCTCGGCGACTACATGGCCGGCCCCAGCCACGTGCTTCCCACTGCCGGAACGGCCCGCTTTGCCGGCGCACTGACCGTCTCCGACTTCACAAAGGATGTGCACGTGGTCACCGCCGATCGGGCGGCAATCGAGCGTTTGGGTCCCCACATCGTTGCGCTTGCCGATGTCGAGGGGCTCTACGCACACGCTGAATCAGTGAGAATGCGTGTGGACCGTGGCTGACCCAACTGACCCGATCAGGCAGGAGCCTCGGGTACGCACGGATCTGGCGTTGCTGGCCGGCTACCACTCACCGCAGGTCGACGTAGATGTGCGCCTCAACACCAACGAGGCCGCCCAGCCGCCCCCGCAGGCGTTCACAGCCGACCTCCAGGCGGCCCTTGCCGGGTTGACCCTGAACCGCTACCCGGACAGGGGTGCCGTACGTCTGCGCACGGCAATAGGGGACCGCTACGGCATGAATGTCAGCCAGGTGTTTGCAGCAAACGGTTCAAACGAGGCGATCCAGGCCCTCCTGTTGGCCTACGGCGGAGCAGGGCGCACCGCAGCGGTGTTCGAGCCGACCTATGCGATGCACTCCCAGATAGCCAGAATCACCGGAACCCGGGTCGTGGGAACCGCACGCAGGCAGGACTTCAGCCTCGACGAGGGACTCCTCGGCGAGTTGGTGGCGGCCGAACGCCCCGACGTCATGTTCATGTGTTCTCCAAACAACCCGACAGGCCTCGTGGACCCCGACGGCCTGGTGTTGGCGGCACTCGAGATGCTGGCTCCCCACGGCGGCCTGCTCGTCGTCGACGAGGCATATGGCCAGTTTTCGCAGTCCAGCGCCGTCGACCTTCTCTCAGAAGATCGGTCCCTGGTCGTGAGCCGCACCTTCTCCAAGACATGGGCCATGGCCGGTTTGCGTCTCGGCTACCTCCTTGGACCGACATGGTGTGTCACCGAGCTGGAGAAGGTCGCCCTCCCGTACCATCTCGACGCCATCAAACAGGAGGCTGGGACACTGGCCCTTGCCTACGGTGAGGAGATGCAGAAGCATGTTGGGACAATCGTCGCGGAGCGACAGCGCCTCTCCGCGTTGCTGAGCGAACTCCCTGTGACCGTTTGGCCGTCCCAGGCCAACTTCGTGCTCTTCCGGCCCGAGACCATGCCCGCCAGTCGGGTCTGGGAGGGACTTCTGGAGAGGTCCGTGCTCGTGCGTGATTTCTCTTCCGCAGAGGGCCTTGACGGCTGCCTGCGGGTAACGATCGGAACCCAGAGCGAGGACGACCGCTTCTTGGTCGCCCTCAGAGAGGTGTTGTCATGACCACCCGCACAGGATCCTGTCAACGCAATACCAGCGAAACCGCTGTAGAGGTCGAGGTTCACCTCGACGGGGGGCCCGTTGTTGCATCCACCGGGATCCCCTTCTTTGACCACATGCTCGATCAGCTTGGCCGACACGGTGGACTTGGCCTGAGCGTCGAGTGTCGTGGAGACCTGGAGATAGACGCGCACCACACGGTCGAAGACGTCGGGATCGCCCTCGGAACCGCCTTCGCTGAGGCTCTTGGAGACAAGGCGGGAGTGAGGCGCTTTGCCTCCAACAGGGTGCCGCTCGACGAGGCTCTCATAGACGTGTCGCTGGACCTGTCCGGCCGGCCGTTCCTGCACTACGAAGTTGCCTTTCCCGGCCAGAAGATTCTTGGCGATCCGCCGTTCGATCCGCAGTTGATCGAGGAGTTCTGGCGTGCTTTCAGCGTCTCGGCCGCCCTGACCCTCCACATCGAATCGATCAGGGGCGTCAACACACATCACATCATCGAAGCCGGCTTCAAGGCGGTGGCCCGCTCCCTACGTGACGCCGTGGCAGTTGAAGGCGACACCGTCCCCTCCACCAAGGGGAGCCTGTGACCGAGGGGCCACTGGTCGCTGTACTCGACTACGGCATTGGCAACCTGAGATCGGCACAGAAGGCACTCCAGCGGGTCGGAGCCGATGCCAGGCTCACCTCTGACCATGCCCTGATCGCAGATGCAGCCGGCATCGTGCTACCTGGTGTTGGCGCCTTCGGGCGTTGCGTCGAGGCTCTGGAAGTATCGGGGCTGACCGAGACAGCACTGGAGACCGCCTCTGACGCTGCGGCAGGAGGACGCCCATTTCTGGGGATCTGCGTAGGGATGCAGCTTCTCTTCGAGGAGAGTGCTGAATCCCCTGCAACCAAAGGTCTAGGGGTGATGGCCGGCAGGGTAGAGCGCCTCAGCGGAGACGTGAAGTGTCCCCAGATGCAGTGGAACCGGTTGGATGTGCTCAAGCCCGGAGAACTCCTTGCAGGGTTGCCCGAAGAGGCCTGGATGTACTTCGTCCACGGCTATGCGGCTCCCGTCGGACCCGACACGGTGGCAACGTGTGTTTATGGCTCTCCGCTGTGTGCAGCTGTCAGGCGCGGCAACCTCTGGGGTGTGCAGTTCCACCCTGAGAAGTCGGGCACCACTGGCCTGACGCTGCTCGAGAACTTCGTCTCGACCCTCGTGGGGGTCAGATAATGGGAGTGGCCCTCTACCCGGCAATCGACCTGCGTGGCGGAATGTGCGTGAGGTTGCGTGAGGGTGACTTCTCCCGGGAGACCGTCTACGGGGACGACCCGGTGGAACAGGCTCTTCTCTTCCAGGCTGCTGGAGCGCCCTGGGTCCACGTTGTTGACCTTGACGCCGCTCTGACAGGCGAGCCGCTGAACCGATCGGCGCTGGCCGCCGTGGCGGGAGCCCTTGACATACCTGTCCAGGCCGGAGGGGGAGTGCGATCCACCTCGGATGCCAAAGCTCTGTTTGCTGCCGGAGTGGAGCGCGTGGTCATGGGGACAGCAGCACTTGAGGATCCGGACCTCGTTGCACGGGTGGCGGATCTTGGTTCGGTAGCCGTGGGAATCGACGTGAAGGGAACGGACGTGGCCCTCCGTGGCTGGACCCAGGGAAGTGGCCTCACCCTCCGACAGGCCGTCGATCTATTCGATCCGGCGGTGGTCTCCGCATTCGTGGTGACCCAGATACGCCGAGATGGAACCCTCGAGGGCCCGGATCTGGACCTCCTCCGAGAGACAATGAGGGCCACAGGTGTCAACGTGATCGCCTCCGGTGGAGTTGGTCGGATCGATGATCTCGTCAACGTGGCTGAGCTGAACGAGGCTGGACGCAGGGTCGACGGAATCATCCTCGGGCGGGCCCTCTATGAGGGAGCCGTCGACCTCGAAGAGGCCCTCGCAGCGGTGGGGTCGACACCATGAAGACGGTCAGGGTGATTCCCTGCCTGGACGTGGACAACGGGCGAGTGGTGAAGGGCGTCAACTTCGTTGATCTGAGAGATGCCGGCGACCCCGTGGAGTTGGCGCGGCGCTACGACCTCGAAGGCGCCGACGAGCTCATATTCCTCGACATAACGGCTTCATCGGACTCCCGACAGACAACCGTGGACATGGTCAGTCGTACGGCTGAGGAGGTCTTCATTCCGTTTACCGTCGGAGGAGGAATCAGGAGCGTCGACGATGCACGGGCGATCCTGCGCGCAGGTGCCGACAAGGTCTCGGTGAACACCGCTGCCGTGGAGCATCCGAAGCTGATATCCGAACTGGCCGCAGAGTTCGGCGAGCAGTGCGTGGTCGTGGCGGTCGACGCACGTAGGAGTACCGATGTGGACAGCGGCTACGAGGTGTTCACCCACGGCGGCCGGAGAGCCACGGGCATCGACGCCGTTGCCTGGGTTGCCCGGGCGACAGGCCTTGGGGCCGGTGAGATCCTCCTCACCTCCATGGACCGTGATGGAACCCGCGATGGCTTCGACACGCCGATGCTGCTTGCAGTCGGTGAAGCCATCAACGTTCCTCTCATTGCCAGCGGAGGAGTGGGCAGCCTTGACCACCTGATCGACGGTGCGGTGGCAGGTAGAGCCGACGCGGTTCTGGCTGCATCCATCTTCCACTTCGGTGAGCACACGATCGGCGAGGCGAAGGACCGCCTCGAGGCTGGCGGCGTGGCCGTCAGGCCGGCTCGCTGCTGAATGCGGAACACATCGGGCACGCCACTGGATACCGTTCCCTCGGTGGACAAACCAGCGATAGCAGCAGTGCCAGGCCCCGCTGATGCCGACGGGCTACCCATCAAGATGCTCAACGACCGGATTCTCGTTGGCATCGATGACGCTGAAGGCGAGCGAAGGTCCTCTGGCGGCATCCTCATTCCTGCTACGGCCCAGATGAGCCGACGTCTCGCATGGGCCGAGGTCATGGCGACGGGACCGAACGTTCGGACAATGGAGATCGGCGATCAGGTGCTGTTCAACCCTGAGGACCGCTATGAGGTCGAGGTTCGCGGAATTGACTACATCATCTTGCGTGAACGCGACATCCACGCCGTGGCCGCCCAACGCCTCGAAGAAGGCAGCACCGGTCTCTACCTCTGACAGGCCACGTCGACTGGGTACGACAAACTCGCTTCGGGAGAGGTCGCCCTGACCGTAGGCTGGCTGCCATGAACCAGCCTTCCTCTGCCCACACGGGCCAACCGATCGACGCAACTGCCGAACAGTTGGCGGCGGTCACCTACAACGCTGACGGCCTGGTGCCGGCGATCGTTCAGGAATCCGGAACAGGCCGGGTCCTGATGATGGCCTGGATGAACTCTGATTCGTTGAGACAGACCATGGAGACCGGACGCACCTGGTTCTGGAGTCGCAGCCGGCAGGAGTACTGGTGCAAGGGGGAGACGTCCGGAGACCGCCAGTACGTACGCGAGGCCTACTACGACTGCGACGGTGACACCTTGTTGTTCGTGGTTGACCAGGAGGGGAACGGTGCCTGCCACACCGGCGAGTACACCTGCTTCTTCCGCCCGTTCGGCCAAGGCGACGCCTGACCACGTGGACGGTCCAGGCAGGGAGGCCTTTGGCAGGCTGGCCAGCTCCCACAGCGTCGTTCCGGTGTGGAGCGAGTTGTTGGCCGACCTGACGACGCCGGTTGCCCTGTTCACGCGGTGTGTCGGCGACGGGGACGGGTTCCTGCTGGAGAGCGTCGACAGGGGTGAGACATGGGGCAGATGGTCCTTCATCGGTCTGAACCCATCGTTGACCCTCACGCTCGCCGACGGCAGCCTCACGGTGAAAGGAGCACTTCCCGAAGGAATACGCACCGATAGCGGTCTGCTGGTTGCGATGCAGGGAATGCTCGAACACTACCGGTCACCGGAAATCGAGGGCCTTCCACCGCTCCACGGGGGCCTCATGGGCTTCCTCGGCTACGACGTGGTCCGCGAGGTCGAGGATCTGCCAGACGTACCACCAGACGACCGCGGGTTTCCTGACGGTGTGATGTCGGTGATCGGAGACATGGTCGCCATCGACCACTGGCGCCAGAGGGCTGTGCTCATCGCCAATGTCATCGTGCCCGATGACGCCGACGAGGCGACCCTCGACACCCTGTACGGCGAAGCCTTGAAACGTCTCGACGATCTCGCCGCTGCCGGCGCCAGACCACTAGACGAACCGCTCATGGCCCCACCAGACCCAAAAGACGTACCACCAGAGACAACCTCCAGCATCAACCGCGAGGAGTACTGCCTCGCTGTCGAAGCGGCCAGAGAGCACATTCTGGCGGGAGACGTCTTCCAGGTGGTCCTGTCGCAGCGGTTCGACGTCGAGCTGGATGCGGAGCCCTTCGACGTCTACAGGGTGCTGCGGCAGATCAACCCCAGCCCTTACATGTACTTCCTGCGCTACCCGGAGATGACGGTTGTCGGCTCCTCACCAGAGCCGATGGTCCAACTGCTCGGAGGACGTGTCATCTCGAGGCCCATAGCCGGAACCAGACGCCGGGGCAGCTCCGACGTCGACGACAAGAGGATGGCCGCAGAACTCATCGAGGACCCGAAGGAGCGGGCTGAGCACGTGATGCTCGTGGACCTGGCCCGCAACGATGTCGGGAGGGTTGTCCGCTTTGGCACAGAAGAGGTTGAGGAGATGATGACCCTTGAGCGCTACAGCCACGTCATGCACCTGACCAGCCAGGTCTCGGGAGAGTTGGCGAAGGGCTGCACACCGGTAGACGTGTTGAGGGCGACGCTGCCGGCCGGGACGGTCTCGGGAGCACCAAAGGTGCGGGCAATGGAGATAATCGACCAACTCGAACCCGTAAAGCGCGGCCCCTACGCGGGGGTGGTCGGCTACTTCGACTTCTCCGGCAACATTGACACTGCGATCGCGATCAGGACGATGCTGGTAAAGGACGGAATCGCCTCGGTCCAGGCAGGTGCCGGCATCGTTGCTGACAGCGTTCCGGAGGCGGAATACGAGGAGTGTCGCAGCAAGGCGCGGGCTCTTCTCGTGGCAATACCGGCGGCACGCCGAATGACGGCGGCACGCACAGGGGTCAGCTGAGCCGCCGTCTGCTGCGCTCCCTCAGGAATCAGACGGGATGGTGACCACCAGCTTGGCGCCCCGACCTGACAGAGATTCCGCTGAAACGGATCCTCCCATTGCCTGCACGAGTTCCCTGACTATCGCCAGACCGAGTCCTGAGCCGGATTCGTGGCCGGCTGGTTTCCGCTTGGACACGTAGAGCCTCTCGAACACATGGGGAAGGTCCTCGCTGGCAATGCCCGGCCCGTCGTCGGCGACGCTCAGGTTGACCTGTCCGGGCGTTGATGTGACCTCGATGTCGACTCTGCCTGCAGCGTGGCGAAGAGCGTTCTCAATGAGGTTCCCGACGACCTGCCCCCAGCGGTCGCTATCGATTCGGGCCGTGGCCGGATCTCCCGGTGTGCGAACTACGAGACGAACCTCTCGGCCGGAAGCTTCAGGCTCAAAAGCCGTGGCTGCCTTCTCGGTTGCAGCACCGACATCGGCCGAATGGAGATCAAGGTTGAATCGTCGTGAGTCAAGCCTGGCCAAGTCGAGAAGATCATGTATTAGGCGATCCAGACGGTGCGCCTCATCGAGGATGACCCCGCCCGCTCGGCTGGCATCATCGATGGTCCCGTCGCTGAGCGCCTCGGCGTATCCCTGGATTGATGTCATCGGGGTTCGAAGGTCATGCGAGACGGACAAAAGGAACTGCCGCTCAAGGCCCCGGGACCTCTCAAGGCTCTCCGCCATGGCGTTCACGGCCCTGGCCAACTCGGCATGCTCGTCATGGCTGTCAGCTGGTGGCTCAGGAAGGCGCGTGTCCAGTTCGCCGGCGGCAATCTTGCGAGTGGCCGCGGTCGCCTCGACGAGTGGCCTGGCCAGGTTGCGGCTAAGACGGAGGGCAATCGCAGCAGCACCTACGAGGGTCACAGCAGCTGCGAACAGAAACCACGTTCCGGCAGGACCAATGGGAGCGATGAGGCCACTGCTCACAACCACGATGATGGTGGGCCCCGGTGCGTCCCGGGGGGCGAAGGTGGCTGCCGCCCATGCATTCTCAGATGCTCGACCGCTGCTGTTCCCGGTTGCGGCCAGCACCTCCAGATCCAGATCTGGGACAGTGAGGCCCTCCGGTAGTTCGGCGAGCACCCTGGCGGGCATGTTCGAATGCGGCATGGCGAGGACCACGCCGATGTTCTCCACGCCCAGTGATGCACTCAGGCGCTGCATTCGACCCCTTGTCAGGAGCACGTGGGCGTCCTCGGCGACCGAGTCACCGATCACTGCAGCAAGCGTCGTGGCGCTGTTCTCAAGGTGCTCCACGGTCGTGTCGTAGGCAGCCAACCTGACAAGGACGACCGTCACCACCCCCACAGCGAGCAACGCGGCGATGACCGCACCGACTAGCGCCGTGAGTATTCGTCTACGCATCAGGAGAGCCTCATCCCAGCCTGTATCCGACACCCGGGACCGTCTTGAGGGGCAGGTTCGGCCCCAGCTTGCGGCGGAGTTGTCGGACGTGAACATCCACGGTGCGTTCGTCTCCCACCCAGTCGACCTCCCAGGCTCCGTCAAGAAGCTGACGGCGGCTTAGGGCCAGCCCCCGGTTCTCGAGGAGAAACAGCAGAAGGGAGAGCTCCTGAGCGGCCAACGCTACGGGTTCAGCGTCCCGTAGAACCTCGAGGCGTGCAGTGTCAACCGCGATGTCTCCGAACTCGTGAACTGCGCCAACCGGATCCCGTGGAGTTCCGGAACGCCGCAAAATGGCCTTGACGCGGGCTGCCAGCTCTCTCGGGCTGAATGGCTTTGTCACGTAGTCGTCCGCACCCAGCTCAAATCCGACGACCCTGTCGATCTCGTCGTCGCGAGCTGTCAACATGATCACCGGAACGTCAGATGTGGCCCTGATCCTGCGACAGCACTCGAAACCGTCGATCTCGCCCGGAAGGCCGATATCCAAGATGACCAGATCGGGGGAGCGCTGCCCGATGACCTCGAGAGCCTTCTCACCGGTGGAGGCCTGATAGACGCGATGGTCGTCGCGTCGGAGGTATAGATCGACAAGATCGGCAATATTCGGGTCGTCCTCAACGACCACGACCACCGCCTGCTCTGACATGACACCTCCATGCTGGCACGCCCGGTGACGTCGCCACGCACCCCGATGATGCCCCGACGATGTGATGAAACGGTTATGGCCGAGAAACGCCCCGATATTGCCCGACATCCCCCTGCGGTCGCTGGTTAGCCTCCCTTGCGTGGCGACCTATCTGGACCGCATCCTCGAGCATCACCGTGCTGTTGCTTCCGCTGATGACCGCTCCCTTGATGCCCTCATCGAGCAGGCGCTGGCGGTTGCCGAGCCGCGAGGCTTTCGCCTCGCCATCCAATCGGTGGACGATGACCTTATGGCCGTAATTGCAGAGGTCAAGCGTAGATCTCCATCAAGGGGCGACCTGGCGGTGGACCTTGACCCGGCCGAGACCGCATCTGCCTACGTGGCGGGCGGGGCTGTGTGTCTCTCGGTCCTCACAGACGGCGAGCACTTCGGAGGTTCCGCCGCAGATCTTCGATCAGCGCGAGCGTCGGTTCCCGTACCGGTGCTCCGGAAGGACTTCACGGTTGACGCCCGCGATGTGTGCGATGCCGCCCTGATGGGAGCCGACGCGGTCCTGCTGATAGCGGCGGCCCTTGATGACTCCGAATTGGCTGATTTCATGGCCCTGGCCGGGGAGTTGGGCCTGGATGCCCTTGCTGAGGTGCACGACGAGGCCGAGTTGGAGCGTGTCCTTGTCGCGGGAGCCGACATTGTCGGGGTTAACCAGCGGGACCTGGTCACATTTGAGGTGGATCCGGACCGAGCGCGCCGCGTGGGAGCATCCATTCCACCTGGAGTGGAGCGCGTTGCCGAGTCGGGGGTCAGGGGGCCAGAGGATGCAGGCGCCCTGTACGACGCCGGATTCAGGGCAGTCCTGGTGGGGGAGTCCCTGGTTACGTCCGGAGACCGAAGCGGTGCTGTGGCTGCCCTGGTTGCAGCAGGGTCGGCCGGGGCCGGAGCGGGGTAGCGTCGCGGCGATGTTCATCAAGATCTGTGGGATCACCCGCGAGGAGGATGCGCTGCTTGCCACGGCCCTCGGGGCCGATGCCGTGGGCTTCGTGTTTGCCCCGTCCACCCGGCAGGTAGCGCCGTCGATTGCCGCTGACATTGCGCGACGTCTGCCCGCCGACATCATGACCGTTGGGGTATTTCGCGACGAAAGCCCCAAACGAGTTGTCGAGATCGTCAACAGCGCAGGTCTCCGAGCCGCCCAACTGCACGGCCACGAAAGCCCCGAGGACTGCCGATGGGTATCTGAAAGAGTTCCCGTCACCATCAGGGCGCTTTCCGCGGGCTCCCCGGATCTGGAGCGGTTCGACGAGTTCGGAGCCGATCTCCTGCTACTGGACTCCCCCCTGCCGGGTTCCGGCGAGGTGTTCGACTGGGCCATGGCCGAGGGAGCACCTGGACAGCGGCAGATGCTCCTGGCCGGTGGGCTGGACCCAAGCAACGTGGCTACGGCGATCGAGCGTGTAGGGCCCTTTGGCGTCGATGTATCCAGCGGTGTCGAGAGCTCACCGGGCCGCAAGGACCCCCGCCTCCTGAGGGCGTTCATCGAGGCGGCCCGGGCCGCCACGCCGGCAGCGACCAGCGTTGAATCATCGAGGCCCCGACCGTTCGACTGGGAGGTTGAGTGATGGCGCTCTCTGATCCGACGCCGGAGGGCCGTTTCGGTGAGTTTGGGGGCCGATTCGTACCCGAGACCCTTGTTCCCGCCTGCCGTCTGATCGAAGAGGCGTTCAGCGAGGCATGGCTTGATCCGGCTTTCCGTGCCGAACTGGATGGGCTCCTGACGAACTATGCCGGCCGACCATCACCGGTGACGGAGTGCCCCACATTGTCTGAAGAACTTGGCCTGAGGCTGCTCCTGAAGCGCGAGGACCTCAACCACACGGGTTCCCACAAGATCAACAACGTCCTGGGTCAGGCGCTTCTTGCCAGGCGAATGGGAAAGTCCCGTCTACTGGCTGAGACCGGAGCCGGGCAGCATGGGGTTGCGACCGCCACGGCTGCTGCTCTGCTCGGAATGGAGTGCTGTGTCTACATGGGTGAGGTCGACGTGGCCCGCCAGGAACTGAACGTGTTCCGCATGCGACTGCTCGGTGCCGAGGTGCGCACAGCGATGTCAGGGAGCCGCACGCTCAAGGATGCAATCAACGAGGCCATGCGCGACTGGGTCGCGACCGTCGAGGACTCGTACTACTGCCTCGGGTCCGTGATGGGCCCGCATCCGTACCCGTTCATGGTCAGGACCTTCCAGGAGGTCATCGGCACCGAGGCACGCCGTCAGTGCGAGGAACTCCTCGGTGGGGTCCCCGACGTCGTGTGTGCCAGCGTCGGTGGCGGCTCCAACGCCATCGGCATCTTCTCAGGATTCGTCGACTCGGACGCCCAGTTGGTGGGCGTTGAGCCTGCGGGCGGTGCCGCAGTCGGGCGAGGTGTGCCCGGCGTGGTGCACGGATCCGCTTCATATCTCATGCAGGACGAGTTCGGTCAGGTGCTCGAGGCCGAGTCCATCAGCGCAGGCCTCGACTACCCCGGGGTGGGGCCGGAACACAGTTATCTGGCGGCTACCGGTCGTGCCCGGTATGAATCAGTTACCGACGCCGAGGTGGTCGAGGCGTTCCAACTGCTCAGCCGGACCGAGGGGATCATTCCAGCCCTGGAACCTGCACATGCTCTGGCATGGGTGTCACGCGAGAGAGAATCGCTTGCTGGGGGCTCGGTGCTGTTGAACCTCTCTGGTCGCGGCGACAAGGACGTTGCGCAGATGATGGAGATCCTCTCGTGAACGGCCCCGGCCTCGTCGAGAACGCCTTGCGTGAGCGAAGAGAGCGTGGCGGCAAGGCACTCGTTCCCTATGTCACCGGCGGCCTCGGAGACGACTGGACGGCGACTGTAGAGGCCGTTGCCGCCGCTGGAGCAGACGTAATCGAGATCGGAATACCGTTCTCGGACCCCGTAATGGACGGGCCGACGATTCAGGAGGCCAACGACCGCTCGTTACGAGCCGGCGCGACCCCACCCGGCATCCTGGACGCTCTCGGTGGCCTCGACGTTGGGGTGCCTCTGGTCGTCATGACCTACTACAACATCGCCTTCCGGATGGGTTTGAAGAGGTTTGCTGCGTCGCTGGCGGCTGCTGGTGTGTCTGGCTGCATTCTTCCGGACCTTCCCCTCGAGGAGACCGGCCCGTGGGCGCAGGCCGCTGATGAAAGTGGGGTAGAGACGATCCTGCTGGCGGCACCGACGACACCCGATGACAGGCTGCCGGCTATCTGTGAGCGGTCCCGGGGGTTCGTCTACGGCGTGGGTCTTCTCGGGGTGACGGGTGTTCGGGCTGAGTTGGCCTCTAGCGCCTGCAGGATCGCCGAGCGCCTCAAGGCAGTGACCGACCGGCCGGTGCTGGTCGGCGTCGGCGTCGGCACACCGGGGCAGGCCGTTGAGGTGAGCAGGCACGGCGACGGGGTTGTGGTCGGCTCGGCCGTTGTCCAACGGATGCTGGACGGTGCCGGACCTGAGGGGGTTGCATCCCTCGTCGCTGATTTCAGACGGGCGCTTGACGACGCCTATTAGGCGGTTCTGATTCCGCCGGGCGCCCTGGATGCACTCCGAACCGGCGGAAAAGTTGCTGCTTGTCATTTGCCGGGCAGTCGGGTCTGTGCAGGGAATCGGTGCAACGGAGGGCCTTGCTGGTCGGAAATGCTTGACATGGGGCCCAAAACCGTGAAGCGTGTCATTTGATCAAGGGGTGGGTTCGCCCATCCCATAGCCAATAGAGGAGATGGTCGATGAACAAGAGCGATTTGATCGCTGCAATGGCAGAGCGTGCCGGTACGTCCAACAAGGACGCCGGCGACTGCCTCGACGCCTTCATGGACGTCGTCGCCGATGTGGTGGCTGCCGGAGAGGAGAAGCTCTCCATTACGGGCTGGCTCTCCTTCGAACAGGTCACACGCAGTGCCCGAATGGGTCGCAACCCGCAGACCGGCGAGGCACTCCATGTGCCAGCCACAAAGGCCTGCAAGGTGTCGGTTGGATCCAAGTTGAAGGCAGCCGCCAAGAGCGGCGGTGCCCCGGCAGCAGAGGCACCTGCCTCTTCCTGGTAGTACCGGAATCTGACGGACCTCCGGGATGGCACGTGTGGCCATTCCGGAGGTGATCCGTCGAACTGTCGGCAGGGAGTGCAGACGTGGTCGCTGAGGAGTTGCCCGCGCCGCGTGATGTGATCCCGCACCGGGATCCGTTTCTCTTCCTGACGGCTGTTCAGGAACTCCGACCCGGAGTGTGCGCCGCTGGATATTGGCAGCTGACCGGTGCCGAGACCTTCTTTGAAGGACACTTTCCTGACCGGCCCACCCTCCCCGGTGTTCTCATGTGCGAGTCGGTAGCCCAGTTGGGTGCCTACGCCCTTCTCAGCACACCAGAGTTTGCAGGACGCCTGGCGCTCTTCGGGGGAATCGACGGCGTCCGCTTCCGCAGGCAGGTGCTGCCCGGTGAGAGGTTGGATCTCGAGGTAGACCTTGGTCGACTCTCCAAGCTGGCTGGAAAGGGACGGGGTCGGGCATCGGTTGGTGGAGAGACGGCGTGTGAGTGCGACCTGCTCTTTGTGTTCGCCTCTGCCTGACCCGCCCAGGTAAGAGAGTCGCCTCAGGCGGGGCCGAGCACCAGGCTTCCGTTGTGGCCGCCGAAACCGAACGAGTTCGAGAGCGAAGGCCCCGGAGTCCAGGGTGCCGGCTCTCCGGCTATCAGGTTGATCGTGGGCATTTCCGGGTCAGGTGTGGTGAAGCCTGCTGTAGGTGGCACCAGCCCCTTCTGCATTGCCAAAACAACGGCAACCGCCTCAAGAGCTCCGGCTGCTCCCAGAGCATGACCGGTAATGCCCTTCGTGGAGGTCATGAGCGGACCGTCGGACCCGAACAGTTTGTTGACGGCCTCTGCCTCGGCCATGTCGTTGAGCGGCGTGGAGGTTCCGTGTGCGTTGATGTGAGAGATGGCATCTGGGGAGATGCCGGCCTCCTCGAGAGCCAGCTCCATGCATGCCACCGCTCCGACGCCCCCTGGCGATGGGGCGGTTATGTGGTGGGCGTCGGCGGTGCTGGCTCCGCCCAGGACCTCGGCCAGAATCGTGGCGCCCCTCTGCTGTGCCATGCCCCACTCTTCGAGGACCAGGACACCGGAGCCTTCTCCCATTACAAAACCGTCGCGTTCGGCGTCGAACGGCCGGGACACGCCTGATGAGGACAGCGCTGTCATGTTGGTGAATCCGGCAATAGCAGCCTGAACGAAGGGAGCTTCGCTCCCACCGGCGAGCACCACGTCGCAGCGGCCGTGGGCAATCAGCCTTGCAGCGTTGGCGATGGCGTGGGTTCCTGCCGCACAGGCCGTGCATGTGTTTTCTGCCGGCCCCTGGAAGCCATGCCGCATGGACACGGCAGCGGGAGCGGCATTTGGCATCATCATCGGAACGAGGAACGGGGAGACCCGTCGTTCGCCCTTTTCCACCATGACCTTGATCTGGGTCTCAAGGGTTTCGATGCCCCCGATGCCGGTGCCGATGAAGACCCCCTTGCGCAGCGGGTCGGCAGTCAGGTCGCCAGCCTGAGCCAGTGCCATGTCGCTGGCAGCAATGGCGAACTGGGTGCAGCGGTCTGCCCGTCGTACCTCTTTGGGGTTGTCAAAGTGGGGGGTCGGGTCGAAGTCGGCGACGCGGCGGTCACCGGTCGGTGCGGGGCCACACAGGCCCTCCCAGAAGGCCTCGACGCCGATTCCACATGACGACACCACCCCCAGACCGGTGACGGCAACCCGACGGCGGGTCATTAGATCTTGCCGGTGATCAGGGTGAAGGCGGCACCGATCGTGGTGATTCCCTCCAACTCCTCCTCTTCGACGGTTACGTCAAACTCCTCCTCGAGAGCCATGACCAGCTCAACCAGGTCAAGGCTGTCGGCGTCGAGGTCATCGGCGAAGCTGGCCTCGTGGGTTATCTGACCTTCGTCGACCGAAAGTACCTCAACGGCACACTTCTTGAATCGTTCAAAATTCTCGTCACTCATGCCGGACTCCGTTCCTTATCACTGATGGGGACCGCACCACCCTAGAGGCGATAGTGCGGTAGGCGACAGATTCGGCCGCCGGCAGACACGTCATCCCATGAAGATGCCGCCGTCGACCGGAACTACGGCTCCCGTTACGTAGCCGGCACCCTCGGATGCCAGGAACCTGACCACCTCGGCAACCTCGTGGGGTTGACCAAGACGTCCCAGCGGAACAGCTTCGGCATATGAGGCCTGCTGCTCCTCGGGGAGGGCAGCCAGCATGTCGGTCAGGATCGGACCCGGAGCAACGATGTTCACGGTTATGCCACGACTGGAGAACTCTTTGGCGAGGGATCGTCCAAGGCCGACCAACCCTGCCTTTGAAGCGGCGTAGTTGGCCTGCCCCGTCTGACCTATCCGGCCTGCGATGGAGGATATGAAGACGATGCGCCCCCAGCGGGCACGCATCATGCCCTTTACGGCTCGACGGGCGACGCGGAACGATCCTGTCAGGTTGGTGTCGACAACGTCGGCGAAATCCTCGTCGCTCATCCGCAGGACAAGCCCGTCTCTGGTGATCCCAGCGTTGGCGACCAGAACCTCGACAGGACCAAGAGCCGCCTCGACCTGATCGAAGGCGGAGTCAACCTGGACGGAATCCGTGATGTCGCAGGGAACGGCCAGAATCCCGGCATCGGATACCTCAGCTGGCACTTCGCCCCGACAGGTGACAGCCACCTTGTCGCCCTGTTCGGCGAACGCCATGGCGCAGGCAAGACCAATTCCACGGTTGCCCCCGGTGACAAGTACGACCCTGCTCATCTGTATCTCCCTTGCATGTTCTGAGAGGCTACGTACCGCATCAGCCGGAACGAAGCCAGGCGATCGGTTGGCTGGAGGTGACCCGCTCGGTGTCAACGGCCAGCCATGCCATCAATTCGCCCGAGAACGAGGACCGGACCTCGGTGTCCCCGATGTTGCCGAGGAGCTCGCCTGCGACTATCTGGGCGCCGATCTCAAGGGTCGGGAGAGGGGTGAAGATCCCGGCGCCGGGGCTGACCACCATCCGGTCCGTGGCGAAGAGGTGTTCGCCCTCATGGGCGGCCGCAGCGTCGCCGGCGTCAACGGATGGAGCAGCCAGGGCGTCGAGGAGACGATCCAGATGTTCGGGGGTGTTAACGGCCAGGCGCGCCGCATCGGGAAGGGTGCGCTTGACGAGGCTCGTCAGGACGTTGCCGGGACCCAACTCGATGAACGTGGTGAAACCGGAATCAGCGAAGGTCAGAAGGGTCTGACGCCACCGGACCGGACTACAGAGCTGGGCGTTCATGAGAGCCCGCCACGTCTCAGGATTGGCGTGCGCAGTGGAATCGACGTTTGCCACGACGGTGCCTTCTGGGCGGCGGAGATCGGCTTCGGCAATTGCAGCGCTCAGCCTTTCTCTTGCCGGCGCCATGAAGGGCGTGTGGAACGCCCCGGAAACCTGCAGTGGAGACACCTTCTTGGCTCCGAGCGAGCGCGCCGCCTCACCGGCCGCTGCGACACCTTCAGGAGAACCTGCCAGGACGACCTGACCAGGGGCGTTGTAGTTGGCGACCCAGACGTCGCCGCCGACAGATGCGCAGGCACCCTCGACAGAGGCGTCGTCAAGTCCAAGAACGGCAGCCATGGTGCCTGGTGGATTCGCCGCAGCAACCTGCATTGCGGCGGCGCGTTCTGAAACGAGCCGAATGGCGTCACCGAAATCAAGCGCCCCCGAGGCTGTGAGAGCGCTGTACTCCCCAAGGCTGTGGCCGGCATGGCCGGCGGCGTCGACACCGACGCGTTCAACGGCATCCAGAACGATCATGCTGAGCAGGAAGGTGGCGATCTGGGCGTTTCGGGTGTCGCGCAACTCGTCCGCATCGGCGTCCAGGAGAAGGTGGGCCAGGTCCCTCCCGGCAGCATCCGAGGCCTCCGCTACCAGCTCCCAGGAAGGGTGTTGCGACCATGCGGCCCCCATCTCCGGCTTCTGGGACCCCTGGCCGGAATAGGTGAACACGATCATCGGAGGCGTCTCTCCACGGTCTGCACTGTCACAGTGTGGCGCGTGGAAAGCCGTATCGGAAGCACGTCTGAAGGTATTCAGGCGCATGTGGACTCCGGGTGAGGCGTCAACGGGTGACCGGTAGGCTCTGGTGCTTCGCCCGGGTGGCGGAATTGGCAGACGCGGAGGATTCAAAATCCTCTGGCCGAAAGGTCGTGCGGGTTCAAGTCCCGCCCCGGGCACCATCAGACCTGTAGACAAATCAACAGGACAGAGACACCACCGGGTGGACAGATGGCACGACCAGTGATCGAGAGGAAGCTCACCGAGATCGGTGAACGGCTCGAGCGACTCCGCTCCGACCTGTCGGTGGCCAATGAGCAGATGGCGCACTTCGCCGAGGAGGCCGACGACGCCAGGGTCAGGGCCCTCGTGTCCGAGACCGCAATAGCCGACCGTGAGCACAGGGGGGCTGATCGCCACGCAAGGGCCATGGAACGCCACCGAGACAACCTCGACGCCGAGATCAGCCGTCTCGAATCCAGTCAGGACGACCTCCTTGACCGGTTGAACGAAGGTCGCTGAGTTGGCGGCGAAGGTCACGGTCGTCATCGCCGAGGATGAGGCGATCATCAGGATGGACCTCAGGGAAACCCTGATCGAGGAGGGCTATGCCGTTGTCGGTGACACCGCACGTGGCGATGATGCGCTGGACCTCGTGGCCGAACACAACCCCGACGTTGTGATCCTTGATATCAAGATGCCGGGGCTTGACGGCATCGAGACAGCCCGGAGGATCGCCGCCTCCCACGACGCCGCCGTCGTGATCCTTACGGCATTCAGTCAGCGGGACCTGATCGAGAGGGCCATCGAGGCGGGTGCGCTTGCCTATCTGGTGAAGCCATTTCAAAAGAGTGACCTGATTCCAGCAGTCGAGATTGCAAGGACCCGCCACAGGGAGATGAGGGCGCTGACCGATCAGGCTGTGACCCTGGCCGACCGACTCGAGGCCAGAAAGGTGATCGACAGGGCCAAGGGCATCCTGATCGACGAGTGTGGCCTCAAGGAATCTGAGGCCTTCAGGTTTATCCAGCAGGCTGCGATGTCGGGTCGCCGATCAATGAAGGACGTTGCGCTTAAGGTGATCGAGGAGGGCCTCAGGCCCTGATCGCATGCGACGGCCACGGCCTGCACAACCGGGGTGACGCCGGGGATAGGGTCGCGTGATGCCCGGCCTGCTCCTGCTCGACGGCAACTCCCTCGTCTACAGGGCGTTCTTTGCCCTTCCGGCCGATCTGGTCACGGCATCGGGACAGGTGACGAACGCCGTCGTCGGCTTTGCCTCGATGCTCGCGATCCTCCTGCGAGAGCACGAACCCGATGGAGTCGTTGTGGCCTTCGACAGGCCGGGTCCTACATTTCGTCACAAGCGCCTGGAGACATACAAGGCAAATCGGGAGAAGCAGCCCGACATCCTCTACGAGCAGTTGGCCCTTGTCCGGGAGTTGGTCGAAGCCCTTGGACTCGTCGCCGTTGACGCCGAGGGATTCGAGGCAGACGATGTGTTGGCGACGCTTGCAACCATCGTCCGTGACTCGGGACGGGATGCAACCGTAGTAACCGGCGACCGCGACAGCTTCCAACTCGTGGAGGACCCACATGTGAAGGTGCTCTACAACAAGCGGGGTGTCTCCGACTACGTGCTCTACGACGAGGACGGAATCGAGGAACGAACTGGTGTCCGACCAGACCGCTACGTCGCCTATGCCGCACTTCGTGGCGACAAGTCCGACAACCTTCCCGGCGTGCCAGGTGTCGGCGACAAGACCGCGGCGCGACTAATCGGTGAGCACGGCGACCTCGACGGCGTATTTGCGGCCGCCGACGGCCAGACCCCGAAACTGCGTCAGAACCTTCATGAGAACGAGGCCCTTGCCCGTCTCAACGAAGAGATGATGCAGCTCGTCCGTAACGTTCCCCTCGGGTTGGAGGCAGATGACCTCATTCGAGGAGAGGTTGATGTCGCCAGGGCCGACGAAATGTTCGACGAGCTGGAGCTGAAGACCGCAGGGACCCGGTTGGGCCCACTGTTGGGTGTCAGCTTCGGCGGCACCGACAAAGCCAGCCCTTCCCCGGCCGCGAAGATGATTGAGAGAGAGGTAATCAACCTCTCCGACGCACGGTCGACCGTCGAGGCGTTACGACGTCTCGTAGACGCTGGCGAGCCCGTAGCCATCTCCACCGTCGCTGAGCCTGCCGCCGGGTTGGGAGACGGCCTGGCGCTCTGCCATGCAGGCTCAGACGCCGTCATCTGGGTGCCAGCGGAGAAGCTGGAGTCACCCGATGTCCGCGCTGCGCTCGCTGAGTTGCTCGGAGCCAGCGGGCCAGGCGTTATGGCACACGACAGCAAGCCGCTGACGCGTGCCTTTCTCGACGTCGGCATCGACCCTCGGGGGCTCATGCTCGACACGGCGCTCGCGGCCTACCTTCTGGACCCGACCGATTCCGGCTACGACCTGGAGGTGCTGGCCGAGGAACACCTGGGAATGATCCTGCCCGAGACCGGCGCTCCCAGCGGCCAACTTGACCTGGACGGGGACACGAGGGATCCGTCCAGCGAGGCCGCCTATCGCTCCAGGGCGATCTCCCTTCTGAGCACAACCCTGAGGGAAGCCCTTGACGCCCAGGGCCTGCAGGCTCTCAACGACGAGGTAGAGGTACCTCTGGTCAGGGTCCTTGCCAAGATGGAGAACGCCGGAGTCGGTGTAGACGTCGAGGAGTTGACCCGCCTTCGGGACAACCTGACATCTGAATGCGACAGGCTCCGCGCTGAGATTCACTCAGCGGCCGGCGAGGAGTTCAACGTGAACTCAACCAAGCAGCTCCGCGTCATCCTGTTCGAGAACCTGGGGCTCAGCCCAGGCAAGAAGACCAAGACCGGTTACTCGACCAATGCGGCGACCCTCGAGAAGTTGAGGGGCGAGCACCCCATTGTCGACCTCCTTCTCTCTTACCGCGAGGTCGAGAAACTCCGTTCCACCTACGGCGAGGGTCTGCTTGCCGAGGTCGGCTCCGGTGACAGGATCAGAGCGACCTTCAACCAGACCGTCACCCGCACGGGCCGCCTCAGCTCCGATGCTCCCAACCTGCACAACATCCCCGTACGAAGCGAGACAGGCCGGGCGTTTCGCAGGGCGTTCGTTCCGGCTCCGGGAACAACCCTGCTGGTCGCTGATTACAACCAGATTGAGTTGCGCTGCATAGCCCACCTCTCCGGAGACCCCGGCCTGATCGCAGCGTTCGATGCCGGCGACGACATACACACGGCCGTAGCGTCCAACACGTGGGGCGTCCCTCCTGAGCAGGTAACGGGCGAGCTCCGCAACAGGGCAAAGATGGTTGCCTACGGCCTCGCATACGGGATGGAGGCGTACGGTCTGGCACAGCGCCTCGGAATTCCCACAGATGAGGCTTCCGAAATCCTCGAGTCCTACTTTGCAGCATTCCCGGCGGTCCGGTCCTACATGGAGGAGACCATCGACGAAGCCCGCAGAAAGGGGTACACCGAGACTCTCTTCGGCCGGCGCCGGCGCATCCCGGAACTCAACTCCGGAAACTTCAACGTACGTCAGGCCGGCGAACGGCAGGCCATGAACGCCGGCATTCAGGGCCTGGCTGCCGACATATTCAAGGTGGCTCTCGTGAGAATCGACCATGAACTCGAGGATCGACAGCTCGGCGCCCGCCTAGTTCTCCAGGTTCACGACGAGGTGATTCTGGAGGTTCCAGCCGAGGAACTGGATGAGGTTCGACAGCTGGTCGCTGACACCATGGCCGGGGCATTCGACCTGCGGGTCGACCTGGAGGTACACATGGCCACCGGAGACACCTGGGCCGACGCAAAGGCCTGAGAACACAGGTCAGAAGGGGTTGTCGGCCCTGACCGGTAGGCTTTCGCAGTCCGACGTGGCCAACGCCGGCACCCATGTCCGCCTATTTCCCTATCCGACGAGAAGAACACGTGCCCGAGCAGACCCTCACAACACCCGCATCCGACTCCCCGCCGATGGGGACCTTCGACGAGAGCGGGGAGTACACCCCTCGCCAGATCGTTGAGAACGACCTCGGCACCCTCAGCCTCGAAGAGGCCTATCTGGCCACGATGCTGGATCTCGAGAACGGTCAACTCGTAGAGGGCACGGTCGTCCGGGTTGATAAGGACGAGGTCCTTCTCGACATCGGGTACAAGTCCGAAGGCGTAATTCCGCCACGCGAGCTTTCCATCCGAAATGGCGTCAACCCAACCGAGATCGTCTCCCTTGGAGAGCGGGTCGAGGCGGTGGTACTCCAGCGAGAGGACAAAGAGGGGCGCCTGGTTCTTTCAAAGAAGCGTGCTCAGTATGAGCGGGCCTGGAGCAAGATCGAAGAGGTCAAGGAGGCCGACGGGGTTGTTACAGGCTCCGTGATTGAAGTTGTCAAGGGGGGCCTCATCGTCGACATCGGCCTACGTGGCTTCCTTCCCGCATCGCTGGTCGAGCTGCGACGTGTCCGCGACCTGCAGCCCTACATCGGCACCAACGTCGAAGCCAAGATCATCGAGTTGGACAAGAACCGCAACAACGTGGTTCTTTCCCGCCGCGCCTGGCTCGAGGAGAACCAGAAGGATCAGCGCGAGGAGTTCCTTCATGACCTGCGCCCGGGTGAGGTCCGCAAGGGTGTCGTGTCGAGCGTTGTCAACTTCGGAGCATTCGTGGACCTTGGCGGCATGGATGGCCTGATCCACGTGTCCGAACTGTCCTGGAAGCACGTCGACCACCCCGGCTCTGTCGTGGCCGTCGGCGATGAGATCGACGTCCAGGTGCTTGAAATCGACATGAGCAGGGAGCGCATAAGCCTCTCACTCAAGGCCACACAGCAGGATCCTTGGCAGGAGTTCGCCACTGCCCACCAGGTTGGCGAGCTGGTCTACGGCCGTGTCACCAAGCTGGTTCCATTCGGAGCCTTCGTCCAGGTCGGTGAGGGCATCGAGGGTCTTGTTCACATTTCCGAGATGTCTGCGCACCATGTCGACCTTCCCGAGCAGGTGGTCACCCCAGCCGAGGAACTTTGGGTCAAGATCATCGATCTGGACCTTCAGCGACGTCGAATCAGCCTTTCGATCAAGCAGGCTGCCGAGGGTGGAGTTGTGGCGGCCGAGTATCAGGAACACTTCGGTGAGCACGCCTACGACGAAGAGGGCAACTACATCGGCGGCGACGACTCCGAGGGTCAGGAAGCATGGTCCGAGTTGTACGAGAGCGTGGCAGATACCCCCGACGGGGATGCTGCTACTGCAGAGGACTCCGGTGAGGCAGCGGAGGCATCAACGGTTGACGCCGAGGCCGACGCCGACGTAGTGGCCGATGTTGAAGCTGTTGTCGAGATCGTGGAAGCGGCTGTTGAGGCTGAGGCCGAGGTAGTGGATGCTGCTGAGAGCGCAGCGGAGCCTGTTGCGGTCGCTGACGACGCTGACGACGCTGACGACGCTGAGGAAGCCGGAGCCTGAGCCTGAGGTCTGGTCCTACATGGCATCACCCCGGCACTGAGAGATGCTCGAGATAGGTCTTACCGGGGGAATCGGTTCGGGAAAATCCACCGTGGCGACAATGCTCGCCGACCGTGGTGCAGTAGTCCTCGACTCGGACTCACTTGTCAGGGAACTGCAGGTCCCCGGAACGCCGGTCTTTGAGGCGATGGTCGCCCACTGGGGTGACAAGATCCTTGCAGCCGACGGAACGCTTGACCGAGGAGCGCTTGCTGCGATTGTCTTCGAGGATCCAGCGGAGCTCAAGGCTCTCACCGACATTGTCCATCCAGCGCACGCAATCGAGATGGAGAGGCGCCGCTCCGCCTACGAGGGCAGCGACGCCATTCTTGTGTTTGACATTCCCCTGCTCGTAGAGGTGGGACGCGGCGGCTTTGACGGAATCGTTGTGGTCGACCTGGATCCGGAGATAGCGCTCGAAAGGCTTGTGGCTGTGCGCGGTCTCGATGAGGCCGATGCAAGAAGCCGGATGGCCAACCAGGCCTCACGCAATGAGCGGCTCAAGAAGGCCGACTTTGTTGTTGACAACGCCGGAAGCATGGACGACCTGATCGCAGAGGTGAATCGCTGCTGGGAGTGGATAACAACACTCTCCACGGACTGAAGGCCCTGCAGGCCACTGGGTAGCATGCGCTGGTGAGCAACCTCTTTCGGGTCGAAGCCCCGTTCTCGCCGGCCGGAGACCAACCGGCTGCCATCAGGCAGCTGAGCGAGGCAATAAGCGGCGGGGAACGCTTCACGACCCTCCTCGGCATTACCGGTAGCGGCAAGAGCGCCACGATCGCATGGACGATCGAGAAACTTCAGCGGCCGACCCTGGTGATCGCCCCCAACAAGTCGCTTGCAGCCCAGTTGGCCAACGAGCTGCGCTCATTCTTTCCAGACAACCGGGTCGAGTACTTCGTCTCCTACTACGACTACTACCAGCCAGAGGCGTACGTGCCCTCGAGCGACACCTTCATCGAGAAGGACTCGTCGGTGAACGACGAGATCGACCGACTTCGCCACTCCGCCACGGCAGCCCTCCTGACCCGTAGGGACACGATCGTCGTTGCCTCGGTGTCGTGCATCTACGGGCTTGGATCGCCGGAGCACTACGAGGGAAAGCTCCTGGTTCTGGAGCGAGGCTCCCGTGTGGAGCAACGGGCCGTGCTTCGTCAGCTGATCGAGATGCAGTACGAACGAAACGACATGACCCTCGGACGCGGAAAGTTCCGGGTCAGGGGCGACACCATCGAGATTCACCCGGCCTATGAGGAAACCGTGATTCGGATCTCCCTCTTTGGCGACGAGGTGGAACAGATCACAGAGATCGATCCGCTTACCGGTGATCACCTTCGCCAACTTGATGATCTCGTCGTATTCCCGGCGACTCACTACATGGCCGACAGGGAGATCATCGCCCGTGCCATGACACGCATCGAGGCCGAGTTGGCTGACCGCCTGACCGTGTTTCGCGAAGAGGAGAAGCTGCTGGAGGCCCAGCGGCTGAGGATGCGCACAGAGCACGACCTGGAGATGATGGGGGAGCTCGGCTTCTGCAACGGCATCGAGAACTACAGCGCGCACATCGATGGCCGGGCCCCGGGTGAGCAGCCCTTTACGCTCCTCGACTACTTCCCCGATGACTTCATCGTGGTTCTTGATGAGTCCCATGTGGCGGTACCCCAGCTCCACGGCCAGTACCAGGGAGATCGGAGCCGCAAGGAAACCCTTGTCGAACATGGCTTTCGTCTTCCCTCCGCTGCCGACAACAGGCCCCTGCAGTTTGAGGAGTTCGTTGAGCGGGTTGGCCAGGTCGTATTCCTCTCGGCCACACCAGGCCCATGGGAACTGGAGAACTCCGGTTCGGTGGTTGAACAGATCGTGAGGCCAACAGGCCTGATCGACCCGGAGGTGGTGGTGCGACCCACGAAGGGCCAGATCGACGATCTGCTCGAGATGATCGGTCAGAGGGTCGAAGCCGAACAGCGGGTCCTTGTGACGACCCTGACCAAGAAGATGTCTGAGGACCTCACGGACTATCTACTCGAGAACGGTGTGCGGGTGCGCTACCTCCACTCTGACATCGACACCGTTCAGCGCATCGAGATCCTGCGTGACCTGCGGCTCGGAGAATTCGATGTGCTCGTCGGAATCAACCTGCTGCGTGAGGGCCTCGACCTTCCGGAGGTCTCCCTGGTGGCGATCCTGGATGCCGACAAGGAGGGGTTCCTGAGGAGCGAAACCTCGCTTGTTCAGACAATCGGACGTGCTGCCCGCAACGTGGACGGCCAGGTGGTCATGTATGCCGACGCCGTCACCAAGTCGATGCAGCGCGCGATTTCAGAGACCATGAGGCGTCGCGAACTCCAGAAGGCCTACAACGAGGAGCACGGAATCAACCCCCAGACCGTGCGCAAGGCGGTCAGCGACATCCTCCAACTCATCCGACCCGACTCCTCCTCACCGACCCCGCGGGGTAGAGGCAGAAGCGACAGACGAAAGATCCATGAACTTTCGGACATGCCGAGCGAGGACCTTCTACGCCTGATCCGAAGCCTCGAGGCCGAGATGGCGGACGCCTCAGGCGATCTGCGGTTCGAGTACGCCGCCAGCCTGCGTGACGAGATCAGGGAACTGGAGCGCGAGGTTCGCGACATGTCGGAGTCATCGTGAAACCTACGATTGCGTCGACAGCAGGGGAGCATCTCATGTCGGCCTAGGCTCGCCGCCGTGTCTGAACGCCTTGTGGTGCAGGGAGCGCGGGAACACAACCTGCGAAACGTCGACCTGGACCTTCCGCGCGACCAGTTGATCGTCTTCACGGGAATCTCCGGTTCTGGAAAGTCCTCGCTGGCTTTCGACACGATCTACGCCGAGGGTCAGCGGCGCTACGTGGAGTCGCTGTCCTCGTATGCACGGCAGTTCCTCGGCCAGATGGACAAACCGGACGTTGACTTCATCGAGGGTCTCTCGCCGGCAATCTCCATCGACCAGAAGAGCGCTTCCCGTAACCCCAGGTCAACGGTCGGAACGATCACCGAGATCTACGACTACCTGCGTCTCCTGTATGCCCGGATCGGTATCCCACATGATCCTGAGACCGGCGAGCGTCTGGTTCGTCAGACCCCACAGCAGATCGTGGACCGGGTTCTGGAGATGGAGGAGGGCACCAGATTCCAGGTCCTGGCACCGGTTGTGAGAGGCCGCAAGGGCACCTACGACACACTGCTGGCCGATCTTGCCGCCCAGGGCTTCAGCAGGGCCATTGTTGACGGTGAGCTCCACGAACTGGGCGACGATGTCGATCTCGCCAGGTACGAGCAACACACGATCCAGGTCGTAGTGGACCGCCTCGTTCAGCGTGAGGGCATTGCACAGCGTCTGACCGAGTCCATGGAGACCGCTCTGACCCTGGCCGAGGGGGTCGCCGAGATCCAGATTGTTCCCCGCCCCGATGAGTTGCCGGCCGAGGATCCCGAAGGTGACCTTCCGAAGACGATCGTCTTCAGCCAGCACCTCAGCAGGCCCAGCGACGGAAAGTCCTTTGAGGACCTGGCCCCACGCAACTTCTCCTTCAACAGCCCGTACGGGGCCTGCCAACACTGTGCCGGACTCGGAACCGTGTTCGAGGTAGATCCGGAACTGGTTGTACCCAACCCGGACCTGAGCCTCACCGAGGGAGCGATTGCACCATGGTCGAGCGGGCGCAGCCGGTACTTTCCCCGCCTGGTCGAGGCGGTGGCCGCCGACCAGAAGATTGACATGGACAAGCCGTGGCACCGCTTGTCGGCAAAGCATCGCGGAATGCTCCTCGAAAAGGGCCTCGAGGGCCGTGTGAAGGTCCGTTACACAAACCGTTTTGGACGAAGCCGCACCTACTCGGCCAGGTTCGAAGGCCTGCTGCCATACCTGCGGCGCCGACACCAGGAGGCTGAGAGCGATACCCAGAGGGAGCAGATCGAGGGCTACATGCGCCAGGTTCACTGCCCCCAGTGTGGGGGTGCACGCCTGAACGACCTTTCCCTGGCGGTCATGGTGGACGGCCACTCGATCCGCGACGTGTGCGCTCTGTCGATTGGTGAGGCGGCAAAGATCCTCCAGGGGCTCGACCTGACCGAGCGGGAGACGATGATCGCCGAGCAGATCCTGAAGGAGATCAACTCTCGCCTCGGATTCCTCCTAGATGTTGGCCTCGACTATCTGTCCCTGTCGCGCTCTGCCGCCACGCTCGCCGGCGGCGAGGCACAGCGCATACGCCTGGCCTCCCAGATCGGCAGCGGGCTGGTGGGAGTCCTCTACGTCCTCGATGAGCCGTCGATCGGACTCCATCAGAGGGACAACCAACGGCTCATTGAGACGCTCCTGCGCCTGCGAGACCTCGGGAACACGGTGATCGTGGTCGAACACGACGAGGAGACCATCAGGTCGGCAGACCACATAGTCGACATTGGCCCCGGTGCCGGGGAACATGGTGGCGACATACTCCACAGTGGCGATCTGGCCGGGCTTTTGAGCCACAAGACATCTCTCACCGGGCAGTACCTGAACGGCAGACGGTCAATCGCCGTACCCGAACAGCGGAGACCCCTGAACGAAGCGAGGCTTATCGTAAAGGGCGCCAGGGAGAACAACCTGAACGGCATCGACGTGGAAATTCCGTTGGGCTGCTTTGTTGCGGTGACCGGTGTCTCCGGATCGGGCAAGTCCACCCTCGTCAACGAGATTCTCCATAAGGCCCTCATGGCGGGCGTCTACGGGTCGAAGGTGCCGCCCGGCCTACACACCTCCATCGAGGGGGTGGAGTCGGTCGACAAGGTGATCAACATTGATCAGACGCCCATCGGGCGGACACCTCGCTCCAATGCGGCCACCTATACGGGCGTCTTCGATCATGTGCGCAAGCTCTTCGCACAGACCGAAGAGGCGAGGGTGCGTGGCTACAAGCCAGGCCGCTTCAGCTTCAACGTGAAGGGCGGGCGATGCGATGCCTGCAACGGAGACGGCACCCTCCGTATCGAGATGCACTTCCTGCCCGACGTCTATGTGCCGTGTGAGGTCTGCCGGGGTCGTCGCTACAACAGGGACACCCTCGACATCACATTCAAGGGACGCAGCATCGCCGATGTGTTGGACATGCCCTGCGAGGAGGCCCTCGGGTTCTTCGAGAAACAACCATCAATCACCCGGCACATGCAGACCCTCGTCGACGTCGGGCTCGGTTACATCAGGCTCGGTCAGTCAGCACCCACCCTGTCGGGAGGCGAGGCTCAACGGGTCAAGTTGGCCAGCGAGCTGGCCAAACGACCAACAGGACACACCGTTTACATCCTCGATGAACCAACCACGGGCCTGCATTTCGAAGATGTACGCAAACTCCTCGGGGTTCTGAGCCGCCTCGTGGACCAGGGAAACTCGGTAATCGTGATCGAGCACAACCTGGATGTCGTAAAGACGGCCGACTGGCTGATCGACCTGGGGCCCGAAGGAGGAAGTGGTGGCGGGCGAATCGTGGCAACCGGCACCCCTGAAACGGTCGCCACCGTGTCTGAGAGCCACACCGGGCATTTCCTGGGTGCGCTTCTGGGCGGTTGATGAGAGAAGTAGGCATGGAAGACCATGGCCGCTGGAGGCCTACGCTCGTGAGATGGTGACACGACCACCAGCCGGGACCATCCCGGACGCACCAGGCTCCTACCAGTTCCGTGATCCCGAGGGTCGTGTCCTGTACGTGGGCAAGGCAAAGAGCCTCCGCCAGCGTCTCGGCAGCTATTTCGGCAACCGCGACCGCATGGTGCCACGGACAGCCCAGATGCTCGACGAGGCAACCGATGTCGAGTGGATTCAGGTGAGCAACGAGCTTGAGGCCCTGATGCTCGAGTTCAACCTGATCCGGGAGCACAAGCCTCGCTTCAACGTCGACATGAAGGACGACAAGAGCTATCCGTTTCTGGCCATCACGGTGGAGGAGGAATGGCCACGTCCGATGGTCACCAGAGCCAGGCGGAAGAAGGGAGTCAGGTACTTCGGGCCCTTTGGGCAGGCAGGAGCCATCCGCGACACCCTCGAGCTGCTCCTGAAGACCTTTCCCCTTCGAACCTGCCCTGACACGAAGTTCAAGACCCATGAAAGAGCTGGCCGCCCCTGCCTGCTCTTTCACATACAGAAGTGCTCCGGGCCGTGTGTCGGCGAGATCGACAAGGAGACCTACCAGCAGATTGTTGCCGAGTTGATCAAGTTCCTTGACGGCGACTCCGACGGCGTGGTGGCCCGTCTTCAAAACGAAATGGAGGCCTCTGCGAAAGCACTGGACTTTGAGACGGCAGCTCGACAGAGGGACCGTCTGGCGAGCGTCAAGAGAGTGCTTGAGCGACAGGAAATGGTGGGGCCCAGCGACGAGGAGATGGACGTCTTCGGAATAGCAGGTGACGATCTGGAGGCTGCAGTGCAGGTCTTCTACGTTCGGCACGGCCGAGTTGTGGGTCGCAAGGGCTTCGTCATGGAGCGGGTCGAGGATCTGCAACGTGCAGAGCTGGTCGACGAGGTTCTTTCCGCCCACTACCGGTCCGACCCTCCGCGCGGCGTTCCTCGCAGGGTGCTGGTGCCCGATGCGCCAGCTGAAGCTGAACTCCTGTCGGAGTGGTTGACAGCGGAGCGGGGAACCCGGGTGGAGATTCGTGTTCCCAGGCGGGGCGGAAAGCGCCGGCTCATGGAGACGGTCACACGCAACGCCGACGAGGAGTTCCTGAGGCACCGTCTGAAACGCGCTACGGACCACAACACAAGGGCTCGAGCGTTGAACGAACTTCAGGTTGGCCTGGATCTGCCTGAATCTCCGCTGCGTATCGAGTGCTACGACATGAGTCACCTTCAGGGAACTGACTACGTGGGCTCGATGGTCGTGTTCGAGGATGGAATCGCCAAGAAATCCGACTACCGACGTTTCAGGATCAGGCACGTTGACGGAAACGACGACTACGCGGCGATGGAAGAGGTTCTCACCAGACGGCTCAGCGCCTATCTGAGTGAACGCCGGCTGCCGGTCGCCGACAGGCCCGGCCGCTTCGCATACCCACCCAACCTCCTGTTGGTCGACGGCGGGGCAGGACAGCTGGCGGTGGCGGAACGGGTTGTTGCCGAACTGGGGCTGGGAGACGAGATACCGGTGGCAGCTCTCGCAAAGCGGTTCGAACAGGTCTACCGACCCGGCAGAGGGGAGCCGGTGGATCTTGCGAGGGGCTCAGAGGCCCTGTACCTGCTTCAGCGGCTGCGGGACGAGTCCCACCGGTTTGCGGTCGCCTACCACCGTCAACTCCGCTCGAAGCGAATGACAGGATCGGTACTGGACGGCATAACGGGCCTTGGTCCAAACCGGAAAAAGCGCCTCACCTCCGCCTTCGGCGGTGTGAAGGCGGTACAGCGAGCGTCCCTTGAGGATCTCATGGACCAGCCGTGGCTGCCAGATGCGGTGGCTGAAGCCATCTTCGAGCGCACCCACGGTCAGGCCTGACAGGCCGGTCACCCGAGGGCGATCAAAGCAACCGACCCGATGGCGCCGAACATCCCGAGTACCTGTGAGCGGCTCATCTTCTCCTTTAGGACAACCCTGGCCATAAGCACGGTGGTGGCCGGGTAGAGGGCTGCCAGAACGGAAACCAGGCTCAGCAGACCGGTATTCACCGCCGCGAGGAACGCCACGTTGGCCGCCATGTCGAACACGCCCGCCAGGAGGACCAGAGCGGTCACGCCCTCGCCTCGGGCAGGGAGCACCTGACCACCCCTGGAGAGGACAGCGACTGAGGCCAGCAGCACAGAAGCGATCCGGGCTCCGACGAGCGGCCACGGCGCTGTTGAGTCCTGAGCTGCATCAATGACAATGAAGAAGGCGGCAAAGCCGGCCCCGGCAAGCATTGCTTCCAGAACCAGGCCGGGTGGCACGGCCTCCGAGCCGCCCGGAACCCGGGACACCAGCACAATCGCTGACAGGCCCACCAGGATTCCCAGAATATGTAAAGGGGAGAGATGTTCCCCGAAGGCCAATCCCCAGACGACCGGAATGGCAGCTGAGTTGACCGCTGTGATCGGCGCTACTACAGCCATCGGGCCTCGACCAAGGCCCCGGTAGAGGAACCCGATCCCGATCATTCCAAAGACTCCGGCTGCGCCGCCGACCAGAAGCGATCGGCCTGTGAAGGTCTCGGCCATCAGGAACGCAGCAGGGACTACGAGGATCAGTCCGACAATATGTGTCGCGGCAACCACTCGAAGAGGGCTTACCCGCCTTGAAGCCATGCCCCCGCAGAAGTCGCCGAGCCCAAACATGGACGCTGCCACAAGGGCCAGGAATGCTGCCACGGAGGCAGGCTACGGCTGATGTCCCGTGCATCAGGCGGAGATGTGGGACGCTCAACGGATGGAGGCCGCCGACGATCCTTGGGAACAGCACGCTGCCTGGTGGCAGGAGGGCTTTACAGCTGGGGCCGATGCCGAATACGAGGAGCAGATTCTTCCCCTCGCTGCCGAGCTCCTGTCGGGATACGACCGCGTGCTTGACATCGGCAGCGGCGAGGGCCAGATCGCCCGGCTGGCACGCGCTGGAGGATCAGCTGCCGTCGTGGGGGTGGATCCGTCCCGTGCGCAGACAACCGAGGCGGTGCATCGTGGCGGTGGGGCCATCTATGCACGCGCAGCGGCCGCCGAGCTTCCCTTCGGCGACGCCACATTCGACGCTGCCGTGGCCTGCCTGGTGTTCGAACACATCGAGGACATGGACCAGGCGGTGGGGGAGGTGGCCCGGGTGCTGCGCCCCGGCGGCCGGTTCGCGTTCTTCCTCAACCACCCCCTTCTCCAGACGCCGGGCAGCGGGTGGATCGACGACCAGATCCTGGATCCTCCGGAGCAGTACTGGAGAATCGGCCCCTACCTGGTCGAGTCAATCCAGGCAGAAGAGGTCGAGAAGGGCGTCTTCCTGCCCTTCATCCACCGGCCCCTCAGCCGGTACGTGAACGCGTTGGCGCAGAACGGTCTTCTGCTGCAGAGAATGTATGAGCCGTCACCGCCCGAGGGGTTTCTCTCCCGGGCAGCTGAGTACCGGGAGGCATCGACCATCCCCCGCCTGCTCTGCCTTGTGTGCGAGCTGCGGGAGCCCCGCTGAGCGACGGCTGAGAGGCCATTAGAATCGGCTCATGAGCGACCTTCTGGTGATCACCGGCCTGTCGGGTGCCGGTCGCTCCGAGTTCTCGAGCGACCTAGAGGACCTGGGCTGGTTCGTCATCGACCGTCTTCCGCCAGACATTCTCACCAAGGTCGCAGACCTGGCGGTCGGCACCGACTCTCCCTGGGACCGCGTGGCATTCGCCCTCAAGGCAGACACCGTGGAAGGAGAGTGCCTTCGGGCGCTCGATGACCTGCGCGAGGTCTCGAACCGCATGCGCGTGGTTTTCCTGGACTGTTCAACCGACGAGCTCGTGCGGCGTTACAAGGGAAGCCGGCGTCCTCACCCATTTCCGGAAGCCTCCGGGATAGAAGCCGGGATAGAAGCCGAACGGGCGCTCATGCAGCCGGTTCGTGAGGTAGCCGACCTCGTCATCGACACCTCCGACATCAACGTCCACGACCTGCGGGACAAGGTGGCTGAACTCTACGGAGGCCAGGACGACAGGGTTATGCGTACCTCGATTACCTCGTTCGGCTTCAAACACGGTGCTCCCAGAGATGTCGACATGCTGTTGGACTGCCGGTTCATCCCAAACCCCCACTGGGTCGATGAGCTTCGTCCGCTGAGCGGGCTGGAGGCACCGGTCCAGACCTTTGTGCTCGGACAGGACCTGACGCTCGCCTTCCTCGACCAGTTGGAGGAAATGTTGAGCCACCTGCTGCCCGCCTATGTCGCCCAGGGGAAGGCGTACGTGTCGATCGCCTTCGGATGCACCGGCGGCAGGCACCGATCGGTCGCAGTTGCCGAGGCCATAGCGGAGCGACTCCGGGACCGCGGTTTCACCCCATCAGTGAGGCACAGGGACCTGAATCGCTGAGGGTCCCGGCGGGAACACCGGTGTGACAGGAAACCAGCCCGGACTGCGCGCCGGCAGCCTCCAGATCGGCTAGCAATGCAGGTAACCACTTAGCTGGCGGCCCGAGGGCCCCGGGAGGCAACATCGTCATGACAGTGCGTGTAGGCGTCAACGGCTTTGGCCGGATTGGCCGAAATTTCCTGCGGGCAGCACGCGCTGCCAACGCCCCGATCGAGTTCGTGGCTGTCAACGACCTGGGGGCCATCGAAACGATGGCCTTCCTTTTGGCCAACGATTCGGTCCACGGCCGCCTTGGTGCCCGGGTCAGGGCGACCCGCACCGGAATCACCGTCGACGGCCACAAGATCACCGTCCTGTCCGAGCGGAACCCGGCTGATCTTCCGTGGGACGATCTGGGAGTTGACGTCGTCATTGAGTCGACAGGTATTTTCACCAGCCGGGAGAAGGCGGCGCTGCACCTTGAGGCCGGAGCGAAAAAGGTCATCATCTCGGCGCCGTCCGGTGATGCCGATGCGACGTTCGTCGTCGGCGTGAACGACGACACCTACGATCCTGCAAAGCACCACGTGGTCTCAAACGCATCGTGCACCACGAACTGCTTCGTGCCGATGATCAAGGTCCTTGACGACGCCTTCGGGGTGGAGCAGGGCTTCATGACCACCACGCACGGGTACACAGGCGATCAGAGCCTGGTTGACGGGCCGCACAGCGACCTGCGCAGGGCCAGAGCTGCTGCCGTCAACATTGTTCCAACCTCAACCGGAGCCGCCCGGGCAACCAGCCTCGTCATGCCCAAGATGAAAGGCCGCCTTGACGGCATCTCTCTTCGCGTGCCGATCCCCGACGGTTCTGTAACCGACTTTGTAGGAACCCTCAAGAAGAAGGTGACCGTCGAGCAGGTGAATGCCGCATTCGCCGCGGCAGCCCGCAAGGGGCCCCTGGCGAAGGTCCTCGACTACAGCGAGGAACCCCTCGTCTCGTCTGACATCATCGGCCGTCCGGCGTCGTGCACGATCGACGCCGACCTGACCATGGCCAACGGGACAATGGTGAAGATATGCGGCTGGTACGACAACGAGATGGGGTACTCGACCCGTCTCGTTGACCTGACCAGAATCGTGGGAACGAGGCGTACCAAGAAGACCCGGAAGGCCGGGCGCAAGTAGTACCGGTGGAACTTCCGCAACTGGAGGACCTGGGAGAACTAAGCGGTCGCAGCGTTCTGGTCCGCTGCGACCTCAACGTCCCGTTGGCCGACGGCCGCATCGTCGACGACCTCAGGATTGAGGCGTCACTTCCGACCCTGCAGTACCTGACTGATGCCGGGGCATCCGTGACCGTCTGCTCGCACCTTGGTCGCCCCGGTGGTCGTCCTGACCCGGCGTTCTCGTTGGAACCCGTGAGGGCGCGTCTCGCTGAACTTGCACCTGGTGTCTCCCTGCTGGAGAACCTCCGATTCGATCCCGGTGAGACCGGGAACGACCCGGACTTTGTAGTTGGCCTGATCGAGGGCCAGGACGCCTATGTGAACGACGCCTTCGGAGCCTCTCACCGGAGTCATGCGTCGATCGTGGGCCCACCACTGCACCTGCCGTGTGCGGCTGGGCGGCTGTTGGCAAAGGAGGTTGACGTTCTGGGTTCGCTCAGGTCGGCACCACGGCGTCCCTTTCTGGCAGTCCTGGGCGGAGCCAAGGTGAGCGACAAGCTAGGGGTGATAGAGGCACTCCTGGAGGTGGTCGATGAGCTGATCGTCGGCGGTGGAATGTGCTTTACGTTCCTTGCAGCAAGGGGAGCGAAGGTCGGCTCCTCGTTGCTGGAGGAGAACATGATTGAAGCCTGTGCCAGCCTCCTCGATTCTGGAGCGCCGATACGGCTGCCTATCGACATTACGGCCCTCGGCCCCGGTGGAGTCATCGGAGACCCGGAAGCTGGCGGCGAGGTGAGGCAGGTTGGCACCTCCATGCCTGACGGATGGATGGGGCTCGACATCGGACCCGGCTCCGCTGTCGAGTTCTGTGACCTGATTGCCGAGGCGAGGACGGTCCTCTGGAACGGTCCGATGGGGGTATTTGAAGATGCCCGCTTCTCTGCCGGCACCCGTACCGTGGCTGAGGCGGTGGCCGACTGCCGTGGGTTCACGGTGGTCGGTGGAGGTGACAGCGCTGCTGCTGCCCGGATGTTTGGTGTGGAGGACCGAATCGACCATGTGTCAACCGGCGGGGGAGCGGCACTGGAGCTGATTGAAAAGGGCGACCTGCCCGGCCTCGCCGCACTGCGGGCCGGAACTGAGAGGAACTGAAGATGACAGGTGAACGGAAACCGCTGATCAGCGGCAACTGGAAGATGAACCACAACCACTTTGAGGCAATCCAGGCCGTCCAGAAGCTGTCCTACCTGCTGTCGGCAAATGACTACGACGCTGTCGATGTCTCTGTACACCCTCCGTTCACCGACCTGAGGTCCGTTCAAACCGTTCTGCAGTCAGACGAGATCCCGGTAATGCTTGGCGCCCAGGATTGCCACTGGGAGGCAAACGGCGCCTTCACCGGAGAGGTGGCACCGGGGATGCTTGCCAAGCTGGATGTGTCGCTCGTGATCGTCGGCCACTCCGAGCGTCGGCAATTCTTCGGAGAGACCGATCAGGACGTCAACAAGAAGGTAAAGGCCGTGCTGGCCGCCGGGATGACCCCGATCATGTGCTGTGGCGAGACCCTCGATGAGCGCGAGGCCGGAACCACCGAGGCGAGGGTCTCCAGCCAGGTGCGAGCCGGGCTTTCAGGCGTGAACCCCGAGCAGGTGGGGTCCCTGGTTGTTGCGTATGAACCGATCTGGGCAATAGGTACCGGTGTGGTTGCAACCCCAGAGGATGCACAGGCTGTCTGTTCCGTCATCCGCAAGGTTGTCGGCGAGGATTCCGGAACTGCCGCGGCCGATGCTGTTCGCATCCAGTACGGCGGCTCCGTGAAGCCCGTGAGTGCCCCCGACCTGATGCGCCAGCCCGACATCGACGGTGCCCTCGTCGGTGGGGCATCTCTTGATCCCGAGGAGTTCACCCGAATCATCGCCTATCGACTGGTCGGCTGAGGCCGTCTCCAGCGATAGCCTGCTCTCACCATGTTCGTTCTCGTAGCAATCATCCAGGCAGGTTCCGGGCTGGGAATCATCTTTCTGGTTCTCCTCCACAGCGGTAAGGGCGGTGGCCTCTCCGACATGTTCGGTGGGGGTATCGGCGCCCAAACCGCAGGCTCAACCGTGGTTGAGCAGAACCTGGACCGCATCACCATCGTGACCGCGCTGGTGTTCGCCTTCACCACCATCGCCCTGGGCCTGATGTTCTAGGCGGCGCCCTGCATCAGGGTGCCATCAGACAACTTCATCAGGTGATCGAGCCCTTTGGGACGACCCACTCGGTCTGCTGGCCCGTCACGTCTGCGATGCGGTCAAAGTCGGTGTCATAGTGCAGGACGACCAAGTCGTTCACCTCGGCGGCAGCGGCGATCAGGAGGTTCGGTATCGGGAGCCGGTGCTGTCCTCTCTGGGCAAGGAGCGACTGCACCTCCAGAGAACGGTCCGTGACCTCACGGTCGATGGTGGCCTGTGGGAGATAGGAGCGCTCAGTTGCCGTCCGAGCGTATTCGGTCGCATTTCGGGCGCTGTATAGGACCTCGAGATCGATGACTGCGCAGGTCGCCACAAGGCCGAGGGAAATTCGTGGGAGGAGGCGCTCAGCTACCTGGTGATGCGGCTGTCGGGCCAGAGCGCTCTTGTCAGCCAGATACAGGGCGGTCACCGCCACGCGCCCTTCATGACCTCGGGGTCATCTAGATCCAGACCCTCCATGGTTGTGAGGCGAATGGCATGTTTGCGCAGAACCTCGCCTCTCTGGATCTCCTCTAGAGCCCGGTTTACGGTGTCCTTCATCGTGTTTGTCTCGAGAATGCTCCGCGCATCAGCAAGGAGATCGTCGTCAATGTCGATCAACCGTTTGGTCATACTCGGAGTATATACGAGCCTGTAGCGGAAGATATATTCTGATCTATCTAACGGTTATCAGACCCAGGACCCTTCGGCGGGTGGTCGTTTGTCGGCGGCAGGTAGCCTGACCGGCGTTCCGGGTCTCCCGGAGGTCACGTCGGAGTGGCGGAATTGGCAGACGCGCCAGCTTGAGGGGCTGGTGCCCGCAAGGGCGTGGGGGTTCAAGTCCCCCCTCCGACACAAATCGCGTTTGCCCTGGTCAGAGGGTTGCGCCCGGTGTTCCGTGGACTTCGGCGAGTGCAAGCTACGTAGCGATAGTGCTGTGACCAGGCGTTTTGTCTTCGTGTCGGAGGCAGGGGCACTTGTTCTCCGTCCATCGAGTCGCTTGCTCAAAGATGCTGGTCAGAGCGCTGTTGCGGACGTAGGTGTGTCGGTCTGCAAACGAGTTGCTAACGGCGACTCTTCAACAGGGGAACACGAACCGCACCTGGACCGCGGTCGAAGACCTGCTCGCCAACGCGGTCGCTGACCCCTCCAACTGAGCGTCACCGAACCGGCGTTATACGTGTGATCGGTGTCATCTCTGAAGGGGCGGGGCTTGTCAAGAGGGCCTCGGCGTAGCCGTGTCCGTGTGGTGGGCGCGGCGGGCTAGGCCAACGGAGTGTTGGTGTTGAGGTGGTTGGTTGTGGTGCCTCACCAGGTGGTGGTTGCTGGTCGTTCTCGCCGGGTTGGGCCTGGGGTGTCGGTCATCTCTTTGAATCTCCCCGGGTTTCGTAGAGGCTGGGGTTATTGAGTCACGGCCTGGTTGGCTGTGCTCGTCTGACGGTATTCGGTTTCGTGGTCGGCGGGGGTGGTGAACTGGCGGCGGCCGGGGAGGATCTCGCCGTGGCGGCGTCGGTGGTTGAACCAATCGACGTATTCGAGGGTGGCGAACTCGACATCCTCGAGGCCGGCCCAGGGACCGTGGGGGTAGATGAGCTCCCATTTGTAGAGCCCGTTGAACGACTCGATCATCGCGTTGTCGTAGCTGTCGCCCTTGGAACCAACCGAGGCGACGACGCCGTTGTCGGCCAGCCGCTGGGAATATCGAATGCTGAGATATTGAACGCCCATGTCGCTGTGATGCACGAGCTGGGACAGGTCGGCGCCGGCTCGGCGGCGGTTGAACACCGCCATCTCCAACGCGTCGATCGCCAGATCTGAGCGCAGAGAGGTCGAGGCCTGCCAGCCGACCACGAAGCGGGAGTAGGCGTCGATGACGAACGCGACGTACACCCACCCGGCATGGGTCTTGACGTAGGTGAGATCGGCCAGCCAAAGCCGGTTCGGGGCCTCGGCGGTGAAGTCCCGGTCAACGAGATCGGCCGGCCTGTCCGAGCCGTCGTCGGTGATGGTGGTGCGGACCCACGATCGGCCCCGACGTACGCCCGAGAGCCCCATCTCTTTCATCAGGCGTTCGACAGTGCAGCGAGCGACGCGGATGCCATCGACGTTGTTGAGGTGATCCCACATCTTGTCGCCGCCATAGGCGACGAAGTTCTCGTCATAGACCCGCTTAATCACCGGCTTGAGCTCGGCATCACGCTGAGCTCGCGCTGACGGCGGCCTGGTCTTGGCCGCGTAGTAGGTCGAGGGGGCGATGCCAAGCATCTTGGCGATCGGCTCGATTCCCCACCGCAGCGTCCCGCTGCGCCGATCCTGGTGTTCGTCGATGAACCGGATCACGTCTGCGACTGGCGGTCGAGCTCCGCCCCGAAGAAAGCCGAAGCCGCCTTCAAAATGTCGTTGGCCCGGCGTAGCTCCGCATTCTCACGCTTCAACCGCTTCAGCTCGGCGAGATCATCGCTCGTCGGCCCCGACCGACGGCCGCCGTCGATCTCGGCCCGGCGAACCCACTTGCGCACCGTCTCCGGCGTCGGGCCCAGCTTCTCCGCGACCGAACAGATTGCTTCCCACTGCGACCCGTACTCGTGCTGATGATCGAGCACCATCCGCACCGCACGCTCACGCATCTCCGCCGGGTAACGCCCCGGCCTTCTCTGATCTGACATTGCTCCATCCTTCTCAAGGATCGGAGCCTCCACCAGACCCGGGGAGATTCACTTCGCCGCCGTTGACGGGGTCGTCGTGGGGCATGGTGTGTTTCGGCATCGGTCAGGCGGACGCAATCAAGTGGTCGGCCTCGCCATGGGTGTGGGGGTCATGACAACAGTCGGGTTCGCGCACTGACCGAGTTCTTGTGGAGTCACACTGCGGCGGTGGGCTCGGCGGTTGTCGGTTGCAGGCAGCGGATCTCGCCGTCTCGGAGGCCGTAGTAGACGAGCGTGACGATCTTGCGGGCTGTCGCGACTTTGGCGACGGCTCGGCTGTTGCGGCGTTCGGCGAGTGCTTCTCGTTGGGTGTGAAGCCAGGAGTCTTTGCGGAGTTTCTGGGCGGCTTCGACCGCGGCCCAGCGCACGAGCCGGTTGCCTTGTTTGGTGATCGGGCCCCTGGAGACCTTGATGTCGGACTCGCGGTGGCGTGGGGTGAGGCCACACCACGACGCGAGATGCCCGGCAGAAGCGAACCGGTCGATGTCGCCCGATCTCAGCGACCATGATCGCAGCGATGACCGGCCCGATGCCGGGGATCTGTTGGATGGCGTGGTAGCCGGCGTGGTCGGCGAAGACGTGGCCGATCGAGTCGTTGAGCTCGCCGATCTCGTGATCGAACGTGTCGATCAACACCAACAGCGACTCGATCCGTTGCCCGAACGGCGACGCGAACCAGTCGTCGGTCTCGAGCAGATGGGCGAGGAGCTCACGGCCGCCTTTGCCGAACAGATCCGTCATCGGCACGTGCATGCCCCGCTTCGCGATGATCGCGTGGACTTGGGCTTTGAGCCCCGACCGCAGGGCCACGAGCTTGGCCCTATAGCGGACCAGCTCACGATGGTGGCGAGCGTCGGCGGTGGAGATCCATGCCTCGGGCAACATGTTCGACCGCAACAGGTCTCCCAGGACCTGACAGTCGAGTTGATCGTTCTTGACCCGGCGCCCCTCGAACGCCGACAGCCTCGACGGCGCAGCGAGATGCACCTGGACCCCTGCCGCCTGCAACGCGTCGACCGCCCAGTACCAGCCTGTGGGGGCCGAATATTGCGTCGTGGCTGGTCAGGCCGCGTTTCGGTACTCGTTGATCAGGCCGTCGCACCGGGTTGCCTTGACGATCCGGAGCCTCGGGGGACAGGGGTCGGCGTCTGGCGTGGGCAGGGGTGGTCTTTGGTCGAGGGAGCGGTGGGGTCGGTGTTCGTCGTAGTGGTCGATGTAGTCGACGACGACACGCTCGAGTTGCCGCTGGTTCCAGATGATGGTGCGGTCGAGAAGTTCTCGGCCGATGGAGCCGATCCAGCGTTCGGCGAACGCGTTGGCCACCGGAGTGCGGACGGGCGTCTTGAGGATATTGAAGCCCTCGGAGTGGAAGACCTCGTCGAAGGCGTCGATGAACTGGCTGCCCCGAACCCTGCGGGGGCCGAATATTACGTCGTGCCTGGTCAGGCTGCGTTTCGGTACTCGTGGATGAGGCCGCCGCACCGGGTTGATTTCACGACGCTGAGATGACGATGAGCTGGGGGACTTGCTCGATTGCTCGCGAGCGGTGGTTGCTGGTTGAGAGTGCGGTGGGGCCGGTGGGTGTTGTAGTGCTCGATGTAGTCGATGACCAAGCGTTCGAGTTGGTGTTGGTTCCAGATGATGGTCCGGTCGAGGAGCTCTCGGCGGATGGATCCGATCCACCGTTCGGCGAAGGCGTTGGCTACGGGCGTGCCGACCGGGCTCTTGAGGATCTTGAAGTTCTCGGTTCGGAAGATCTCGTCGAAGGCATTGACGAACTGGCTGCCGCGGTCGCGAACGAGGGCGCGTGAGCCTGCGAGATGGTTGGTGTGGCGGAGCAAGAGGTTGCGGGCTGCTTGGGTGGTCCAGGCCCCGGTGGGGTTGGCGGTGGTGCCGGCGTAGAAGACCTGTCGGGTGGGGATGTGGATGAAGAACAGCACGTAGCAGCGGCGGAGCAGGGCGGTGTCGACGGTGAAGAAGTCGCAGGCCACGGCCGCTTGGGAGTGCAGGAACTGCGACCAGGTGACGTCGGATCGGTGCGGGGCGGGGTCGATGCCGGTGGTCTTGAGGATCTTCCACACGGTGGAGGACGCGATGTGGTGGCCGAGGCCGGCCAATTCGCCATGGATGCGGCGGTAGCCCCAGGTCGGGTTCTCATTAGCGAGGCGAAGAACGAGCTTTCGGATCTCGGTTGCGGTGGATGGTCGTCCCGGTCCTCGTGAGGGCTGTGTCCAGTGGCGGGTGATGCGTCGTCGGTGCCATCGCAAGAGGGTGTCGGGGGTGACGATCCAACCGGCTCGTCGTGGGCGGGGGAGCGCGGCGGCGATGGCGCCGAGCAGAGTCCGATCATTGTCGTTGACAGCGGGTCGGCCGAGTTGTCGGCGCAGCACGGCGAGTTGGTGGCGGAGCACGATGATCTCGAGTTCCTTGGAGCGGCCGGATCTGACAGCGAGACGGGCCAGGCCGGCGATGAGGCGGTAGAGAATGCGAGACACAGCCGATCAGCTTCGGCCGTGTTTCCCCTGATCAGCGGGCACGACCGAATATTCGGCCCCCACAGGCGGCATCGGGGCTGGTCAGCACCCACACGCGCGGGTTTCCGAGCCCCACATGCGCCGTTCGTCCGCCGGGTAGTGAAAGCGACGCTCACTGAGTGGCTCGCGCACCTGGTCGAGCAGCTCGAGGAGTACGAGGAGAGCGCGTTCACCTGATCGAGGCTGCGGCGCATCGGGTGGGGCGAAGGCGCCGGGGTGTCTCAGAGTCGTCGGGGGAGGTAGGTGGTGAGGATGATGCCGCCTGCGGACAGGAGGGCGAGGGCGGCGTAGAGGAGCCAGAAGCGTCCGAGGGCGAGCGCGAGGGCGGCGAGTGCGGGGGCGATGAGGAAGGAGACTTCTCGCCAGGTGGAGAACACGCTGGCCATTGCGGCGCGTTCTCGTGGTTTGACGAGGCGTACGAAGGGGATGTTGCCGAGGACGTCGAGCATGCCGCCGCCGGTGGCGCCGAGGAGCCAGAGCGCGATCCCGGGGGTGGCTGCGTCGCCGATGATGGCGAGTCCGGAGAGGCTCACGGTCATGAGGGCGAAGCCGATCCCCATGGTTGCTCGAACGCCGATCCGACGGGCGGCTCGGTCCACGACCGGAGCGAGGAAGAGCGTGGCGCTGCTCGCTGAGAGGAGGGCGCCGGCCATCCATTCTGGGTGGCCGGCCTCGACCACGTAGATCGGGCCGTAGATGAAGAGTGCGGCCCAGAAGACCGAGCGGATGATGGTGATCGCGTAGGCGATGCGGAGGCTGCGGCGCCGAAAGAACCGAGCCACGGAGTCGATGATGCGTGGCGCGGGGGCGATGGGTGCGCGGAGGATCTCGTTGCCGTCGAAACGCAGTCGCCAGTGGTAGGCGAGCATGAGGACGGTGACGGCCATGGCGGTGACGAAGGGAGCGTTGGGGTCGACGTTGCTCCAGAGCCATGTGCCGAATGCGGGCCCGGCGAGCCACGCCGCGGCGAGGTAGAGGAATCGCCGGCTCTCGGCGTTGACGAAGTCCGACTTGGCGACGAAGTCCATGAGGTAGAGCGAGAGCACGACGGAGAAGACCGAGGCATGGGAGGATCGAAGGCCGATGGCGATGGCGATCGACCAGGAGGGTCCGAGCGCGAACAGGGTCGCGGCGCCGACGAGCGCGAGTCCTCCGCCGGTGAGGATCCATCTGCGAGGGATCAGGCGTTCGAGTCGGGCGACGTTGAGTGTGGTGGCGACCGTGACGATCGAGCCCCCGAAGAAGGCGTAGGAGACGGCTTGTTTGGAGCCGAGCTGCTCGAGGGCGACGAGAGGCACGGTGCCGACCATGACGGCACGCGCGAGCCCCTCGATTCCGGCGAGGCGGGCGATTCGGTCGGCGGCGTGGCCGGGGACGTGTTGGAGGCCGACGGGTGGCCGAGCGCGGGCCATGGCTCAGAGCAGAAGGTGGGCGAGGGCTTTGAGGTCAGGTTCGGCGCTGTCGAAAACCGGGATGTCGGTTCGTTCGGCGAGTTCTCGAATGCCGAGCGGGGAGCCCGACACGAGTCCGGAAATCGCCGCCGGCGTGAGCTGGTAGTCATCGCGGAGAACGGTGAGCCCGCCGAGGGCGCCGAAGGTGTCGCTCGCGCAGAAAATGAGTCGGTGGATCCGTTCGCGCACGTCTGGGTGGGATAGCAGAAGGGAGGTCTCGCGTTGGAGGACGCCGTCGGCGAGTTCGACCACCCAGTAGTTGCGGGGGTTGTTCGCGTACCGGAGGTCGAGGTCGTTGAACACTGCGAGGAGGTCGTCCTCGGGTAGGAGGTAGGTCGAGGGATGACCGAGGTAGGTGAAGTCGTTGTAGACCTTCGCCCCCGCGTCGTTCATGTGCAGGATGTCTTTGAGCGACGCCGTGCCGGTGACCTTCGACGCCCGCACTTCGTGCCCCATGGTGGTGAGGGCCCAGCAGCACGCGACTGCAGCGGTGCTCTTGCCGGAGTTCATCGACGTGCCGACCACCAAGATGAGCTTCGAGCGTGGCATCCGTTTCGCTTCGCTGGCAGGGCTGATGAGTGAGTGATCGAGCGTGTTGAGCGGCTCGCCTTCCTTGTCGACAACCTGGCCAAGGATCCGGACGCGGGTTGGGTCGCCAAAGCGGCTGTTGCGAGTCTTGACCTCGCCGACCATGCCGGAGCGGGCGACGAGGTCGAGCGAGGGCGCCGGGCGCGTCGGGACGACGGCTTCGTAGGCATCGCTCGCGTACCTATTCCCGACAACGAAGATCGCGGCGGAGCCATCGGCGATCCGGTGGATTCGGCCGCTCTTGTTCTCCAGTTCGCGATGCGCGCCGAGGCGTTCAATGCGCCCGTACAGCACATCGCCGTGGCGTGGCGTGGCCGTCCACGGGATGTGGGCGTGGATTCGCTTTGGCTGAATCGTGAACGCGGCACTGGGTAGGACGTAGCCGCGGGGCACACGGTCCATCGACGTGCTTCCTCTCAGTCGGTGGCGTCCGGCCCGGGTGGGCGGATGCGGTAGGGGAGATGTGGGTGGTCGTCCGCCGGAGCTTCGCCGTCGCGGAGATCGATGCGGAGCCGTTCTGACCGGGGACGCCACGCTCCGTCGTGGTCGGCGTCGGCGATGGTGAACGGGCCGATCGAATCGGGTTCGGCGCGCTCGACCACGAGTGACGCCACGCCGAAACCCGCCAGTCCGACGAGCTCAGCGGTGCGGCGCCAGCGAGAGAGCGCCCGCATCGATGCGCGCTCGGCGTCGGGAGCGGTCACCGTGAACCTCGCGACGATCTCGTCGCCGTGAACCGAGATCTTCACGCCCAACACCGTCTTCGGGGTCACCGGTCGATCGCGATCGGGCGCGGCGTCGGCGTCCGGCGTCGAGACGACACGCACCAGCCACAAGCGGTCGGCGTGTTCGCTCCACGGCGATTCGGGCATGACAGGGACCAATCCTGGAGGAGGCCGTGTAGATCGGCGGGCTGTGAACCTGATTCATACTACTGAAACTCGTAGTCGCCAACTAGAGAGTTCGTGACGGCATCTGCTAAGGTCTTTGACATGCCGCGCCAACGCATCGACGTCGAGGACGTGATCGAAAGCGCGCTCGAGGTCGTCGACGAAGGGGGTGTCGACGACCTCGCCCTTGCGAAGGTCGCTGATGATCTCGGCGTCCAATCTTCGGCGCTCTACAACCACGTCGAAGGGCTTGACGGGCTTCGGCATCAGGTATCTGTGCGAGCGTCGGTCAACCTTGCGGACACCCTCCTGCACAGTGCGGTTGCCCGCTCCGGCCACGACGCGGTTCGTGCCATCGCACAGGCCTACCGCAGCTTCGCCGAAGACCACCCCGGCCAATACGCCAGCACCCTCCTCGTGCCGGCAGAACGCGACGAAGAACTCTTCGCCGCCCAAGAGGTCATCGTGAGTGTGATCGCACGCGTCCTCCAGAGCTGCGGGCTCAGCACACACGAAGCAGCGCACCACGCGCGTGTGGTCCGCAGCACGATCCACGGCTTCGTCGCCCTGGAGGCAACCGACTCCTTCACCGGCGACCTCGCGGTCGACGACAGTTTCGAGCGCCTCATCGACTTCGTGATCCGCGGCCTGCCCCTCATCGAGCCGTCCTAGCCGACCGGCTGCCGTACGTCGTCGACCGCACGATCACACCGCTCGTCCCGCCGGCAGCCAGTGACTGCGATGGCGAGGGTTAACGGTTGCATTCGCCCCTCCGACACCAGTTGTCTGCTGATTGTCAGACGAAGACGATCTGGGCGCCGTCAGACAACTCCATGAACTCGCCGACGTTGATCACGTCTACGACCTCTTCAAACAGATCGTCGGCGTCCAGGCCCATCATGTCGACCGACATCTGGCATGCCCACAGTTTGGCGCCCATGTCGGACAGCAACTGCAGGAACTCGGGAACCTCCGGGACGTCGAGGTCGGCGATCTGCTTCTTCAGCATCTTGGTCGCCATACCGGTCATGCCGGGCAGGCCGGCGAGGCCCTGGGGCATGTGCTTGTCGGACAGCTTGCCGAGGCCGGGGGGCATGTGCATTGCTGCGTTGCCGAGGGCCGTGAACTGCAGGTCGTCCATGGTCTTCTTGTTGATCATGTCCATGCCCCAGAAGGTAAAGAAGATGTGGGTCTCGATTCCCTCAGCGAGTGCACCGTTTGCCATGATCAGGGCGGGGTAGGCCATGTCTAGGTTGCCCTTGGAGCAGACGAAGCAGATCTTGCGATCACTGTCGTCGTCGAAGTCCGGCACGAGTGGGGCCTCGGTTGTGTTGGTGTGTGTGACAGTCATTTGCATTCTCCTCCTTCGCGGACGTGCTCAGACGCAGCCCTTGGGCTTGGGTAGACCAGCGACGTATGCCATCTTCTTGGCAGGCTTCTTCGGGAACAGGACAAAGAGTTGCTTCGTCGGGATTCCACCAACCTTCGTTACGCGGCGCAGGGTGGGGGTCTCACTACGTTCGGCGAAGTCGCCCCGTAGAAAGTTGATTGCCTCCCAGTGCTCGGCGGTGAGTTCGTCAATACCGATCATTGATGCCAACTCACGGCCGAGGTCCTCGTTCCACTCGTCGTATTCGGTCATGAAGCCCTCGTCGTTGACGTTGACCGAGTGACCGGCGATGGTTGTTGTGCTCATCTGGTATCTCCTCTGACTGCTGGGGGCGTCTGTAGATGTTGATCTGATCTGGCGTCAATGCCGGGTGTATCCAGCCGACGGACGGGAAGGCCTACAGGTGTCATGACGATGCCATCTCCTGCATGCGCTTGCCCTTCGTGGACATGTCTGGGCCGAACGGGAGATGGCGGCCGGGCAGAAGGACGTTCCAGTACGTCCACTTGAAGCCCCGCTTGCCCCAATGGTTGGCCGGGGTCTCCTTGAGCAGGCTGAACGGGCCGATGCCGGGCAGCGGGTACTTGCCGGGTAGCGGTTCGACGTCGTAGTTGAAGTCGATCAACATGCCCTTCCCGTTCCCGGTTTCGATGAAGCAGTTGGCATGGCCGTCAAAGCTGCCGGTCATCGGTAGGCCCTTGATGTGTTGGACGAAGTTGTCGACGAACACGTCGACGGCGAAGTGCGCCACCGAGCCGGCCTTGGAGGTCGGGAGGTTGGCGGCATCGCCGAGGGCGAAGATGTTGTCGTGTCCGTCGGACAGGAACGTGTGCCGGTCGACCTCGACATGGTTGAGCTCGTCACCCAGGCCGGAGCGATCAACAAAGTCGGCACCCATGTTGACGGGCACGGTGACAAGGAGGTCGTAGGGGATCTCACGCTCGTCGTAGCTGACGAGCATCTTCCGGTCTCCGTCTGCCTCCATCGTCATGAAGTCGGTCTCCAATGCAATCTGGCGACGGTCGAGCATGTCGCCGAGGTAGCCAGCAGCCAAAGGCTTCGTGAACGCACCGTCCAGCGGCGTCACGTAGGTCAACTCGACCTTGTCGCGGATGCCACGCTCTTTGAAGAATGCGTCGGCCAAAAACATGAACTCGAGTGCGGCGACCGGGCACTTGATCGGCATCTCGACGATGTTGACCACGAGGCGCCCGCCCTTCCAGCCGTCGAGCACCTCAGCGAGTCGGGTGGCGCCGTCGAGGGTGTAGAAGTCGTGGATCGTCTCGCCGTAGTGCCTGGAGTCGAGACCCTCGGTCTGGTCAAGGCGGGGGTGTGTGCCTGTGGCGATGATCAGTTGGTCGTAGGAAAGTTCTGCGCCGTCAACGAGCACGACGATGGACTCGTCGGGCTTGACGACATCAACCTCACCAATGATCAGGTCGACACCGTTGGTGATCAACTGGGCCTTCGGCTTGATGACCTCATCGGGCTGGTAGGTGCCAAACGGGATGAAAAGGTAGCCGGGCTGGTAGTGGTGCTCCGGTTTGGAATCGACGACGGTGATTGTCCACTCGTCGTCCGGAAGACGCCGCCGCAACTTGTTGACGGCAATTGTTCCTGCAGTGCCTGCTCCGAGTACAAGTAGTTGTCGCATCGTTACTCCCTAATCGGCACCTGCCTTCTCTTGCAGTGTGCACCTGTCGCGTGTGGTCCGATTAGGGACCAAATACCCCAATCCCGTGGATGTGACCGATGTCAATGGTGGCCCCTACCTGTCCGAATCAGGATCCCTGCGGAACGGGCTGGTGGGCGCACAACACCGGCGTGGTGTCGCTGTCGGCTCGGTGCGGCGGCGTGGTTCAGCAGTCGGCGAGGGCTGAAATGGCTGCGCAGATGCGCTGTCGCCCCGACTGCCCGAGGCTGCCGAGGTGCGATGTGAGAAGCGCCTTGGGGACTACGGCGATGTTGTCGAAGCTGGCGACGCTTTCGCGGTCGATGCCGTGGTCGGGGCCTATTGGAACGCACGTAGGTATCGACCTGATGTTGGTTGTGAGTGGGGCTACGACAAGGTTGTTCAGCACTTCGATCGCCTCGTCCCGGGTGATTATCAGAACCGGGCGACGCTTGTCGTTTGGGGTTTCCAGGATCCAGATATCGCCCTGTGAGATCACCACGGTTCAGTAGTGGTCATTGCGAGGGCGTTTGCAGCGGCGAGAGCGTCGTCATCAGTCGACTGCGGCCTCAGTCGGTAGGAGGTGGCCACAGCCTCACCGATCCGTTCCCTACGCACAGCGTCTTCAAGGCGTTCTACCGCTCGTCTGATCACAGCGGATCGGTTCTCAGCTATGCCCTGCGACACGAGCCAGTCGATCCTCGCCACCTCGGCGTCATTGAAACGGGTCGGAATGGGGGTTGTCATACACAGTAGTATACCTGAGGTATAGCACCGCCATATCTCAGGGCTTCGTGAAGGCACCAACTGTCTCGACGTGTGATGTGTTGGGGAACATGTCGAGCACCGTCACCCTCTCAAGGTCGAATCCTGACTCCTTGAGGATGCCTGCGTCGCGGGCAAATGAAGCAGGATCACAGCTGACGAGCACGAAGAGGTCGGGTTCTGATGCCACAAGCGCTGCAACGCCGGGCCTGCGGAGTCCCTCCCTTGCGGGGTCGGCTATGACGATCGCAGCCCTGGTTGCCTTCCATGACTCAACAGCGGCCTTGACGATCTTCACGTCGGCGCCAGCCAGGTTCACCCTTGCATCTGCAACGGAGTCAGCGCCTCGCTCAATGGCTGTCACGCGGCGGTTCCGACCGACGGTTCCGGCGAAGACGCCGACTCCCGAATAGGCGTCAATCAGCGGGCCGTCGGTGCCGAGATCATTGACGATTCCGGTTACCTCAGTTACCAGCGCATCGACACCCGAAGGCCGGTTCTGGAAGAACGAACGGGCCGAGATCCGCCACGACCGTCCGGCCGCCTCCTCGTGAAACCATGCCCTGCGCCCCTCTGCCAACTCAGTTCTGCTGACCACGAGAACGTCATCTGGTACGTCAACCTCGAAGGGGTCGCCGTCGACCAGCACGAGTCGCTCCCCGGTTCGTTCCCCGACGCGGATGGTGACCTGGCTGGCGTCGCCGTAGCGGCCCTCCACGAGGAGTGTCTCAAGCATCGGATCGACGGCCTGACAGGTCGCCGGGAACACGATGTCATGGGAGCCGGTTTCGCGGTAGGCGGCTCGGCCGTCTAGAACGGCTGCCCTGACGGTGGTCCGACCCGTGTCGTTCTCGAGCGACCGGAGTCCGATCTCCGGATAGGCGACACCTGACCGCTCTAGCTGTTCAGCCACAATCATGGCTTTCATGCCCGGCTGCGCGTTCGTATCCAGATGCAACAGGTCGCAGCCGCCACAACCTGCCAACCGGTGCGTGCAGGAGATCGGTACCCGATCGGGTGAGGCGTTCACGATCTCTGCCACGGTGGCACGCGACCAGCGCTTCTCCTCCCTCAACAACTCCACTACGACGGCCTCGCCGGGAAGGGCACCCTCAACGAAGATGACCCTGCCGTCAGGTGAGCGGGCCACACCGGCCCCATCGCGGGCAGTAGCAGTCACATGGAGCTCCACAGCGGAACGCTACCTGTCGGAAGCGACCGTGACGGGCTGGCTCCCGTGGGTTGCTGGCTGGGCTGATGACTGAGTTGCGGCCGCTTGACAGGCAATCCCGGCAGCGTCAAGGATCTGAGGAGAGCGCCGAAGGGACCGGCCAAACCAGAATGGAGAGTGCATGATGCGCGCAGACTTGTTGATGAGCGTTATTTCCAACCGATCGGCCGACATGAGGGCGATAATTCTGCCCTTTGTTCTGGCCCACACCGGGGTTGTCATTGCGATCGTCTTTGGTGCTGGCGGACTCGAGGCAGACGGGGTGACCCTGGCTGTGGCGGCATGGGCAGTCCTGGGTTCGCTCTGGGCGATGGTATGGACCGACGGTTGCATCCAGGACCTTGCCGCCGGCGCCCGAGACCTTCCTGAGGAGATGGCTGACAGTCACATGGGCCGCAACTACGCCAAGTCGCCGTTTGCGGGCTTCAGGGTCATGAACATTGCAATCGTGACCCTCATCGTGGTGGCGGAATTGATGGCCCTCTACTAGTCAGAGGGAAGGTTCGGCAGTGACAGCCGCTGCCATTTCAGCCAGGGTGAAGAAGGTGTGGTCAGTTGCGGGCAGCCCGGAGACGGCCGTCTCCGAGAGACGGCTCCGGTCGATCCAGGCATTGTCCAGGCCCATCGAGCGTGCGGGGATGTGGTCGTGCCTGATGCTCTGGGCCGTGTGGAGGATCTCCGCCCTCCCGTGGCCCAGGTCTGTGGCAACGTGCTCGATCATGTACTCGAAGTTGGTCAGATCTGGTTTGTATGAGCCGATGTCCTCAGCGGTGTAGACGGCGTCAAACTCGACCCCCAGCAGGGCATTCGAGGCCGCGAAGCCCGCCCGGTCCACGTTCGACAGGATCACCAGGTCGAAGTGCTCGGCCAGCAACCTCAGAGCGGCGGATGAGTCGGGAAACGCCGGCCATGATGGCACTGAGGAACCAAAGGCATGGTCCAGCGACACCGTGGTCTGCAGGTCCAGATGGCCTGCGAGCGAGCGGTGAACCCTCTCAAGGACGCCCGGGTACGAGAGCGTCGGGGTGGCCGCCTGTTGATCAGCCTCGTAGCGGTTGAACAACTTGATTGCATCTTCCCGCTCGGGGCAACCGGGCGTATCGCCGGCGAGGAGGGGCTGGAGGGCCTCCCAGATGCCCGACTCCCAGTCAATGAGGGTTCCGTAACAATCGAAGGTGAGTACCGAGTGTTCGGTGAGGCGGCGAACCATTCCAGGCAACTAGGGAGCAGTGGTTCGAGAGCGGTCCACCTCGAGGCGGAGAACATCGGGGCGGGAATAATGGCCGGCCGGGTCAAAGTTCTGGCGCTGTCTTCCAACCTCGCCGATGTCCAGGTCGGCCCACACGATGGTCTCGTCGTTCCGCACCGGCTCGACGATCCAGCGTCCGTCAGGACCGGCGATGCAGGTTCCCCCGTTGTGGTAGCGCTCACCCGCGGGTAGCAGGTCACGCAGGGGGAAGTCATCTGGTACGTCTTCAGACCGATAGACGGCTCCGACGCTAATCACGAACAGCCGGCCCTCCTTGGCGATGAACCTCGTGATGTCCTCGGTTAGACCCACCGAGCCCGGCCATGCAGCCACGTGCACCTGGGAACCGGTCGCATACATCGCCGTTCTCGCCATGGGCATCCAGTTCTCCCAGCAGTTGAGGCCTGTCAGGCGTACCCCGGCATGGTCATGGGCAGTCAGGCCGGCTCCGTCACCGTCAGCCCAGACGAGGCGCTCCGTGTAGGTCGGCTTCAGCTTCCGGTGGACGCTGACGATTCCCTCGAGCGGGTCGATTGCGACGAGAGAGCAGTAGACGGAGCCCATTGAGGCTGACCGTTCAGCGACACCCACGTACGCGAACAGTCCGGCCTCGCGCACGGCCTCCACGACGACCTCAAACTCGGTCCCGTACACGTCAACTGCCTGATCCAGATAGCAGGCAAAGGCGGCCTGTTGGTCAGGATCCTCCCATGCTGAGGAGTTCGTCCGGTCCAGCCAGATGGGGTAGCCGGGAATGAAAACCTCAGGAAATACGACCAGGTCGGCACCTCCGGCTGCAGATTCGACAATCCTGTCCACGACGATGGCGATGGTCCCCTCCCGGTCAAGGAAGGCGGGAGAGGCCTGGACGGCGGCGACACGCACAGGGAGCAGTCTGATCCACCCATCCGCTGAGGGCAAAGTCGACCTGACGAGGTAGACAGGATCGGCGAGTCAGGACGACACATGATGACTGGAGCCGAAATGGGTGACAAGGGACGCAGGCGGATGGCTACCGAGGCAATCCATGCCGGCGAGGTACACGACGCCTCGGGTGCGCACATTTCGCCCATCTACCAGACGTCCACGTTCACGTTTGCCGACATGGCTGCTGTCGAGGCCCGTGCAGCAGGGGAGTCAGATGCCTACATGTACTCCCGTGGCGGCAATCCCGGAAGAACCGCCCTGGCCTCAAAGTTGGCAGCACTCGAGGGAGGCGGCGCAGCGGATGTCTCGGCTGAGATATTCGCCTCTGGCATGTCGGCCATATCCGCTGCACTCATGGGCCTTGCCAAGGCCGGAGACCACATTGTCACCCAGCAGGTCCTGTACGGCTCGGCCGATCACCTCATCTCCGATGTGTTGACCGGGTTTGGTGTGAGCAACTCCCGGGTCGCCGGGCTGGTACCAGATGCGCTCGAGCGGGAGTTGGAACAGCACCCCGAAACCACGGTCGTCTACCTGGAGACTCCGGCCAACCCGACGATGGCGGTCATCGACATCGCAGCGACGGTGGAGATCGCCCATGCAGCGGGAGCAAGGGTTGTCGTTGACAACACCTTCGCAACGCCAGTCCTACAACGACCACTCGACTTGGGCGCGGACGTTGTGGTCCACAGCACAACCAAGTTCATCAACGGACACGGAACAGTGATCGGTGGGGCTGTGATCAGCAACGACGAGGCCCTGATGACCGACGAGATTGCCTCCCTGATCCGTTACACAGGTGGAGTGCCCAGCCCGTTCGACTGCTGGTTGACAAACCTTGGCCTGAAAACCCTGCCGCTGCGGATGCGTCAGCACTCTTCGAACGGCATGGCTGTCGCCCAGTTCCTGGAAGGGCACCCGGCAGTTGCCGCCACCTCCTATCCCGGCCTGGCGAGCCATCCCCAACATGATTTGGCGAGCCGGCAGATGGATGGTTTCGGCGCACTCATCGCATTCGACCTGGGCTCCTACGAGGCGGCCTCCCGCTTCCTCGAACGACTCGAGCTGTGCTCCCTGGCGGTCAGCCTCGGCAACGTCGACACCCTCATCGAACACCCTGCCTCCATGACCCACGCAGTGGTTCCGCCTGAGGAGCGTGAAGCCTCCGGCATCACCGATGGCCTCATTCGGATATCAGTCGGGCTGGAAGATGCCGCCGACATCATCGCCGACCTGGATCAGGCCCTGAGGGTCTAACTGGCAACTGCTCTTGTCTGTCGAACCGGCCCACAGGTAGCCTTTCGCCGCTGTTACCACGATCGAAATTTCGCTGAGGAGGTTCTCCGTGGAGGTTCTGAGCAGGGAGCAGACTGATGGCTTCTGGGCCGACGGCTACCTGTTTCTGGAGGACGCTGTACCGGCAGAGAGGCTGGCTGCCCTGTCATCGCAGTTCGACGCCTGGGTCGATGAGAGTCGCTCCCACAGCGAGCCGTTCGGAACAACGATGGATGGCAGACCGCGCTTTGACGTGGAGCCGGGTCACTGTGCCGAGGCGCCCGCCCTCAGGCGGATCGCCTCGCCGACGGAACTGTCTGAGGCCTACCTGGACGTCATGCGTTCCAGCATTGCCGTTGATGCAGCGGCGCAGCTAATAGGCCCGAACGTCGCCCTGAACCACACCAAGGTCAACTCCAAGCTCCCGGGTGCCGGAACCGAGGTGAAGTTCCACCAGGACTTCCTCTTCGAACCCCACAGCAATGATGACATGATCACAGTGCTCTACTTCATCGACGAGGTAACCATGCAGAACGGACCCCTCGAGGTGCTACCCGGAAGCCACACGGGGCCCCTTTACGATCACTGGCACGAAGGCCTCTTCACGGGTTCAGTCTCTGAATCTGTGGTCGATGAGGCGAAGGGGCAACTGGTGTCATGTGTGGGACCCGCCGGTTCAGCCTGCCTGATGCACGGTCGAACGCTGCACGGCTCGGCACCCAACCTCTCCGACAGACCCCGAACGCTCTTCATCTGTGCGTACAAGGCCGAGGACTGTCGTCCACTGCAGGTCAGCCACGTACCGTCTGTCCACGAGGGCGAGGTGGTGAGGGGCGCATCGACCAACCGCGTCCGCTGCAGCGAGTCCAACATGGAGTACCCGGAGGTCCCGACTGGCGCCTCCTTCTTCAACCAGCAGGAGCGGCATACGGTGGACATGTGACACACATCGACCTGCTTCAGCTCAACTTCAAGACCGATGACGGTCTCGGCAGTCGCGCCAGGTTGGGCCTGGTCGTCCTGGAGTCGGATCACACCCTTGAGGCCGAGTTCCGGATGCTCAACCTTGACGGGGTCGTCCACTACGTGTCCCGCATTGCCAACGATGCGACCGTCACACCTGAGACCCTCACTGCAATGGAGGAGAGGCTGCCGATGGCTGCGGCCCTTCTACCTGTTGAGTTTCAACTGGACGCCATCGGATACGGCTGCACGTCGGCTGCGACCCTCATTGGTGAAGAAGGTGTCCACGCAGCCCTCGACTCGGCTCATCCGGGGGTGCCAAATACCAACCCCATTAAGGCTGCAGTTTCCGCATTTGCGGCCATGGGCGTCAGCCGCATCGGCGTGCTGACCCCCTACACGGCAGATGTGACAGATCGGATCGTCGGACACTTTGAGTCCGTTGGCATCGAGGTTGCCGCAGCAGGGTCATTCCTGGAGCCAGACGACCATGTCGTCTCTCGGATTACGGAGCAGGCGGTCACCGAAGGTGCTGCTCTTATCGGAGAGGCCGCCGGATGCGAGGCAGTGTTTGTCTCCTGCACAAGCCTCAGAACGTTCGGGGTCGTGTCTGACATCGAGCGGCGCCTCGACAAGCCGGCTGTGTCGAGCAACCTGGCTCTCATCTGGCACCTGTTGAGGCTTGCCGGTGTTGACGACGAGCTCCCGGGCTTGGGGCGGCTCTTCACCCTCGGTCTGGCACGGGGTGAAGGTTGACCGGGTCTCCACCGCCCCGCGGCTTCCATGAGGCCGAGTACAGGCGTCGAACCGAGGCAGCCCAGGCGATGATGGTTCCTGCCGGAATTGAATGCCTGCTGGTCTGCACCGAACCTGAGGTCAGGTACTTCACGGGTTTCTTCACGCCCTTTTGGCAGAGCCCGACCCGTCCCTGGTTCGTGGTGGTACCCGAGACGGGGAAGCCGATCGCCGTCATTCCCAACATTGGCGAGACCACCATGTCTGGCACCTGGGTCGACGACATCCGTACATGGCCGGCCCCTCAGCCCGATGACGACGGCCTGTCGCTCCTCTCAGAGACCCTCCGAGACGTTGCAGGCCCGAACGGAACAATCGGTCTCCCGATGGGCCACGAGACCCACCTGCGGATGCCCCTGAACGACTTCGCATCCCTGCAGGAGACCCTGGGAGACATCGGCTTCGTGGATGCCACCGACATTGTGCGTTCGCTGCGGATGGTCAAGTCCGAGGCCGAAATCGCCAAGATCGCCCACATCTGCAGCATCGTCTCCAACTCCTTTGACGCGCTGCCCAACCTCGTTCATGTCGGGATGAGCGAGAGAGACGCATTCAGGGCATTCAAGGTCGACCTCCTTCAGCGTGGCGCAGACGATGTTCCGTACCTGGTCGGAGCCACCGGGCCAGGCTTCTCGGACGTGATCAAACAGCCCGGTGACCGGGAGATCGAACACGGCGACCTGCTCATGTTCGACACCGGCTCCGTGTTCGACGGCTACTCAAGTGACTTTGACCGCTACTACGCATTCGGCGAGGTTGACCCCGCTGCTGCTCAGGCCTACCGGACGGTCTGGGATGCCACCGAGGCTGGCCTCGAGGTGATGAGGCCCGGGGCTACCACCAGCGATGTCTGGGCGGCCATGGCCGACGTCCTTACAGCCGGTGGTTCGCTGGGCAACTCCGTGGGGCGACTCGGTCACGGCATTGGAATGCAGGTGACTGAGTGGCCTTCGCACACTGAACACGACGGAACGGTGATTGTGGAGGGAATGGTCCTGACGCTGGAACCGGGTCTGACCTGGGAACCCGGAAAGATGATGCTCCACGAGGAGAACGTGGTTATCCGAAGTGACGGGCCTGAGTTGTTGTCCCGAAGGGCCTCATCGGAACTTCCGGTAATCGACTGACGCATGGACACCCTCCGCAATCTGCCCGGAGCACTCGTTGACCTGATGAGCGGACTGGCCGTAGCATCTGATCACCTCGAGTCGGGCAGGCAGCGAGGCAAAAAGGTGTGTGCCCAGGACCCAGCCGCCTGACAGAGAGCACGGACATGCACTTCGGATACTTCCTCAACCAGAACAACCTCGGGCTCGCCAAGCCGTTCAACGAGGTGGTCGATGAAGGTCGTCAAATTGCCACCTACTGCGACCGCAACGGCTGGCACTCCATCTGGACGACCGAACACCACTTCGGCCACGAGGGGCTCGAGGTCTGCCCAAACCCGATACTCATGACAGCTGACCTGGCCGCGCGGACAGAGCAAATCAGGATCGGACAGGCGGCCAGCATCATCACCTTCCACCACCCGATCAGGCTTGCCGAGGACCTGGCAATGCTCGACCACATGAGTGGCGGACGTCTCGAGGTCGGTGTGGGTCGGGGCATCTATCCCCGTGAGGCCGTGAACATGAACCCGACCTCAGATGTCAGGAACTCCGATGTGAACCGTGCCCTGTTCGCAGAGACCCTCGAGGTAATTAGGCGCTGTTGGACCGAGGAGTTCTTCTCCTTCGAAGGCGAACACTTCACCTTCCCCCAACCTGGCCTTACCTTCAGCCATTCAATGAGCCCGCCCACGCCGGCGAACACCGACCCTGAAACAGGCGAGATCACAGCACTCTCGGTTGTGCCGAAGCCGATGCAGCAGCCACACCCGCCGCTGTGGCAGGTGATCGACACGCCACCATCCATTCAGTTCGCAGCACAAAACGGCCTGCAGGGCATGTTCTGGATTCCACCAACCGACGCAATGGTTCCGCGCTTTGAGATCTACCGTGACGCCGCCTCTGAAGCCAGAGGGGAAGAGGTGGAAATGGGAGATGGTGTGGCGCTCGTTCGGGACCTGTTCGTGACAGAGACAATGGAAGAGGCCGAACGGCTGGGCGGACCCGGAATGCTCACCTATCTGGAGTGGGTCTGCCACTTCAGAGGCCTCGGGAACCACCTCTTCCCGGGTGAGGAGTTGCCAGACACGCCCGGGAACCTGGACCTCCTCTCATACGACTGGATCCACCCACGCAACATGTTGTTCGGAACCCCCGAATACATCGCCGAGAAGATCCAGGAGATGAAGGACAAGCTGAACCTGAAGACACTCCTGTTGTGGTCAAACTTCCCGGGAGTGCCACACGGGGCAGTCATGGACAGCATCACCATGTTCACCGAACAGGTCATGCCACTCTTCTCTGAGGAACCGGCACAGGGGGGCACATTCTGATGGCACTTCAGGTACGAAAGTTGGTTACGCGTTCAGAGGAGATCCGTATCGAGGGCGGTCGGGAGGCCGACCCACCCCTGTTTCTCTACGGAGTGGCCGCTGTCATTGCGAACCCGTGGGCGGGGAAAGAGTTCATCGATGACCTGAAGCCAGAGATTCTCGAGGTCGCACCCGAGCTTGGCGCCCTGGTGGTTCCCAGCCTGGTAGACGCTGCCGGCGGTGGAGATGCCGTCGAGGCCTACGGCAAGGCGGCGATGGTCGGCACCTCAGGTGAGGTCGAGCACGGATCGGCGCTGATCCACACGCTCCGCTTCGGGAACGTGTTCAGAGATGCGGTAGGTGGCACCTCGTATCTCTCCTTTACCAACACGAGGGGTGCGCCCGGTGCGACAATCTCGATCCCGATGATGCACAAGGCCGATCCCGGCTGGAGGTCCCATTACCTCACCCTCGAGATGACCGTTGCGGATGCACCGGGCCCCGATGAAATCGTCGTGGCTATCGGGGCATCGGTGGGGGGCAGGCCGCATCACCGCATCGGCAACCGCTACTCCGACATGGAGGAGATGGGCCTCAGCCCTGAATGAGGCACGAGACCTTCGCCCGGGTGGACGGCGAGGGCCCACCCCTGGTTCTCATCCACGGGGTGGGGCTCGACCACACCATGTGGGATCTCGTGGCGGGTCGCCTGGCTGAGCAGAGAACCGTGATCCGGTACGACATGATCGGCCACGGGCGGACTCCCAACCGCCCCGGAAATCGTAGGGTCGAGGACTTTGTCGCTGAACTTGTTCAGGTACTGCACACGCAGGGGTTGAATCGCCCCGACGTGGCTGGAATCTCGATGGGTGGCATGGTCGCCCTCGCAGCAGCGGTCAGAAACACCGGCCTGTTCAGGAGGATGGCTCTACTAAATACGGTGTTTGAACGGACTCCACAGCAGATTACGGCACTTCTTAGCCGCCTTGCCGCCGCTGAGGCCGGAGGTATGGCCGCAGTAGCCGACACGGCGATCGACCGGTGGTTTGACTCACCGTGGCAGGTCGAGCATCCCGATCGGGTATTAGCCGTACGTGCGAGCCTCATGGCCACCGATCTTGCCGGGTACCTGAAGGCCTACAGGCTCTTCATCAACGGCGACCCTTTGGTGCCGGCGCAAGTAGCCCAGATTCAAGACCCCGTACTGGCCATGACAGGCGAGTTGGACGTTGGTTCTACCCCGGAAATGGCAACCGCCTTGGCAGGAGTTGTGCCGAACGGGCAGGCTCGTGTTCTGGATGGTCTTCACCACCTGCCACCAATCGAGGAACCCGACGTGTTTGCGACTGCCCTGACCGACTTTCTGGAGATGGAGATGACGCCGTGATCGACTACCAGATGTACATAGACGGCGGGTTCTGTGAGGCCTCGGACGGCGGTCGCTTCGACTCCGTCAACCCGGCAACGGGTACCGCATGGGCCACGGCGCCGGCGGCTACAGAGGAAGACGTCGACCGGGCGGTGAGGGCTGCTCGACGAGCCCTCTACGAGGGGGAGTGGGCCGAGATGACCCCGACCCGCCGTGGAGGACTGCTATTCGACCTGGCGGACCTGATGGCGGAGCGCTCCGAACATCTGGGGTCCATCGAGACCACAGACAGCGGGAAGTTGGCCGTGGAGACACGCGGGCAGTCGGCTTACGTGGCCGAGTACTACCGCTACTACGGAGGCCTGGCTGACAAGATCCAGGGAAACACCCTTCCGATCGACAAGCCTGACCTCCACGTGTTCACGACGCGTGAGCCGATCGGTGTCGTCGCAGGGATAGTCCCATGGAACGCCGAGATGCTTCTCACCGCAACCAAGGCCGCACCGGCTCTGGCTGCCGGCAACACCGTCGTGATCAAGTCATCTGAGGAAGCGCCGGCCCCGGTGCTGGAGTTCGCCAAGCTCGTGGACGAGGTCGGTTTTCCGTCAGGGGTGTTCAACCTGATAACCGGTTTCGGTGAGCCGTGCGGCCGCGCTCTTACAAGCCACCCTCTGGTCAGCCGGGTGGCGTTTACAGGCGGGGTGGATGCAGCCCGGCACGTAGTGGCCAACACGGCAGCCAATTTCGCCCACGTCTCCCTTGAGTTGGGTGGAAAGTCGCCGATCGTCATCTTCGACGATGCAGACCTTGAGGGGGCCGTGAACGGTGCGGTGGCCGGCAACTTCGGTGCCAGTGGCCAGAGCTGCGTGGCGGGTTCGCGGGTGTTTGTTCAGGCGGGCATCCACGACGAGTTCATCGACGAGGTGGTGAAGCGGGCCGAAGCCGTGCGCATCGGTGACCCCCTTGATTCAGACACCCAGATGGGTCCTCTCGCAACAGAGGCGCAGCGTGACCACATCGAGGCTGTCGTAGCCGAATCGGCTGCGCAGGGAGCGACGATCCACACCGGTGGTCAGAGGCCTGACGGAATGGAGACAGGTTGGTACTTCCAGCCCACCGTCATCGGTTGCGGCGATCAGGATATTCGAAGCACCCGGGTCGAGTTGTTCGGGCCTGTCATGTCCGTCCTCTCCTTTCAGACCGAGGCCGAGGGCGTTGCGCTGGCCAACGACACAGAGTTCGGTCTTGGTGCAGGCGTCTTCACAAGAGATGTGGCCCGTGCCCACCGAGTAGCAAAGGCCATCCGGTCCGGAATCGTCTGGGTGAACACGTACCGGGCGATCTCCCCGGTAGCGCCCTTTGGTGGCTTTGGACAGAGCGGTTACGGCAGGGAGGCCGGCATGGACGCCATCTACGAGTACACGCGCACCAAGAGCGTCTGGATCAACACATCAGACACACCGATGTCGAACCCCTTCGTGATGCGTTGACCCACCAGTTCGACATTGAGACTGCAGCAGTACCGAACGGGGACGGCCGCTGGACGGTTGACCTGACCGACCGCTGGAACATCGGCGACAACCCCAACGGCGGTTACCTGGTAGCGGCTGCGCTTCAGGCAGTACGGCAAATCAGTTCCCACCCGGATCCGATCTCGGTAACCGCCCATTTTCTGCGGCCGGGAACCGGCGGAGCTTCGGCTGACCTGTCGGCATCACTTCTCCGCACGGGCCGCAGCGTGACAACTGCACGGGCGAGTCTCAGCCAGCATGGAACCGACCGGCTGGAACTTCTCGCAGCCTTCGGTCGCCTCGACGGTGGCTCCGGCCACGGCCACGTGGTTACAGAGGCAATGCCGGACATTCCACCACCCGAGGAGTGCGTCGACCGCTCCGGCCTGGAACAGGGAGTGGAGCTACACATCCAGAGCCGTGTGGACATGCGTGTCCACCCCGACTATGCGACGGCGGCCGGAGTGAAACAGGCCAAGACCCTGGGATGGATCAGGTTCAGCGACGGGCGTCAACCCGACACGCTCGCAGCGACACTCTTCGCCGATGCATTCCCACCGCCGATCTTTGGTCTGTTGGGAAAGATCGGCTGGGTTCCAACGATCGAGTTGACAGTCCATGTGCGCCAGAGGCCTGCACCCGGGTGGGTATGTGGCCAGTTCGTGACCGAGGACCTTCACGACGGCCGCATGATCGAGTCCGGAACCCTTTGGGACTCGACAGGGGCCCTTTTCGCCAGATCCCGCCAGTTGGCGATGCTGCTCCCAGACCCCGGGGTGAACTAGATGGCAGCGACGGGAGCCCTCCGGATCCCGGTGAGGGTCCGGCCGGGGGCCCGTACGGTGCACGTGGGTGGGACCTGGGGACCTGACAGCGTTCTCATGGTGGCTGTCCAGGCTCCGGCTGTGGATGGAAGGGCCAACAAGGCCGTGGTAGAGGCTCTGGCCAATGCCCTCGGCGTTTCGCGACGGAGCGTGACGCTCGTGGGAGGGGAGCGCTCAAGGAACAAGCTGGTCGAGATCGTCTCCGCCTTGCCTGATGTCCCGGCTCGCCTGGATCAGCTTCTCGGCGATCCGGCCTGAAGGTGAGCGGGAGTAGCGTGGAACGCATGGACGGAATCGATGGCGACCCTCGCCGAGTCCTGATTGTCGGCGGCGGCATATGCGGTCTGACCCTGGCTCTCTGCCTGAACCGGTCAGGTCACGACGTAACCGTGTTTGAATCGGTGGCCGAGCCACGCGAACTGGGTGTAGGCATCAACCTGCTCCCGCACTGCGTTCGGGTGCTCCATGATCTGGGCCTTGAGGAGGCCCTCGCTGCAGGCGCCGTAATGACGGGTGAGCTCCGCTTCTGCAGCGATGATGGCACCCTCATCTGGTCCGAGCCAAGGGGACTGGCAGCCGACAACCCGTGGCCCCAGTACTCGATCCACCGCGGCCATCTCCAGATGCTGCTTCTGGACGCCGTCCGTCGGGACCTTGGCGCGGGTCGCGTTCTGACCGGCCACCACCTGACGGGCTTTGAGCATGATGCCGGGGGAGTGACCGCCGACTTCGTGGACAGGAGGACCGGAATGGATCTGGACTCTGCTCGGGGAGACTTGCTGATCGGCTGTGACGGACTTCACTCCACCGTGAGGCGTCTGCTGTTCCCCGACGAGGGTGCAATGCACTACTCGGGTCTGGTCCTGTGGCGCGGTGCCGTCGAAGCTGAGCCTTTCCTGGATGGCCGCACAATGTTCATGGCTGGACATGATCAGCAAAAGGCGGTCGTTTACCCAATCCGAAACCCGAGCGAGCCGGGGGGTACGGCTCTCATCAACTGGGTTGCCGAGCGGCCAGTAGACCTTGATGTGGCCACTGCAGACTGGAACACGCCAGTGGATCCCAGCAAAATTGCTCCCTGGTTCGAAGACTGGGACTTCGGCTGGATCCATGTCGGCGAGCTCATTGCATCCAGTGAGATGGCCTACGAGTTTCCAATGGTCGACAGGGATCCCCTTGAACGCTGGTCTCACGGACGGGTCACGCTCCTCGGTGACGCGGCCCATCCGATGCGCCCCAACGGAAGCAACGGCGCCAGCCAGGGGATACTTGACGCCGAGACCCTGACCGTGACCCTGGATTCCGAATCCGATCCAGTTGAGGCGCTTCAGGCCTATGACGAAGAGCGAAGAGAGGTAACCGGACGGCTGGTCCTGGCCAACAGGCAGGCCGGCCCCGAGAGGGTCATGCAGTGGGTCAAGGACCGCTGTGACGGCTCCTGCATGAATCGCCACACCTGCGTAGATGAACACGACCTTGAACGCGAAGCCACCGCCTACAAGGCACTGGCCGGCTTTGACATCGCCAGCCTTCAGGCCATGTCAGGCCGAGATTCGTCCAGGCAGGTCACGCCAGCGAAGCCAGGAACTCCAGAAGGGCCGGGTTGACCACGTCGGGATTCTCAAGGTTGCTGGAGTGGCCGGCGCCGGGCACAGGGACAAATGTTGTCGGCCCACCAAACCCGTCAGCCATTGAACGTCCCCGCTCCAGCGGGATCGCAGCATCCAACTCCCCGTGGAACACGATTGCCGGACACGTGATCTCGCCAAGACGGTCGTCGGTTGCGTCGCGTTCGAACAGGCACTCCTTTGCTGCCATCCATGCGGACACCGGCTTGGCGTTCCACTTGGCCCGCCAGATTGAGGCATCGAATCCTGGAGCGAAGAGCACCGCTGCAAGGATCTCACCCACGGGACCTGCAAGGCCGTCGGCAGTTGCTGCGTCAAACAGGCCCTGAAACTGAACACGCTCCTCGTCGTTGAGGGCGGTGGCGTCGCTGTCGACGATGACCATTGCACGGACCCTCTCAGGCGCTGTCAGGGCAGCCCTGACCGTAAGGAATCCGCCCTGTGACATGCCCCCGAGGACAGCGGATTCGACCTCGAGGTGATCCAGCAGAGCCAGTGCATCATCTGCCAGGTCCCAGTAGGTGAATGGCTCGGTGTATTCCGTCTGTCCCCAGCCTCTCTCGTCATAGGTGACAACACGCCAGCCGGCATCCGTCAGAGGTCCCACCTGGGGGGCCCACATCTCATGGCCCATGGAGAAGCCGTGGCTGAGGAGAATGACCGGGCCATCGCCACCTGAGTCCACATAGTGAATTGTCTGGCTGTTGACCTCTGCGAATGGCATCTGCGTCTCCCTCTGTGTGAACGGTTCTCCGAACTGGACCGTAGTGCCCGTTGATCAGGAGGTCGCCACCGTGGTGGTACCCGTTACCTCAGGGGGCCGCTAGAAATAGCAGATGCACCTGGACGAACCCGTGCTTCACGGACAACCCCTCAGCAGGGAGGAGTCGCTGGAGAGACTCTCCTCGACCAACCTTGACGTGCTCGTAATCGGCGGGGGCATCAACGGGGCCGTCTCGGCGCTGGCTCTGTCAGCACATGGTCTCAAGGTGGGCCTCGTCGAGGCAGGGGATCTGGCATCCGGAACCAGTCAGGAATCCTCCAACATGGTCTGGGGCGGGTTCAAGTACCTGGAGAGCTACGACCTGCGCCTCGTTGCCGGCCTCTGCGGATCCAGAAACAGGCTCGCCAACGCCTACCCCTCCCGCATCCTGGAGACGCGCTTCATGGCCGTTCTGGGCGAGAAGGCGCCATTCTCGCCATGGTTCTCAACCCTTGGCGCCAACGCCTACTGGGGGCTCGGCAGGTTTCACACGCATCGTCCACGCCACCGGAGTGCTTCAACGATTGCGCGTCTTGAGCCATCGATAAAGATCGATGGGGCGCGTGGCGGAATCGAGTATTCCGACTATCTGCTGGTTGACAACGATGCCCGCTTTGTGTCAGAGATGGCCATCGAGGCCGAGAGGCACGGCGCTGTGGTCACAAACTACGTGTCATTCGACGAGGCCGAACAGTTGCATGACAGATGGTCTGTCTCCCTCACGGACCAGGAGACCGGTGAAACGCTCCTTGCGACGGCGAAGGTGCTGGTGAACGCCGCCGGACCCAGGCTGTCCGAAGTCGGTCTGGTAACGGGATCAACCACACTCAACCGGCTTGTCTTCTCCAAGGGGGTTCATCTGACCGTTCCACGGGTCACCGATTCCGGAAGGATCCTGGCTTTCTTCGACGACACCGAACGCCTCTTCTACGTCCTCCCCATGGGCGGCCGCTCGATAATCGGCACCACGGACACCCCGGTCGACGATCCAGACGTGACGGTGACAGACGGCGACAGGGACTTCCTCATCGAGCAGGTGAGCCAGAGGTTGAGTCCCGCCAACAGGCTCAGGCACTCCGATGTGATCTCCGAGCGCTGTGGGGTGAGGGCCCTAGTCGTCCCACCCGGCGGATCGTCGAAGCGGCGCGACTGGACGGAACTGTCGCGCCGACACGCCGTCGAGTCCGATGACCAGAGGCGGGTCGTCTCCATTCTCGGCGGAAAGCTCTCCGACTGTCTGAACGTGGGGACTGAGGTGGTCGAGGCAGTGCGACGGTGTGGTCTTCACCCCATGCGGCCAGCGGTTCAGTGGTATGGCGAACCATCTCAGGCCGAACGGACAGTCGCCCTCGAACGGGCGGCATCTCTGGGCGTGCCTCCAGATACTGCGATGCTCATGTGGCGCCGAAATGGCCGACGGACAGGCGAGATCCTCGACCTGATCCGGAACGACGCCTCGCTCGGTATGTCTCTTGGCGGCCTTGACACCCTCAGCGCCGCCGAGGTGACCGTCATGGCGCGCCACGAGAAGGTGCTGCACCCTGTCGACTTTCTGAGGCGTCGGACGATGCTGGCGATGTTGCACACGTCCGAGACCCTCGCCGCCGACGAGGGGGTCAGGAATGCCGTCAGGCTGCTGCTGGGACCAAAGGGCCTGACCGAACTGGCGGAGGCTGCAACGGTGCCTGACGATGGGTGACCGTGATGGTGACACCGTGGACCCCGGCCTCGAACAGCCGATCGGCCTTGACGAGGCCTACTCCATCCATACCCCGGAGGACAGCCGCAGGCTCTACCGGAGGTGGGCCACCAGCTACGAGTCGGGATTCGCAACCGAGCAGGGCTACGTAAACCCGCAGAATGTTGCGCAGGTGTTCATCGAGACCTTCGGAAGCAAACAGGGGCTGCTTTTGGACGTTGGCTGCGGAACCGGGCTGGTCGGCCTCGCACTTTGCGACCTCACCGAGTCCGTTATCGACGGATTCGACATCTCTCCCGAAATGCTGAACCAGGCAGCACAGAAGATCGACCACGACGGGAGATCCATCTACTCAGATCTGATCGAAGGAGACCTCGCCGGGGCACTTGAGATTCCCACCGGTCGCTATGCCGGGGTGTTGAGTGCCGGTACGTTCACCCATGGCCACGTCGGCCCCGAGGCTCTTGATGAGCTCTATCGGATCGCCCGACCCGGCGCATTGTTCGCAATTGGAATCAAACCCAGCCACTTTGATGCACTCGGGTTCTCCGACCGCTTCGAACGGGACGTGGCTCTCGGCCGCATTACACAACCGGCCATCAAGCTCATCGAGGTCTACGAGTCCGGAGAGCACGTTGACGACACCGGAATCGTGGCCGTCTTCCGAAGATCTGCTGCCTGATCAGGACTCGTCCTACTCGACCTCATCAGGTCGAGGCGCCTGTCGATTCCATTCGGAGAGAGGGTGCCTGACCCACTGACCGACAGAGTGGGCAATGGCTCCAGAGCGGGCAAGAATCGGCTGAAATGCCGACTGCTTCTCGAGAGGCACCGCTTCTCGCACCTGGCTCCGGTAGGACAGGTAGAACACCAGCGCGCCAAGCACGGCTGCCAGCGACAGGTAGTAGCCGGCCGGTCCGAACACCTCGATTGTGATCCCGAGGGTCATGGGGGCTGCCACTGCTCCCGTGCTGGACGCAAGGATCAGGGCTGATGCTGCGGCCACCCTCTTCTGTGGCGCTACCCAATCATTTGCCAGAGCCACGAACTGTCCGTAGAGCGGGAACACGAAGGCTCCAAATGCCAGGTTGAGGGGAATCAGAAGCAGGCTGGATGGCGGAATAAGGGCGCCCACCAGTGCCAGCCCGAGAGCGATCGAAGCAACCACCAAGATCACAGCTCGGCGGGGATAGCGGTCAGAGAGGTGCCCCAGAGGCATCTGCAGAAGAACGGCACCAATGACAGCGGCCGAGGTGAAGAGCGCAATTCGCTGTGTGCTGAGGCCCGCAGTCGTTCCAAAGACGGCTGCCATGCTGGTGGATGCCGACTGGACGAACGAGCAGAACACGATTCCCACGGCCGCTGAAGGAATCGTCTGGTAAAGCTCTCGCACAGACATGGATTCCGTGCTTGGCAGGGGCGCAGCCATTCCGGCCGAGAGGGTGACAGGTATGACCGCCATCGAAATGAGAACCGATGAGAGAACGAAGAGTTTGAAGCCATCAACCGGAGCGACGTTCACAAGGAGCTGCCCACCGGCCGTTCCCCCCATCATGATCATCATGTAGACACCAAGAATCCGTCCGCGGGTCTCGTTGGTGGCGCGGTCATTGAGCCAACTCTCCAGGACCACGAAGACCCCCGCGTTGCAAATCCCGCCAACGAAGTAGATGAGGCTCCAGGCCACTGGCAGGACGAGAACGGCGTTGAGAAGCACGGCAGTTGATGCAAGCGACGCCAGGGCGGCGAATACCCGGATGTGCCCAACCGAGTTGAGTGCCCGGGTGATCACCTTGGCGCCGGCCAGATACCCAGCAAAGTGAAAGGCCATGACCACACCCATGGCGCCCGCGCTGAAGCCCTCCGACTCGGCACGAATCGGTAGAAGAATCCGATGAAGACCGTTGCCGACCTGCAGGAAGGCAAAGCCGAGGAACAGCGCCCAGACGCCGATCAGGGTAGAACCTGACCCCTGACGCGTAGCTGTGCTGTTCACCTCAGGGTCCGGATTCCGCGACCCGAATGGGCGGGGGCCGACAGGGCTGAATGGGCACGAGCGGCGGCGATGGCATTTCCACGGACAGGTTCGACCATCGCAGAAGTGCGGGGCGGCCCACCGCCCGAGGGCTGGGATACGTGCAGGAGCATTGCCTCCTGGGTCGCAACCGGAACCGAATCACCGTCGACCAGCAGGTCGTGGTGTAGGTGGAGCCTCTTCTCGTCGGCACCAAGCACGTATGTGTCCGTCGAGATGCGGGATCCCTCATGGACCTCTTTCAGGAACCGAATGTGCGTCTCGACGCTGTAGAAGGTTCCATGTTGGCTGCGATAGGTCTCGCCGAAGCCGAGATGGATCAGCAACTCGTCGGAGGCGGCCCCAAAAGCAACCCCGTAGAAGCCCTCGGTCAGGTGGCCGTTGTAGTCGATCCATTCCGACGGCACGACTGTCTCCCAGACCCTCAGAGGTTCCGGAACAGTTGACATGTCGCATACCTCCCGGTTTACCCGATCTGCCCTTGACGGTGCCGCGCGCAATCTAGGTCCGCGGGGTGTGCCCTACAACGCATACCCCTGTGCCATCCGGCTCAGGCCGGCGGACCCGGAGGTAGATCATCGGGCGATATCGCCGCAATCGCCTCAATGGGCGGTTGTGAGTCCACTCCCATGCACATCTCCGCTGCCTCTGCAACAGCGAGAAGATAGGCATCGGATCCTCGCCGGCATGAGAGCTGCACACCGACCGGTAGGCCATCTCCGGTGAATCCTGCCGGCAGCGACACCGATGGTGCACCTGTCACGGTTAGGCGTGAACACGAGCGCATCCAGTCGGTGTAGTTGGGGAGATGCACACCCTCGATCTCCGTAACCCATTCCTGCCCCACAGGGAAGGGGGGAACCTGGCTGGTAGGCGTAATTACGACGTCGTGATCATCGAAGATGCGGCGCCACAGCTGCCGAATGCGGGCTTCGGTGACGAGGGCCGAATCAACATCGTCCGGATGAAGACTCATACCCCGGACGATCTCGCCTCGAACGGTTGCCTTTACGCGCCCGTCATCCACGAGGTCCGGGTGCATCAGGGAGTAGGCGAGAGACCGGAGGGTCTCAAAGCAGGCATCGGCCCCGGCAAGCGAAAGGTCGCCGCTCTGGATCTGCCATCCTTCCTCCTCGAGAGTCCCGGCGGCATCCTCAACCAGGCGACGCACAGCGGGATCAACGGGAAGGTCACCGTGGTCAAGTGAAAGGAGGGCCCGCGGCGGATCAACCTGAACCGGAGGCTCCAGGTGGCCGGTCATCGCGCCGAAGAGGAGGCCCACATCGGCCACCGTGCGACCCATCGGTCCGTTGGTCGGCATGGTGATCCGGGGATCCGCACCTGTGTTTCCCGGGACACGCCCGGCCGATGGCCGAAAACCCACAATGCCGCAAAAGGATGCAGGATTCCGGAGCGAGCCTCCAAGGTCTGAGCCATCTGCGATCGACAGGGAGCCACACGCCAGGGCCGCAGCCGCCCCACCACTTGAGCCACCTGCAGTTAGGCCGGGATTCCAGGGATTCCTCGTGACCCCGTAGACGCTGTTGAAGGTGTGTGAGCCTGCACCGAACTCGGGCGTGTTCGTCTTGCCGACGGGGACCACCCCGGCCCTGTGGAGAAGCGCCACGAGCGGGTTGTCGGTTTCGGGAACATGTCTGGCGTACACCGTGCTTCCATAGGTCGTTGGAACGCCGGCAGTGTCGAGAAGGTCCTTGTGGGCAGTGACGAGACCACGTAGAGGAGCCCCTCTGCAGAGGGACCGGTCCGAATCAAGAGCGGTCGCCAGCTCGGCCGCCTTGTTCCAGTCGACAGCCACCAGAGCGTTCACCACCGGTTCGGTGATGCTCGCTCGCTTACTGCAGGCCTCCAGGAGTTCGCCGGCTGAGAGGGCACCGGCCTCCATCAGACGGAACTGCTCGACAGCTGGAAGGTCAACTGGATCCATGGCTGGGACAGTATTGCCGCTGATGAGCCGGCGACAGCCGAGGCGGGTCAGTGAATGGACAACCCTGGCGGCATGTCGACTCCAAACTCCACGCAGGCGTCTGCCACGGCACTGAACAGGTATCTGCCAAAGGAGCGCTCACATGAGATCAGGTAGGAACGTTCACCATCCCGGTCGTCACGCACCAGATCGCAGGTGACCTTGGCCACCGAGCCGGAAAAGACCGCGCCGTCTGGCGTCATGTCATCGGCCAGATCAACGTTGCAGACCTTGGCGAGTGCTCCCACGGCGTCACGTCCCGAGATGCGAAGCATGGCCCGACCGTGTGTGATGTCGACAATGCTCACGAAGCCCTCACTGGGAATGGACTCGGCAACGTCGCCGCTCCGGCCCGGCTCAGCAAGCAGGGTCCACTCGCCGGGACGGCTGCCACAGACGAGGACACCGTCCTTGCGCCGCCGACTCCGGCCGTAGGTGACCTTCAGGTGGATTCCGGCTGCTGTCTTCCGGGCTCCGCGAACGAGAACCTTGGTGCAGCTCGACTCATCTGCAAGGGTGATAGCTCCGTCGGGTGCTGACAGTGCCACAGAGTCAACTGGGCCCCGGAAGTCAATCTCAGACACGTTGTCGCTCTCCTTCCGGATCGAGGTGCGCGTGGTGCTCCTGGACTGTCGCAGTGATGCGGCTACCGTCCACGAGCTTCACCGTGACCGAGGTTCCGGCAGCTGCCAGCTTGGGATCCACCTGAGCAAGACAGATCGACCTGCCGAGGGTGGGGGACATCCGGCTGGACGTGACGCGCCCCAGGATCTCGTTGCTGTCGCCTGCCACGATCTGACAGGCCTCCTCGGGGACGACCGTGGGATCATCTGGCTGTAGCCCGACCAGCACCGGAAGGTCAGTGCGGTCAAATGCGGCACGCAGTTCCGGAAGACCAACGGTGTCCTCCTTGTCCAACTTGACCAAGCCGGCGAGGCCCGCGGTCGGCGCCTTGCTGAGGCCGTCGGTGTCCTGACCGACGATGTAGTGACCCTTTTCGAGACGCAGGATGCGTTGCGCTTCGACGCCAAATGGCGCCGCCCCCAGATCGGAACCGGTTGCCAGCAGCGACTCCCAGACGTGGAGAGCATGGCCCGATGGGACATGCAGCTCATACGAGAGCTCGCCCGTGAACCCGATCCGCCAGATGATGCAGTCAGCGACCCCAGCCACAGTTCCGGTCCGGACGCTGAAATATGGAAAGGCATCGGCGGAGAGGTCCACGCCACCCACGAGCCGCTCAAGGAGGTCCCGGGATCGGGGGCCCGCCACGTTGATGCTCGTGAGTCCGCCGGTAACCGGCGTCACATGAACCTCCCAGTCGGACCGGTAGGTCTGGAGCCAGTCCTCGAGCATCTCCCAGACGGCACCGGCACCCGATGAGGTGGTTGTCATCAGGTAGTGGTCTTTGGCGAGGCGTCCCGTGACGCCATCGTCGGATACCACGCCGTCCTCGCCGACCATGGCGCCGTACCGGACCCGACCCACCTTCAGCTTCTGCCAACGGTTGACGTAGACGAGCTCAAGCAGCTTCGGCACGTCGGGTCCGCGGAGATCCAACTTGCCTAGAGGGGTGACGTCTATGAGGCCGACGTTGTTGCGCACGTTGAGGGCCTCGGCCATGGGGTCGCCGTAGCGGTCCGGGCGCACCCACTGTCCGGCGAGCAGGTTGACCGCCCCGTTCGCCTCGTGCCAATCCTGTAGGGCCGACCGCCTCACCGGCTCGAAGATTCGACCGGCCAGTGCTCCAAGAGAAATCGGAGAGAACGGCGGCCTCCAGACCGTGGTGCCGACATCTGCCATGTCGACCTGTCGGGCCTCAGCCAGAACTGAGGCTGCATTGACGGTTTCCAGCTTGCCCTGCGAGGGCCCCATGGTGACGGTGGTGTAGCGCTTCATCAACTCGATCGAGTCAAAGCCCTCAGACGCCGCCTGCATCAGGTCTTTGGATGAGATGTCCTCTGAAAAGTCAACCAGACCGTGGGTTGAACTCCGGTAGCACTCTGGATGAGGCACACGCCGCAGAGGGATCCGATCATCAGGAACGGTCTCAGGTCTGGGGCCCTTGGGACTGGTGGAGCGTGCCGTCGTAGTGAGAACGTCGTGGCGGATCCGCAGAGCGCGTGCCGCGGCCAGCTCGCCGGTCTCCCTGCCATGGGCCAACAACTCGGCAATCGAGCCGTCGCCGGTGATGCCGCCTGTTGCCAGGACATTGTCAGGGAGCGCGTGTGGAAAGTAGCGGGCGGCCACCGGGTCGTAGACCGGGCGGTCGCCGGCCATGTTCAGGAGCGATGTCGGTGCAGTCCAGCCGGTGGCAGTGACGACCAGATCAGCAGCGAGGGTGCGTCCATCGCCCAGATGCACCTTCCGAACCCGGCCCCTGCCATCCACCTTGACGATGTCGGCGCCCGATCTGGCATCTAGAACCTCGACGATCTCGACCCCCGCTGATTCCAAGTCTGCAACCGCCGAGTCTCCCTCAGAGCTAGCTGTCAAAACGACGGCACGGTCGCCGGGTCGAACAGCCCAGAGGTTCGTCAGGCGCCTCACTGCCCCGGCGAGCATCACGCCCGGTGTGTCGTTTCCCGCAAACACATAGGGCCTCTCGATCAGCCCGGGGGCCACGACCAAGCTCCCTGCCCTGGCCTTGATGAGACGCTCGGGGGCCAGGGGGTGACTGCGCTGGTTGATGGCAATCCAGTTGTGGTCGTACCGACCTGAGACCGTCGAATCGACCAGGACCTCTATGCCGGGGGATGCCTCAACGGCTGAACGCAGGTCTGCCAGGACTTCAAGGTCGTCATTGGCGCCCCATCGGAGGTGGCCACCGAGTTCCGGTTCCTGTTCCACCAACATGACCGTCGCACCAGCCTCGGCCGCAGACAGAGCAGCGGCCATTCCTGCAGGGCCACCACCTGCTATCAGGACATCCGGGTGGGCGTACCGCTTGTCGTACGCGCCGTGGGTGCTCGTATTCCAGTGGATGCGTCCACCGGGAGCGAACTTTCGGAGAATCCGCTGATACAGGCTGTGCCATAGAAACTGTGGCCGCATGAAGGTCTTGTAATAGAAGCCCGCTGAGAGAAAGCGCCCCACCAGCTGGTTGGCGGTGCCGAGGTCGAAGCGGAGGCTCGGCCACACGTTCTGGGCGCTCACCTGCATTCCCTCGAGCAGGCGACGACTGCCTGCTCGGACGTTGGGCTCGTCGCCAACTTGAACCGAGAGGTTCGGGTCCCAGTGGTTTGCACTGAAGATTCCGCGGCGCCTGTGGTACTTCATGCTCCGGGAGAAGATCTCGACGCCTGCAGCAGCGAGCGCAGAGGCGATCGTGTCCCCCTGGTGCCCGGTGAACGCCCTTCCGTTCCACGTGAAGGACACGGTAGTTGAGCGGTCTATGAGCTCGCCCGGTCGGCTCGGGATGCGCCGCGGGCTCATGTTCTCTCCAATCCGCGGACCTCGTTGGTGGCGGTGTTTCGTTCGATGGTGAAATAGGTGCGGCAACCACTCCGGCAGTACCAGGTTTCTGTCACCCATCCTGCCGGGTTGTCTCGCAGATAGAGGTAAGAGCGCCACTCCGAGAGGCTTGCTGTCGCAGCATCTGGACGGGGGACCACCTCGCCCGTATTTCTGAGATCCGATGAGTTGCGTGGCCCGCAGTTGGGGCAGGGAACGAGAATCATCAGTGACCCACCGCCGCTGCGCCCTTTTCGCCGACCAGATCACCCTCGGTGAACCTCTCGATTCCGAAGGAGGCGATCAGGTCCGCTGTGCGGCCGGTTGCGATCGTCTCAGCCATTGTCTCGCCGGCAACCGGGCCCGCCTTGAAGCCGTAGGTTCCCCAGCCGACATCGACCAGGTATCCATCCACCGCTGTGAACCCCATGATCGGGGAGTAGTCGGGGGTCATGTCACACAGACCCGACCACTGTCTCATCAGGCGCATCTTGGATATGCCGGGCATCAACTCCAGAACGTGCCCGGCGAGTTCCTCGGTGAACTCGAGGGTGCCGTTCACCCGGTAGGTGCCGATGGGATCCACGGAGGCACCAAAGACGAGCTCGCCTCGATCTGTCTGGCTCACATAGACGTGTAGTGAACCGGAGACCACGACGGTGGGAAGAAACACCTTGCACGGCTCGGTCACAGCGGCCTGCAGCGGGTGGGTGGTGATCGCAAGGGGAACGCCGGCCATGTTTGAGATCAGCGAGGCCCATCCGGCGGTGCAGTTCACGACCACAGGCGCGCTGATGTCGCCACGGCTGGTTCGAACACCGGTGACCCTTCCCCCAGGGCCCTTCCCGTCGGGCCCGTCGCCACCGGAGCACGAGATGTCGAGCACCTCAGTGTCCTGGAGAAGGTGCACACCCAAATGGTCGGCCGCCCTGGCATAACCCCAGACGACGGCATCGTGTCTGACGATGCCACCCGGCGGGTGGTACAGGGCACCCAGGATCGGGTAACGCGTGTCTGATGAGACGTCGAGGCTGGGGGTGAGACGTTTGACCTCCTCAGGGTCGATGACGCTTGAGTCGATGTCGAGGAGCTTGTTGACCTCGGCGCGCCAGGTCATCGTGCGGAGTGCCGAATCAGTGTGGGCCAGCGTCAGATGGCCGCGTCGGGAGAGCATGACGTTCAGGTTCAGGTCGGAGGCCATCGTGTTGTAGAGCTGAAGCGAGCGGTCGTAGAAGGCCACGCCCTCAGGTGTCAGGTAGTTGGATCTCACAATCGCCGTATTTCGGCCGGACCCACCGCCACCCAGATAGCCCTTGTCGACAACTGCCACGTTCGTAATGCCGTGGTTCTTCGCCAGGTAGTAGGCAGTGGCCAACCCATGCAGGCCGCCACCGACGATGACAACGTCGTAGGAGTCTCGACGCTCGGGTTTGCTCCACATTCGCGGCCAGTCGCCGCGCGTCACACCGTGCTTCAGCAGCTTCCCTGCCGAGTACCTGTAGCCGTGGCGGGACATTCCCGGCTCCTGTCCAGAGGCCCTGCCGGCAACCCGCCCGGTGCGGTCTACCGGCCAACCCCCATTCGGTCGCTGACCGCGGGCAGGCTAGGGGATGGGACCACGTTTAGCGCGTCACGGAGGCGGACATTCAGGGGCATATGGTGGGGAAATGACCAATGACACCGCCAGCACGCCGACGCCCCGACTGCACATCGTCGACCATCCCCTTGTGCAGCACAAGCTGACCCAGATGCGCAGGGTAGAGACACCGAGTGCTCACTTCCGTGAACTGCTCAGCGAGACAAGCCTTCTGCTCACATATGAGATTTCCAGAGAGCTGGACCTCCACGAGGTTGAGATCCAGACGCCCCTGACAACGACATCGGCACCGGAACTCATCGACCATCCAGTAGTCGTATCAATACTGCGTGCAGGAAACGGGCTCCTTGACGGGGTACTCAAGGTGATACCCGGAGCCAGGGTCGGCTTTGTAGGCCTCTATCGGGACCATGACACGCTTGAGGCTGTCGAGTACTACTGCAAGTTCCCGCCGATGGAAGGCCGTACGGTGATCGTTGTCGACCCCATGCTCGCAACCGGGAACTCGGCCGCTGCGGCACTTGACCGCGTAAAGGCTGACGGCCCGGCTGCGATTCGCTTCCTCTGCCTTCTGGCGGCGCCAGAGGGTGTTGCTGCCCTCCACAAAGCCCACCCGGACGTGGACATCTGGACCGGCGCTGTCGACGAGTGCCTCAACGACGTCGGCTACATAGTGCCGGGCCTTGGCGACGCCGGTGACCGCATCTACGGCACTACCTGACTTGTCGGCGACCGGTCGCAAACTACGCACCCTTTTGCTGTCGAGTGCGTTGGCAGCGGCTGTTCTGGTGGGTCTCAGCGGCGAGCCGGCGGGCGGCTCAGACGTCGTGTCTGTTCCCGATGAAACCCCTGCCCCTGTCATGTACCTGACCTTCGATGACGGACCGCACTGGTTGTTCACACCGATGCTCCTCGACCTTTTGGACCGCTACGGAGCCCGGGTTTCCTTCTTCCCAACGGCAGAAGCAATTGTCGACCGCTGGGACGCTGCGACCACGCGCGATCTCTTGAATCGGGGCCATACGATCGGCAACCACACCTGGCACCACAGTGACCTGTCGCGAATGTCTGCCGACGAGGCCTTTTCAGAGGTTGCGATGGCCTCATCGGGCCTTGAGCGCCTTATGGGCTTTTCGCCGACGTGCTTTCGCGCTCCCTATGGCGAGGTGGGGGAGATAGCAGCAATGCTCGGTCCCAGGCTGGGGATGAGCCTGGCAGGTTGGACCGCAGACCCACAGGAGTGGCGCGACCCGCCAATACAGGATGCCATGTCCTACCTCCATGGGCGGGAGCGTGACGGCTTGGTTGTCTTGTTCCATGATCGCAAATGGCTCACACTCCACATCGTTGAGCAGGTTCTCAAGGAGTACTCCGATCGTGGCTGGGTCTTTGATGCCCTGCCCGCATGCATGTCCGATGATCTCGCGGCGGCGGCGATGCACAGCCTCGCACCGGGGGATGCTCCGGCGGGACGTGTCAATCCTGCTCAGAGGGTGAGCGGCGGAACGCTGGTTACCGGCTGGGCCTTTGATGCCGACCTGCCCGCGGGGGGTCTATACGTTCGTTACACCATCCCGGGAAGTGAGCCGCTTCTGGCTGGCCCAACCGGTGTCGACCATCGATTTGAGTTCCAGGTCGATTCGGTATCCGCCGGCGACGATGAGAGCCCCGTCTGCCTCTGGGCCGTCAACGCCGGTCCTCGGCGCCACGATGCTTCGCTGGGTTGCCTGCAACTCCCCGAGAGCTGAGAGCATGGTAGAGATGATTTCGACGCCGCCTGCGGAAGAACAGGAGTCACTCCTGTCGACGATTGGTCGCGTCACTTCTGTGATGTCCTTGTTCACGAGGTGCGACATTGGACCCGCACCTGACATTCCGCCTGGTCCGGCGCTCTATGCCGCCAACCATCGCAGCCTTGCCGACCTGCTCCTGGCAGCGGTCACGTTCGACTCATGGGGCCGCCCAATACGACCGTTGGTGGCGTCGGCCTATTTCGCTAAACCCGGCCTTGGCCGTCTACTCAGACGGCTCAGGTGCATTCCCGTGGAGGGCGCCGAGGCCCTCGACATGGCGAGGGCAGAGCTGGAGGCAGGCTGGTCGATCGCTCTTATGCCCGAGGGAAGGGTGATGCCTCCCGAGGAATGGCGGAAAGAGGGGGTGGGCAGGGCGCGAACGGGCGTAGGTCGCCTTGCGGCAGAGGCCGGCGTCCCGGTTGTCGCCGTCGGTGCAAGTGGGACGGAGGACTTCTGGCCGCGTAGTTCCGTGGCTCCCCGATTTCGCCCGTGGCGGCGCTACCCGCTGGCTATCAGGACCGAGGTCATCGGTGTGATCGACATCGCCAACCCCAGGGATGCGACGGAGGTCGTGATGGAAGTGGTGATTCGTTGCGTGAAGGCAGCCGACGCCGTTGCGGCCGAAATGCGCAACGTGGGCTGACCTCAGCCAGGGGATCGGCAGTCGAACCAACCTCGGTCGCCGCAATCAGAAGTGGTAGGGATGACCCGAGTAATCCTGTGGCCGCTTTTCAAGAAAGGCATCGCGCCCTTCAGTTGCCTCGTCTGTTCCGTAGGCCAGCCGGGTTGCCTCGCCGGCGAAGATCTGCTGGCCGACGAGGCCGTCATCGATGAGGTTGAAGGCAAATTTGAGCATTCGCTGCGCAGTGGGGCTCTTCTCATTGATCTCAGATGCCCACTCAAGCGCCTCGCTCTCAAGGTCCGGATGGTCGACCACTGCGTTGACCATTCCCATGGCGTAGGCCTCATCGGCCGAGTAGTTGCGTCCAAGAAAGAAGACCTCTCGTGCTCTTTTCTGACCTACCTGGCGGGCCAGGTAGGCCGAACCGAATCCACCGTCAAAGCTGGCGACATCGGCATCTGTCTGCTTGAACACGGCGTGCTGGCGGCTGGCGATGGTCATGTCACAGACCACATGAAGGCTGTGCCCCCCGCCCACGGCCCAGCCGGGAACAACGGCGATAACCACCTTTGGCATGAACCGGATGAGACGCTGCACCTCGAGAATGTGGAGCCGTCCAGTCCTTGCAGGGTCCACCGCCCCAGAGTCGTCTGAATACCGGTAACCGTCAGCTCCACGAATCCGCTGGTCTCCGCCGGAACAGAAGGCCCAACCACCATCGGTCGGAGAAGGGCCGTTCCCCGTAAGCAGGATGGTCCCGACATCGGTGCTCATTCGTGCATGGTCCAGGACCCTGTAGAGCTCGTCGACCGTAGATGGACGAAAGGCGTTGCGGACCTCGGGCCGATTGAACGCGACCCGGACCGTGCCCTGATCGGTGCACCGGTGATAGGTGACGTCGGACAGATCGAACCCATCGACGGACACCCAGCGCTCCGGGTCAAAGATGTCAGAAACTGTCTCAGATTCCACGATGTCGCTCCCGGTAGTTCCCATGGATCATACGGCCCGACGCTGTCCGGCAATCTCTCGACACCTAGCATCACGGTTCACGGAAGGAACCCGATGGCCAAGTTCACAAACGAGATTGTCATTGATTCTCCCTCCGAGGAGGTCTGGGCCGTCGTCGCAGCAGCCGAGCGGCAGGCCGAGTGGTTTCCCGGCATGGTCTCATCGACCGTCGAGAACGACATCAGGACCATAGGAACGGCTGCAGGGGGTTTCCTCCTGGAGCAGATCCTCTCGATCGACCACGACCTGATGCGCCTCGAGTACACGATCACCGGTCCGATCCAGTTTGAGCACCACCTTGGAACCCTCCAGGTGGAGGATCTCGGGTGCACAGCCAGGGTCCTGTACGGACAGGAACTGAGACCAGAGGCTCTTACCTACGCACTGCGCGCTGCCACCCGGGACGCCCTGGTTGGCCTGAAGGCGCTCGTCGAGACAGGTGAGACGTCTCGCGGCTACACGGCACCACAAACCGACAAGGAGGCCTGATGGGCCGGAGAATTCTGTTCGTCACGACGGACCAGCAGCGCTACGACGCCCTCGGATGCAACGGCGGCAAGGTTGCTCGTACACCTGTGGTCGACTCGCTCGCCGCATCCGGCATCCGGTACGAGAGGGCACATCCACAGAACGTCGTCTGCATGCCCTCAAGGGCCACGATGCTGACAGGCCAGCACATACGGAACCACGGCGTCTGGATGAACGGCGTTCCACTTCCGGCCGATGCACCGACGGTTGCCGGGGTCCTGCACGAAGCCGGCTACCGGACCGGCCTGTTTGGAAAGGCCCACTTCGAGCCCTTCCTCGATCCATTCCTCCGGTTCCCCGAAAACCGAATGGGAGTCTCGGGCGCCACCCACGACGAGGGTCGGCCCCATCGTGGCTTTGAGCAGATGGAGTTCGCCGGACACGGCGCCGCCGGGCTCGTCCACTACGGCGGCTGGTTGCGGGACAACCATCCCGAACACATGGCTGGCTACTTTCCTGTCCTGGACATGACGCTCGAGGTGAACCCGGAGGGCGGGGGAGACACGGGCGCACCACAGGTCAAGCACAACCCGATCCCACGTGGCATGTACCACACGGACTGGGTGGCCGACCGGGCCATCTCATGGCTGGACGGCCTCGATGGGGACGACGACTGGTTCTGTTGGCTCAGCTTCCCAGACCCACACCATCCGTGGAACCCACCGAGTTCTGAACTCCACCGGGTTCCCTGGAGAGACATTGACCTCCCTGCCGGATACCAGGAGGACCCTGAGGAAAGAGAACGGATCCTCGACTCCAAGGCACCCCACTGGCGCCGCTGGTACGACGGAAACCTCGTCTCGAACTACGAGGCTCCCTCAAAATGGGTTCCGGCAACCCTCACCGCCGACCAGGTACGCGAGGTGAACGCCATGGCCCACATCCAAAACGAACTGATCGATGAGGCTCTGGGCAAGGTTCTGTCGGCGATCGACGGCCGGGGCTGGGAAGACGACCTCGACATCATCTACACGACGGATCACGGTGAGTTCCAGGGTGACTACGGACTTCTCTTCAAGGGGCCCTACCACGTCGACTCGCTGATGCGCCTGCCCCTCATCTGGCGGCCGGCACCATCGGCCACGCTCATCCCGCGTGTGGTAACCGAACCTGTCGGGCTGCTCGACCTTGCCCCCACGTTCTGTCGCATTGCCGGAATCGAGGTACCGGACTGGATGGACGGTGTTCCGCTCCCCGGAAGCGGCGCTGACGACTCAGGCCACGAGCGGGCCGGGGTGATCACCGAGTGGGACAGCCTCCATCCCAACGGAACAGAGGTTCACATGCAGAGCATCTTTGCCAACCAGATGCTGTGTACCCGCTACGAGGCAGGCACCTGCCATTCAGGTAACGAAGGTGAGCTCTACGACATCGTCGAGGACCCTCATCAGCAGGTGAACCTGTGGGATGACCCTGCGAGGGCCGCCACGAGAACCGACCTCCTGGAGGCCCTGGACGAGACCCTTCCCGCAAGGGCCGAACCTCAGCTTGCGGTCGAAGCGGCGGTGTAGGCGCCGATGGGGGTCAGGGGAGAGGACAACGATTTCAGGGGGGTCATCGGCAGGACACACACGGACTCCGAGCCATGGTGGCCCGAGATGGCCACGGCGCCGGAGAACAGTCCGAACGTGGTTGTGGTCCTCCTGGACGACACCGGCTTCGCCCACCTTGGCTGCTACGGATCGAGCATCGACACACCAAACATCGACCGGCTTGCCGAGAACGGACTCCGGTACACGAACTTCCACACCACAGCGCTCTGCTCACCGACCCGAGCGTGCCTGCTCACCGGGCGCAACCATCACTCCGTCGGAATGAGAGCCGTCTCCAACTTCGACAGCGGTTACCCGCACATGCGCGGCTATATCGCCGACCACGCAGCAACGATTGCAGAAGTGCTCCAGGACAACGGCTATGCGACCGCATGTATGGGCAAATGGCACCTGGCCCCCATGGCGCAGGCATCAGCAGCAGGACCGTTCGACCATTGGCCTCTGCAGCGCGGCTTCGACCGCTTTTACGGCTTCCTGCAGGGCGAAACCGACCAGTTCCATCCTGAGTTGACTGCAGACAACCACCACATCGATCCGCCTGGTAAGTCGGCAGACGGCTACCACGTGAGCGAGGACCTCGTCGACAAAGCCATCGGCTTTGTCAGCGACACCAGGTCGGTCAGGCCTGACCGGCCATTCTTCATGTACCTGGCCTTTGGAGCCACGCACGCGCCTCACCAGGCCCCGGATGAGTACAGGGACAAGTACCGCGGACGCTTTGACGCCGGCTGGGACACCGTGAGACAGGAGTGGTTCCAGAACCAGATCGACCTAGGGGTTGTGCCGCCTGACACGACCCTCGCCCCGCGCAACCCCGGGGTCGAGGCATGGCACGACCTGAGCCGCAACGAGCAGTTGTTCGCATGCCGCCTGCAAGAGGCCTTCGCCGCGATGTTGGACCACACAGACGCCCAGATTGGCCGTCTCCTGGAGCACCTTCGGCGTCTCGACATTCTCGATGACACGGTCGTAATGCTGCTATCCGACAACGGGGCCAGTCAGGAAGGCGGTCCCACCGGTGTGACCGATGAGATGAAGCACTTCAACGTCGTCCCCGAGGACGTGGACCAGGCGGTAGAGCGCCTCGACGACATCGGTGGCCCCCATTCCCACAGCAACTATCCGTGGGGCTGGGCCCAGGCGGGCAACACCCCGATGAGGTGGTACAAGCAGACAACCCACGGGGGTGGCGTTCGTGATCCCCTGATCGTCCACTGGCCGTCGGGAATCGAGGAGCAAGGTGGAACCCGAAACCAGTTCCACCACATAACCGACCTGACGCCCACCCTCCTGGAACTGATCGGCCTCGAGATGCCAGCTGTGCGACATGGCCGGACACAGTCACCCATGACCGGCACGAGCCTCGCCTACACCTTCAATGACTCCGATGAACCGACACGAAAAGGTGCCCAGTACTTCGAGATGTTCGGTCACAGGGCCATATGCGATGACGGCTGGAAGGCCGTGACACGCCACACGCCGGGCACCTCCTACGAAGACGAGCGCTGGGAGCTGTTCCACCTTGATGCCGATGTTTCTGAAACCGAGGACCTCGCGGCGGCCGAGCCCGAGCGACTCAGGACCATGATCGACCTGTGGTGGCGGGAGGCCGAGGCCAACGGCGTCCTACCGCTGGACGACCGCACTCTTGAACTGTTCCGTATTCCGACCCGCCCCGGAACCCCCCATCAGGGTCGCACCTACCGATACGTTCCACCGCTGTCACATATTCCGGCTGGCGCAGCAGCCATCCTCGGCAACAGGTCTTTCCTCATTGAGGCCTCCATCCAGCGCCCAGCCGGAGGCGACGGGGTCCTGGTGGCTGTGGGAACAGAGAACCTGGGCTTTTCCCTGTTCGTCAAGGAGGACCGTCTGGTCTTTGACTACAACGTCTTCACCGACCACCACATTGTGCGGAGCCGACAACTCCTGCCGACCGGCGAGACGACCGTTGGTGTTCATTTCCATCGGGACGGCGACGCTGGCACAGCCACCCTGTTCGTGGATGGCGAAGCCTGTGGCACGATGGCGGTCCCCTTCGTCGTCAGGGTCCTCGGGTCCACAGGGATGGATATCGGTCGCGACGCCCTGTCAACCGTGTCCGAGGAGTACGAGGGACCGTTCCCGTTCAACGGAACACTCCATGACGTGCACATTCACCTGCCGGAGCGTGGGGCAGCTGAGAGGACCGAAGACGCCGTCCTGGCGATGCGGACCGAGTTGGCACGCGAGTAGCCATACCGGGACCGGGCTGAGGCCACCTCCACGAAATGGAGCGGTAGTCTCCGGACAGTCCAGCCCCCTCCTCAACCTCAACCTCTGATGCCACCGACTCCGAAAACCCGCATCCGAGCGCTTACGGCCATGGTCGTGCTCGTAGCCGTCATGGCGCCAACAGGTGCTTCAGGTGAGACCGAGTCGATCCGCGATGCAAGAGACAGGCGCGAGGCGGCAAGAGACCGCGCTGCGGACGCAGCCGAGGTTCTGGAACTGATCGAGGCCGAGGATGCAGAGATCGCCGGGGCACTCGGGGCTCTTGACGACGCTGTCGCACTGCAGCAGGCCAAGATCGCCTCCGCCCGTCAGGCCATCGAGGCTGCTGAAGCCGAGGCAACCCTCAGGTGGGTCGAGGTGGAACAGGTCGGGGTGGAGATTCGCGAGGTAAGGGCACGTGTGGAGAAACTGGCGGTGGACGTCTACATATCCGGCCTGCGGCCAGGCATCCTCCTGGAGTCCAACGACCTCTCCGCCGGAATCCGGAAATCCGCGATCCTCGACGTGGTAACCGGCAACCGCTCGGACCTCTTGGAGCGTCTGCGCTCCCTCGAGTCGACCATGGAAAACATCGCCCAGGCTGCAGATGCGGCCATCTTTGACGCTGAGCTGCAACAGAGGGAGCTGGAGTCCTCCATGCTCGTCCTGGACCGGCGCATCAGTTCTCAAGAAGAGGTCCAGACCGAACTTCAGGGTCGAATCCAGGAGCACGAGCAGGCTGTAAAGCAGTTCGAACGGGAGCAGTACCAGATGGCTGTCCTGATCGACAATCTGATAGCGGAGGAGCTGCGCAAGTCGGCCCCGGACCTCACAAAGGAGTCTGGAGCCGGCTTCATAATGCCAATCGAGGGAAAGATCGGATCAGGGTTCGGGCTGAGGGTCCATCCGATCTTCGGGACCAGCCGGCAGCACAACGGCGTGGACATCAGCTGTGTGCGCAACCAACCCATTTGGGCTGCAAAGGCGGGTGAGGTCATCTTTGCAGGCTGGAAGAACGGCTACGGCAACGTGGTCCTCATGGAACACGAGGGACCGGTCGTAACCGTCTACGCACACCAGGAAGAGCTCCTGGTGTCCAAGGGGCACATCCTCAAGACAGGGGACGTCCTTGGTCGCTGTGGTTCGACGGGATGGTCGACCGGTCCTCATCTCCACTTCGAGGTCAGGACGGGCGGCGAACCCAAGGATCCCATGATCGTCCTTCCCCGCTGACCTGGCCGCTGTGTTTCCAATAATCGCTGTTTCAAGGAGCAACCCATGAAACTGACCGACAAGGTGGCCCTGGTGACGGGCGCTGCCTCAGGAATCGGACGTGAGTCGGCTCTGCTGTTCGCTCAGAACGGTGCGAGGGTCGTATGCGTCGACCTTTCGGCTGACCTCAACGCTGCTACCGCCACACAGATCAGCGAGGCGGGTGGCACCGCCTTTGCAGTTGCGGCCGACGTGTCGGATGCAGACGACATGGAGCGCGTCGTTGCCGAGACTGTCCAGAAGTTCGGGAGGCTGGACGTGGCCTTCAACAATGCCGGCATCATGCATTCCGATGACGGCGACGCCGTCAGCACCGAGGAACGAATCTGGGACCTGACCATGGGCGTGAACGCCAAGGGCGTGTTCCTGGGCTGCAAGTACGAGATTCCCGCGATGCTGGCCTCCGGCGGAGGTTCGATCATCAACACGGCCTCGTTCGTGGCCGTCATGGGAGCCGCAACCCCACAGATCGCCTACACGGCATCAAAGGGAGCCGTGCTGGCGCTTACACGGGAGCTGGCCGTCGTACACGCACGCCAGAACATCCGGCTGAACGCTCTCTGCCCTGGCCCGCTCAGGACCGAGTTGCTTATGCGGTTCCTGGACACAGACGAGAAGAAGGAACGTCGCCTCGTTCACGTGCCCATGGGGCGCTTCGGAGAAGCAGCCGAGATGGCCCAGGCTGCCCTCTGGCTGGCCTCTGACGAATCCTCGTACGTGACCGGCACCGACTTCATGGTCGATGGCGGGCTAAGTGCCGCCTACGTCACACCAGAGGGCTGACGTCAGGGCGCCTCGCCTGCTGCCATGCGAGCGTTGATGTCCTCGATCACCGCCAGGAGTTCCAGCGGTTCATCGATCACGTAGTGCGCTCCGCTGCTCCACAACTGATTGCGGGTGAACATCAGCCTCTCAGCCAACTCTGTGTCAGAAATCGACTCGGCCTCCTCCATTGAGTTGATGTTGAGGTAGTTGCTGTAACGGGCAATTCCGACAGCCCAGCAGCCGGCCTCTACACCTTCACCCACACCCGAACCCGTGTCATCGACCTTGACCACCGACTGGATCGGATGAACATCCAGGAGTTCCATATTCCGGTAGACCATGAACGGGCGAGGCCTGGCACCGTGGTCAACGTCGTCACCGGCGACAGCACAGTCAGGGATGAAGCCCTGCTCTGCAGCGTGCTCAAGGAGCACCTCGACCATCGGCCGGGTAAATCCCGTTGAGACACCGATCCTGATGTCATGTTCACTGCGCAGACGTTCCGCAAGCTCTGCGACACCGGGCAGGAGCGTCGCATACCGGGGTAGGCACTCAACCTGCATTGGGACGAAGTCAGCGAACATGGCGTCTACGTCGGACTGATCGGGGTAGCGACCGTGGACCTCATGCCAACGCTCTCGAATGTCCGGCATGTGGGCGAGGGCCTCGATGTGGAGGTCCTTGCGCAGCCCCATCGGACCGCGAGCTTCAGCCATCGAGATCTGCACGCCCTGTTTGTGGAACACCTCGACGAACACGATCGCAGGGGCGATCACGTACGCATCGACCGTTGTTCCACTCCAGTCCAGCACCACGCCCCTGAGTCGACCCCGGTAGGTGCCGGTAGCCCGACCGCCTGGGCGCATCACTGGTTCAGTCCTACCCCACGAATGCCGAAGCAAAGACGAGGGACACAATCGTCATGACCTTGATGAGAATGTTCATTGCAGGACCGGACGTGTCCTTGAACGGATCTCCGACGGTGTCACCGACGACAGCAGCCTTGTGGTTGTCAGAACCCTTTCCGCCCAGAGCACCCGCCTCGATGTACTTCTTGGCGTTGTCCCACGCTCCACCCGCGTTGGCCATGAAGATCGCCAGGCAGAACCCGGAAACCAGGGCGCCGGCAAGGAACCCGCCGAGTGCGTCAATGTTGATGAAACCGATGACCAGCGGTACGACGACGGCGAGTGCGCCAGGAACGAGCATCTCCTTGAGGGACGCCTCCGTTGAGATTTCCACGCAGCGGGCCGAGTCAGGGTTGACGCCCGGTTCACCCTCGCGGAGGCCTGGAATCTCACGGAACTGCCTCCTGACCTCCTCGATCATCTCCTGTGCAGCACGACCAACAGCATCGATGGTCAGGGCAGCGAAGAGGAAGGGGAGCATCGCTCCGAGGAACAGCCCCACAAACACGTCAACCTCGCCGATGTTCAGGGAGAGGGTTCCCCCGGCCTGGATGATGGCGAACTCGAAGCTCTTGAAGAGAGCCAGTGCGGTAAGTGCTGCTGACCCGACGGCGAAGCCCTTCGCCACTGCAGCGGTGGTGTTCCCGAGTGAGTCCAGGGCGTCGGTGACCTCACGCACGCTGGGATCCAACTCCGCCATTTCGGCGATGCCTCCGGCGTTGTCGGCAATCGGCCCGTAGGCATCCACCGAGACAACGACACCGAGCGTCGCCAGCATTCCGATTGCAGCTACGGCGATTCCATAGATCCCGCCATCGAGGTTGCCAATCGAGTCAAACGCCATCTCACCGCCCCAATACGCGAGGCCGACTCCGACAGCCAGAAGGGACACCGAGGCCGCCACGGAGATCATCCCGGCGGAGATGCCGCCGAGGATCGTGGTTGCGGGGCCCGTCTGGGTCTGCCCTGCGATCTTCTTCACGGGAGCGAAGTGGTCTGAGGTGTAGTACTCGGCGGTCTTCCCGAGAGCCCACCCGACCACCAGCCCACCAACCACGGCGATTGCGAGGCCGAGAGGGTTATTGAAGGCAGGATCTGACCCGAAGAGCCAAAAGGCAACCGCGACGGTAGCGACAGCGGTCATCGCCATCGCCGAGTTCGTACCCATGTGCAGGGCCTTGCTGAGAGCCTTCGTGTCGGTTGAGTCGCCGCCCTTCACGAGGAAGGAGCCCAGGATTGAGGCCAGCATTCCGACGAAGGCGATTGCGATCGGGAAGGAGAGAAGCGAGATATTGGTCGCGGCCGATGCGTGCTCGGCGCCAAGCCCAAGGGCGAAGGCAACCAGAGAGATTGGTGCAATTATCGAACCGGCGTAGCTCTCGAAGAGATCAGCACCCATTCCGGCGACATCGCCGACGTTGTCGCCCACGTTGTCGGCGATGGTGGCAGGGTTCCTGGGGTCATCCTCTGGAATTCCCGCCTCGACCTTTCCGACCAGGTCAGCGCCTACGTCGGCAGCCTTGGTGTAGATGCCGCCACCGACACGCGAGAACAGGGCGATGGAAGAGGCTCCAAGTCCATAGGCCGTGACTACCTCGAAGGCATCGTCGACGCCAATGACCAGCACAAAGAGGATGTAGACCAGCATCAGGCCACCAAGGGCCAGACCAGCGACGGAGAACCCCATTACCGCACCACCCCGGAAGGCGATCGGAAGGGCCTTTCCGGGCCCCTGCTTGGCCGCCTGGGTCGTTCGTGCATTGGCCATGGTTGCCACCGTCATGCCGACGTATCCGGCTGTGGCCGACAGGACCGCACCCAACACATACGTAAGAGAGGCCGTCGGAGCAATCAGGACGGCGATCAGAACCGCCATCACGACCACGAAGCCAGATACCCAGGTGTATTCCTTTTTGAGGAAGGCCCGGGCACCCTTTTGAATCTCCGTCATCAGGAAGACCATTCGGTCGTCACCGGGATCGGCCGCCCTCACGGACGTGTAGAAGAAGCCGGCTAGGAACAGGCCCATTACGGACGAGGCTGCGGCGAGATAGGGGATGGCTTCCAAGGATCAGTCTCCCAGTAATCGGGTGTGGTGGACGTCTGAAACCGACTCGGTTGAGCGGTCAGTGGTTGCTGTCACCCCTTGATGCCTATCAGCGACACCCCGAGGCCAGAACGGTCGTGACGCTAGTGACAAGACAGGGCCGCTTCCAACACCTGAACCGTGACATGTGTCAGCGGTACTGGAAACCTGCTGCCTTGTCGGCAAGCATCGGGCTATGAGCCCGGACGATAAGCGACAGGAGATGCTGGAACGAAGGTCGACGCTCCCCGAATCCCTCGTTAGGGAATCGAGCAGCACAGTATTGAGCCTGCTGGAGGGTTTGCCAGAGTTCCGTGAGGCGGAGCTCATCGCCGCGTACGTTGGGATCCGAGGCGAGATCGACCCGTCCGCCCTTGTCGGATCGTGTGGCAAGCGCGTGGCTCTACCGGTGATCCTGCCGGATGGTGAACTCGAGTTCATGTTGGCAGCCGGACCCATGGCGTCTGGACCATTTGGAACCAGCCAGCCCGAGGGTGGTGATGTGGTTCAGGCCGCTGACCTTGACCTTGCCCTTGTTCCTCTGGTGTTGGCCGATGTCAGCGGAAACCGGATCGGACACGGTCGCGGGTACTACGACAGGGCATTTAGTTCCCGTCTGACTGGTCCGGCACCGCCCGTGCTGGTTGGGCTGGCCCATGGTTTCCAGGTGGTCCCAACTATCGAACCCCGCCCGTGGGACGTGCGCCTCGACATTGTGCTTACCGACGAGGGCATCCTCCGCCCGGAGCCACCGATAGGCGAGGATTAGCCGGTGTACATCATCGTTGTGGGTGCCGGCGAGGTAGGCAGTTATGTCGCGGAGCGCCTGAGTGGCCAGGAACACGACATTGCCCTGATCGAGGTGGACCCGGACAGGTTCAGCCAGATCGACAAGGAACTGGACGTTCTCGCCATCCGAGGCAGCGGTACCGACCCCGGCTGTCTGGAACTTGCGGGATTGGACAAGGCGGACCTTCTGGTCGCCGTTACTGCTAACGATGAGGCCAACCTGCTATCGGCCCTCATGGCCCGGCAGGCCGGTGTGAAGAAGACGATCGTAAGGGTCGAATCAAGACGCCTTCGGCGCCCAGAAGTGCGGGCGTTGTTCAAGGGAGCAAGCGACCACCTGGTGATCGACCCGGACGAAGAGGTCGCTGAACAGGTTTTGCGGCTCATGGAGTATCCCGGAGCACTGGACGTCGCCCGAATGGCAGGAGGCGAGGTGGTCGTGATCGGGGCAAGGCTGCCGGCACACGCACCGCTCGTGGGTGTCGCCCTCGGTGCCCTGGGCAAGGAGTTGGAACCAGATTGGGACTTCATCGTCGGAACCATCACGCGACACAGGGATGGAGACGACCAGACCGGCGAAGAGACCACCTTCATTCCCCGTGGCAATGAGGTTCTCATGGAAGGCGACCTCTTGCGGATTGTCTGCAAGAGCCGCGCCCTCAAGGATGTGACCCATCGTCTCGGAATCGACCGCGACATGCCGACCCGTGCGCTCCTGTTAGGTGGAGGCCGTACGGCCCAGATGCTTGCCGAGGCTCTGATTTCCCGAGGGCTGGACGTGGCGATCATCGAGCTGGACGAACGGCGGGCGAGCGAGTTGGCCGAGGAGCTGCCGGGGATTCTCGTTTTCAGGGGAGACATCGTCGACGCCGACATGCTCGAAGAGGCGGACGTTGGCGGTCAGGACGTCGTGATAGCCCTGACCGGTGAGGACGATTCCAACGTCCTGGCCTGCCTCTATGCCAAGGATGCCGGATCTAGGCGCCACGGGTCCGACGATTCCCTGAAGACGATTGCCGTGGTGCACCGTCTGAAGCTTCTGGGGCTCCTCGAGACGCATCAGGTCGGAGCGACCCTCAGCCCCAGAACGGCCACGGCAAACAGCGTGCTCCGCTTTGTTCGCGGCGACGTTGGGACGGTCGCCGCTGTGGCGACCTACCTACAGGGAGATGTGGAAATCCTCGAATTCGCCGTCTCTGAGTCCTGTTCTTGTGCGGGAAGCACCGTGGCCGAACTGCACATGCCACACGAGTCCCTGATCGGAGCCATAGTCAGAGATGGCAAGGCTCAGATCGCCCGCGGGCGGAGCACCCTGCGCGCCCGGGACCATGTAGTGGTCCTCGCCAAACCGGAGTCTGTCGACAGGGTTACCGCCCTGTTCGCCTGACCCCCCGGGGCTCGCCGACCCTGTGGCCACCGGTACAACCCGTCGCCCGTGGGCATCGTGGACCGCCACGACCGCCTGGAGTGTTTCTGCATCCCTCCTGCTGGTCGGTGGCCTTGCTGTCCTTGCGGGCCTGGTTGACCTGATCGATACAGGTGCCGATACACCGACGCTTCTGACAGCCGGGAGCGGCATGTGTATTGCCGGGGTGCTCCTCTACGCCAGGGTCGAGAGGCCTGACAACACAAGGCCAGCAGACATCCTCGCTGCCACGACGCTGGCGATGACGCTGGCGATTCTCCTAGTTGCCGCCATCTACCTGCTCACGGGCGCCGCACAGCGCCCTGATGATGCCCTCTTTGAGGCAACTACGGGAATCACAACCACGGCCATGAGCGTCCTGGATCCCGCAATTCTCGGAGACGGAATGCGTTTCCTTCGGGCCGGCACCCAGTGGGCCGGCGGGTTTGCCGCTCTGCTGGTCGGAATCGTGATTCTTCCGTTCTTCGGCTTCGGCCGGGAGTTCGCAGACCGCTCCCGTTCCGGCGGCTACCACCCCCTGGCGCCCGACGAGTGGTCGGCAACAAGAAACATCGCCAAGCTCTACGTTCCCGGAACCATCCTCATCTGGATCGGATACGCACTGGCGGGCAAGGGGCCCTTTGATGCCCTCCTGCTGGCAATGTCAACTATCTCAACCGGTGGGTTTACCAACAGCCCAGACGAGTTCGCCGATGCATCCGTCCAGTGGGTGGCGATCCTCGGAATGTTCCTCGCCGGATCAAGCATGGTGACGCTCTGGCACCTGATCGTCGGCAGGGGAGGGCTCCACCGTCAGACAGGTCTCATGCTGTACCTGGGCATGCACATAGCGGGGGCCCTGCTGCTGATGCTGTGGTCCACTGGCGACGGAATGGACTCCGTCCGCCAAACCCTGTTCGTCGTAGCCGCCTCGGTCTCGACAACGGGATTCCCGATGCGCATCCCGCACGGCTGGGGTGCCGCTGCTCCCGTTCTCCTCCTGCTGCTTGTGTCCATCGGCGCCATGAGCGGATCGGCCGGCGGCGGCCTTCAGATACGCCAGCACCGGGCGCTCATGAAGTTGGCCGTGCGCGAGATGGCCCGACAGCTGCACCCACGGGCAGTGCTGAAGGTCAGGTTGGCCGGCCGTGTCGCAGGCGAGAACACACTCCGCCAGATCGTCGTGCTGCAGTTCCTCTTTGTGGCTGTGGTCTTCGGCACGGCCTTCTTGGTGGCCATCTTCGGTCTGGATCTCTCGAGTTCCCTGTCGGCCGCTGTCCACGCCACCGCCACAGCCGGACCTGTCCGGGCTCTCGATGGCTCACTAGTTGATCCCGGAACATGGAGCAGGCCGGTCCGGCTTGCCCTGTTACCGGCAATGATATTTGGACGCCTGTCGATCTATCCGGCAGTAGTGGCCCTGGCATCACTCCTGAACCTCCTCCGCAGCAAGACGCGGCTCAGACGGCGCTATCGGGCGCGCGTCCATGGCAGGAACCTGTGAGCCGGCCCCGACCCAGGTGGACGACAACCACCGGACATGTGACGGGGATCGCCCTCTTGTTCGTGGCTGCTGGAATGTTCGCCTCGGCCATCATTGAGGCGGCCTCCGGAACCGACGGACAGGCCATGATTCTGGCATCGGTGCTGACCGCCCTGCCTGGTGTCACCCTGTGGCTCTGGACCAGGCCAGGTTCCCTCGACAGGGCGACGGTGTTCACTGCTGTAGCCGGGACGTGGCTTGTGGTGTCGGCCTTCGGCGCTCTTCCCTACCTGCTTGCCGGCACCTTCCAGAGAGGTGAAATCGGCCCGCTGGAGGTCCTGGCTGATGCCATCTTTGAATCCGTTTCCGGATTCTCCTGCACCGGATCAACCGTGTTCGGCTCACACAACCTGATTGCAGATCAGGGTCCTGGAATCCTGATCTACCGCCAGTTCACCCAGTGGATCGGCGGAATGGGAATTGTCCTCCTGGTTGTGACGGTCCTGCCTGCTCTGCGGGCAAGCGGCCTCGGCCTAATCGGTGCTGAAGCCCCTGGCGAGGGAGGCGACCGGCTGGCCCCCCGGATGGCACAGACGGCGCGGCGCTTCTGGTACGTCTATGTAGGGCTTACAGCCCTGATCACTACGGCCCTACTTGCTGCAGGGATGACACCATTTGATGCCGTGGCACACGCCTTCACGACCGCATCCACCGGCGGATTCTCCACCCGGGATTCATCGATTGGTTATTGGGACAGCGTCGCCGTGGAGATGGTGATCATGATCGGGCTGCTTATGGGCGGAGCCAACTTCACCCTGCACTCCCGTTCCATTTCCTCCCGGCGGCCGGTCCACATGAAAGACGCTGAGTTCCGCAGTTACATCTGGCTCCTCACCGGGGCAACGCTGGTGGTAACCGTCTTGTTGATGGACGACGGCATGGGCATGACGCGTGCGCTCAGATCAGCAGCGTTCAACGTCGTCACGCTCGGAACCAGCGGCGGCTTTGGCAACGCAACAGGCCCCGGCAGCAACGGTGACTTCGTGAGATGGGCTGCCGGTCCTCAACTGGTTCTTCTGCTGCTCCTCGTGTCAGGCGGTTGTACGGGCTCAACCTCTGGAGGGGTGAAGGTCATGCGCCTGACGGTCGGCATCTCCCACGCTCGGAGAACGCTCCGCTCTATCCGACACCCGAGGGCGGTCCTGCCGGTGCGCCACGGAAGCGGAACGTTGGCCGAGCCGCTCGTAGAGCGCATTGCAGGCTTCATGGTCGTCTACGGGATGCTCGTCGTGTCCGGGACGCTCGTGGTGGCTGCCCTCGGGACCGATCTCGTCACCGCTCTCGGCGGCGTTATCGGATCGCTCGGCAACATGGGACCTGCCCTCAACAAGGCCGGGCCGACGGCTTCGTTCGTTGATGGATTCACCGCTCCAGCCAGAACGGTTCTGGCACTGCTGATGCTCATCGGCAGGCTTGAGTTGTTCCCCATGCTCTTGATGCTGGTAACTCCCTACAGGGCGCTGCAGGACGGTGTTCGAAGCCCTCACTCCTGAGCCCACAAGGCCCGCCGGACATGGGCAGGAGGGCCACCTGGGCCTATATTGGGGTCTCAGATCAGGGAGTCAGGTGCCTTTTGGCCCCGCTCCGCTCCGACTGCCGGGCAATCCGGAGGGGCGCCCCACCGCTGTGGCCGGTTTGATGCTTGACCGGGCAACCGGTACTCCGGGACTTGTTCACCGGAGGTCCAAAGAGCTCGCTATCCAAGTTTGATCCACGCAGGCAGGAGCCATGTCCACACAGCGGTCGCAGACCAGGGGCCTCTACGATCCCCGTTTCGAACACGACGCCTGCGGCGTCAACTTCGTCTGCCACCTCCGCGGCGAGGCCAGCCACGAAATCGTTTCGATGGGCATTGGTGCCCTCTGCAACATGGCCCACAGGGGAGCGCTCGGTGCTGAACCTGACACCGGTGATGGAGCTGGCATCCTCATCCAGGTCCCTGACGCGTTCTACCGGGAGGTGCTCCCATTCGACCTGCCTGGACCCGGGGAGTACGCAACGGGAATCGCCTTTCTCCCAGACGACCCAGGTGATTCCGCGGCGGCTGTCACCTCAATTGAGGCCATAGCGGCCGAAGAGGGACTCGATGTACTGGGTTGGCGCGATCTGCCAGTCGACGACTCGATGATCGGCTCGGCGGCACGAGCCGCTGAACCCGTGTTCCGCCAACTGTTCATCGCTTCACCCGATGCAGGCTCAGGACGGCTGGCGGGGATTGACCTGGATCGACTCGCCTACATGTTTCGAAAGCGCACCGAACACGAGATCCGGACAGAGGTGCCCAGTCCAGCCAGAACCGGAGTGGGAACAGCGGGTACAACACCTGGTGGCGTTTACTTTGCTTCCCTGTCCTCCCGCACCATCGTGTACAAGGGGATGTTGACGACGTCGCAGTTGGCGACCTTCTTCCCTGATCTAACGGATTCACGCCTCACCAGTGCACTGGCGCTCGTGCACTCACGCTTCTCCACGAACACCTTTCCCTCATGGCCGCTGGCACATCCCTACCGACTGGTCGCCCACAACGGCGAGATCAATACGGTTCAGGGAAACAGGAACTGGATGAGGGCCAGGGAGGCCCTTCTCTCAAGCGATCACCTGCCTGGGGAAATCGACCGGATCTTTCCGATCTGTACTCCGCGAGCGAGTGACACGGCCGGCTTTGACGAGGCGCTGGAGCTCCTGGTCCTGGGTGGATACTCCCTTCCTGAGGCGATCCTCATGATGATCCCGGAGCCGTGGGAGAACCACCGCGAGATGGATGATGACCGCAGTGCCTTCTACGAATACCACGCCACCCTGATGGAGCCCTGGGATGGACCGGCATCCATCGCCTTCACGGACGGAAACGTCATCGGGGCAGTGCTTGACCGTAACGGGCTGCGACCCAGCCGCTACTGGGTTACCAGCGACGACCTCGTGGTGATGGCCAGCGAGGTCGGCGTGGTCGACATTCCGTCCGCCAAGGTGATCGAGAAGGGTCGGCTTGAACCTGGTCGTATGTTCCTCATCGACACAGCCCGGGGCAGGATCGTCCGTGACGAGGAGATCAAGGCCGAGATGGCCAAAGCCCACCCCTACAGGCAATGGCTGGATGACCACAAGGTCGATCTCGTCGATCTGTCACCCGGACCAGAACGCGGCGCAGACGACGGCAGGGTCCTGAAACGACAGCAGATCTTCGGGTACACGCACGAGGAGCTGAAGTTGCTTCTGGCTCCGATGGCCCGAGATTCAAAAGAGGCCATCGGCTCAATGGGATCAGACACCCCGGTGGCCGTCCTCTCACACCGCGGACGCCTCATCTACGACTACTTCCAACAACTCTTCGCACAAGTCACCAACCCGCCCCTCGACGCAATGCGAGAGGAGCTCATCACAGCGGTCTGCGGTGGCATCGGGTCAGAAGGCAACCTGCTGGCACCGGGACCCGAGAGCTGTCGACAAATCCGGATTCCGCACCCGGTCCTGACCGAGGAGGAGCTTTCCTCAATCACAGCGCTTGACGGCGACCTCGAGCCGTCCGGATTCAAGACAGCGCTGCTTGAGGCCCTGTACCCGGTCGCTGACGGAGGCCAGGGGCTGTGCGCTGCCCTCGACCGCCTCAGGGCTGATGCCTCGACTGCCATAGCCGACGGAGCCAACATCCTCATCCTTAGCGACCAGGGTGCTGATGCCGGGATGGCACCGATTCCTTCCCTGCTGGCGACCGGAGCTGTCCACCACCACCTCATATCGAACAAGACAAGGACCCTCGCCGGCCTCATCGTGGAAAGCGGTGACGCCCGCGAGGTTCATCACATTGCGCTCCTTCTCGGTTTCGGAGCCAGCGCTGTCTGCCCCTATGTGGCGTTCGATTCCATTGACGACATGTTGGCGACCGGCGCCCATGGGCTCACTAGAGCCATGTCGCCTGCCGAGGCAAGAAGCAACTACATCCGGGCATGTGACAAGGGAATCCTGAAGGTGATGTCCAAGATGGGGATCTCAACGGTCGCCTCTTACACAGGGGCCCAGATATTTGAGTCCATTGGCCTCGGCTCGGAGGTAATCGACACCTGCTTCTCTGGAACCGTGAGCCGCCTGGGTGGAGTGGGGTTTGACGTTCTTGCTGCTGAGGTCGCCGAGCGTCACGCAACGGCCTTCCCGGACCGTCCCGAGGAGCAGGCGCACCGCACCCTTGATGCGGGCGGTGAGTACCAGTGGAGACGCGAAGGCGAATATCACCTCTTCAATCCAGAGACCGTCTTTCGGCTGCAACACGCCACGCGGGAGGGGCGCTACGACATCTTCAAGGACTACACCCGTCTCGTAGATGACCAGGCACGCGATCTGGCAACTCTGAGGGGTCTGTTTCGGTTCCGCGACGACCTCCGTGAGGCCATCCCAATCGATGATGTAGAACCGGTGAGCGAGATCGTCAGACGGTTCGCCACCGGCGCCATGTCATACGGCTCCATCTCAGCGGAGGCCCATGAGACGCTCGCCATTGCAATGAACAGGCTGGGCGGAAAGTCCAATACCGGCGAGGGAGGCGAGGACCCGGCCCGCTACGTACCAGAACGCAACGGAGACCTTCGCCGCTCGTCAATCAAGCAGGTTGCATCAGGACGGTTCGGCGTCACAAGCGAGTACCTGGTCAACAGCGATGACCTCCAGATCAAGATGGCCCAGGGGGCCAAGCCGGGGGAGGGAGGCCAGCTGCCGGGCCACAAGGTCTACCCGTGGATCGCCCGCACCCGCCACTCAACCCCCGGCGTTGCCCTCATCTCACCGCCGCCGCACCACGACATCTATTCGATCGAGGATCTCGCCCAGCTCATCCACGACCTGAAGAACTCCAACCCTGCCAGTCGGGTGCACGTCAAGCTGGTTGCAGAGGTCGGCGTCGGCACGGTCGCTGCCGGTGTGTCGAAGGCCCACGCCGACGTGGTGCTGATATCGGGACATGACGGTGGAACCGGCGCATCTCCGTTGACGTCCATCAAGCATGCCGGCGCACCTTGGGAGCTGGGCCTGGCTGAGACCCAGCAGACGCTCCTTCTCAACAACCTCCGCGACCGCATCGTCGTCCAGGTCGACGGCCAACTCAAGACCGGACGCGATGTGGTGATCGCAGCTCTCCTCGGTGCTGACGAGTTTGGTTTCGCTACGGCGCCACTGGTTGTTTCCGGATGCGTGATGATGCGGGTCTGCCACCTCGATACCTGCCCGGTAGGGGTGGCAACCCAGAATCCCGAGCTCCGCAAGAAGTTCTCGGGCCGCCCCGAGTTTGTCGTCACGTTCTTCGAGTATCTGGCCGAGGAGGTGAGGGAGATCCTGGCATCGCTTGGATTCCGGACCATGGAGGAGGCGATAGGGCAGGTTGAGGTCCTCGACACGATCGACGCCGTCGAACACTGGAAGGCCGCACACCTCGACCTCTCACCGATCCTCCATCTGCCCGACCTCCCCGCCAATGTGGCCAGACGCAACACCGGAGGTCAGGACCATGGCCTAGAGGACGCCCTTGATGTCGATCTCATCCGGCTGGCTCGAACCTCGCTCGAGGACGGGTCACCAACGACAATTGCCATGCCGATCCGCAACGTGAACAGGACGGTCGGGACGATGCTCGGCCACCAGGTGACCACGCGTTTTGGTGGCGGTGGTCTTCCGGCCGACACGATCACGATCAACCTCGACGGTTCGGCAGGCAACAGCCTGGGGGCATTTGTCCCTTCTGGCATCACCCTCAGGTTGACCGGAGACGCAAACGACTATGTGGGCAAGGGACTGTCCGGCGGCCGCATGATTCTCCGCCCGCCCGAAGATTCACCCTTTGAGGCTGAGGATCAGGTGATTGCGGGAAACGTCATCCTCTACGGGGCGACATCGGGAGAGGTCTTCATCAGAGGCAGGGTCGGCGAGCGGTTCTGTGTCCGGAACTCTGGTGCGCTGGCAGTGGTCGAGGGAATTGGTGATCACGGCTGTGAGTACATGACAGGAGGATGGGCGGTCATCCTGGGGGGAATCGGCCGCAACTTTGCAGCCGGCATGTCGGGTGGAGTCGCCTTCGTCCACGACCCGGATGGAATCTCCCGTCAACGGGTGAACACCGAGATGGTCCTGGTTGAGGAGCCGAACCGGGACGACCGAGCCTGGCTTGACGAACAGATCAACCGGCACATGGCTGAGACGGGTTCCACGGTGGCCGAACGGATCCTCGCCGACTGGAGCCTCCAGAGCGGAAACTTCTTCAAGGTGATGCCAATCGACTACAAGAGGGTTCTGGAGGCCGCCGCCGCAGCGCGTGCCGCCGGAAGCGACGAGGTTGAGGCGATCATGGCCTCGACGAGGGTCTGAGGCGGGACAGCGGCATGGGCGACTTTCGAGGCTTCATAAAGCACGACAGGCAGTTGCCTGAACGGCGTTCGGTCCCCGTCAGGTTGAGAGACTGGCGGGAGGTCTACGAACCTTTCCCCGAAGAGGACCTGATGCGTCAGGCAAGCAGGTGCATGGACTGCGGAATCCCATTTTGCAACCACGGTTGCCCCCTCGGAAACCTTATTCCCGACTGGAATGATCTCACCTACAGGGGTCAGTGGGGCGATGCCATTGAGCGACTCCACGCCACCAACAACTTTCCCGAGTTCACAGGGCGGCTCTGTCCTGCCCCCTGCGAGACCGCCTGTGTCCTCGGCATCAACGAGCCCGCCGTAACGATCAAACAGGTCGAGGTCTCGATCGTCGACCGCGCGTGGGATGAGGGATGGATCAGGCCGGTGCGGGCTTCCGTGCGGAGCGGCAGACGCGTCGCCGTGGTCGGCTCGGGTCCGGCGGGGCTCGCCACGGCACAGCAGCTGACCCGGGCGGGACATGAGGTGGTCGTCTTTGAGCGGGCGGACCGCATCGGTGGACTCCTACGCCTCGGAATCCCCGAGTTCAAGCTTGAAAAGAGACATCTTGACCGCCGCCTGGCACAGATGGAGGCAGAGGGAACCGAGTTCCGGACCCATACCAACGTCGGCACCGACATCCCGGTCGCTGACCTGCGAAGCAGCTACGACGCCGTTGTGCTCGCATGCGGGGCCACCCGTTGGAGGGACCTTCCCATTCCCGGCCGAGACCTCGATGGGATCATGCAGGCAATGGAGTACCTCCCATGGGCCAACCGTGTTCAGGAAGGGGATCTTGACCGGTCGCCGGTCTCGGCAGAAGGAAAGCGTGTCGTCGTCATCGGAGGCGGTGACACCGGTGCCGACTGTCTGGGAACCGCTCTGAGACAGGGCGCAGCCAGCGTCCACCAGTTTGAGATCATGCCCAAACCCTCCGACGACCGTCCGGCGGAGAATCCCTGGCCGACGTGGCCGATCCTCTACAGGGTCTCATCTGCCCACGAAGAAGGCGGTCAACGTCGATTCGCCATCAATACCGAGGAGTTCGTCGGAAAAGGCGGCAGCGTCACGGCACTACGCACACATCGTGTGTCCCAGGCCGTTGTGGACGGCAGGCCGACATTTGACAAGATCGACGGATCGGACGAGGAGTACCCCGCTGATCTTGTGCTCCTCGCAATGGGCTTCACGGGACCGGAGGAGTCAGCCTTGACCGCCGGCCTCGACCTTCAGTTCGATCCACGCGGCAACGTCGCCAGGGACTCGTCTTTCACCACCTCAGCCGACGGCGTGTTCGCCTGCGGCGATATGGGCCGTGGTCAGTCGCTGATTGTCTGGGCCATCGCTGAAGGGCGTTCATGCGCAGCGGCGGTCGATACGTACCTGACCGGTGAAACGAGCCTTCCGGCCCCGATCAGACCAGACTCAGGCCCCCTTCGCTGACCCACAGGATTCCTGGGATTGCACTGTGTGGCCGTCAGAAGGGTTGGGCACCGATGAACTCGAGAGCCGCGTCGATGAAGCCGAAGTTGCCCGGTGTGGCGAAGTGATCGACCCCAGCCAGAGTCGTGAGCGTGGCATCGGGTAGTGCCGCCAGAAGGCGGTCGGGAGGACCTGCGAAGTCCTTGTCCCCAATGACAATGTGTACGGGTAGGTCTACGCCTGCCAGGCTCTCTTCGGTAATCCGTGGAGGATCGGGCCGTGCCAGAAATGCTGCCAGGGCGGCCCGGTCGGCACCTGGCGACTCCGGCAGCCGGGCGAAGTAGGCGAGCTCAGGGTTTTCGGCCACCCCGGTGCGCACGGCCTCGATGATTGCAGAGCGCCGAACAGGATCATCCTCGAACAGGTTTCTGCCGACCCCCGCCAGGACGATGCGGTGGAACCTCGACGGATCCGACGCCGCCAGGACCAGCAGAACCCGTGCTCCCATTGAGAACCCGATGGCATCGACAGGATCCGGCGGGAGCTGGTCGAGCACCAGGGCCTCGAGATCGGCATAGTCCTCCGGATCGGTCGGTCTGGGCGCCTCGCCGTGACCGAGCAGATCGATACGCAGCACCTCTCGACCGGCATCCTCGAGCAAGGCGGCCCAGCCGCTGTCCTCCCATGTTGTGGCGAACGAGGTACCGAAGCCGTGAAGAAGTACGACCGGGTGCCCACTGTCGCCTGCCATGGCCGGACGCTACCTGGGCCGGCGTGCCCGGGCTGCCATCAAGAGCACGGCGGCCGTTGGGAAGAGGCCGATCAGGGCGCTCCCGTGGGCGAGTGTCGGGTAGTCACTGATGGTCACCAAGAGTCCCGAGCCGATTCCGGCAAGAGCCCCGGAGGCAGTCATGCCCAGGTCAGCCAGGCCCTGTACCCGGACGCGCTCCGGCCCGTCAAACTCAGACACCAACAGGGCCGACGATGCTATGAGGCCAAAGCTCCAGCCGAGACCTATCAGAAACAGCCCGATGAATATTCCAAGGGAATCCTCGGGCCTTGTAACCGCCGCCATCTCTGCTCCCACAAACAAGATGACACCACCAGCTGCCAGAACCGGCAACGGGCCAATGCGGTCGCTCAGCCACCCCACGACCGGGGCGCAGGCGTACATCCCGATTATGTGAAGGGAGATTACGAAGCCGATGATCTCGAGCCGATGGGCTCCCTCGCGCAGGTGAAGTGGGGTCATGGTCATCACCCCGACCATCACAACGTGACCCACAACCATCGCCAGGACAGCGAGGCGCCCAGTTGCAGAACCGGCGAGACTGCGGGCCGCATCGGCCAGATGGCGTCGCTCCGGTGTCGTGCTTCGACCGACGCCGCCGGCCACCACCAGGGGGTCCGGCCTGAGCAGCCGCCACACGAGGAGCGCTGAAATCAGGAAGAGCACCGTTGACAGCAGGTAAGGGCCCGAAAGTACGGGCATACCGAATGCGCCGGCAATGGACTTGGCAGGCCCAAAGCCGATGGATGGACCGAGAACTGCCCCGATGGTGGAGGCCCAGACGAGGGTGCCGATGGCTCGGGCGCGCCCCTCCACAGGCGCAAGGTCGGCGGCCGCATATCGTGCCGCCAGGTTCGCTGCGTTACCCGCCCCCACTCCGAGCATTCCCGGGATGAGGAGGATGTACCAGCCGGTGAGAGCGGCCAACATGGCAGTGGCCGCACCGGCAGCTGACACGAGGTATCCGGCGAGCAGACCCGGGCGTCGACCCCGTGCCGACATGAGCCTGGCCAGGGGGAGGATTGCCAGGGCCGACCCCGTCGTCATGCCGGACGCGGCAAGGCCACCCAGCAACTCGCTGCCGGTCAACTCCTCTCCCAACACGGCGGCAGCCGAGTAGGCGCCGGTCATGGCCGCCCCGGCTGGTATCAGACCCGCCATCAGGGTCCGGAGGGTCCTGCGTTGAAGATCCTGATGTTCGGTGATCGATGTGCCGCCGTGTCCGTCTTTCACCGGCCGAACCGTACCGTCACGAGGAGCCCCGCTGTCGCACCGGGAGGCTACGGTCCCGGGATGCCTGACGGCCCAGCAGTCCATTCATCTTCACAGGGATCTGAAGCCCGATGACCGGAACCGTCTTTGCGTGCTTTGACGTTGAGACAACGGGCCTTGATCCCAGGAACTCACGGGTCATCGAGATAGCGGTAGTAAGGGTGAGCAGCACGGGGGAGTCGGTGGGGGAGTGGAGCACGCTCGTCAATGCCGGAACCGACGACGTGGGTCGAACCGACATCCACGGGATCCTTCCGGAGCAACTTGTTGATGCACCGGCTTTCATAGATGTTGCCGGCGACCTCATCGCCGAGTTGTCCGGCTGCGTGCCAGTTGCACACAATGCTGCATTTGACGTTGGCTTTGTCCGCTCCGAGTGGGCGCTCGCCGGCCTTGGGGCTCTCGACCTGGATGCTGTCGACACCGTGCCCATGGCCAGAGGAATGGGTTTGCCCGGACGTCTAGGTGACCTCACCCGGGCACTGGGCGTGGGCCTCGAGGGCGCCCACAGGGCTCTCGATGACAGCCGTGCCCTGGCTGAGGTCCTGACCCTCATGCTTGAGCGGGGAGCAAGTCCACCCGGTCTGCCGTTCTTCTATCCACCCATCCTGGGCCCCACGCGTACTGGGCTGTCACTTCAGCGTCCCGGGGCCTCAACCTGATCTTTCCCTGCGAGGCGGATAGAAAGGGGAGGTGACCGACCGGCTTCGGATGCTTGCAGTGGCGCTTCTGGTGCCGGTTGCCGTTCTGGGTGCGTGTGGATCTGAGGAACCGTGGGCCGAGAGGGTCGGCATGGTCAGCCTGGGGCCCGTTCCAACCGTGACCATTCCCGTGGTGACCATTCCGGCGAGCACGACTACGACTACGACCACGGCAGCCCGAGCAACGACCGCACCCCCCACTATCACCACCCTGGCTCCTGCGGTCCCCACAACCTCAACGACCACCGAGCCACCACCGCCAACGTCGATGCCAGCCGACCCGACACCTGATGTCCCGTTCACGGTGGCTACTGCAACGGTCGAGCTCCTGGAGACCTTCCATACGTCGGTCTCGACGGAACCCTGGTGGATGCTGCCTAATCCCGGCCCATTTAGTGGAGCCCGTGTCCTTTACGTGATCGGAGAGGTCGGAGAGATGCTGGAGGTGGCGCTGCCTGTCCGACCCAACGGCACCACCGGTTTTGTACGCAGTTCCGATGTGTCCACCTCGGTACACAGGGCGCGGATCGTGGTCGATTTGGGCGACCATCGGATCACGGCGTGGGAGAATGGCATCCTGGTGGCCGAGGGCTCCGTGGCACTGGGAGCAGACGGAACCCCCACACCACTGGGGGAGTTCTACATCAACGAGATCCAGGAGCAGGAGGATCCAGACACGATCTTCGGTTCATGGATCATCGGCCTGTCCGGGTTCTCTGAGACCCTTCCCCTGATAGACGGCATGGATCCGAGCATCGCGCTGCACGGAACCAATGACACGTCTGTCCTGGGCACCGATGTGTCAGAGGGGTGCATCCGCATGCATGATGATGTGGCAGCACGTCTGGCGCTGTTGCCGCCGGGCACGCCGGTGGAGATCCGGTCCTGAGAATGTCGACGTTTCAGTTCACGGATGGATCGTCGGGGTAACCGCCCATCTGTCCCAACAACCCGGGTTGGCGGCCGAGCACGGTGCTCCAGAGCCCTTCGGGATCACCCATGACAGCATCGGTGGGCTCGGCCTCCAGGATGATCCAGGACCCCACGGCCATCTCGACCTCGAGTTGCCCGGCCGACCAGCCCGAGTAGCCCGAGAACATTCGTACCGCTGAGACGCCGGGAAGGTCTGATGGGTCTGCATGGAGATCCAGCACGCCCAGGTTGCCAAGCAGGGGACTGACGGACCGGTGTCCGCCCTCTGGAGCCATTCCGAGCCCCACGATGGATCCCGGCGACACCGGCCCTCCTGAATGGAGAACGCCCGGCGGCGCGAGCAGGTCTGCCCAGTCAGGTACGGCATCGGCCGCTGAGACGTGCAGCGGACGGTTCAGGACGAGACCCAGCGCACCATCATCGTTGTGTTCGATCATGAGCAGGACCGTGCGGGAGAAGTTGGGGTCGCTCAACTCTGGAGAGGAGACAAGCAGTCGCCCCTTCGTGGAGTCGCTCATCAAGAGCCACCGATGGACTCGTCCTTGAGGGCATTTCCCAACAGGGTGTTGTTGTCTGAGTTCTCAACAGCCTCGACAAGCGCACCACCAGCGAGGTCCGTGTAAATGCCCGTTGTTGCGATGCTGGCATGCCCAAGGAAGTTTTGGATCATGTTTGTCGACACGGACTGGTAGGCCAACTGGACTCCTGCCGTGTGTCGGAGGGAGTGCAATGAACGACCTCTCTTGACTGCGTTGGAGGTGGCGAGCCTGGTTGAGTCGGAACTCCCGGCTAAGCCTGCCTGCATGTAGATCTTTTCCAACCAATAGCGCAGGCGGGGATAGTTGAAGCGCTCACCGTCGTTTGTCAGGAATAGCGGTTCATCGAGCCGGGCCGGGCCGAAACGCTCTTCACGCTCCTCCTGCCATCGTCTATTCACGGCGTCCAGTTCCGCCGACAGTGGGAGCAGGCGGATCTTCTGGCCCTTTCCTAAGACCCGCATCATCCACGTGGCACGTCCAGAAACGGGATCTAGGACCTCGCGTGTAATCCAGCCGACATCGGCCGAGATCGCTTCAGAAGCACGGAGGCCAAGAATTACAAGGAATGCACACATTGCGAGGTCCCGAGTTCCCCACCTGACGCTACTGACTGGTTCTCGGGGGTCCAGCGCCTCCTTATACAGGCGGTCTATCTCATCAGGGCGGAGGTAATCAGGATCAACTTGCTGGACAGCCAACTTTGCGACCTTTCGAATTCGGGCAATGTCGGGTACGGATTCAGCATGGCCGTTTCCAATGCAGAAGTCGAAAAATGACTTTAGAGAAGCAAGTGTCTGAGTGAGCGTGGACTTAGAGACCTCGCCACTGGCCCGCATTTCCCGAACCACGTTCGTCAGAGCGGCCTGATCAAGGGATGTCGCACCAAACTCACCTGGCGGAAGGTCAGAAAACGAGACCACCCTGCGGACACCCTGACTATATGCACGGATTGTCGTTGCCGGTTTGTCCTCGTAGAGGGGAAGCGATTCAAGCCACTCCTTGACCACTGGGGACATCTCCTGAAGATCAGGCAATTTGCGATATGCCACGATTACCCCTCCTTCAACATCCTGGAATCAATGATAACATTCGTTATCTACACGCATGGTGGATGAGGACAGACAAACACATCTTCGGTCAGGTAGCCATCCCCTCCCGGACGGCTAGCGTTGTCAGCCATGCCTCGCATAGAGATAGAACTCACAAGCACCCTCAACGACGGTTCCTGGACATGGCGTGCCGCAGGGGCTCGTCAACCCAAGGGCAAGATCGACGGTGGCCTCCTTCCAAGTGGCGCCACGGTGGGCGACGTACTGCGAGCCGAGACCGAACAGTTCGTTGACGGCATCGAGATTACTGGAGTGCTCCCACCTAAGGGAGGCGGCGGCCAACCGGACCTCCTCGAGATACTCGGTAGTGGCCGCAACGAACCAGACGTCATCACCACCCTCGCCAAGAAGGGCAGATCCGGGCGCAAGGACGACCGGCCACGCCGTGATGGCGAAGGACGCGGCCGACGCCGCGACGACAAGAAGGGAGCGGGTCGACGCCGCGACCGCTCCGAAGGTGACGATGCGAAAGGCTCCAGCCAGCGAAAGGGCAAAGGCAGTCTGAAGGAGGGAGCACGCCGCCGCTCATCGTCAGCAGGGAAACCCGACAACCGCCACTCCCCCGCTGCCGCTCCAAAGGCAAAGCGCCTACGTCCGCGTCGCAGACACCGCAAGGCGGCGCTCGCTGCCCTCCCTGAGGAGCAGCAGCTAATTGGCCACCATCTCGCCCGTGCAGGGGTTCCCGGACTGCGCGATGCCATATCAGCCCAGAACAAGGCAGCCCGCGATGCTGGCGAGCCGGAAATTCCAATGGAGCTCCTCGTCCAGTTGGCAGAGAGAATCCATCCGCCCCTGCGCGTAGCCGACTGGCATGACAGGGCCGATGCGGCACTGGCCGGCATCTCCGACATAGACCTCCGCGACATCAGGTCGGTTGTCGTCGCCGCCGATTCGGCAGCCCGAACCGACGAGACCCGGGAACTCGCCGAGAAGATCCGAGAGGGTCTCGCAGCGCGTGTCGACCACGAGCACAGCGAATGGATGGGCGAGGTCCGCTCAACCCTCGACGACGGCCGCATTGTGCGGGCCCTGCGGCTCAGCTCGCGACCCCCCAAGGCCGGCGCTCCCCTACCGGCCACCGAGCTGGATCGACTCGCCGAGGCTGCCAACTCAAGCCTCACCTCCCAGATCAGCCAGGACCGTTGGGCGACGATCATCGACGCTGTCGCCCTCTCACCTGTCCACCAAAGGGTCGTGCCAGCCGGCCTTCCTTCAGAACCGGGCGAGGAGCTCCTCGAGGTCATACGTCGTGTCTCAATGAACGTTCCCGCCATCGCCGCCCAGTTCGGCGTCGAGCCCGCACCCCCACGCCGGAAGCGACGCCCAAGGCGGCCAGCTGCATCCTGACCCGTCGCTGGCCGGCATCGGTCAGTGGGCCAACCCATGGCTAGTGTCGCCAGCGTGACAGTTCACTACGAGTCGCTCGACCGCGTCGGCGTGATCCGGCTCGACAGGCCCGAAGCCCGCAACGCGATCAACGGTGAGATGGCTACCGCCATCGAGAGTGCGATCGACAGCCTCGAGGCCGATGACTCGGTCTGGACCGGGATCCTCTGCGCCAACGGGCCTGCATTTTGTGCCGGCGCGGACCTAAAGGCCATCGCAGCAGGAGGAGCCAACCTGGCTACCGAACGCGGGGGCTTTGCTGGCCTCGTTGATCGAAACCGCGAGAAGCCGCTGATCGCTGCCGTCGAGGGCCCTGCAGTCGCAGGTGGAACCGAGATTGTTCTGGCATGTGACCTGATCGTCGCCTCGGCAACGGCGCACTTTGGCATCCCCGAGGTGAAGCGATCGCTCATCGCTGCTGCGGGTGGCCTTTTCCGTTTACCTCAGGTCCTACCTCCGAAGGTGGCGATGGAGCTGGCACTGACAGGCGGCGACCTGAGCGCCGGCGAAGCCCACCGCCACGGAATGGTGAACCGGCTTACAGAACCTGGTGAGGCATTTGAGGTTGCGCTTCAGATGGCAGCCGAGATCAACGCCAACGCACCGCTTGCTGTCCGTGCCTCACGTCGGTCGATCCTGGCCACGCGTCACCTTTCAGACCCTGAAGCCAACGCCGTTGTCATGGAAGAGAGTCAAGGCGTGTGGCGAACCGAGGACTTTGCGGAGGGCCCGATCGCATTCGTCGAGAAGCGGACACCGGTTTGGAAGGGACGCTGATCGCGCCTCAGGTGCCACCAAAGACATCGCTGGCCGGTATCACGGCATTGTCGATGAGAAATGCCTCCATTCCCTCAACCAGGTCCATTTCCGAAACCTCCGCCAGGGGAACCCATCGTGCGTCCCTGACGTCGTCACCTCCGACCGGCTGACCTGATCCGAGAACCGTCACCTCAAAGTTCAAGATCACGTGATGGTGAGACGTTCCCGCCCGTTCAACCCACCCCAAGAGAGGCCCACAGAGGCCCTCAAGGCCGGTTTCCTCTCTCAGCTCGCGCACCACGGCAGAAATGAGCGACTCTCCAGCCTCTACGTGCCCTCCGGGGATCGCCCACTGCCCCAGCCCGGGCTCGGCGGCACGTTGCACCATCAGGAGCGCACCGTCCTCGATCGCCACGGCTCCGACACAGAGTTCAGGTCGGCCGACGCTCACCTTCCGTCCAGCCACCTGTGGACGACTATTGCTCGAGCGACCATCCCCTGCACCTCGAAGAAGTTCTTGGTGGCCCTGTCGCCGGGAAGCGCCAGCGACTCGATCCCGAGGGCGCCGCGGCCAAGCGCCTCGTCACACAGGAAAGCCATCATGGTCTCTCCGACGGAAACGGACCTTGCGTCCACATCAACAAACAGTTCCTCAACCACTGCATGCATGTTGCCGTCCGGGGCCGGTGACACCCGCATGATTCCGTAGCCGACAGGGGTGTCGTCTATGCACCCTGTGACCACAACGATCTGGTCCGCCGCGAGACACCAGTCCAGATGCCCTCTGATCCCAGCAGCCCAGGGATCCAGGCGCGAGAGAACTTCACCACCACGCTTGGGGGCCATCTCCTCCCGGGCCATCTCGCACAAGGTGACGAGGTCGGAAACGTCGGCTGGGGTCGCCACCCTCGCCGACTCCACGATCAGCGGGGTGAGCCGGTCACTTGATCGGGCCGCCGCAGTGTCCGCACTCGCCTGTTTCGGCAACAGCTGACGCCTGTACAAGGAGGAAACAGTGCGGACAGTGCAACTCTGTCTCCTGGCGTTCTTCGACGCTCTCCGGAGACACGGGCCTTTTGGGGTCCGAGCCGTCCTCGTCTTCTTCTTCATCGTCGTCGCCGGCGGCCAGTCGTTCCTTCAGGATGGCGTCCAACTCCGCCTCAACGTCGTCAGGGTCAGGGTCGTCGTCATCCTCGACGGTGCCGGCGCGCGCTGGTTTGGGACCGTCCTCGTCGTCTTCTTCATCATCATCGGCGTCAGGCCCATTTTCCTCGGGCGCGTCCTCTTCGCCGTCGGGCTCATCCTCAAAGTCCTCGTCTGGACCGTCACCGTCAAACTCGCCGTCGGGTTCGGCGCCGAGCTCCTCGTCTGGTTCTTCCTCGGTTGTCTTGTCTTTGCTCATTGTGTCCTCGACGAATCTGGGGATCGCGGCCGGAGCATAGACACGATCCGGTGGTATCCGGTGCCAACGGGGTCAGAAGATGATCAGGCCCAAGCAAACCATGGAGGTTCAGGCTGGGGAGGAGCCGCTTCCGTCGGCCGCCCGGAATCGCTTCTGCTCGCTCTTGCGTTCCGACTCGAGGCGCTCCAGATCAGTTCCAGCGGAGTGGTCAACGAATGTCATCATCTCGGCGATGGCGTGGTGCCCGGCAACGTCGCCGATTAGGCGGTGCATCTCCTGACAGACGGAACGGTATGCGGGGTGCCCCTGGGGTGAGGTCCTCAGCTCGAGAACGTGCATTGCCTCCCTGGCGTTCATGTGCATCATGTAGCGGACCCGGTATGCAAGCGCTGCCGCGTACGGAGCCTGATCGGGAAATGCCGGCCGCATGGCATCGTGAAGAGCTGCCGAACGCTCCATAGACGAGTCGAAGCGGTCGCTGAGCCCTGCGTCGTCCACCTCGGGAGGCCTGACGAAGCCGTGATCCGTGCAGAGGCGCTGCCAGTCGATGGTCATCATTCGGTGACGCTGAAGATCCCTGAACGCCCCGTAGTCCGACATCACGTCAAACCGGTATGCGGGTCGCTCCAACGCCCTCCCCGGCCGGTGTCTCCGGTTGGCCCGGTCGCCGACGAATGCCTTGAGAACCGCGAGCCTCTCGTCAACGGTCATTGCTCTGGCGCGTGCCTCGATCGCACGATCGGACCTGTTGGAGAACGAGTACATGGCGGCACTTACCAACTTGACCTCTGCATCAGGATCGAAGTCGGTCAGGTCGACCAACGGCGACTGGTCAGTGGGCTCCTCGCTTGGAAAGAGGTCCTCGACCATGTCGGTCATGCGGTCCCTGACATCGAGCATGTAGGAACCTGTCGCCTCTCCCCTGTCGGGAAGATCCACTCGTTTCAGAAACGATGGCACGACCTTGCGCAACTCCGCCATCATCAGCTCGGCATATGACCTGGCCTCGGGGAGGGGGTGGGAACGCATCCGAATGAGGAGGGCCTCGTAGGCCTGTCCGGAGGCGTAGATACCGACGTTGGACAGGGAAGCGGCCGGCAACATTCCCCGGACTGCGTCGAACGCCTTGGCTGCCGTCGCCTGCCGGTATACGAAATCGGAGTCTGAGTCGGACTTGGGGGTCTGTAACCGGAAGTGGTTCGTCATGAGGGTCACCATCTCGGCGTAGTTCTCAAAGAGACGATCCATGTCGGCTATGTATCTGGTGCCCAGCGGTGATGAGAGGATCTCGGGGTCCCGGAAGTAGCGGTAGCGACCACCGAGGCGGGAGTCGTAGGCGATGTAGCGTGTGGACTGCTCGAGGTAGGACATGAGACGGCCCCACTCCAGCACCTTGGTAAGCAGGTTGGATGCCTGTTCACAAGCCAGGTGAACGCCGCCCAACTGGGCCACGCTGTCGTCTCCGTATTCGAAGAACACGCGGTCGTATAGCTCTTCGGCTCTCCGGAGGCCGACGGTGGCGTCGATCGTCTCGTCGCCGGACACGTCGAGTTCACCGACAAACTCCTCGAGGAAGAGCCGCCTGAGGCTCTTCTCGGAGCGCGAGTAGCGTGCAAAGAGTGCTCCCTTGACCACCTCAGGAAGGTTGACCAGGGCGAACACCGGTTGGTCGAGGTTGGTGAAGTAGCGGCGAAGAACGTCGGCTTCTTCGCTGCTGAATTCCTCTGCTGTGTAGGTGGACACGGGCGCTGAGGCTACGTCGTCGAGGGATCGCCCTCGCGGACTCCGGCAGATGAGGCGAACTCGTCTCGCGCTGCGTCCAGAAGGCCGCCCCCAGACCAGCAGTCCAGCACGGTCATAGCCATGGCGCGGGCTCCGTCCAGGAGTGCCTCGTCTGCTTCTGGGCTGACGGCGGCGGCAGCGAACTCGGTTGTATGGATGGCCGTGCCGGTGGGTGCCGTCTTGATCATCGGATGGATGGAGGGAACCAGGTAGCTGACGTTTCCGAGATCCGTGCTACCCACAACCTGGTGATCGTCGGCCGGCATCACGTGACGCCCGAGGGTCGCCGAGTTGGCCACGTATGCATCCAGGAGCGCCTGGTTGTCTCGGACCTCGTTGTAGGAGGGTTGGATCAACTTGTGGGTCATGGTGCAGCCGCTGGCAAGTGCGCCGGCCTCAAGGCATGCGACGACTCGCTGTGCCAACTCGTCGGCACCCGCACGGTCGGGCGACCGCACGTACCAACTGGCCGCTGCCCGCTCGGGGACGATGTTGGCGCGCTGCCCGGCCTCGGTGAATATCCCGTGGATCCGCTCCTCTGGGGAGATGTGCTGACGCAGGGCAGCCACGTTCACGTAGCCCAGAACTGCTGCATCGAGAGCATTCCTGCCGAACTCTGGAGCCGCAGCTGCATGCGCCGCACGCCCGGTGTAGACGACCCGGATCTGTTGTACTGCGAGGCTGGTGATATTTCGGAGGTCTGCATCGGCGGGGTGAACCATCATTGCGGCGTCAACGCCGTCAAAGGCTCCCCGCTCCAGCATCAGGACCTTGCCGCCGCCTCCCTCCTCTGCGGGTGTACCGAGAATTCGTATCTGACCACCCATCTCCTCGCAGACGGCCGCTGCGGCCAGGCCGGCTCCGAGTCCGGCGGTGGCAATAATGTTGTGACCGCACGCATGGCCTATTCCGGGTAGGGCGTCGTACTCGCAGAGCACCGCAACGAGGGGTCCTTGACTGCCGGCCGAGGCCTGAAACGCCGTGTCGAGGCCGTAGGCGGACCTGACCAGATCCAGCCCGGCATCGTCGAGTATCCCGGTGAGGAGGTCGTGGGCAGCGTGTTCCTCAAAACCCAGTTCAGGCTCTGCGTGAATCCGATGGGAGGCTGTTGTGAGGGTGTCGGCCAACTCGTCGACCCGGTCGAGGACCCGTTGTCTTGCATGATCAGTGGTCATCGCATCTGCCATGGCCGAATCGTACAACCCCCACCCGGGCCGGTTCGTCCCCAACGGGGTGGCCCCTTCCTACAGGGCCAGCCTCAGTGCGCTGGGTTCGAGACGTACCGAGATCTGTCGGCATGATGTGATCCGCTCCCCGTCCAGGTACACGGGGGTCAGATGTCGAAACGTGGTCTGGGCAGCACTGCTTCTGGAATAGGTGATCCCCGGATGCGGTACGTGGTTGCCTGCATGAAGGCGACGATGTGCTTGAAGACGTTGGCGTGTGGAGAGGTCTGACTCAAGAAGATCCAGGAGCCCGTCGCCCGGGTGCGCTCTTGGCGCCAGGTTCCATGAGCCGTGGTGGGCAGCGTTGGCAGCGACCCAGCAGCGTCCGACCATCCATGAGCGACGGGCGACAAGGTGTGCCAGGAACCAGTGAATCTCGCCATCCAACAGGGCCGAGCCGATGTCAACGGCAACGAGGGTGGCATCATCGGACAGGGCACGGCTCCGGCCGGGCCCGCCGAGCGTTCGCCACAGATCGCCGCCGGTCAGGCCCACAACGGGAAGCTCTCCACCCGACCTTCTGACATCGCTGACGATTCTCCTCAGTTCAGAATCAGACGATGCCAGAGGAGAGCCTTCGGGAAGACCTCCAGATCCTCCCCAGTCGACTCCCCTGACGACTCCCATGCCGCCCTAGGCCGCTTCCGGGCTGTCTGCGGACTCTTCGGACAGGTCCACCCCCGGATCCTCGGCAATGGCCCCGGCAAGCGCCACCACTCCCCTCTCCAGACCGGCCACGGCCAAGCCGGCCACCTCAGCCAGCGGACCTTCAGAAGCCTTCTGCACCTGTCCAAGCAGGTCCGCAACCAGGCGAACGTTTCGTACGAACTCCCCGGCGTTCATTCCCCCGTCGAGGATGCTTGCGAGGTCTGCTCCCTCGACCCAGTCCATGATTGCCACAGCCAGACCGTGATCGGTGGAAAACGCCACATCCACCCCCGTCGACCGGCCAACATCATGGAGCTCATCGGCCAACCCGGCGATCCGACGGATCCTCCTTCCGACAAGGCCAGGTGGCTCAGGCACGACCACATCACGTGGCCCGCGTCGGCGGTAGGTGAGAGATGAGATCACTGCAGCAACCTCAGGGGCCGTAAGGCTCTCCAGCAGGCCGGCCCCAAGTGTCTCGACAACGAGGAGATCGGCCTCGTTGTGTATGGCTGTGAGGACACGTCCACGCTCCGTAAGACTCCAGTTGTCGGCCAGACACCGTCGCTCCAGGACCATTTCCATGCCGGCGATCTCCGCCATCAGGTCAGGTCCGCGTGAGTTCCGTCGCCTCGTCTGGAACTCTGCGAATGATCGTCTCAGGAGGTCATGGGCAGCCGGTCGCGATCTGCTTGCCATGAGGTTTGCCAACATGTTGTAGGTGGGACGAAAAGCCGAGGTGAGCAGGAAATCTCGGCTGCGTGCAAGGCGGGCCACCTCCTTGAACGGCACAAACGGTGTCCAGCAGACAAGGGCATGTCCCTTCTCGTCGATACCCCGCCTTCCTGCGCGGCCGGTCAGCTGGGCGAACTGACCGGGTGTCAGCATCTCGTGCGTCTCGCCTGTGAACTTGGTGAGTTTCTCAATGACCACTGAACGGGCCGGCAGGTTTACCCCCAAGGCAAGGGTTTCGGTTGCGTAGACGATCTTCAAGAGACCCGACGCGAACAACTCCTCGGTGATCTCCTTGAAGAGGGGTAGCAGGCCCGCGTGGTGGGCTGCTATCCCCATCTTCAGACCGGACCGCCACTCATCCGCGCCCAGGACGACAAGGTCGGTCTCGGTTAGGCCTCTGAGCCGGTTCGACAGGTGCGCGTCGACCCTCGCTGCCTCCTCAGCGTCGTTGAGGCGCACCCCGTCCCTAATGAGCGAGTCACGGGCATCGTCGCAGCCAGCCCGGCTGAATATGAACTGGATTGCCGGCAACAGATCGCTGCGCCGGAGTTCCCTGAGGACCTCTCGCCGTTTCGGTCCCGACCATCTCGTTCCATGGTGTCCCCGGCGGCCCCTGGCATCAATGTCGTAGCGCACACCATTTCGGTTGGGTTTACCGCCGGTCAGCACCGGAATGCGTTGGAGATGCCGCTTACGGCTGCGTTCAACAACCAGGTAGTGGCTTTGAAGGGGCACTGGTCGCCTCTTTTCGACAACGACATCGGTGGGGCCGCGAACCTCAGACATCCAGGCACCCAGTTCCTCGGCATTGGACACGGTTGCAGACAGAGCCACAATCCCGATTTCGGGCGGCAGGTTCAAGAGAACCTCCTCCCAGACCGCCCCGCGATAGGGGTCTTCGAGAAAATGGACCTCATCCAGGATGACCCATGCGAGGTCATCAACCTGAGAGGACTCCGCATAGAGCATGTTGCGAAGCACCTCTGTGGTCATCACCACCACGGGGGCAGTCGGCCAGAGGGTGTTGTCTCCCGTCAGGAGGCCAACCTGACCCACTCCCTGACGTTGGCTCAGGTCGCGGTACTTCTGGTTGGAGAGGGCCTTGATCGGTGCCGTGTAGAAGGCCCGCGATCCCCCTCTGAGGGCGCAGTCGATCGCATGTTCAGCGACCACCGTCTTGCCGCTGGAGGTGGGTGCAGATACGAGCACGGAGCGGCCCGCATCTATTGATTCGATTGCCTCCAGCTGGAATCTGTCCAGTTGGAACGGCCAGGAGGATGTCACCCTTCAGAACGCCTGCGCCGGCGCTCGCGAAGTGCTCCTATGAGAATGGAGATCTCGTAGAACATCCACATCGGCACCGACAGGATCATGAGGGTGAACGGGTCGCCGCTCGGGGTGAGAACCGCCACCAGAGCGACGATGCCGACTATGGCGTAGCGCCGGGCGCGTCTCAGGGCGGCCGGCGTGAGAATGCCGATCAACTGCAGGAAGACCAGCACCAGGGGAAACTCGAACCCGATTCCGAATGCCATCGTCATCTTGATCACAAAGCCGATGTACTTGGCTGGGGAAAACACGCTGATGAGGTCGGGGCCACCTATTTCGACAAGGAACTCGAGTGCCCTCGGGATGCTCCAGTACGCAAGGCCGCACCCTGCTGCGAACAACAGAATCCCGGAGGCGACGAACGGCACTGCCAAGCGGCGCTCCCGGCCGTAGAGCCCTGGCACGATGAAGCGCCAGACCTGCCAGAGCACCACCGGCATAGCCATTGCGAGGCCCCCGTAGGCGGCGACGGTCAGACGAACCGTGAAGGGCTCCAGCGGGTCTGTGACCAGCAGCTCACAGCCGCTGCCGAACACGGCACCCTCTCCGGCCTCGCCACGGATGCTGCAGTAGGGCTGCAGCAGGACGTCCAGAATCTGTGGATACAGGATCCAGCAGGCAATGGCGCCGGCGCCTACCGCCAGGACGGAGATCAAGAGGCGCTTCCGGAGTTCCTCCAGATGGGAGACGATTGACATCGTCCCAGTGTTCTTGTCAGCCATCGCCCGACAGATCGCCTTCCGTCGACTCGGTGTCACCGGGCGCTTCGGTCTGCTCAGCGCCGGCAACGTCGTTGGAAGCCGCGTTGGCGGTAAGGGCAGCGCCACGCTCCCGCGCCTCTGCTTCGGCGAGGGGATCCTCTACGGCCGCCCGCAACTCTTCTTGGAAACCTGTCGAGACCCTGCGTACCTCGCGTAGCACGCGACCGACCTGACGGGTCACCTCAGGCAATCTGGTTGGGCCGAGTACGAGCAGGCCCACAAGCAGAATGACCAGGATTTCGCTTCCCCCCAGATTGCCCATTCGGCGAGCCTATCGGCGCACGATCAATGGGTTCCTGTGCGCCGGCCTCTTCGGGGCTGTCAGAGTCGGCCGATGTCTCCCAGCGGCCAGACCCGCAGGAAGGCACGCCCGAGAATCGACTCTTCAGGTATCGGGCCGAAGAAACGGGCGTCCTTGGAGTTGCTCCTGTTGTCGCCCATCACGAACACATGGCCCGGCGGCACGAGGCACGTATCCGGGGTTCCAGCCGGGTTCAGGCATCCTGGCGGAAGGGAAAATCCGCTGGTCATGTCCTGTGACACCAGGTAGGGCTCCAGAAGCAACCCGCCGTCGATCCGTACCCTTCCGGCCTCGGTGCTTATGGTTTCGCCGGGAAGGGCTATCACCCTCTTGATGAGGTCTTCGATCCCGTTGACGGCACCCTGCGGGGCCTTGAAGACCACCACGTCTCCCCTGTTCACCTGGTGAAGGTCGTAGCTCAACTTGTTGACGATTATCCGATCGCCGTTGACGAGGGTGGGTTCCATCGAGGGCGAAGGGATGTAGAAGGCCTGGAACAGGTAGGCCTTGACGAGAAGAGCCATAACCAGGGCACCGACTATGACGCTCCCCCATTCCAGGATGAGCTTTCCGGCACCCAATCCGGTGCCCGGCATGCCAAGGTCAACCTGTTGCATGGAATCCGGGGTTGCCTCCGGGAAATCAGGTGGCGGCGGGCTGGGTACCTGCGGAACTACCTCAACGGAACGGTCAGCCGTCGGCGCAGGAAAGGAGCCCGAGGATCCGTGGAGGTCCTCGAAGGTCACGAGCGAGGGACGGCTCCCGGCATCTTGCCGGGCGGCGGTTGAAGCACCCGGAGCGTCCTGTGGCGTCTCTGGTGGCGGGTGTTGCGTGTACGAGTCGGCCGGGTCTGGATCAGGGGGCTGCGGCTCGCCACTACTCCGGGCCAGTGCTCTCTCCATGAGCTCGTCGGCCCAATCGTCGTCGGCATCGGGTGCATCCTCTGTGCGGTCTGAATCCACGGTGTCGAACCTAGCCCCCGTGCGACAATCCGCGGTGGCGCTCAGCCCCTGTACCGAGCAAGCACGCGGGCAGCAGCCCCCGCACAAAGGTCGCTTCCAAGCCCATCCGGAGCCTCGATGATTCTGCTGGTCGGCCCAAGCCTCAGGAGGAGCCGCTCAAGCCACCGGGGGGATGAGACGGGAAGGGACACCCTCAGCCGATTCTCGTCAAGCTCCTCCACGCCCATATGGGGGTATTCCTCGACAACCCAACGGGATTCGGCGTCCAACTCCAGTACAACCTCTGGGAGGCGTCCGTCCGTAGGGATGTGTTCGAGGGTCTGGTCTGCTGTTGCGGGCCGGCTAAAGCCAACGTTCGTAGCGGCACAACTGCTGATCCTGTCCAACCGGAAGACCCGTTGAGCGTCAGCGAGGTGACAGTGCCCTGACACGTACCAGTGTCCTTTGTCGGCGTAGTAACGGTAGGGATCGATCCGGCGGACAGCCGCAGCATCTCGTCCGTATGAGTAGTAGTCGATGTCAACGGAGGTGCTATCGGCTACCGCTGTCCGGATTACGTCGATCAGATCAGCTGATCCGGCGCCAAGACGAACCTCCACTGCCAGATCCACGCCCGATCCCATTCCGCTTGCCAACTTGGTCAGAGCACGTTCAAGCGGACCCAGCTCGTCGCCGGCCGTCATCGCAGCCACCGAGCGGCCGGCTGCGTACAGGGCCATGGTCTCAGCAGCACCCAGGCGCATCGGGCGACGAAACCAGTCCGCATACCGGATCCAGACCCTTTCATCTGCGACGGTGACATCGATCAGGCAATCTGGGGTAAAGGGATGCACCCCAACGAAGAACAGAACGTGTTCCAGATCCTCAAGCAGTTCTGATCGTGGGTAGTCGAAGCGAGCGACGATCTCATCTATGTGGGGCCCGTCGCGCTCTGCCACCCAGGGGATGGCCGCCAGGAGGCGCCGGAGCCGGTCCAGTGCGGTGAGGGCTGTCACCGGAGAGCCTCCAGCCAGTTGATCATGTCTTCTCGCAGGTCAGGCGGCCTCAGCAACTCTGCACCGTCGAGGAAGGTCAGGACAAAGGAGCGGAACGCTGCCCGGTTTCGGACCGGCTCTGCGACAACGACCGAGCCGTCCGGTCGCCATTCTGTCACCGCTTCCTCACCAAGGAAGTCGACTACCCACGGGACGTGGCGTTCCTCAACAAGGAGCTCAGCTACCACAGCGGGATCGTCGCCGTAGCGCCATGCCGGATCCACGTTGACATCGACTGGAACGTCGGGCCTGGCAAAGCCGGCCTCATCGCCGGTGGTGACGGGCCCAGAGATGCGGTCCACCCTGAACTGCCTCGACTCGGCCGGTCCACGGTCGTGACCCGCCAGGTACCACCGGCCCCGTGTAAACACGAGACGATGCGGTTCCACTGTCCGAGTCTTCCCGTTGTATGAGAACGTGGCAGTTCTGCGATCGGCGGTGGCTCCCATCAGGAGCCTCACGGCCTCGCCGGCAGGCACCTCGGCCACTGCCCCGACCTCGGCCTGGCTGTGTTCGGACACACCTCCGAGTCGCCAGAAGGGATCCGCTGTGGGTGCCTCGCTGAGCCGAACGAGGTTGGAGGCAAGATGCAGGGCCGCCAGCTCGTCCGGGCTGAGAGGCGGAAGATCGGCTTCGTAGTCGGTGGGCCGTATTCGATATCCGTCCAACGGTGGGTCGGTACCCGGGATGCCCTCAACGGAAAGAGGGACCCCCATTGCCCGAAGCTCATCCTTGTCGCGCTCGAATGTCCGTCTGAAGCTTTCGTCGTTCGACGAGTAGGCGTCATTGGGGAGTCGCTCTCTCAAATCATGACGGCTGAGCGGTTGCTCGGTGGCCAGCATCGCCGCCACCAGGTTCAGAAGTCGCTCCAGCTTCTTCATGGAGTCAGCCTAGGCCCGCCCCTGTTGGCTTCTCAGAGGGAGTCGATGAGCTTCTGTACACGCTCATCAGCAGAGCGGAACGGGTCCTTGCAGAGAACGGTGCGCTGAGCCTGATCGTTCAACTTGAGGTGGACCCAGTCAACCGTGTAGTCCCGCTTGCGTTCCTTGGCGCGGCGAATGAACTCTCCACGGAGACGAGCTCGTGTGGTGCTTGGAGCATTCGCCTTCGCATCCTCAACCGCCGCGTCGGTCGTCGTCCTCTCCATGAGGCCGCGTTCCTGCATCCTGTAGAAGAGCCCCCGTCGACGGTCGACATCGTGGTACTGGAGGTCGACAAGAGCCACCGCCGGATCGGACAACGGCAGGTTGTGGCGCTCCATGTAACCGTGGATGAGGTGATGCTTCGCCACCCAGTCGCACTCCGCGGCCAGCTCCAGCGGATCCCGGGCAATCGCCTCAAGGCAGTGCTGCCACATCGAGAGGACCTTCGTCTCCTCAGCGCTCATGTCACGGTGATCCGCATATCGGAGCGCTCGCTCCAGAAACTCTGTCTGCATGTCGAGTGCCGTCAACTCGCGACCGTTTGAGAGGCGAACCGTTCTTCGACAGGTGGGATCGTGGCTGATCTCACGAATGGCGCGGATCGGGTTCTCAAGGGTCATGTCGCGCATTACCACGCTCGGATCCTCGAGCATCCGCAGAAGAATCCCGCAGGCCCCCACCTTCAGGAAGGAGGCGTACTCGCTCATGTTCGAATCGCCCACGATCACATGCAACCGGCGGAACCTCTCAGCGTCGGCGTGGGGTTCATCCCTGGAGTTGATGATTGGCCTCGACCGGGTGGTGGCGCTCGAGACGCCCTCCCAGATGTGCTCAGACCGCTGGCTGATGCAGTACATGGCCCCCCGGGCCGTCTGTAGCACCTTCCCCGCTCCTGCGTAGATCTGGCGACTCACAAGGAAGGGAATAAGGGTCTCCGCGTACTCGGCGGTCTCATCCCGACGCGTGGTCATGTAGTTCTCGTGACATCCGTAGGAGTTGCCGGCCGAGTCGGTGTTGTTTTTGAAGAGGAATATCTCACCGTTGATCCCTTCCTCCCGGAGTCGTTCCTCCGCGGATCCAAGCAGTTGCTCGAGGATCCTCTCCCCTGCCTTGTCGTGGGTGACCACATCGTGCACCGAGTCACATTCGGGCGTGGCGTACTCGGGGTGGGAACCGACGTCCAGGTAGAGGCGTGCACCGTTGACGAGAAATACGTTCGAGCTTCGCCCCCAGTCGACGACCTTTCTGAAAAGGTATCTGGCTACCTCATCTGGGCTGAGACGACGTTGGCCATCGAGGGTGCAGGTGACGCCAAACTCGTTCTCTATTCCATAGATGCGACGCTCCACAGGCCGCCTACCGTCAGCCGAGGAGAGCGGCCAACGCCTCACCCTCTATGCGCCTGAACGCCCGCCTGCCGTTCTGGCGGGCGAGCACTGCCACCTCCAGGTCGTCGGGGCTGAGCGTCCGATCGGGCCCTGCCATGGCCGCAACAGCGACCCCGAGGGCGGCACTCAGATCCGCCTCCGGCGCCCATGACTCGGCAAGCCGCTCTCGGATCGCCTCGGCCTCACCGCCGATCACGACGTGGCTTGTCGTGTCCATGACGGTGCCGTCGTAGAGAAGGTGAAAGAGACGGTCGCCGCCCGACTCGGTTCCCATCTCGGCTATGAGCATCTCCACCTCAAGCGGCTTCATCTCGTGGGTGAAGTACTGACCAAGGATCTGTGCGTACTGGTTGGCAAGCCAGCGGGCATCAACGTCGGCACGGCTGTAGGAGTAGCCCTTCAGGTCGGCGTGGCGCACGCCGGCGATCCGGAGCTGGTCGAACTCGTTGTACTTGCCGACGCCCATGAAGCCGATTCGGTCGTAGATCTCGCTGACCTTCCTGAGGGTGCTGGATGGGTTCTCAGCACAAAGCAGGACCCCCTCTCCGTAGGTGCTGGAGACTGCAGCACGGCCACGTGCAATGCCCTTGCGTGCGTAGTCCGCACGGTCCTTCATCACCTGTTCCGGCGATACATACATCGGAACGGTCATGGTCTCGTGCTCCCTAGGTTGGCGCTGGAGGTAGTCATCAGGCACCGTCACTGGACCGGTTGAGGAGGCTTCTGGTCAACTCGGCCACCTCGTCGTCTGGGATCCGAGTGAAGCCTGATGATGTGATTGTCGCCAGAACGGGGTAGATCCCCCGGACAAGATCGGGTCCGCCGGTTGCACTGTCCTCGTCGGCCGCCTGGTAGAGAGCCTCTATGGCCAGGGTCTGTGCCTCGTCTGCACCCATGCCCTCCCTGAAGCGGAGTTTCATGACGGTGGTGGCATGGAGGCTGCCTGACCCTGTGGCGGCGTGGTCCTGCTCCTCGTAGCGTCCACCGGTGATGTCGAACTGGAATAGCCGGCCGCGGTCCTCCCTTTCGTCAAAGCCGGCAAACAGAGGAACCACGGCAAGTCCCATCATCGCCGCCGGCAGATGGGAACGCAGCATCAGCGTCAGCTGGTTTGCCTTGCCATCGAGGCTGAGCTGGTTCCCCTCGACCTTTTCGTAGTGTTCCAGTTGAAGTTGGAAGAGCCTCACCATCTCCATTGCCGGTCCCGCAGCTCCGGCAATGGCCACGCCGGACGCACTGTCGGCCGGGAACACCTTTTCCATGGTTCTGTGGCTGATCAGATGGCCGCTTGTTGCACGTCTGTCGCCGGCCATGACAACACCCTCGGCGCAACGAATCGCAAGGACGGTTGTTGCGTGGGTCAGCCCTTCGAGCGTGGGCCCTGCCGGCGCTGACGGACCGGCATCGGATCCGCCCATGCCAAGCCGGCCCAGCAATCCGACGAAGCTGGGGCCCGGGTCTTCTGCGGGGGTGAATATCGGAAGGGTCACGGTTGGGAGGCTAACCCGGTCGAGAGGTCGGCTACTCCCCACCCTTTTGGATGTAGTTCTTCACGAACTCCTCGGCGTTGGACTCCAAGACCTCGTCGATCTCGTCAAGAAGATCATCCAACTCCGCCTTGAGGCGGTCCTTGCCCTGACCTGTCGCCTGAGGTGCTCCGGCATCCACGGGCTCGGCCGGGTCGCTCTCTCTGCGGGCAGGTCGCTGCTGTTCCTGTTCGGCCATCTCGTCTCCTCAAATGGTGGGCAGGAAGGGTTGCTCAGGCTGACAGACGGCTGAGCAGTTCCGGCACTGTCCGGCACTCGTCAAGGAGCGTACCCACGTGGTCTCTGGTGCCACGTATCGGCTCCATCATCGGTATCCGTCGGAGCGTGTTGTCACCCAGGTCGAACACCATCGAGTCCCAGTTGGCTGCAACGATCTCGTCCGGCCACCTCTGAAGGCAGCGACCCCGGAAATAGGCCCTGGTGTCCTCGGGGGGCTGCTCCATCGCAACGGTCACGGCACCTAAGTCGACCAGAGTCTCTGCACCCACGCGTGCGAACAGCGATCGCTCAGGCCTGAGATCGTGGTATTGCAGGTCAAGGGCTGCGAGGCGGGCATCGCCGGGCTCCAACTCGTGACGCTCCCGCAGCCCATCGAGGAGGTGCCGCTTTGTGATCCAGTCCACAACCCCTACGAGGTCGGACGGGTCGGTCTCGAGAGATGCCAGAACGCCTTCCCAGCGGGTGAGCACGTCATCAGCCACCGATCCGCCGATCAGGTCGGTTCCATGTTCGAGAACATACTTCTGTGCCTGATCCAGGAACTCCCACTGCAAATCGACGGCTGTCGCAGTTCGTCCGTCACCCAACATCAACGGCTGTTTCAGCCCGGTGTCCCATGAAACGGCCTGCAGGGACCGCACCGGGTCTGCAATCAGGAGAGAGGGGTCCAGGAAGTCAGCTTCGACCATTGCCAGCACGATTGCCGTGGTGCCCAGCTTCAAGAAGGTGGCCACCTCACAGAGGTTGGCATCGCCGACGATCACGTGAAGGCGTCTGTAGAGCGCGGGATCCGCATGGGGTTCATCGCGCGTATTGATGATGGGCCTCTTGAGGGTGGTCTCGAGGCCCACCTCCTCTTCGAAGAAGTCTGCTCGCTGGGTGAGCTGAAATGGCACGGCTCCGGTCGGTATCCATGGCGCCTCGCAGCCCACCTTTCCGGCCCCCGTGAACACCTGCCGGGTGACGAAGTGGGTCGTAGCGTGTTGCACGATCCGAGCGAATGGGGTCGTCCGATCCATCAGGTAATTCTCGTGGCAGCCGTAGCTGTTTCCCTTTCCGTCCGAGTTGTTCTTGTAGATGACGAGTTCCTCACCGTCTGGGAGCACCTGGTTCGCCGCCCTCATCGACTCGACCACGATCTGCTCTGCCGCACGATCGTGACGTAGAACAGACATGGCATCCGCACACTCAGGGGTACTCAACTCAGGATGTGCATGATCAACGTAGTAACGGGCACCGTTTGTCAGGACGGCATTGACCAGATGTGTCTCGACCTCGGGGGCCATGCCTCCGATGTGGCTGAAACCCCGGACGTCGTTCTGGGGTGTTTCGTCTATGAAGTCCCAGCCGACCCGGGGCGAACCCGGGCCGGCGCCGGGCTCGGATTGCGTTCCCAGGTAGGCGTTGATCAGCAGAGAAGATGCGCTGATGGGATTGGAGTCATCCACGCCACGGTGGACGATGCCGTACTCGGTTTCGATTCCGAGAATCTTTGGAACAGGCATGCGCGGACCCTAGCGGTAAGGCCTTCCGGGTTGCGGGTGGGCCTCCGGCGGCTCAGAGGTACTGGCCCGTACCGACACCGTCGATCGTTCGGCCGCCGCCATCCTCTTCGGTACCGGAAATGAGGGTTCGGACAAAGACGATTCTCTCGCCTTTCTTTCCGGAGATCCTTGCCCAGTCGTCGGGATTGGTCGTGTTCGGCAGGTCTTCGTGCTCCTTGAACTCCTGTCGGACCGCCCGGACAAGATCATCGGTACGGATACCTCTGTGACCGCCGGCAAGCTCACGCTTGATTGCCAACTTCTTGGCCCTACGGACAATGTTCTCGATCATCGCCCCTGAGGCAAAGTCCCGGAAATAGAGGACCTCCTGATCGCCATTCTGGTAGGTGACCTCAAGAAAGCGGTTTCTCTCATCGTCGGAATACATCGCCGAAACTGCCTCGTCGATCATGGCCCGGACCGCCTTCTCGCGATCACCACCGCCCACGCTCTCAACAAGCTCGGCGTCGAGCGGAAGCTCAGCGAGCAGGTAGCGGCTGAAGATCTGGCTGGCTGCCATCTCGTCGGGCCGTTCGATCTTGATCTTGACGTCCAGGCGGCCGGGTCGCAGGATCGCCGGATCAATGAGGTCCTCGCGATTGGATGCCCCGATGACGATCACGTTCCGGAGAGCCTCAACACCGTCGATCTCGGCAAGCAACTGGGGGACGATCGTGGACTCGATGTCAGAGCTGATGCCTGTACCGCGGGTGCGAAACAGTGACTCCATCTCGTCGAAGAACACGATCACCGGCCAGCCCTGTTCGGACTTCTCTCTGGCGCGCTGAAACACAAGGCGAATCTGCCGTTCGGTCTCCCCGACGTACTTGTTGAGCAGTTCAGGACCCTTGATGTTCAGAAAGAAGCTTCTGGCATCACGGTCACCCGATACGTCGGCAACTTTGTTGGCGAGCGAGTTGGCGACCGCCTTGGCTATCAAGGTCTTTCCGCAGCCGGGTGGGCCGTAGAGAAGAATGCCCTTGGGCGCCGGCAGGTCGTAGTCGGCAAACATCGCCCTGTGGAGAAACGGCAGCTCTACGGCATCGACGATCATCTCGATCTGCTGGGCCAGACCCCCAACATGTTCGTAGGTCACATTTGGAACCTCTTCGAGAACAAGGTCCTGAACCTCGGGCCGAGGGAGGCGTTCCAAGATGAGACCCGCCCTGGGATCCAGCAGAGCGGAGTCACCGCTTCTGAGAGGCCCTTCCTGAACCGTTGATGACAGCTCGACAACACGTTCCTCGTCGGCACGACCAACCACGAGGGCACGCACCCCGTCGCCCAGCAGTTCCTTCACCGTCACGACCTCGCCGGTCGATTCGCCAGACCTGGAGAGGACAACGCTCATGGACTCGTTCAGGACGACCTCCTGACCGGGGTTCAGGGCCTGGGCCAGGTCCGGGTGGACCCCTACCCGCATCTTGCGTCCCCCTGAATGAACATCAACCGAGCCGTCCTCGTTTAGCCCAACCACAGTCCCATAGGCCGCTGGGGGCTGGGTCAGCTTCTCGACCTCTTCGCGGAGAATCGCTATTCGTTCGCGTGCTGTCTCGAGCGTGGCGTTCAGCTTCTGGTTGCGAGCCGTTGCGCTGGCGAGATCCTTCTGCACGGAGCGGATCTCGTTCTCGAACTTTTCAATCCGAGCCGGTGCACCCTCGAGCCTCCTGCGCAGCTCGCTGATCTCAGCCTCGAGAGCGGACGGGTCGCCCCAGCCATCACCTGAATCCTGCAAGCCTTCATCTGTCGGTGCCACGAGACCTCCCTGCTGGCGACCCTACCCGCCGCTTCGGACGTGACCGATGGCATTGGATCCATTCCCGCAGGAGTGGCAGGTGGAGCACCTTGCACGGGTAGGGTGCTCCACCTGAATCCGGTGTGTGGGGACTAGCGTCCGGGCGGCCCGATGGCCGGTCGGAGGCTCGGCCCCCGACCGGGCACGACACAACCCATGTCACGGTGACGCAGCGTCGCCCGACCACAGCGAGAGGAACCCGACCAGCATGAAGGTCTGGATCGATCAGGATCTATGCACAGGCGACGGCCTCTGCGAAGAAATAGCGCCGGACGTGTTCGCCCTTCTCGACGACGGGCTCGCCTACGTGAAGGAAGGCGACAAGATCTTCAGCGAGCCGGGTGGCCCCGAGGGGCTGGCCACGATTACTGAAGCACAGCTGGAAGCCACCATCGAGTCGGCCGAAGAGTGTCCCGGCGAGTGCATCTACATAGAGGTCGACTGAGCCGCTACCGGCCGCTTTGCCTCTCTGGGCACCTCCAGAGATGACCAGATCAACCTGATGAACTACCTGGCCCGGCAGTCCCCCGGATCCACCGCCACCAGCCCCGCATTGCGTGCCGAGGCCAACAGCGGTTTGATCTCTGAGGCCTGGACCGCGTAGGCGACCTTTACTCCACCTCTTGTCCGCGAGAACAAGACACCAACCACCGCACCGTTTACGTCAACCACAGGGCCACCTGAGTTTCCCGAGTTGACAACAGCCTCGATCTCGAGGGCGTTCCGTCCGCCGCCTGGCTCACCGTAGATGTCGTCGCCAACCGCCCTGACGGGTCGAATGATCCGGGCGATGTCAGTTTCGCGCTCGCCCTTGTCGCTGTACGCGAGGACGGCAACCATCTGTCCCTCGGCGCCAGCATCTAAGGCGAGGGGTCTGGGCAGGTCGATGTCCACTTCCAGAAGCGCAAGGTCGGAGACAGGATCGAAGGCGACAACAGATGCGACGCTGGTCACCTCACCCACCGTCACCTCTGGAGCATCCAGGCCTGCAATCACGTGAGCCGATGTCACGACCAGATTCGTCGAGACCACGAATCCACTGCCTACCTGGGATGCGATGCATCCCAGCCCGTTGACCCGGACAACCGACTGCCAGGTCCGTTCGATCAGTGCCTCGTCTGGAGCAACTGGGACCGAAGCGTGGGTTGGCGGCGCGCTGGTCGTCGCCACGACCGGAACAGGAGGATCGACGAGTGGTGGTGTGACGACCGGCTGTCCGCAGGCGCTCAACAAGGCGGCCGATGCCAGGAGCGCCGGGAACAAACCGGCCGATGGCCGCGTCACGACCCGAGGAGACGTGCGTGGCTCAAGAAGCCCGTGTGGGCGACCATCCTGTGGTCCGGCCTCACAGCCTGACCCTCTATGTGCCAACTTCTGTTCAGAACCTCGATGGTCTCGGCGAACTCAAAGCCGTTGGAGTCAAGGGCCTCGCGAAACTTCACAGCCTGGAGAATGCTCGGCGTGTAGGCAACGATGATTCCTCCGGCCCGCAATGCCCCTGCGGCATGGGGAACCACCTGCCACGGCTCCGGAAGGTCCAACACCACTCGATCCAGATCAGAACCGGAGATGCCGTCGTATGCATCGCGGATCTCCACCTTGTAGCGGTCAAGGGCATCTGCCCCCAGCATGGTCGCCACGTTGTGACGGGCACGCTCTACGAAGTCCTCGCGGATGTCGTATCCCGTGATGGAAGCACCAGAGCGCAGCATGGTCATCGAGAGTGCCCCTGAGCCAACCCCCGATTCGAACACCCTGGATCCGGGAAATATGTCGGCCAGCATGAGGAGTGGCCCCAGGTCCTTGGGATAGATGACCTGGGCTCCGCGTGGCATCTTCAGGACGTAGTCGGAGAGCGTTGGCCGGAAAGCAACGAAGGAACTCCCGCGGCTTGATTTCACGACAGAGCCGTCCTGTGACCCGATGAGGTCACCGTGGTTCAACACCCCTGTATGGGAGTGAAACTCACCGCCCTCCTCAAGGGTCACGAGATAGCGCCGCTTCTTAGCGTCTACCAGGAGGACCTGATCCCCCGCTGTCAGGGAGCGGCTCATGTGGTGGCACTCCCCTGCCCGTTTGAGCGGGTCGCCCCGAGCTCCACGGGCACGGGTTCTGGTGCAGCCGGGAGTCTCCCGCCGGCGCGTTCCATGAGGCGACAGAACGCACACACCGCACTGTTTCCGGGGGCACCACACCGATCACATCTGGTCGGACGTCCGGCGGAGTCTCCGGCACCGGCAAAGAGCACAGATGTCCGTTCCTGGAAGCCGAAGTAGAAGCTGTGTTTCGTGCCAGGCGAGCGGTCCTCGATGCCGTTCAGGGCCTCCTTGTAGGCAAGGTGTCTGTTTCCCTCGGCCATGGGGCACTCCTCAACCATGTAGTCGATGCCCCTGAGGACGCAGTAGGCGGCCATCTCGCGTTCCCCCAACCGGACCAGCGGTTTGATCTTCTTTGGGAATCCGTCGCCGGCAGGCAGAACCGGGCGTTGTCTGCCCAGATACTCATGTTCCCAACGCAGGACGTTGCCGAGGAGTACGGCCGCCTCGTCATCCAGATTGTGGCCTGTCGCCAACGCGTCATATGAGCCGCGCGTGGCCGCTTCGTCGAATAGATGTCGTTTGGTGAGACCGCACGCGCTGCACGGTGCGCGACGAGCAGCGCGTGAGCCTCCCGGTATGTCGAAGCCGTACTCGGAGCTGATGTCAACCTCCTCGAGGTTGAGGCCACGTTCTTTGGCGAAGCCGGTGGCGAACCGGCCGGACTCGCTGCTGTAGTCCCCGATTCCAAGACCGAGGTAGAGCCCATCTGTCTCGTAGCCGAGTTGAAGCAGGATGTCCCAAAGGGCAAGCGAGTCCTTGCCGCCAGATACTGCCACCAGGACGCGATCCCCCGGTTCAAGCATCCGGTGATCGTGGATTGCCTTCTCAACCTGGTCCCTGCACAGCTTCAGGAAGTGCTCTTCACAGAAGTTAGCGTTGTGTCGGCGGACATCGACGACAGCGGGTCCCCGACAGACACGACACTTCATGACGCTTTGTCCGTCATGACCGGCCGCCCGAGATGACCGGACGGATCTCAATGTGATCGTCCGGACCGAGCATTGCGTCTCCTGGAACGAGGGTTCCATCGCGGATAACGAGAACCGTGTCCCGCGGTATTTCGAGTTTGGAGAGCAGGGCGCTCACCGCCATTGGCCCGTCCATCGACACGACCCTCGTCGGATTTCTCAACTCCACCTTCACCCGATCAGCCCTGCCTGCTGTCTCGGCCCGTTGCAGGCGCAGAAGTGTCGCTGTCCGGAGCGCCCATGTGGAACACCCCGAGGCCCTCGCCCTCCCTAAGTTTCTGTCGAAAGACCACGGGTCCGGTTCCCAACTTGGACGCCCTCGCCATTACCCGCCCGAGCAGTAGAAGAAAAAGTGCTGCCTGCCATCTGCGTCCACCTCCGAGGAGTGCGCGACGCAGAGCCCGCCGCGTCAGGCCGGAGAGGGACATGAAGTCCATCAAATTCTCCGGATCTCCACCACCGTCGACCTCGTCTTTCCGATACGTCGACCGGCCAAGTATGCGGCAAGAACCACAAGCCCTCCGACAACCAGGCCAACGACGACAGCAGTTCGACGATTTGCGGATGCCTTGTCTCCGACGTCACCTACCGTGCGCCTCAGCTCCGCCTCAAGGTCCTCTCTTGTGACCGTCTGATCAGGAACTGAGCCCACGACCGCCTCCGATCCGGCTAAGGGACAGGGCGGACACGCATCCAAGTGCAACGGCCACAATCAGATACGGAGCCCAGGACCATGAGCCTTCCAGCGCCTCCCAGCTCTGGACAAGGCGCAGGGCTCCAACCGACAACATGACCAGCCCAGTTCCGATGAGAATCGAACCGCTGATGCCGAACAGCAGGTATCGCCCGACCGAGCGGAGCGGATCCACGGTCTCCTGCCGCAGGTAGCGACGGAACATATCCAGCAGGTCGCCGGTTGGTTTCAGGGAAGCCATGGGGGGATAACGCTACAGCCGAGACCAACCGGGTCAATCCTGCGCCCCTCGGCAAATCAACCGGTTGCTATGAGCGGTTCCAACAGATCCAGGTCGGGTCCAGAGGGGTAGCTGATCAGGTTGAGGACAACCTGGTCGTGAAGTCGCTTCACCTTGTCGGGAAGAGGCTCGGCGTTGGTCAGAATCGCGAAGGAGAGGGTTCGTCCCTCAAGGGTCTCCACCTGCCCTGCCAGGCTGGTCACATCCCTCAGCGTTCCGGTCTTGGCTCTGGCGCGTCCCTCAGCCGAGGATCCGACGAGACGGCGCCGCATCGTTCCACTCTGACCAGCTACGGCCAGACCTGCCACAAGCTCCTCTCCATGTTCCGCGTCTTCCAGAACCGCTGTCAGGACTTGACAGGTAACCCGGTTTGATGGATCCAGACCGGAGCCGTCGGCGGTCACCAACCCGACCGAATCGAGGCCAGCCGACACCAGGGCCCCAAGAACCACCTCGGCACCACCTGCTGAGGATCCCGGCGGGGCTGCTATCGCACCCATGCTCTTCAAGAGCAGTTCAGCCGTCGTGTTGTCGGAGGTGACGAGCATCTGGGTGACGATGTCGGCGAGGGTTGGAGAGTCGAGGCGTGCCAACTCCACGACGGCATCAAGGGGCGCCACCCCGGACTGTGCTGACCTCTTGATCACAAGGTCACGGTCCTCAAGGAGATCGTCAAAGAAGGCAGCCGCGAACTCTGCAGGATCCGCAGCCGGGGTGTTTAGGCCGTTTGCAGTGTTTTCTGCATGCCACCAGACAAAACCGTCGTTGACCGAGAGGGCGCTCAGGGGCCCGGCCTGATTCTGTTGGCCGGGACGGAACCGTTCAGGCCACGTTGCCACGTAGCGGAGAGAGTCGAAATGGCTCTCGTCGCCTATGACCGCCCCTGTGATGGTCGTGATTCCGGCGGCAGACACCTTTTCAGCGAGACGCTCCAGATCGCTAAAGGCCATTGCATCGTCGAATCGCTCCACATAGTCGCCGGTCATCAGGACTGGGTCTCCCCCACCCACCAGCCAGATATCACCGTCGACTACGCCATCTACCGGTTGGGTGCGCGCCATCAACCTCGTTGAAAAGACATGCTCCGGCCCCATTGCCTCAAGGGCAGCAAGGGCCAGAATCAACTTCTGAGTGCTGGCCGGAATCATTGGCCTGATCTCGTTGTGACCGTAAAGAAGCCGGCCATATTCGGTTACCGCTATGCAAGTGTTGTCGGGAAGGTCCCGTACCACCTGATTCAGATCGGCCACCAACCGCCTGTCGGCCTCAGGTGCCTGCAGGAAAAGGGGTATCCGGCGAACAGACAAGAGAGGTGTGACAACCGGTACGCCCGGAGGCGTAGTCGGCACTGCAAGAGGGATATCAGCAGCTGCGTCTGTTGCCCGGACCTGCCAGGCCGTACCGATCAGAGCCAACACCAGGACTGCTGGCAACAGGAAGCGCCTCACCACGGAGAGCCATGCTAGGAGCGACTTGCCTCACAAGTCGGCCACCCCGAACCCGGGACGGGTCCTCTAGGTTCACTCCATGCGCTACGCCGTCGCCCTGTCAGAACACACCGACCCCCGCGTCGCTGTGGCCGAAGTGATCGGACAGATTCTGGACCGCATCGGGAAAGCTCCCGACCTGGCAGCTCTCTTCGTCTCCGGATCCCATGTCTCCTCGGTCAGGGCCATTGCCAAAACCGTGAGACAGGGCCTTGAGCCGGGATCCCTGATCGGGAGCACCGCTACCTCAGTCCTTGCACACCGCAGCGAGGTAGAGGCCCGGCCAGCGGTCGTAATCTGGGCGGGGCACACCGGTCCGGTTGAACTGCGGGCCGCTGGCAAAGGCGCCGCCGTAACAGATGCAGCAGCTGGATCAACGCTGATGGTGCTCGCCAACCCGCTCACCTTCGACGCGCCGGCAACCCTGGAGTCGATTCCAGCCGGCGTCACCCTCGTAGGCGGCTTCTCTTCCGGCACCGGCACGACCTCCCCAAACAGCCTCATCGCCGACGATGAAATTCTGCTTGAGGGTTCGGTGCTGGCCGTGCTGCCAGAAGGTCTCGGCATTCGTCCGCTGGTATCCCAAGGGTGCCGGGCCGTGGGGGACCCGTTCACCATCACCGCTGCCTCAGACAACCTGATACTCGAACTTGGAGGTCGCTCTGCGGTGGATCGGTTGGAGGAAATCGTCACCTCCTGCGATCCCGCTGACCGGCGCCTGATGGCCGACGGTCTTCAGGTCGGCCTCGCCATCGTCGAACATGCCGGAATGCCACGGTTCGGCGACTTCCTCATGCGAGATGTGCTGGGTACTGAGAGATCCCGGCGGGCCGTCGCCGTGGCGGGAATCCCGACAGTCGGAACAACCGCGCAGTTCCATGTCAGGGATGCAGAAGCCGCCAGCATGGAACTGGCCGGTCTGCTTCAGCCTCTGCGGGCCGATAGTGCCCTGGTGTTCACCTGCAACGGGCGAGGCACCAGGTATTTCAGGAGACCCAACCACGACGCAGAGAGTTTCTGCGACGGTCTGGATACGACTTCCGTTGCGGGAATGTTCTGTGCCGGAGAACTCGGCCCTACAGGCAGGCAGCATTTCGTTCACGGCTTCACGGCCTCGGGTCTCCTGTTCGGCGCGTCGGAGCTCTCCTGAGAATCGAGGTGCCCTCTGCTGCCGGTTTCTGACAAGAACCGCTGGGTGGTTCCCATCAGCCCACCAGCGGGGGGATATGGTGGCGCCGCGTTGACGGCGACCAGGGGCTGAGATGACCAACATGACCGACGCCGAGTTGGAACGTCAGGCGATCGCTGTCGTCAAGGGCCTTGCCATGGACGGCCCGCATGCCGCACGCTCCGGACATCAGGGGACGGCAATGGCCCTGGCGCCGCTTGCCCACGTGCTCTGGACGCGGATCATGACCTACGACGCTGCCGATCCGCTCTGGCCTGACCGTGACCGGTTCATCCTGTCGGCTGGTCACGCTTCCATCCTCCTGTACTCGATGCTCCACCTGACCGGACACGGCCTCACCCTCGATGACCTGAAGGCATTCCGTCAGTGGGGCTCGGCCACACCAGGCCACCCCGAGGTCGGCCACACTCCCGGCGTGGAGGTGACAACCGGTCCCCTGGGCCAGGGTCTGGCAAATGCAGTTGGAATGGCGATTGCCGAACGAAACCTGCGAGCCCGCTTCGGACCGGACCTCTGTGACCACAGAACCTTCGTTGTCTGCGGAGATGGCGACCTGGCCGAGGGAATCAGCCACGAGGCGGCCTCCCTTGCGGGACACCAGGGACTCGGTCGCCTCATCGCCGTATACGACGACAATCACATAACGATCGACGGGCCCACCGAGTTAGCGCTCTCAGACGACGCTCCGGCCCGATTCGAGGCGTACGGCTGGAACGTCATCGACCTTGGTGAGGCAGCCGAGGACCTTGACGCAATGGAGTCGGCACTACGGGCCGCCATGGCCATCGAGGACCGCCCATCACTTGTGGTGCTGCGTAGCCACATCGGCTCACCCTCACCCGATGTCGACACATCCGCCGTCCACGGATACTCGCTGACCGATGAGGGCATCGCCATGACGCGCGAGCAACTCGGGCTGCCGCCAGGAGAATCGTTCTGGGTGCCTCCAGAGGTAAGAGACCTGTATGCGGCAGCGGGCCAACGCGGCTCCAGCGCCCGCAGCGCCTGGGATACGCGTCTCAAGTCAGCAGATGGCGACCTCCACGCCTGGAACGCCTGCCAGCAGGCACGCGGCACCGACGGTTGGGAGGCCAGCCTTCCAACTTGGGATACCGGCTCTGCAGTTGCCACCAGAAAGGCGGGCGCCGCATGCCTTGACGCCCTGCTCGACGTCGTCCCGGCGATCATCGGTGGTGGAGCCGACCTAACGGGCAACACCGGCACAACGATCAAAGGACACGGCATACAGGGTCCCGACTGCCCCGAGGGTCGACAGCTCTACTTCGGGGTGAGGGAACACGCCATGGGTGCCATCTGCAACGGCATGGCCCTCCACGGGGGTGCCCTGCCTGTATGCGGAACCTTTCTCGTCTTCAGCGACTACATGCGCGGTGCCGTGCGGTTGGCGGCTCTCAGCAGTGCACGCACCATCTTCATCTGGACACATGACTCGGTCGGCGTGGGCGAGGACGGGCCAACCCACCAACCCGTTGAGCAAGCGGCGGCCCTCAGGAGCATCCCCGGCCTGACGGTATTCAGGCCTGCCGATGCGAACGAGACGGCGGCAGCATGGCGTTTCGCTGTCGACGGCGACGGCCCTGTCGCAATGCTGCTGACCCGACAGGACGTACCCGTGCTGGACGGCACCTCCACTCATGAGAACGTCGCCCGCGGCGGGTACGTGCTGGCAGAGCCCGATTCGGCAGTAGACGTCGTGCTCATTGGCACCGGCAGTGAGGTTTGCGTTGCACTCGACGCAGCGGCAACGCTCACCGCAGCCGGCGTCGCGGTGCGGGTCGTGTCGATGCCCAGCACCGACCTGTTCGATGCCCAGCCCGAGACCTACAGGGCCGAAGTTCTCCCTCCCGGCATCCCGACCGTCTCTGTCGAAGCCGGCGTCACGTTCGGCTGGGCAAGGTGGGCTGACAAGTCCGTAGGAATTGACAGGTTTGGTGCCTCAGCCCCGGGCGATGAGGTGATGGCCAGGCTTGGCATCACATCCGATGCTGTCGTCACGGCAGCCCGCAGCCTCTTAGAGGCATGACCATCTCGACAGCTCATCCGGAGGACCGATGACCAGACTTCACGACCTCTACAGAGAGCAGGGGCAGAGCCCGTGGCTCGACAACCTGAGGCGCGGTTGGCTCAGCTCGGGCGAGCTGCAGGGCTGGATCGACCGTGGCGTTCGGGGCATTACCTCGAACCCGTCGATCTTCCAGAAGGCGATGTCGGACACCAGCGACTACGACATCCAGTTGGGTGAGCTGAAATCTGCCGGCATGTCGATCCTGGACAGCTACTGGGAGCTCGTCACCAGCGATATCTCGGCTGCCCTGGATCTCCTCGCTCCCGTCTATGCGGAGTCCTCCGGCATCGACGGGTACGTGTCCGTCGAGGTTGACCCGTCGCTGGCCACCGATACCGAAGGCACCACAACAGCTGCACGTGACCTTCACAACCAGATAGACAAGCCCAATCTTCTGGTGAAGATTCCGGCCACAGCTGAGGGGATTCCCTCCATTCGTCAGATGATCTCAGAGGGCCGCAGCGTGAACGTGACCCTGATCTTCTCCCTCCAGCGCTACGAGCAGGTCATGGAGGCCTACATCTCCGGCCTCGAGGCATGCGAGGGTGACCTGTCAGGGGTGGCCTCGGTGGCCTCTTTCTTCATCAGTCGGACCGAAACCGAAGTTGACAATCGACTTGGCGCGATTGGAACCCCTGAGGCGCTTGAACTACAAGGCATGGGTGCCGTGGCCCAGGGGCGGGTCGCCTACGAACTCTTCAGGAGCACGTTCAGTGGCCCCCGTTGGGATGCTCTGGTGGAGCGCGGGGCGAGGGTTCAGAGGCCCCTTTGGGCATCTACCTCGACCAAGAACCCCGCCTACCCGGACACCCTTTATGTCGATGCCCTGATCGGCCCCGACACCGTCAACACCATTCCTGATGCCACGCTCGAGGCCTTCGAGAACCACGGCATGGTCACGCGGACAATCGACTCCGATGCCGCTGGAGCCAACGAGACCCTCGAGGCCCTGACCCGCGCCGGCATCGATCTCGAAGACGTGGCTACCCAACTCGAGGCAGAGGGCGTGGCCGCCTTCATCAAGTCCTTTGATGACCTCTTGGTGACACTTGGCGAGAAAGCTTCCACGCTCTGATCAGACAACCATCCGGTCCGCTAAAGCGTGGAGCCGAATGCTAACTTTCGCGAGTGGAATCAGGGGACTGCCCAAACACCGTGGCTGACTACGCGAACCTCCGTGGTGAGGAACTGCGCTCGGCTGCCCGGAGCATCCGCGACCGGCAGCACGGAAACCGGATCACCTTTAGCCCCAAGGTCTTCATTCCGCTGACAATGCTCTGCCGCGACCGCTGCGGCTACTGCACGTTCGCCCAGCCACCGGCTCGCCTCCAGTCCCCCTACCTGAGCCGCGACGAGGTTCTCGCTATTGCCCGGGCGGGGGCCATCGCCGGGTGCCATGAGGCTCTCTTCACACTCGGCGAAAGCCCCGAGACCCGCTACCCGCTTGCGGCCAAGTGGCTGGCCGACCACGGGTTTGGCTCAACTGTCGAGTACCTGGCCGAGATGGCTCGAGCCGTGCTTGACGAGACGGGCCTGTTGCCACACGCCAACGCCGGCGCCCTTGACGAGGCCGAGCTGGAGCTTCTTCGGGGGGTGTCCGCATCGCAGGGAATGATGCTCGAGTCCCTCGCAGCCGACCTGCCCTGCCACGGGGCATGTCCCGACAAGGAACCGCAGAGGCGTCTCGACACCCTGGAGGCCGCCGGTCGGCTTTCCATTCCGTTCACAACAGGTCTCCTCGTCGGAATCGGCGAGGATCGCCCATCCCGGATTCAGACACTTCAGGCAATCGCCGGGTCCCACCGACGTCATGGCCATGTCCAGGAGGTCATCGTCCAGAACTTTCTTCCCAAGCCGGGGACAGCCATGCACGATCATGACCCCTGCGACAGGAGCGACTACCTGGACACGATCGCCCTGGCGCGCGTCATTCTCCCCCCAGAGATTCATGTTCAGGCACCGCCAAACCTGTCAGACGATTTCGGCGACCTCTTGAGCGTCGGCATAGACGACTGGGGTGGCGTCTCTCCGGTCACCGACGACCATGTGAACCCGGAGCGGCCATGGCCGGGCCTGGAATCCCTTCAGCGCGTCACCGCCAGCCATGGCCATGTCCTCGCTCCACGCCTGACCATCTACCCAGAGTTCGCAGGACAGCCTGAGCGTTGGCTTCACCCCGATCTGCGGTTCCCGGTGATGGACCGGAGCGATTCCGAGTCCCTGGCCAGAGATGACCCCGGCTCTGTCTTCCCTGAGGTATTTCAGGAACGCAAGGACGACGACGGCTCCACCCGGCGGAGCCTCAGCTCCATCTCCACCCCCTGGTACTCGGGTGCACCTCGCTCCCCCGTCCAGTTGCTGCCAGGTCGTGCCCATCCGAGCGGAGCGGTGAAGGATGTCCTCGACGGTGTTCTCGACGGGCAGGAACCGGGTCAGGCGGAACTCGAGACCCTGTTTACGGCGCGGGCCGGCGAGGTGGTTGCTGTCGCCGAGGTCGCCGACGAGTTGCGGCGCCAGATCAACGGTGACGCCGTGACCTTCGTAGCCAACCGGAACATCAACTACACGAACATCTGCACCTACAAGTGTCGATTCTGTGGATTCTCCAAGGGCCCAATGTCGCTGGACCTGCGCGGTACGCCGTATCTCCTCGATATCGCCGAGATCGTCGACCGGGCGGCCGACGGCGCCCGAATGGGCGCAACCGAGGTCTGCCTTCAGGGTGGAATCCACCCCGACTTTGACGGCGACTACTACATCGAGGTGACCCGGGCCGTCCGTAATGCTGTACCAGACATTCATGTCCACGGCTTCACAGCCCTCGAGGTAACCGAGGGGGCGCGGCGTCTCGGCGAGCCACTCGACGTGTACCTGAATCGACTCATGGATGCCGGGCTGCGATCCCTTCCCGGTACCGCTGCCGAGATCCTCGACGACGGAATCCGGGAAATCCTCTGTCCCGACAAGATCTCGACCGACGAGTGGCTGGATGCACACAGGACCGCGCACGGTGTCGGTCTGGCATCCAACGTGACGATGATGTTCGGATCGGTCGAGCGGCCTGAACACTGGGTTCGTCACCTTCTCTTGTGCCGTGATCTTCAAAAGGAGACGGGGGGCTTCACCGAGTTTGTAGGCCTTCCGTTCGTCCACATGGCCTCACCTATCTACCTGCAGCACCGGGCCAGACGCGGTCCCACCTTCCGAGAGACGCTGCTCGTCCATGCGGTTGCCCGCATCGCCTACCGCGACCTGATTCCGAACGTCCAGGCTTCCTGGGTCAAGATCGGATTCGACGGTGTCAGGCAGTTGCTCCAGGCGGGGGTCAACGACCTGGGAGGAACCCTCGTCGACGAAAATATCTCACGTGCCGCAGGAGCCGAGCACGGGCAGATGACGACTGAGCCGGAACTTCGTGCCCTGGTCGAACCCCTCGGCCGAACACTCAAACAGCGCACAACCCTCTATGGCGCCCTTGAGCAGGGCACACGACTCAAGGTCTCGACCCGTGACGACGGCCGAATCCTCATTCCGGTGACCGGAGCATGAGCAGCGACCCAACGCCGGAACGGCGCAGCCTGCGTCGATATCGAACCGGAGACACGGACCTCGACGCCGCCGTCGAGGAGCTTGCCGCTGCAACCGGTGACGTCGACAATCAAGACCTGCTTGCTGAGCTCCTGGTCACAACCGTGCGCCTCGGGCAGGAGGATGTAGACAGAGGCGAGTTGAAGCTCGTCAACTCGGCTCTCAAGGAACTGCGGCACTCCTTTGCCGTATTCGCCCCATACCGCGGGGTCAGGAAGGCGACCATCTTCGGCTCTGCGCGCATCTGCAAGGGCGACCCCGCCTACCTGGCGGCGAGGGCATTTGGGTCTGCAATCGCAGAGCGGGGGTGGATGGTAATTACCGGCGCCGGTCCGGGGATCATGGCAGCAGGCATTGAGGGCGCCGGCGCAGACCGATCCTTCGGCGTCAACATCCAGTTGCCGTTCGAATCCGAGGCAAATGAGTTCATCTCAGACGATCCGAAGTTGATCAACTTCCGCTACTTCTTCACCCGCAAGGTCATGTTCATGAAGGAATCCCACGGATATGCCCTGCTACCTGGTGGCTTTGGGACCATGGACGAGGCATTCGAGTTGCTGACCCTCATGCAGACGGGCAAGTCGCCTCTGGCACCGGTTGTCCTGCTCGATCCCCCCGAGAGCACCTATTGGGCCTACTGGACGGAGTTCGTCGAGAAGGAACTCGTCGAGGGCGGCCTCATTTCTTCAGCCGACCTTTCCCTCGTTTTCGCAACAGATGACCCTGTCGCCGCTGCGGACCACATCTGCGACTTCTACAACACCTACCACTCGATGAGGTACGTCGGAAAGCGCCTGGTCCTACGCCTGAAACGGGAGATCGGCGACGAGGAACTAGAGCAACTCAACGACCAGTTCGCGGACCTTCTGGTCGAAGGATCTATTGAACGATGCGAGCCGAGTGCATCCGAGGTGGCTGATGAGGACATGGTTCACCTGATGCGGCTCTCCATGCATTTCGACCGGCACGCCCACGCCCGTCTCCGCCAACTCATCGATGCCCTGAACCGCTCGGGCGCGGCTGCCTCAACCTAGAACCCGTCGCCTTCCCCAAGAAGATGAGAGGCCTTGAGTACCGCTCTGCGTGCTCTGTTGAGGCGTCGCTCGTCGACCGGCAGTTCCTGGCCTCCGGCATCGATCGAGTCGCGCAGCCGCGACAGCGAAAGTTCGGCAAGTTCCTCTGCGACCGCCTCGAGCCGCAGCCTGATTTCCTCGAACTCACCGGCCATGCTCTTGCCCTTCGTCTTCGCTTTGTGTGGACAGCAGATCTGCCAGAACCTGGACAGGGTGAACAACCTCGAGACCCGCTGCAGCCAGATGCATCGAGCAACCCGGGTTGGCGCTGACAACGATCGTGGCACCTGATCGCTCAGACGCCCTGTTGATTACATCAACCTTGCGGTCCCTTGCGGCGGCGGCCAGTTCGGGTTGGAGAAGCGAATAGGAGCCACCCGCTCCACAGCAGAGACCGTCGTCATCAAGATCGACCACATCACTGCAATGGCTGAGAACCTCTCGAACTGAACCGTGAGCCCGCTGAACGTGACGCAGATGACAGGGATCCTGGACAATGACCCCGGGTCGGTCGCCTGAATCTGAAAATTTCACCTCGCCAAGGTGATCGGCCAACCACTCATGGACATCCATTACCCGGGTTGAGAACTCCGCTGCCTCTTCGGTCCCCAACAGGACCCCGTACTCCTTGAGAGATGCCCCGCATCCGGCAGAATCGACGAGTACAGGCCGGTCGCCGGGCAGTGATCGGATCACCTGCTCAGCCATACGACGGGCCTGGGTCTTGAGCCCGGCGTGTTCGTGAAGTGCCCCGCAACAGCCTGTCGTAGTGCCGGACCTCTCGACCGTGGCCCCGGTGGCCCCGACGACCGTCTCAGCAGCGTCGTGGACCTCAGGTTGCCACACGTCCATGACGCAGCCCGTGAAGAGAATCACGTCACCGTTCGTGCGACGGGGTAGCGAGGAGCCACGCAGCGGTAGCCGACGTGGAAGAAAGCCCACCCGGGGAAGGAGGTGGAGTCGCTGGATGGCTGCCAGGACGCGGCTTCCGAGCAGCAGCAGCACGGGGCGGGTGAGCGCCCAGAGACCAACCCGAAGACGTAGCGGCAGAGGACGGCGGTCGACCATGGCCGAGCGGGTCCCAGAGATCAACTCTCCGAACGGCACGCCTGCTGGACATGCAGCCTCACAGCCGCGGCACTGGATACAGGTCTCGATGGATTCGAACCACTCCTCGTCGCATTCAACGCTGCCCGTCTCAACGGCGCGCATCAGGGCTATACGCCCACGTGGTGACATTCGCTCGTCCCCGGTGAGGCGAAATGTGGGGCAGTGTGGAAGGCAGAGTCCACACGCGACACACGCTGTGAGGGCGTCATCGTCCAGGTTCAGCCAGCTAGTTGTCGAGCCATTCATGCCGGCACCAGATACGGGTCGCGACCGGGATTGAGACGACCATCAGGATCAAAGTTGGACTTCATCCGCTCCCCTATTGCCCGTACGCCCGGGTCCACGTCAGGAGGATTCACCGACGCTCCGAGGTGGACCACTCCCAGGGGAACATCCAATATGGCTCCCTCAGGTAGGACACCTGTCCATCGATCACGGTTGGGTGGAAGGTCTGGAGGGCCAGCGATCTCGAGCATCCCGTGGTCCCTGAGGACTGTGGCCTCAGCATCAACATCGGTTCCGTAGCCCTCGAGGCACACGTGTGTGCTGCTGCCGTCCCAAAGGATGCTCGACGGCCGGTAACAGAATCTGGAGACCTCAACAGGCGACAGGTTGCCGCTCAGCCAGAGGCTACGTTCGGGTAGGGGTCGCGTGCGAAGGATCACCCGACCAATGAGTCCGAGGGTTCCCAGAGATCCGACAAGCAGTCGGCAGAGCTCGTAGCCACTGACGTTCTTGACCGTGGGACCGCCGGCCTTGAAGACCATGCCGCCCGCACCAACACACTCTGCCTGAAGCAGGGCATCTCGGGCAGCTCCAACGCGCAGGCTCCGCGTGCTGTTCCACCCCACCGCCAGGGACCCGCCAACCGTTGAGCCCGAGGGCCCGGTAAGCGCCACCTCCTGACGGCTCTCCATGAGAGCAGCGGCAAGTTCCTCAAGCCTGGTACCCGCCCAGACTGCCACCGTCATTTCAGATGGATCGAACGACTCAACGCCGCTGGGTGCGCGGACGGTTCGTGTACCTGCAGAGGACTCGCCGCCTAAACCCCAGCGCGTCTCACCACCCACCACGCACACGGGACCTGACGGGCCAACTTCGGATGCAAAACTCTGCATTTCCGTCAAACCCATACCCCTTCGGGAACTTCGGCAAGGCCCATCACGTCTCCGCAACTGGCACCGGTGGGTAGGACCTTGAAGGGGTTGGCATGCCCCAGAGGATCAAAGGCGGCTCTCAGAGACCCCTGGGCCGCCAGGTCGTCAGGCGAGTAGAGCAGCGGCATGAAGCCACGCTTTTCGAGACCTATACCGTGTTCGCCAGAAAGAACGCCGCCAGCCTCAAGTGAAATTCTCACGATCTCCTCGCCTGCTGCGTGGACCCGCTCCATGGTGCCCGGCTCCCTCGGGTCGAACACGAGGAGTGGGTGGAGGTTTCCGTCTCCCGCATGAAACACGTTCATGACGATGAGGTCGTGCCGCTCGACGGCTTCGTTCACCTTTGCAACGACCTCCGCCAGCCGGGTCCTAGGCACGACCGTGTCGTGCAGGTAGTAGCCGGGTTTGATGTGGGCAATCGCACCGAACGCGTTCTTGCGGCCCTTCCAGATGAGGTCCCTCTCAGCATCGTCGGCTGCCACACGCACCTCGCCGACACTGTTCTGGGCAGCAACCGTCTCGACGATCTCCACCTCACGTTCAACGCCACCGGGAAGGCCATCCAGCTCGACGATCAGGACGGCAGCAGCTTCGAGGGGGTAGCCGGCATTGACGAACTGTTCGACCGCCACGATCACCTTCTGATCCATCATCTCGAGGGCGGCAGGCACGATTCCTGCTGCGATGATGCCTGTAACGGTCTCAGCGGCATCCACTATTGACCCGAAGTCCAACAGGAGGGTCCTCACCACCGGCGGGTCAGGTGTCAACCTCACCGCTATCCGGGTTGCGATGCCGAGGGTTCCCTCACCGCCAACGAAGGCGCCCCGCAGGTCGTAACCGACCCCATCTCCTACCTCTGCGCCGAGCGTCACGACGCTTGCATCTGGCAGGACAACCTCGATCGCCGCCACGTGCGCACTGGTTACGCCGTAGGCCAGGCAGTGTGGTCCCCCAGAGTTGTTGGCAAGGTTTCCACCGATGGTGCACGCCTGCTGACTTGAGGGGTCTGGAGCGAAATGGAGGCCTGTCCCGACGAGATGCCTGGTGAGGTCCAGGTTCACGACCCCCGGTTCAACCCAGGCAATGCGCCGCTCCTGATCAACCTCGAGTATCCGGTTCATTCTGGTTGTTGCGATCACAACGGGGTCGTTGCACGGCACGGCACCCCCTGAAAGGCCCGTGCCGGCACCGCGTGGAACAAAGTCACGGCCGTGTGCCAGGGCCACCCTCACGCAGGCGGAGACCTGCGAGGTGGAGTCCGGAAAGCAGACCGGGCCGGAGTGTCCCCCTTCGATAATCGAGCTGTCACGGCTGTACAGATGGCGCGCACCTCCACCAGCTGTGACCCGATCTTCTCCGATCGCCTCGACCAGGTCGAGGTACAGGTCCCCTGTTCCGGCGGGTACATCATGGGCCATTGGCGCAGTCTGCCGGATAAATGGTGGTGCATGCGACACGGAATGTCCGAGGAAGGCTGCGGTGGAGGGTGTAGGAAGATACCCGTGAGCAGGCTCGGCAAACTGGCAACACGCGGGAACACCCCTGTTCTGACCCTCTCAATTGCCACCGGTGCGCTCGTAGCGATCCTCATCGCAGGCTTCGAGTACGTGACAGCTGAGGTGTTCCTCCACCGCCTCCAGGCCAGACCTCTGTGGCAGATTGCAGCGGCACCCGGGCTGGGCATTCTCCTTGCCTCCCTTATCCTCCGCTATCCGGGGCGACGAGGAACTTCGGCTACCTCCGACGAGTTCATACGAGCATTCCACGACCGCTCTCCTCGCCTGCCTCTCCGGGACCTGCCAGCCAAGTTGTTTGCCGGGGCTGTCACGATCGGCATGGGGGGCGCCCTGGGCCTTGAAGGTCCTTCCATCTACGCCGGAGCAACCGTCGGCCTCACCATGCGGGACCGCTTCGGTCGTTGGCTTAACCGTGACGACGTCAAGGTTCTTCTCACAGCCGGGGCTGCCGCTGGCGTCGCAGCAGTTTTCAAGGCACCTGCGACCGGTGTCCTGTTCGCCCTTGAGGCCCCGTACCGCGATGACGTCAACCGCAGGGCCCTCCTGCCTTCCCTCCTTGCCGCTGCTACCAGCTACGTCGTGTACATAAACCTCGTCGGTTCCAGCGCGGTCGTTCCATTCCTGAACAATCCCGCCAACAGGCTCGGATTCAGTCAGGATCAGCTCTGGTTCAACGCAGATGATCTTGCAGGTGTATTCAGCGGCGTTGAAACCGCCGATGTGTTCGGAGCGATCCTCCTGGGTTTCCTAGCTGGCCTCGGAGGCCGTTCAATGGCATGGCTGGTGCGCTGGTCCAAGGGAAGGGCCAAGCAGACATCGTTCGTTCCCAGGGTCATCATCGGGGGATCCCTCCTGGCAGCGCTGGCGGTCCTGGCCGACATCCTCTTTGGTGCTCCTCTGACGATCGGCCCTGGCTTTGAGGCAATGGACTGGGTAGTCGGGCCCGACCACGGGATTGGCCTCATCGGCCTCCTTTTCGGAATTCGAATGGCTGCAACCCTGGTCACCCTCGGATCCGGTGGCGTCGGAGGCCTGTTCATCCCTCTTGCCGTGCAGGGTGTGATCCTCGGCCAGTTGACCGGCCAGTTGCTCGGCAGCGACAGGCCCGGCCTCTACCCGACCCTGGGACTGGCGGCATTCCTCGGAGCCGGATACCGGGCACCAATCGCCGCAGTGATGTTCGTGGCTGAGGTATCGGGTGGATCGTTCGTGGTTCCAGCACTGGTAGCGGCGGCCGTGAGCCAGGTGGTGGCCGGGCCGTCATCGGTCGCTGAGCATCAACACAGCGTCCGACTCGGTCACCTCGAGCGTCGTTTTGCGCTGCCGGTCACCTCAGCCCTGACCACAGAGGTACTCACGGTTCCACCCGATGCCACAGCTGCCGAGTTTGTGTATCTCCACGTGCTCGCACGGCGTGAGCGCTCGGTGGCCGTCGTTGACGGTGGGCACTATCTGGGAATGGTGAGCCTCTCTGAGGTGTCAGCCCTGAATCGAGCCGACTGGGACTCGACAGCGGTAAGCGACGTCCTCAGGACCGACCTGCCGGCGGTACTTCCATCATGGACTCTCCGGGATGCCGTGATGGCCATGGAGGAGTCGGCCGTCGACGTCCTTGCTGTGACCGACGGTGAGGACCGCTTCATCGGGCTGCTCCGCGAGGAAGACATCTTGAAGTTGGACGAGATCCTTGAAGAGACCGGCGGCTGACCGCCGCCGGTTTCTGGCAGTCAGCCCTGGCGCGAGTCCTCTTCCAGGTCTGTCGAATCGTCGAAGTCTTCGGACCAGGCGTCGAACGCCGTGGAGTCGCCGGAGTCGGTCGGTCCCGCTTCGGTCGCCGTGAGGCTCTCGAAGATCGAGTCCAGATCAAGATCCTGATTGCGCTTGAGGGCTCGCGCCTCTTCGAAGCGACGATGCCGACCCTTCTTCACCGCAGGTTCTCCCATACATGTTGGCGAACGGTCCTAGAGTCTACCCATCAGATCGCTCCACGGAGCAGAGGGCTGGGTGGAGTTGAGCCTCGCCATCAGGTGGTTCGGGGAACCAGTTCCAACTCGCCCTGTCCATCAAAGGCGAGGGCAGCTCGTCCGGACAAGAGCTCGTCGACGGGCTCGCCAACGAGATCGTGGCGCCAGCCGTGAGACATTCTGGAATCTCCGCCCCCCCGGACCAGTGCCTCAATGTCGGAGCGTGTCCCCACGAGCACAGGATCAATCTCGAGGTCCCGTGCGAGTTGGGAAACCCATGCTGATACGAGGGTCACGGCTGCCCGTGCTTCACGTTCTCGACCCGGCGGCCGCTCGTCACCTGCAGGAAGGGGTTGCAGCTCAGATGCAGAGGCGACGGCCTCCAGTATTCCCCGGGCGACATCACCCTTTAGGTGTCGTCCGTCGACGCCTCGCACCTTCCTTAGGTCTTCCGTGGTGGTCGGTGCCTTCTGGGCAATGGCCACTACGGCCAGATCCGGCAGTACATGGCGGACGGGAATGTCGATGTCGGCTGCCCGTCGCTCACGCCAACTGGCCACGGAGCGGACGACCATCTTCGCCTTGCCACCAAGATTTCTGGCTTCCTTGATCTTCCGCCAGGCGTCCTCGGGTTCCCGTCTGGTGATCTCTCTCTCAAGCATCTCCTCACATTCGGCGATCGCCCACTCGAGGCGTCCCCTGTCCCTCAGGTTCAACATCAGGCGATCATGGATCTCGAGCAGATGCGCGACGTCTGAGGCAGCGTAGGAAAGTTGAGATTCGGTGAGCGGACGAGCCAACCAGTCCGTAAGCCGGTCACCCTTCGCGAGGCGAAAGCCGAGTTCTTGTTGATGGAGTGCCGACAGGGACGGCGAAGACATACCAATGAAACCAGCCGCCAACTGTGTGTCGAAGAGTCGGTGCGGTGCAGTGCCACAAGCCCGCTGAAATACCTCTATGTCCTGCCCCGCTGCATGCATCACCCAGAGCGTTTCCGACTCAAGTAGAGCAGCCATCGGGGTGAGGTCGATCTCGAGGGGGTCGATCAGAGCCAGCCCACCCGACCAGGCGATCTGGATGAGGGCCACCTTGGGAAAGTAGGTGCGTTCCCTGTGGAACTCGGTGTCCACGGCTATCCGTTCCTCACCACCAATGATGTCGAGGAGATCATGAAGGGCACCTTGCGTCGTCAACAGGTCCCATGCGAGTTCGGGCTGGCGGCTCAGGTCTGGTCCTCTGTCTCGACTGGCCTACCGCTCTCGATCCATGCCGCCGTTCCACCACTGACGTTCACGGCGTCGATTCCCTGTTCACGCATGAAATGAACAGCCGCTCGGCTCCGTCCCCCCTTGGCGCAAATTACGTAGACGACCTCGTCGCCTGGCACCTCGTTCATCCGTCCCGGTACGTCAGCGAGGGGAATGTGTCGTGCCTCGGAGATGCGGGCATGACGAAACTCGTCGGGCTCACGAACATCAATCAGGGTGGCACCGCTGTTCACTAGCTTCGCAAGCTCGTCTACATCGATCTCTGGTGGTGGCATTCCGCTCCCGGTTGTCGATCCGGGGCGCCACCCTATCGGCCTGTCATCCACCGTCCGGAAGGGACCACGGCAGGTCCTCTGGTCGGTCCACGTCGCGGGTCGATACAGGGTCAAGGCCCTCAACCACATAGATCTTCACCGTTGCCGGGAGTCGGCGCGGCGCTCTGGTCCCGTCTTCGAATGCCGTTTGCAGATCGGCCTGGAGTGTTAGCGGCCAACAGGCGTGAAGCCACTGAAGTTGTCCGTGGACAAGGGGTACCGCCACGGCACCCCTCGCTCCCGCAGCCTCTCTGACCAGGATTCGCACGGATTCGGCAGCGGGGGCCAAGAGGTCACACGGCAGGACCACAATGTGGGTCACCGAAGCATCGTCGACCGCCGCCATGGCCGTGATGATCCCTCCTAGTGGCCCGGCACCCTTCCATGTGTCATCCACCACCCGAAGCCCAAGGGCGGTGAGTGCCGTCGGGTCCCCTCCCACGACGAACACATCAGATGCCCCACCATTCCACAGGGTGTTGGCAGCAAGGCTGACAAGAGGCTCCGCCGCCCCAGTCGCCGGGGCAAGAAGTGCCTTGTCAACACCCATGCGCCTGCTGGACCCTCCAGCCAGAACCGCCCCGGCGAAGATCAGGGGTTCACGTTGCTCTCCGTTCATGCCCGGTACCGGCTGTACCCGTCTTGCGACAAGAATTGTCCGTCAGGCAACCGGTGGAACAAGTTCCAGCCGCAACACGTTGGTTGAACGGGAGCGCACGTTTGTACCTGCCAGGACGCCAACCAGCTCACCCGGCTGGACATGACCCGTCTCGCGTGCCGCCCTGACGGCACTCTCGACCCTCGCCTCGATGCTTCCGTCCTCTGGAAGGTGTATCGGCTCAGTGCCCCAACTCAGGGTCAACTGGCCGACGGTGCGTTTGTCGGCGCTGAAGCCGAGGATCCTGGCCTCGGGCCTGAAGCGGGCCATCGAACGCACCGTGAAGCCAGATCCCGAGATGCACAAAACCGTCTTTATGTGAAGCTCGGATATTGCCCTCGCTGCCGCCATGGTCATGGCGTCGGTGATCGCACTGTCGGGCTCTTCCCGATCCGTGAGGCGAAGGTCGGACAGTTCGGCAGCCCATGACCGATGATCAAACTCGTCGTCGGCTCGCTCGGCAATCCGCGACATCGTCGCCACCACATTGGCGGGGTCACTTCCGATTGCGGTCTCACCTGAAAGCATTACGGCGCTCGACCCGTCCCATACTGCGTTGGCGACATCTGAGACCTCGGCTCGAGTGGGTTCCGGATTGGTGATCATGGTCTCAAGCATCTGCGTGGCGGTAATTGCCGGCCGTCCGAGGGCGATGCACTCCCGAATGATTTCCTTTTGGAGAATCGGAAGCTCCTCGAGGCGGCACTCGTTTCCTAGGTCGCCTCTTGCGACCATGACCGCACCGGAAGCTCCGATGATCGCCTGCAGGTCATCGACCGCGGCGCGTGTCTCGATCTTGGCTACAACGAGGGGCCCGGCCGGGTGCGGTTCCACGGGCAGCCGCCTCAGGTCATCGGCCGAGCGTACGAACGACACGGCCACCATGTCGACGTCCAGTTCGAGGAAATGCTCGAGTGCCACCAGGTCCTCGCTGGTAGGTGTGGTTATAGACAGACGATCCGAGGGGATGTGGACCCCGGGCCGGCCGCTCAGGACCCCGCCGTGCATGACCCTCGCCACCAGCTGGTCGTCGTCAGCCTCGCTGACCTCAAGGATCACCCTCCCATCTCCAATGCTCAAGCGATCGCCCTCGACGACATCAGACAACAGCCCGTCGTAGTCGACCTCCATCACCTCGACGGTGCTCCGAGTGCGACCAACGGTGAGCCGGATCTCGGAGTTCTCCACGATTGAAACCGACTGTTCCCCGAATGTGGCGGCCCTCACCTTGGGGCCGGGCAGGTCAACGAGAATCCCTACGGGCCTGCCCTCCTCTGCCGCAATCCTGCGGATGGCAGCCATTCGTTGGGCAGCCTCGTCGTGGGTTCCGTGGGCCAGGCCCAACCGGGCCACGTCCATTCCGGCGCGAACGAGGTCACGAAGTGTGGACTCGGCCTCGGATGCTGGTCCAATGGTGGCGATGATCTTTGTCCGTCTGGCCATCCACCCACGCTACCGGTAGGGGCTCTCGTGAGGTCCTGAGGTCGCGGATTGCCGCGCCTCCCCGTCAGAGCGATCCCCAGCAAGGGGTACTGTTGCCACCATGGCCCGGTCAGATGAGCGGCGGTTGCACCCGTTCCTGGATCATTCCGGTGTCTTGGCCTTCGCCCACCGGGGCGGCACCGGCGACTGGCCCGAGAACACCATGGCCGCGTTTGGGCACGCTGTGTCACTCGGGTACAGCTATCTGGAAACCGACGTCCACCTCACGTCGGACGGGGTTGTCGTGGCATTCCACGATGACTCGCTGGATCGTGTCACCGACCGGCAGGGCCTCATTTCGGAGCTTTCCTGGAAGGAGGTGTCTGAGGCCCGTGTCGGTGGAACTGAAGCAGTTCCTCGGCTCGTAGATCTTCTGGGCGCCTTTCCTGATGCCAAGATCAACATTGACCCAAAAGATGACCCGGTTGTAGGTCCACTCGCCTCTCTGCTGCTCGACCACGATGCCTTGGACCGGGTCTGTATCGGTGCGTTCTCTGACCGCCGTCTGGATCGCTGCCGCAAGCTCATGGGTGCGGGGCTGTGTACGTCAGCCGGCCCAAGGGCCACGGCCCGGTTCCGCCTGGCGAATTTTGGCCTTCCGTTCCCGATGCCTCCGTGGAGATGCCTCCAGGTTCCGATCCGGTCCTCAGGTATCCGCGTCGTAGACGAGCGCTTTGTCAGGCATGCCCACCGCCTGGGATTGCAGGTGCACGTATGGACCGTCGACGATCCCGTGGAGATGGGCCATCTCCTCGACCTCGGGGTCGACGGGATCATGACCGACGTTCCGGCGGTCCTGCGTGCGGTGCTGGTCGAACGTGAAATGTGGGCCTGACGGTTTCACCGTTTCTGATCTGTTGATCGTCTCTCCTGGCGCGACGGCTGCCAGAATGCTTGCGTGAACGACGTTGGCCTGGCAGAGATCCGGATCTTCCTTCACCTTCTGGGTGTGGCAGGGTGGGTCGGCGGACAGCTGACGATGGCCGCCCTCGTCCCGGTTCTGCGCAGGCTTGGACCCGATGCGCCCCGGTTGGCAGCCAACCGTTTCGGACGGTTTGCGTGGTCGTTCTTTGCTCTTGCCATCGCTACGGGTATCTGGAATCTGTTCGAAGTGGACCTCACGCTGCGCGGAACCCCGTACCTCATGACCCTCATGGTCAAGCTGGTGCTCGTGGGCCTGTCCGGTTCAGCCGCTTTGCTCCACAGCAACACCTCCTCCGTCGCTGTTCGGGCAGCCACCGGGGCACTTGGCGTGCTTACCGCTCTAGGGGCGCTCCTCATGGGAGCGGTCCTGACCGGCTGACTTGGACGCCAGAAGGGCCTGATCTGGCCCGATCTGTGGAATACCTGTGCACATCGTCCTCGGGTTCTGGGGAAATGTCTGCCGATTCTGGGGAAATGTCCGTATTCGGTTGACGAAATGCTTCCGGATGCGCATGATGCTCCCACGCCGAACACGGCGAAGGGATACGGAACCGGATGGAACCGGCACCCGAAGTGGGAGCGAGCGCAAGCTCTGTTTCCGCCGAGGAGCGCTGAGACCCTGGGAAAGCCCCGGAGAAGTGTTCGGGGAGGACCGCAACCACGTTTCTCTCGAAGGGGAGGAACGGGTCGGCCAGTGACACGCAGGTGTCGAGGCCGGTGGAGCGAGCCCGGGTCGCAAGATCCGGTGGAGCGCCGTCGGACGAGATACCTACCGGGTCCGGGCGATTCCTGGTTGCACCGCTGCCCTCGGGTGGTGGTGTTCACCGGGTGGGAGTGGAACGATAGGAGCGGCTCCAAGGAGTTGACCGGTTCGCCGGGAGGCTACTTGGAGCCGTTTCCGCGTCTACGGGCGGCCCGATGAGCGTTCAGATCGCCGCGGAACCAACCTGCGGGGATGTTACATGATCGCAACACATACCCCGTGGATGTTGCGACAATGTTTCGCTGGCATCCACCCCGAAATTGTGCAAGCCTCCTAACGTTGAGTCATACAGACCAGATCCGGCTCGATCCCGAGTCGGTGGCTGACAACAAAAAGGGGTAAACCATAATGATGTCAACCATCCTCACCCTGATCGTCATGGCGATCATTTTTCAGGGTGTTGTGGCAGTTCTGGACAGCATTCTCGACACCGTCGGTGTCAACAGCATGCTTAAGGGTCTGCCCGTCATCGGTGCCAACCTGACACTGATCTGGGCGTATCTTTTCGTCCTGATCAGCGGCGTGGGAGGCTTCGGCTTCGGTGCGTCAACAGAGGTCCTGGGACTTGGTGATCTTGGTGTCGACATTGGAACGGCGCTGGCAATAGTCGGCTTCATTCCGATCAAGGACGCCGCTATTGGTGCGCTGGGCAAGGGCCTGGCACGCTGACCTGAGTTCGTTACGGAAGCCCCGCTGCCTCCGGGTAGCGGGGCTTCCGCCGTTTTGGGCTTCGCCGCGGACCGCGTAGCCTCGACCTGGGACAAATTGGAGTGGACCGATGAGCGACCAACTTGAGAGCCGCCCCTACGTGCTGGGTGTCGACCTGGACGGGGTCTGTGGCGACTACACGGCAGCATTCCGCTCGGTGGTCGCCCACGAGACCGGAGTTGACGAGGAGGCCCTCCCCCTTCTGCGATCCTGGGACTTCAGCGAGTGGGACCTGTCATCGGAGGAGTTCGAGCGGCTTCACTTTCTTGCGGTCAGCGAGCATCGCATCCTCCGGTCGATGCCAGTGATTGACGACACCTCCGAGACCCTCTGGCGGCTGTCAGACATCGGTGTCTGGATCCGGGTTATAACCCACCGTCTCTATGTGAACTGGACCCACGCAACCGCCATCGCCGACACCGTCGACTGGCTCGATCGTGCCCGCATCCCCTACAGGGACATCTGTTTCCTCGGTGCCAAGCCTGAGGTCGAGGCCGACCTGTACATCGACGACGGCCCACACAACGTCGAGGCCCTGCGAGCTTCGGGCAACAGCGTCATCGTGTTTGATGCTCCGTACAACCAGCACCTTGAGGGTCCACGTGCCCACGACTGGCTGGAGTGCGAGCATCTGGTTCTGGCCGACGCTGCCGAGCGCGGTTTCGACCTTCAGGTCCAGCTCCCGGGCCTAGAGGCCGGCACGGACCGCCTCAGGTCCTGACGCGATACATCACATGGAATCACTGAACGCCTTCCGAACCGCCTGAAGATCAGCGGGGTTGGTGATACCCATCCACTTCTCGCCGGATCTGATCACGTCGACCGCAACGAGGCCAGCTGCGCGCTGCTCCTCAACGGCGACGGGCAGAAGGAACTCGATGGTGGCATCGGTGCCGTGTTCTGAGTGAAACTCCGACCACTGTCTTCCAAGACGGTCCAGAACGGGGCGTGGAAGGCCCCAGAGGTTCATCGACACGGGGGTATCAGGCGACAGAACGCCACGGGGCTCCTCAGAACGGATTACTTCACCATCCCTGTGGATGCCATGGGTCTCAACGAGGCCCGCAAGTCCGCCTGCGGCGACATCGCATACACCGCGCGAGACAGCACCGTTCTCGGAAAGGGTTTCCTCGAGGTTGTAGGCCACCAGAACAGCAATCTCGCCGTCGCCGCCGACCAGGCCCGTCGCTGCCAACCCTGGACCGCTCGGCCCGTAGTAGTCGTCGGCATTCAAGATCACCATCGATCCACTGCACGCCATGGCTGCACAGAGAACAGCGTGACCGGTCCCCCATGGCTTGGACCGGGGCGGACCGAACGTGTCCTGGTGGACAATGCGTATCTCAGATGCCGAGTGATCCTGAGTGGAGAGATGCTCCACCAGCAGGTCGTCTATGTTCGTCCTGGCGACGATCAGCACCTCGTGCATACCCGACCTGGATGCGTCCACGATCGCAAGGTCAAGGAAGGTCTCGCCGCCCGGCCCGACAGGGACCAACTGCTTGTCACCACCGAATCTGGAACCCAGCCCTCCGGCCAGAATCACAAGCGTGGGGGTCACCGGGCATCTCCTGGGGGTACAGCCTGAAATCCGGGTGAGCCGCCGGTCCCGCTGTCTGCCGTATCTGTATGTGGATGCTGTTGCATGCTGTCCCGGACGATACATGCCGCTGAACTTCAGCCTCCGGAGGGCGCCCGAAGATCCGGACCCAAACCCGAAACAACCGCCACAACGCCTCTGTGACAGATGACATCTGGGTCTCGTCACGAAGTGCGGCTATCTTGTCAGGTGCTGACATAACCCCTGTGGGAGAGACCCCGGCTGGACCGGGGCGCCGAAGGAGCAACCGCCCTCGGAAACTCTCAGGCGACTGGACCGCGGGGGCTGGCAACTCTGGAGAGTGACCGGCTACAACCGGTCCACCGACGGGGCAAGCCTGGCAGCGGACTCCGGTCCGCGGCGGGTCCATCTCTCAGGTACCGGACAGAGGAGGGCGCAATCAACACGCGCTCTCCCCTACCCGAAATGGAAACCACAGAGATGCCGAGCCCAACAGACCGCAATCGCCCACTCAGCGACCTTCTCGACGAGGACGCATTCCATCGGCGCCACCTGGGGCCGGACGAGGCCGCCACGACTCGGATGCTCGAAGCAATCGGTGCAACGAGCCTGGATGGGTTGATCGACACGATCGTGCCGGCATCGATTCGCGACAGTTCTTCTCTGGATCTGGCAGATCCGATATCTGAGGATGCAGCACTCTCCCGCTTGCGTGGGTTCGCCGATGACAACCGGGTCATGACAAGCCTCATCGGGGCGGGGTGGTACGACACACACATGCCGAGCGTGATCATGCGAAACGTGTTTGAGAATCCCGCCTGGTACACCGCCTACACCCCCTATCAACCGGAGATCTCCCAGGGCCGGCTCGAGCTGCTCCTCGGCTTTCAGACGATGATCGCAGACCTCACCGGCATGGACCTTGCCAACGCATCCCTTCTGGACGAAGCCACTGCTGGGGCCGAGGCGATGACCCTCCTGAACAGGATCCACAAGAGCACTCGCTCCTGTTTCCTGGTTGACGTCGACTGTCATCCACAGGTGATAGACGTGATCCGCACCCGGGCAACCCCATTGGGTATTCAGGTGCTGGTCGAGGACCCATGGACGCTCGACCTTGAAGAGGGCCACGATCTGTTCGGGGCCCTGATCTCCTACCCGGGCTCCAGCGGAAGAATCCGGCCCCTTGACTCCCTCGTGGCCACCCTCGGGGATGCCGATGTTGGCGTGGCCGTGACTGCGGACCTCCTGGCCCTGTGTGTTCTGACACCACCTGGCGATCTGGGCGTTGATGTGGTGGTCGGATCGGCGCAGAGGTTTGGCGTTCCGATGGGTTTCGGCGGCCCCCACGCTGGCTTCATGGCCGTTGCGGATCGCCACAAGCGGATGCTTCCCGGCCGCCTCGTCGGCACATCGCTCGACTCAACCGGTCGTGTCGCACACCGTCTGGCTCTTCAGACACGCGAACAGCACATTCGCCGTGAGAAGGCGACCTCCAACATCTGTACCGCCCAGGTGCTCCTGGCGATCCTCTCTGCCCTGTATGCGGCCTACCACGGGCCCACGGGTCTTCGGAGGATCGCTGAGCGTGTGAGCCGGCTCACATCGGCCCTGGCCGAGGGGCTCAGACGTTCGGGCCTGGACGTAGTGCACGATGACTTCTTCGACACGATCTCGGTGCAGCTCCCCGACGGTGTGGATGCCACCCTCGCATCGGCCCGGGACCTTGGCTGCAACCTCCGCCGAATCGACTCCCACACGATCGGGGTGAGCCTTGACGAGACAACCCGTCCCGAGACCGTCAAGACCGTTCTGGAGGCGTTTGAGATCCACGATGTAGACGTGATGGAGCTCGACCGATCGGCTGCCCCTGGCATCCCTGAGGCACTTCAGAGGCAGTCGTCGTATTGCACATCGGAGTTCTTCAACTCGCACCACAGCGAGACCTCGATGCTGCGTTGGCTGAGACGGCTAGCGGATCGCGACCTCGCCCTTGACCGCACGATGATCCCGCTCGGGTCATGCACGATGAAGCTGAACGCGACAACCGAGATGGCTGCAATCAGTTGGCCCGAGTTTTCCCGCATCCACCCATACGCTCCAACGGATCAGGTTTCTGGCTACCTCGAGTTGATCGACGACCTCGAGCAGATGCTGGTGAGCATCACCGGCTACTCGGCTGTATCGCTTCAACCAAATGCTGGATCACAGGGCGAGTTGGCTGGCCTTCTGGCAGTGCGTGCCTGGCATGACTCGCGCGGCGAGAACCAGAGGGTGGTATGCCTCATACCTGCGTCAGCGCACGGTACGAATGCCGCCAGCGCAGTCATGGCGGGAATGGAGGTGGTCGTGGTCGCGTCCAACGCCGACGGCAACATCGATCTGAACGACCTCCGGCTGCGAATCAGCGAATGCGGCGACTCCCTCGCGGCGCTCATGATCACGTATCCCTCCACCCACGGCGTGTTCGAAGCGGCCATCGTGGAGATCTGCGACATGATTCACGAGGCTGGCGGCCAGGTGTATTTGGATGGTGCAAACCTCAACGCTCTGGTCGGTCTCGCCAGACCGGGTCGATTCGGTGCGGATGTATCCCACCTGAACCTCCACAAGACCTTCTGCATTCCACACGGTGGCGGGGGGCCGGGAGTCGGACCGGTGGCAGTTCGGGAACATCTCGCACCATTCCTCCCTAATCACTCCGTCGTGGACGAGGCAGGTCCAAAAACGGGAATCGGGCCCGTCTCGGCTGCACCATTTGGCTCGGCGGGCATTCTCCCGATCTCCTGGGCCTACATCGCGATGATGGGTGAATCCGGTCTCCGCAGAGCCTCAGAGGTGGCGATCCTGTCAGCAAACTACGTTGCGGCACGTCTTCGCCCCTACTTCCCCATTCTCTACTCGGGCCCCAACGGCTACGTCGCTCACGAATGCATCCTTGATGTCAGGGTGCTGTTGGAGCAAGGGGTGTCGGCAGAAGATGTCTGCAAGCGCCTGGTCGACTACGGGTTCCACGCTCCCACAGTCTCCTTTCCGGTTCCAGGAACCCTCATGGTTGAACCGACCGAATCGGAGGACCTGATCGAGCTGGATCGTTTCTGCGATGCGATGATCGCCATCTCCGGAGAGGCCGAGAGGATCGCCAGCGGCGAGTGGCCAGTGGACGACAACCCCCTGGTCAACGCACCTCACACTTCCGAAATGATTGTCGGCCCGTGGGAACACCCGTACGACCAAACCACGGCCGCCTTTCCAATGCCCGGCATGGGGCCCGACAAGTACTGGCCGCCAGTAGCCCGCGTGGACTCTGCGTACGGCGACAAGAACCTGAACTGCTCGTGCCCGCCGGTGACTACCTACGCCTGACGCCGCGGGTGGGGCTGAGCCCCGGACTACGGCAGTCAGCACCGCAAACATTACGGTCGCAGCGATGCAGGAACATGCTGACGCCAGTGGTTCCGGCCCGGATGGGGCCTTTCGGACCAAGGTCAACGACTTTCTAGAGTCCCACTGCAGCAAGCGGGGTGAAACGACTCCTGTCGATCCGGCTGACGAGGCTGACGCTGCGAGGCGGTTCCAGGCAGATCTCTCTGCTGCAGGCCTGGCCGGGCTCACCTACTCCCGCCACTTCGGCGGGGCCGGCCTGACGAGGGAACACCAGAACTGCTTTGATGAGTTGGCAGCGGCTTGGCGCCTGCCCAACCTCCCGCTGGCCATCTCGCACGGAATGTGCCTGCCGATGCTCAACCAGTTCGGAAGTGACACACAACGTGCCGACTTTATGGCCGACAACATCAGCGGGCGGACGATCTGGTGCCAGATGTTTTCTGAGCCAGGTGCCGGGTCGGATGTGGCTGGGCTGTCCACAAAGGCTGTTCGGGACGGCGACGAGTGGGTCATCAGCGGCCAGAAGGTCTGGACCTCTGGGGCTCACTACTGCGACTACGGGATCGTCGTAGCTCGAACCGAACCGAGCGTGCCCAAGCACCAGGGCCTCTCCATGTTCATCGTGGACATGTCGGACCCGGCTATCGAGGTGAGGCCCCTCAGGCAGATCTCAGGAGACAGCGGGTTCAACGAGGTCTTCTTCACAGATCTCCGCATCCCCGCCGACTGGCTGTTGGGCGACCTGAACCAGGGCTGGAATCTGGCGGTAGCAATGCTCATGTTCGAGCGCGTGTCGATCGGAGCAGGAGGCGGCGGTCTGGGCGGAGAGCGATCCTCGCAGAGTCTCATCATGCTCGCCCGACGGATGGGTCTGGCCGAGGACCCGTGTATCCGCCAGGACCTCGCAGACCTGTGGATCAGGGAACGAATCAAGGGGTTCATCGGACGACGCATCCGTGATGCAGTCGCCGCCGGCCGGGTACCAGGGCCTGAGGGCTCCATCGCCAAGTTGAACGGGGCCCTTCTTGTACGGGCTATCAGGGACGTCTCCATGAAGCTTGTGGGGCCGTCGGGGCAGGCATGGGGGCCCGAAGGTGGGGACGGTGAGCGTTGGTCCACCTTCTGCCTCTCCGCCGCAGGAATCAGCATTGCCGGCGGAACCGATGAGGTTCAGCGCAATATCATCGGCGACCGCGTCCTCGGACTTCCGAGGGAGCCCAACCCGTTCAAGGACGTTGCATGGGAGGACGTGCCGCGCAACTAGGGGGCAGGCTACGCAACTATCTGGAATATCCCGGACTTCTGGAGCAGCTGGCCGGGTTGCAACCTGAGACGCAGAGCAGTTGGAGAACTACAGATGCCACACCATGACCTCTTGATAATCGGAGCCGGTTCCGGCAACACCGTTGTCCAGGACAGCTACTCCGGCATGGACGTCGCCATTGTTGAGCCGTGGGTATTCGGGGGTACATGTCTAAACCGGGGCTGTATCCCCTCCAAGATGTTCGTCCACGCTGCCGACGTCGCCCTCTCGGCCCGTCGGGGCGAAGCCCTGGGCCTACACACCAGCTTTGACGGCGTCGACTGGCCAGCAATCCGTGACCGCGTTTTCGGTCGGATCGATCCGATCGCCGCTGGTGGACGCGACTACCGCGTCGGGCTGGAAAACGTGACCGTGTACGAAAGCAGCGCCAGGTTCACCGGTGAGAGGTGCGTCGACATTGACGGAGAGGAGGTGTCGGCCGATCAGATCGTGGTTGCCGCCGGGGGCAGACCCGTGGCACCTGACCTGCCCGGCCTGGCGGGTGTGCCGTTCCACACCTCGGACTCGATCATGCGGTTAGACGAGCTGCCTGACCATCTGGTGATCCTTGGGGGCGGCTTCATAGCCATCGAGATGGCCCATGTGTTTGAGGCCCTGGGTAGCCGGGTGACGATTCTGCATAGAAGCGAACTGCTCCTGCGCGGTGCGGATGACTCCGTCAGGGAGAGAATCACCGATATCTACGCCAAGCGGATGGATGTGCGTCTCAACACGACGGTGGCCAGGGTTTCCCACGACGACACCTTCAGGCTCGAACTAAGCGATGGCTCGACCCTCGAAGCCGACCAGTTCTTGGTCGCTACGGGAAGACGGCCCAACACCGACACGCTGAACGTGGAGGCAGGGGCGATAGCGACGAACGAGCGCGGCCTGATCACAACCGACGAGTACCTGCGCACATCGGCCGAGGGAGTGTGGGCCCTCGGCGACATTACGAACCCGGCACAGTTGAAGCACACAGCGAACGCCGAGGCCCGCCTCCTCAGCCACAACCTGATCAACCCCGATGACCTCTGGAAGATCGACAACACCCTCACCCCTCACGCCGTCTTCGGGTACCCGCAGATTGGCAGCGTCGGGAAAACCGAGCAGGAGTTGATCAGCAGTGACACCGCCCACCTGGTCTCCATCCGCAACTTCTCTGACATCGCCTACGGGTGGGCAATGGAGGACACGACCGGCTTTGTAAAACTGCTGGCCGACCCGTCAACGCGACTGCTTCTGGGTGCACACATCATCGGCCCCCACGCCCCCACCCTGATTCAACAACTCATCCAGGGCATGGCTGCCGGGTTGACCGTCGATGTCATGGCCAGAGGGCAGCTCTACGTGCACCCTGCAATGCCAGAGGTGCTCGAACAGGCCCTCCTGGAACTGTGATGAAATCGGCATGAGACCAGCCAACCGGCCGCTACCGAACTCGAGGAGATGATGAAGGATCTCAAAGGATCTGTGGCTCTCGTAACCGGCGGAGCGTCGGGCATGGGCCGGGCCTTTGCGGACCGCTTCGCGGCCGAAGGCATGAACATTGTCGTCGCTGACGTTGAACAGGTTGCCCTTGACCGGGCCGTGGATGAACTCCGTTCCGACGGTGCAGACGCTGTCGGCATCCACTGCGACGTCTCTGACCATGACTCGGTCATGAAGCTTCGCGATCAGGCGTCTGACCACTTCGGCCAACCACAACTCCTATGTCTGAACGCCGGCGTGGCAGGCGGAGGTGCCATCAACGAGGTGACAATGATGGACTGGAAATGGGTTCTGGGGGTGAACCTGTGGGGCGTTATCCACGGACTCGACGTGTTCCTGCCACACCTGATCGACTCAGACCGCGGCCATGTCGTTATCACCGCTTCCGTTGCCGGCCACACCTCATACCCGAACCTGGCGCCCTATAGCGCCTCAAAGCACGCTGTGACGACAATTGCCGAGACACTCCATCACGAGCTGCGCTCCCTCGGGTCGTCTGTCGGGGTCACCTGTCTGTGTCCTGGAATCGTTGCTACGAATATCCTCACCTCCTCCCGCAACCGACCAGAGGCTGTGAGCGACATTCTGGTTGAACCTCCGAGTGACGATGAGGTCGCCCAGCGGGAGGCCCTGATCCAGTGGATGGCCGCTACGGGAAAGTCCCCCGCTGAGGTCGCCGACCTCGTCCTTACCGCCGTACGGGATCAGACCTTCTGGTTGTTCACCGACGACGACTATTCCGAAGCCATCGCTGAACGTCACCGGTCAATCAGGGAGCGCAGCAACCCGCTCTTGGACGAGCCGATCTTTGACATCTGATTCAGGTCACTAGGAAGCCTCAAGAAGTTCGCGGGCCCACTTGTAGTCGGGCTTCCCGTTGGGACCCCTTTGGATCCGGTCGACCACCAGAATGCGCTTTGGAACCTTGTACCCCGCCAGGACCTCCCGGGCGTGGCGCTCCAACTCCTCAATGTTTCGGCCGGCGGTGTCCCGGCCTGATAGCTCGACCACCGCCACAACAGCCTGACCCCAGCGCTCATCTGCCACCCCAACCACGTTGCAGTCGACAACACCAGGATGTTCCTTCAGGGCCTCCTCTACCTCTTCGGGGTAGACCTTCTCTCCCCCGGTGTTGATGCATGCAGAGCCCCGACCCAGAAGGGTGATGCTTCCATCGGCCTCAACCGTCGCCCAGTCACCCGGGACCGACCATCGTCGGCCCCCGATCATGGGGAACGTCTCATCGGTCTTGATCTGATCCTTGTAGTAGCCAAGAGGAATCGGCTCGCCGAGTGCAAGCCGACCCCGTTCGCCTGATCCCGGCACCACATCCAGGCCCTTGTCGTTGAACACCCTGGCCCGATCGCCCAGGGTGAAGCGTGCTGTCCCTGCGTCCTTCAGCTCCCGGGAGGTCACCTGCGAACCCATTCCGGTTCCCTCGCTGGAACCCAGGACGTCGACGACCGTGCAGTCGTGGTGCGCCAGGATCCCGGCCTTCACCGGAGCGCTGAACATGACCCCTGATGACAACACCAGGCGGAGTGAGGACAGGTCCCAGAGACGCTCCTCGGCGGCGGCCCGGTCGAGGGAGTCCAGCATGGGTCGAGCGAATGCATCGCCGACGATCGTGAGCATCGTGATCCTCTCAGACTCGACGACCGACCAGAGTTCGTCAGGATCGAAGGATCCCGGGCTCAGGGTGGCGATCATCCCACCGTGGCTGAGGGTGCCGAGGCTGCTCAGGCCGGATGTGCCGTGCATCAGCGGAGCGGCGCAGAGTTGTCTAATGCGATTGCCGGCCTGTGCAATCCTGCCGGCAATCGCAGCAGCCTCTGCTGGTGTTGCCGGCATTTCCTCGCCGAGAGAGGCGAAGGTCCTGGCCATGTTGGCAAAGAGGCTGTCGTGAGTCCACATGACCGCTTTGGGCATTCCGGTGGTTCCGCCGGTGTAGAGGAACCAGAGGTCCTCGCCTGTGCGGTTAATGCGTTGCATTGGAGGGCTGCTGAGTGCCTCCTCGTAGGAAATGGCCCACGGGGGTGCACCGTCACCACCCGTTTGGACTAGTGCCTTCAGTTCAGGAAACCTCCCTCTTACCTCGTCGACGCGGTCAGCCAGGGATGCATCAAAGAAGAGGGCCTCGGCGTCAGAGTTCTCGAGGATGTAGGCGAGCTCGTCACCCAGGTAGCGGTAGTTCACGTTGGCCGGAACGGCACGCAACTTGAAGGCGGCGAACTGGGCCTCCGGATACTGGGATCCATTGAAGCAGTAGAGGGCCACCTTTGACCCAGCCTCGAGCCCATGGCTGCGAAGGGTTTCTGCCAGACAGGCAGCCCTGTGGTCATAGTCGCTCCACGAGGTGGCGACCCCACCGACGGTAACGGCCGTCTGATCGCCAACGGTGTCGGCAACGGCTTCCCATGCTGTAGCGATGTTGAGGGTGGGACCTGCTGCCGACATGGCCGGCGAGGCTACCCCACTCCTCTCCCGGCGGAGCAGCCAGGGGTCCATGAAATGGGTCAGACCCTGAGGGGCAGCGGACCTATGCTCGATGACCGTGGGAAACACATTCGGATCACTGTTTCGCATCACCACCTGGGGAGAGAGTCACGGAGCCGGTGTGGGGGTGGTCATCGACGGCTGCCCACCGCGTCTGGAGTTGACCGAGGCCGACCTTCAGGCTGACCTGGATCGACGCAGGCCGGGACAGAGCCGCATTACGACCCAGCGCTCAGAGGAGGACCGGGCCGAGATCCTTTCGGGCGTCTTTGATGGACAGACGACCGGCTCGCCCATCGCAGTGCTTGTGAGGAACTCCGACGCCAGGTCAGATGCCTACGACCACCTTCGGGATCTGTACCGGCCCTCCCACGCCGACTACACCTACGAGGCCAAGTACGGGATACGGGACTGGCGTGGCGGTGGACGCGCCAGCGCCAGGGAAACGGTTGGAAGGGTGGCAGCCGGGGCGATTGCAAGAAAGCTTCTCAGCCACGTTGCCGGTATCGAGGTTCTGGCCTGGGTCAGCCAGGTTCACACCATCACAACCGAAATCGACCCGGTCAAGGTGACCCTCGAAGAGGTCGAGAGCGACCCGACCCGCTGTCCTGATCCCGATGCGGCCGCTGCAATCGGGTTCGCAATTGAGGAGGCCAGACGCGACGGGGACTCCCTGGGAGGAGTGGTCACATGTGTGGCACGCGGGGTCCCTCCTGGCCTGGGCGACCCGGTCTTCGACCGGCTCGAGGCTGACCTAGCTAAGGGGATGCTCTCGCTTCCGGCATCCCGAGGCTTTGAGGTCGGCAGCGGCTTTGGGTCGGTGGTGATGACAGGGCGTGAACACAACGACCCCTTCATCCCGGGCGATAGCGGCCCCACCACCAGCTCCAACCGGTCTGGCGGTGTTCAGGGCGGCATCTCCAACGGCTCCGACGTACTCTTTCGCGTGCCCTTCAAGCCAACAGCCACCATCGCGTCTCCACAGGACACGGTGGACACGTCCAACGTACCCGTGGTGCTTGAGGCCAGGGGCCGCCACGATCCGTGTGTTCTTCCCAGGGCAGTTCCACTGGTGGAGGCCATGGCCCTCCTGACCCTCGCCGACCACTGGCTCCGCCAACGTGCCGTCGACCTTCCATGACCCGGAGAACGCCGTGAACGAACTTCCTCCCTACTACGTTCCCCCCACCTTCTCCGATGCCGCCGATGAACGGCGACACCGAAAGGAACGCCTTGCTGCGGCCTTTCGGCTGTTCGCCAGCTTCGGCTTCAGCGAAGGCGTGGCTGGACACATAACTGCCCGCGATCCTGAACACACCGACTGTTTCTGGGTAAACCCGTTTGGTATGGCATTTGGGCAGATATCTGCCTCGGACCTTCTCCTCGTCGACCACTCGGGAAACGTGGTGGAGGGCATCCACTCGGTCAACCAGGCGGCGTTCGCCATCCACTCGGCACTTCACATGGCCCGACCCGAGATCGTGGCCGCCGCCCATTCCCATTCCGTGTACGGAAAGGCCTGGTCATCGCTTGGCCGCCTGTTGGATCCCCTTACCCAGGACTCGTGCATCTTTTTTGACAATCACGTCCTGTTCGATGACTACACCGGCGTCGTGAACGACCCTGAGGAGGGAAAGCGGATAGCCCACGCTCTGGGTGGGAACGGCGCGGCGATACTCAGGAACCATGGCCTCTTAACTGTCGGCCTCTGCGTAGAAGAGGCGCTCTGGCTCTTTGTCACCATGGAGCGAACCTGTCAGGCACAGCTCTTGGCAGAAGCGGCCGGCACCCCTGTGCTCATTGAAGCCGAGGTGGCGGCCGAAACAGCCAGATTGCTGAACCACCCCTACTCGGGCTGGTTCAGCCCCCAGCCCATGTTCGACCAGATAATGATGGACCAGCCCGACCTTCGAGACTGATACGCGTCAGAGGAACGGCAGTTCCACAACAACAGCAGGTACCTCGGTGCCCCTCTGGTCGAGCGTCACGAAATCGCCCGCCACAACATCGGCCGGAAGAAACGCCATCGCTATCCCGTGGCCGAGGGTCGGCGAGAAGTTGCCGCTGGTCACAGCCGCCACCTCTGCTCCATTCCGAAACACCGCTTGACCCTCCCGGGGTGGGCGACGCCCCTCGATGGAGAGGCCGCAAAGCCTTACGGTGGGGCCTGCCTCTCTGAGAGCGACGATGGCGTCCCTCCCTGTGAAGTTCTCCTTGTCCCAGCCGACGACCCATCCGAGGCCCGCATCCAGCGGGCTAATTCCGGGACCCAACTCGTGGCCGTGAAGAGGCAGCCCTGCCTCAAGCCTGAGCGTGTCACGGGCACCCAGTCCGGCCTGCTCTGCACCACTCTCGGCGAGCGCGGCCCACATGCTGGCGGCCACCCGGTTCGGTAGGGACAACTCGAAACCTTCCTCGCCCGTGTAACCGGTTCCGGCAACAATCGCCAACTCTCCATCCCACTCAAAGGTAGAAACCCTGAAACGGGCCACGCCGGCTGCCTCAGGAGACACCTTCTCAAGGGTTGAGCGGGAGGCCGGGCCCTGGAGCGCCAGAAGCGCACGATCCGGCGCTACATCCGCACAGCCCGGCAGGGCACCGACAACGCCCTTGTTGTTGGTTGCGTTTGGTAGGACGATGAACCGCTGCTCCTCCAGCCACCAGACGATGATGTCGTCCACTACAGACGCATCCGCCTCTGCCAGAAGATGGGTGTACTGCGCCCGACCCGGCCCGATCCTCCGGAGGTCGTTGGTGAACGCTGTCTGGAGCAGCTCAAAGGCCCCCTCGCCTGACACCTCCAGGCTTCCCAGGTGGCTCACATCAAACAGCGCCACCCCGCTTCGGCAGGCCAGGTGTTCGGCGATGGTTCCTGCGGGATAGTTCAGCGGCATCCCCCAGCCGCCGAAAGGGACCATCCGCGCCCCCGCTGACCGGTGCACCGCATCCAGCGGCGACAAGGAGAGTTCAGTACTGCCGTTCATGGCGGCGAGGATAACGCCGGGTTCAGGCTGCGTGTTTGACGAACAGTCGCTCTACGTCGCTGCGGTAGAGAACCCGGATCTGGATGCCGGGGTGGAGTTCCTGCAGTCGCCTTACCTTCCGGTTCTTACGGGTTACGAGCGACTGGCGCAGCGTGGTCACCTCGAGGTAGAGGTCATGGTCGGGAAGGTAGAAGTCAGGGGTGAAGGCCGACAGGGTGCCCCCGTCTGGAGCTTCGTCGAGCACGAAGGTGCGGGGTTCGTAATCCCAGGCGATTCCGTAGAAGTCAAGGAGGTCGGCTACCCGTCGCTCGGACTCGTGTGCAAAGCCAATCAGTTCCGGATCAGGAAGTTGGTGGATGTCACTCACCACTGGAGTCGCTCTGCTTCCGGCCTTCTCCGGCTATCCGTCGACCGCCAGCGGGGACACCTCTGCGGCGGCGCCACGCCCCTCGGGATACAACTCGACGATCTTGGAGTCCAGCTGTTCCTTGACCCCGGCCAGGGGCAAGATATTGAGGACGCCCTGACCCTGACGCAGCAGGTCGATGATCTCGTCGCCACTCCGAACAGCCACCGACCTTGTGCCGCTGATAACCAGGTTCACCCTGGTGACATCCTCGTCGAGGTGTTCGCTCAGGTAGCTGAACACCTCCCGCACCAACTCCAGGCGTATTCCAGCATCAAGCAGCGTCTTGATCGCCTTCAGCTCGAGAAGGTTGCGATAGTCGTAGCGTCTCCGGCTTCCGCTGCCGGTTGCGACATCAAGGGCTGGCTTGATGAGATCGGTCCTGGTCCAGTAGTCCAGTTGCCGGTATGTGACGCCCACAATCTCAGCCGTCCGCTTTGAGCTGTATCCCTCGACTGGAACATTCGTGGCCATAAGCCACCCCTCTCTCTAGATCCTGCACAGGTTTCGGTGTTGGCCGTCAGAGTCAAGCCAAGACAACATCGACGGAACTACACCCCTGTGACTTCAAACAGGCTAGGCGGATCCGATTCAGGGGTCAACCATCGACCGTTCAGCAGCCCTCAGTGAGCGCTCAAACGCCCTGTCTGGAGGCCCCTTCTAACCCCCGGCGAAATCCTCGGGGTTTACAGAATCCAGGAACTCCTTGAACTCCTCAACCTGGGCCTCGGCAGCCGGAACGGCCTGGCCGCTGTCATCCAAGGGAGCCATGTAGCCGGCCTCTTCCAGAACCTCCTCGGACGCCAGGATCGGCGAATCGGTTCGGATAGCCAGAGCAATGGCATCAGAGGGGCGACACGACAGGACCTGGGATCCGGACGGACCCCGAAGGTGCAGTTCTGCGAAGAAGGTTCGATCCCGCAATTCAGTTACGTGGACCTTCTCGACCTCAATCGTGAATGCATCCAGGAGAACCGCTATCAGGTCGTGGGTCATGGGACGTGGCGGCTCCTGGCCAGCAAGGACGAGGCCTATCGCCGTTGCCTCCGAGACCCCGATGAAGATCGGCAGGAGTCGCTCGCCCTTCTCCTCGCGGAGAAGAACAACCGGTGTGCTGCTCGGAAGCACCTCCTGGACACCGATGATACGCATCTCGATCATGCTCAGGCCGGTCCCATCTGTCGGATGTCCCCGAGGTGGAGGCGGATAGCAGGGCCGTGGTTCACCCGGGCACCCTACTCCCGCCCTGTTGCGCGCCCGTAGACCCGGCGAGTGGGCTCCGGCCCGCCAGAGCCATGATCGTCTCGGCAACGACCGTTTCGCCCATTGCGAACTCCGCCTCAAGTTCTGTGAGGTCGACTGCCAGCACGCTCGGCAAGTTCCGGTACATGCCGTGATGGTCGAGGCCGTACCCAACAACGAAGCCGTCGTCTATCACGAAGCCCGCATGCTCGACCTCGACTGGCAGGATCCTTCGATCAGATCGATCCAGGAGCGTGCAGACCCGAACCTCGGTGGGATCATGGTCGGCAAGGTGTCGTCGCAGAAAATCCAGCCTGAAGCCCGTGTCGACGACGCCTTCTACCAAAAGTACCTGCCGGCCTGTGACGTCGCTGACCACATCACGCGTGAGGCGAATTCGGCCACTGTCGGGAGCAAAGGCACTGAGGGCTACGAAGTCGACCTCCAGATGCCGGTCAATCCGCCGCACCAGGTCTGCCATAAACGGCAGACATCCCTTCAATACACCGACCACGACTGCCCCGTCGTTGAGCACATCGGTCAGATTGTCTGCCAACTCGGCGACCCGTGCTGCAATTTCGTCGGGTCCATAGAGGAGACGCGGGGCGGCCATCGGCTCAGTGGGTGAGGTGGCCCAGACGACCCATTGAACGCCTGCGCATCACGTCGCGGATTTGTCCTCCGGCGTCGACCAGTTCCTCAAACCGCTTCCTTGCGGCTGCCACCGCCGTCTGGTCGTTTGCACGCAGGCGCGGAAGCAGAATTTGTTCCAACACCCCCGCCTCACGCTGGGCAGCCACCAGATGCATGCGGAGGTGACGAACGTCGAGTCCGTTTCGTACACAGATACCGGCTAGGCGGGCCACGAGCAGAGCGTCACCGTCATAGACCGTTGTGGAGCCGGCTTCGCTCCCCTCGATCAGTCCCATTGCCTCAAGTTGGAGAACCGTTTCCATGGGCTCGCCGGCAGCGGCAGCCACTTCTTCGAGCGTGATGCTCACAGACCCTGCAACCGGCATGGTCGCCTGTTCCCGGAAGGGCGCCACCTCGTCGATTCCCGTCGGCGGCTTTCCGCCAGATTCCTCCAACAGTTCGTGGATCACCTTGAGTGGCAGGAAGTTCTGTCGCTGCTGACGGAGAATCCAGGTGAGAAGAGACATGTCTGCATCGGAGAAACGACGGTACCCGGACTCCGACCGCTCGGGGTTGATTAGGCCCTGGGCCTCCAGGTAGCGAACCTTTGAGACCGTCACGTCCGGGAACTCATCTACCAGCCTGGCAAGGGCTTCGCTGATGCCGACCCGTGCCCCCACGGGCCCAGCTTCACCTGTGTCACCGCCGGGGTGTTGGTGGGTCATGTCGGGGCTCTCGGTCAAGTGGCGGTTCCGTGGAAGAACACCAACTTGAAACGACCGATCTGCAACTCGTCGCCATCATGGAGTTCTCCCGATTCGATTCGATCCCGGTTCAGGTACGTACCGTTGAGCGAGCCGACGTCACGCACGACGTAGCGATCACCTGAGCGATCCACCTCGACGTGACACCTTGACACGGTCACATCATCGAGAAAAATGTCGGCGCTCCGATGCCTTCCAACCGTGGTCAGGTCGGACTCAAGGCCGTAGCGCGATCCGGCCTTCGGGCCCGAGTCGACCACGAACAGGCCGCAACCCTGGGGAAACCGCTCGCGGTCCTCCTCGTGGGGAGAGGTCGGCAGCACCTCGAATGAGTCGGTGGCCTCATCTTCCCTGTTAGCCAACTGCTCACCACACGACGGACAGAAGTTGGCGCCCTCAGCGTCCTTGAGGCCACATGCCTGACAGCCGGGGGTGTCGCCTGTCACTGCTCAGGTCTCCAGCAGTGCCAGATACGCCTCGGCGTCCATCAGGGCATCCGCTGCCCCGGGATTCATCGGCTCCATGACGCAGATCCAGCCATCGCCATAGGGGTCTTCGTTCACGCGCTCAGGCGCTGCCTCAAGGTCGTGGTTGACCTCGAGAATCGTTCCTCCGACCGGGGCGAAGAGCTCTGAAACGGACTTGGTTGATTCGACCTCACCGAACACACCGCCCGCCTGGACCTTTGAACCGACGACGGGCAACTCAACGAACACCACGTCACCGAGGGCATCTTGCGCGTAGTCGGTGATGCCAACCCTCAGACGGTTGCCGTCCTCGGGTCGCACCCATTCGTGATCTTCCGAGTAGGAGACATCTGTTGGTACGTTCATGCGGCTGAACTTACCGGATACATCAGGGCCTGAGGCTCCACTGCATGCTCTGTTGCGGCGAGGGCCTGATCATTCGGATCGGATCCCGGCCCGACGGCCTGCTCTACCGGCTCTCAGGGCATCTATCGCACGTGGCACGTAGCCGAAAGCGGCCCACCATGCAATCAACAGGCCGGGCAGGCCGAACACCCATGCTCCAACGGCAAACCACTGGTGAGCGAAAGCCGTCGACTCACCGGCGAGGAAGAAGGGGACGGCGAACATCAGAGCGAATGTCCCGGTCTTACCCCACCAGGTCACCTCGATCCGGGCTGCACCCAGCAGCGCCAAAACAATTGCCGCCAGACCAACCAGCAGCTCGCGTGTCAGGACCGCCACTGCGAACCATACGGGCACCGACCCATCGATGATCATTCCAACAAGGGCAACGAGGATCATGAGCCTGTCGGCGGTCGGGTCCAGAACCTTGCCGACATCTGAGACCATGTCAAAGCGCCGGGCGATCCAACCGTCAACCCAGTCGGTGGCACCTAGCGCACCCAAAAGGAGGGCAGCGTCAGTCCGGTTTCCGGCGCCGAACAGGATCCATACGAACCAGGGAATGCAGCCAAGTCGGGCCAAGCTGATCAGGTTTGGGAGCGTCAGCACCCCAGCCCAGCCGGTTAGCGACCTCGCACCGCCCCCCTCCGTCACCTGATCCATGGCTGACAGCCTACGATCAGGCCCGGTCCGGGATCATCGTCCCGGCCTAGGAGGTGAGGAGACGTTCAAGATGGCATCCATCTTCACACGGATTATCCAGGGAGAGATCCCCGGCCGCATCATCTGGCGTGATGCACATTGCGTTGTCATGCTCGACATCCGACCCCTTCGCCGAGGACACGTCCTAGTGGTCCCGGTTGACGAGGTGGACAGGTGGACAGACCTGGCCGAGGAGACCGCCGGCCGCTGCTTCCACGTGGCCCACGTCCTTGGTCGTGCACAACAGGAGGCCTTCGGGCCGGTCCGCGTAGGCCTCATGGTCGCCGGATTCGAGGTGCCACACGCCCACATCCATGTTGTTCCCATCGACAGCATGGCCGATCTCAACTTCAGCAACGCCGATCCTGATGCCGACCCCGCGGACCTAGACCTCGTAGCCGACGCACTGCGCGCCACTCTCCGGTCGCACGGTCACGACTCGGTCACCTGAGCGTCAACTCGAACCTGGCCGTCTGACCCAGACGCTCACGCCCTCAGCTTCGAACCTGCTCCTGAAGTCCAGGAGAACCAGCTTGTGTTCGAAGGCCCTGTTCCCTGAGGTCGACAGGCCCGACGTCTCCCGGTCAAACACGACCACGTCGATGGTGTCTGGAATCTCAGGGTCGACTCTCTGGAGCGTCGCCCCGTCGAGCACGTACACCGATTCCCTGTCAGCCAGTAGTGGAAACACGACCGGCGATGCCAGCACGCTGGCCTCGTCTCCGACCCAGGTGGTGGCCGAGACGCGTGCCGAGTCGACGTGGTCACGACTGCCCCAATCCCATGGCTTTTCATACGGTGACGCCGCAGCATCACGGACAAAGAACACCGAGGCCGTCAGGACCATTACCGTCAGAACCCGCCGATCCACCAATACCCGACTGATTCCACGTGTGCCTATGCGCATCAGGGCAAAGGCCGTGGCAATGAACACGAACACGAGTGCGGGAACATCCTGTTGCGGGTTGCCCATGACATCCTCGGGCACGTCGGCCACAAGATAGAGAGCCGTGAGGGGCAGCAGGGTCACGATGTAGCGGGGCCGCACCAATGGAAGAAACAGCACGGGAGCAACCAGTAGAAGCATCTTCTCGAAGCTGGCCCGATCCATGAGGTCACCTAAGAGACCCACCGGGTCGGCCAACATCCCGAGCAGGACCCCGAATGAACTGTCTCCGTAGTGGGCAAATGCCGTGATGTGGGGATAGACGCCGTCTCCAAACATCGGCTGGACAACAAACGCCATCACCAGGAACCACGACATCCCGAACGCTGCCAACGACCATCCGACCCTGCGTCGATCCTCAGTAACGAACAACAACCCCAGGGCGGTCACCGCCAGACCAAGATCGGCCCGAGCTGTCACAACGATCGCCACGAGCACCCCGAGTGCCCACCAGTTCTGGCGGTGGGTCGCCAGGTAGGCAGCCAGCAGGGCCGGCAGGGCGAAGACCTCAGGATGGAAGCCAGCCAGATTCAGATTGTGTACCGAGGGATGAAGGGCGAAGGCGACCGCCAGGGTTGCCGCACCGCTCACCCTCAGGTTGGCGGGCCCACGGGCGACCCGCCAGAGGGGAACCACCGTCACCGCGAGGGCGAGCGCCTGCAGGACCAACAGCGTCTCGACGGAAGGCAGCAGGACCGCCAGTCGGGCAACAGGCCAGAAGAGAAATGCCGCCTGATTGGCAAACACGTTGAATCCCCATTCGCTCACGACAGGAGACAACCCCTCCCCCATGAGGTGGACGGCCTGGAGGTAGTGACCAACCTGTGGACTGAGGCCCAGGTCCCTGCTGCGAGCTATTGCCAGAAGAGCCAAAATGACCCAGAAGACAATGGCCAGCCCCCACGGTAGATAGCGGTCGACGCCAGGAGCGTCCAGGCGTGCCTGCCATCTGAGCATTTGAATGTCGAGCCTGCGCCGGAGGGAATGGACGGTCGTAACCATCTGTTCTCCGGTGCGCTCCAGGCCAAGCGTCGCCTTCACCAGAGTTCTCCCTGAGAAGTTGCACCGTCGTCCGACCTTTCGGCGGGGGCTACGGCCTCAAGAAGGCCCGGACCCTTGTTTTTGGTGCTGCCAACCCTTCGGTCCACCGGGTGGAGGGTAACGACACCGACGGCTGCCGGCCCGAGAAGATGGGTGACCTGGGCGGGGTCCTCCATGCCGGGGTTCAACCACTGTTCCCAGTCTTGCTCCTCCAACAGAACCGGCATCCGGTGGTGAACCGGTTCGATGTCGAGGTTGGCAGTGGTGGTGATCACTGTGCATGTGTCTAGGGCTCTGCTGTCATCGTCGCTGTCGACTCCCCAGCGTTCCCAGAGGCCTGCCAGGGCCATTGGCCGACCATCGGCACGCTTGACATACCAGGGCTGCTTGCGGTTGGCTCCAGCAAATGTGTTCAACGGAGGGCCCCATTCAAAGAAGCCGTCCACCGGGACAAGGCACCGACGTCGTCTCAAGGCCGCGCGAAACGACGGTTTCTCAGCAACCGATTCTGCTCTTGCGTTGAAGCGCCGGGCCCCCACAGCAGGGTCCTGCTCCCATGCCGGGACAAGACCCCAACGGGCTGTGCCCATCTTTCGTGTTGCAGCGCTGCCCGACTCTGCTCGGTCCGAGGTGGACAGGTTCTCCACGGTCCACACGATCGGCAGTTGGCCGGTCGGTGCCACGTTGTGGTCGGGGGCGTCGAGCACCGCGACGATCTCATCGACGCCCATGTACTCGCTCAGTTCACCCGGCGAAGAGGCCGTCACGACCCTGCCACACATGAATCCCACAGTACCGGCAGCAGTGGAGCAGCGTCATGCGGGGCCTGTTCAGATAATGGTGCAGGTTGCGGTGCGCTGTCCTGATGCGTCGGTCCCGAGGTCCAGGGTCAGCTCATCGCCGGAGCCTCCGCCGAACCGCGGCACCGCCACCGCGTCTGCTCCCAACGGCACCGAGATAGTGCCCCTGAGTGCGAGCGTCTCCCAGCGTCCGGCCGGGTTGACGGCCTCCTCTACACCGAACCGGACTGCCTCGGCCCAACCGGTTCCACCCTCGACGAGGCTCACCTCACCCTGTGGGATCCGTATTGCCAGGATCAGACCGGCATCTCCAATACATGTCACCTCTGCCATCCGGCCGGCCAACCCCGCCGGACACGTGGCGCCGGGCCCTTCGTAGATGACCGTGTCAAGCGGCCTCAGCCTGTCGGTCACCACCGAGACGCGCACGCACGATGATTCCACCCAGCCCTCCGGTCCAACCAGGGCCACCTGGCCGCCGGCATGTTCGAACACGGTTGCACTCAGAGATCCTCTCCGGATTGGCAGAGCCGAGTCCGGAACTCCCACGATGATCCGCTCGGCAATCGGGGCGTCTCCACGTAGGACCGCTACTGGTCGGTCGGCGACTGCCACGAGGACAGGCTCCGCAACTGGTTGACCGCCGGCTATCCGGTCTTCATCTGTTTCAGTCTCTGCGCCTGGTTCCTCAACCACGGCAAAGCGGAGTGACCTGTCAACCCTGTCGACCGGGTCCGACTCCAACAGCGTGCGCCCGAACACGACTCCCCCGCCGAGCAGGCCAACCAGCAAGATGGTGCTGGCAATCCGCTTGCGCATTCCCAGGCGGAGAGCGTGCGCAATGACAGCCTCGTCACGACGCTCGGCCCTGGACCGCGGCCCGAATGCCTCGGATCTGTCTCCGCCGCTGAGAAGCGTGGCCCATACCGCAACGGTCTCGTCGGGAAAGCGCAGCGCCAACCGGGCAAAGGCCTCCTCCTCTTCTGGCCCGAAGAGAAGCATCAGGTCATTTTCCCGGACCAACTCCACGGGGTCACTTCTGTGGGTCAGCTTTCGATCACCAGCCAGGCGGATCAGAAAGGTACGGATCTGGCGATTTGCCTCCGATTCTGTCCAGCGCCGGCCCGGTTCGATCTCGAGGTCCTCAACCGGTGACCCTGTGTCGCTCCTGATCCTGAAAAACGTGGCCCTCCGTTCCCTGAGCGAGGATGAGACCTTGAGTCCAGGTTCAGTGCTGGCACGCTCGGGGAGGTCCTGGGACTCGGGAGGCTGCAGGGGGTCTGAGTTAGTCGCGCCAGATGGCTCCTGAGGGGTATCTTCCCCGGTCTCGTCCTCGCTCATCTGGCACCCAGCGTCTTCACCGGCCCGAGGCTACGCAATCGGCGCGCCGTGGCCAGTCACCCCCACACACATCCGTCGGAATCCAAAAGGGGCCGCATGCACAGGATCGACGACACCCATGAGCCAGAATCAGACAGGAACCCGGCGGCCCATCCCCGGGCCGAACGACCAGACGCCACGCACCGTTGAGGAACCAGTGAACCGACAGTCAACTCGAGTTCTGCATGTGGTCTTTGTCTTGGCCGCCGTGACCTCCGCATGTGCCACAGGTGGAGACAAGGCGGAGGGTCCGCTCGCCGCCGGGTCCGACCTGCCTGCGCCAACAACGATCCCCACCTCCAGTTCCACCTCGCTTCAGGCGAGCACGCCGACCACCATCACAACCACGATTCCGACAACCACAGAGGTTGTGGCTCCAGTTTCCACCCAGCCACCTCAGTCGGCTGCTGACGAGGACCTTGCTCCTGAGGTTGACCCAATCGGCGATGCCTTCCAGGAATCATTTGATCGCGAGCATCCATTCCTGCCCCTTCACCGTTTCTGCACCCCGCTGGAACCGCCAGAGACTGCACCCGCGGATATGGAGAGCGGCATCACCGAGCAGATGCTCACCATCGTCCAGATCCGGACCCTCCTAGACGAGCTGACGCTGATCGGAATGACGATTCCGGCCGGTGAGACGAGTCAGGCCCTCGAGGCGTTCGCCGACCTGGTGAACAGGGAGTGCGGCGGCATTCACGGCAGGCGACTGGACCTCCGAATCGTTGACGCTCCTTCCCTGGGTGGTGGTGGCGTTGATCTGGACACCCTCCAGACCGCCGCATGCCTTGAGGCGACCGAGCAGATGCCGGCCGTGATCGTCCTCGACCTGGGAGGACTGGGAAGCGCTGCCACCCGTTGCGTGGCTGTCGAGCACGATGTGGCCGTCATTTCCACGTCTTATAGGTCCAAACCGCTCATGGATGAGGCAGATGGAAGGCTCTTGACAATCCCGCCCACCGCCGAGCAGGTCATGCGTGCGTCGGTTGCCGCGGCGCATGACAGTGGCCTGTTGGAGGGCGCCACCATCGCCGTGCTGGTCGGGGACACAGCGGGTCAACCCGAGCTGGTTGACGCCGCCCTCGTCACGCCGCTGCGGTGGCTCGGCTACCAGCCGGTCCTGCATCTGCTTGGCTGCGAGGGGTCTGCCACGTGTCGCATAGGGAGCGACACCGCAGTCTCCAGAATGATTGCCGCCGGCACCGACGTCGTGTTCACCGCCCTGAACCTCACAACGCTTCCCAGGGTGATTGGGCAGATGGTGAGCCAGAGCATGCCCCACCCGCTAATCATCCAGTCCGGCTTCAACGGTCAGGGGCAGGATCTGGCTGCCCAGAATGTCGCCTCCTACTCCGGTCCGGACGCAGGTTCCTACTACGACGGCTCAATTATCGTGGCCGCCGAGCCGACCGGGGCCTCACGCCTACCGGGATATCTGGTGCCAACCTTTGACAGCATGTGCAACCAGGAATACGCCAGAGCGGTCGGTAGACCCGCCACTGCCTCCTTCGATCCTGCCTCTCCGAGTTTTCAGGCAGTCGTCAGCGCCTGCTCAGTTATGCGGATAGTCGCCAGGGCGGTCTACGACGCCGGACCCGATCCCAGGCGCCGAGACGTCCTGCACGCTCTCGAACACCTGGGGCCAGTCGACGTCCCGGGAATGCTGCCGGCAACCTCCGGCCATGGAAAGCAGGCCCTCACAGACGTGATCTACGACCTCGAGTACCGATATCCATGTCAGCCGGTCACAGCCGATCCCGCTGTTGAGGAGGCCGGCTGCATCATCCCGCTCGGCGGATACCGACCACTCGGGTAAAACCTACGGACGAACCTCGTAGTAGAGGTTGACTGGGTCATCGAAGTCGTGGCGGACGAACCTGGTGAAGCCGGCGTCGCCGGTCATTGCCTCGGCCACATCAGGGTTCAGGCCCATCGTGCCCAGTCCCAACGAGTCAGGCGCCGACATCGCCGACGAGAGACACGATGCGACCGAGGTCGCATACATCAGGGCCAGCATCGGGTTGCGCCTGTTGTCCGCCCAGCTGGAGCTGGAGCGGATGTCCTTGATGAGCCAGGTCCCATCGTCGGCAATCGCTCCGCGAATGGCCGACATGACTGTGTCGGGGCGTGGCATGTCGTGGAGGCAGTCCATTGTCAGCACCAGATCCACGTCGCCGGTCGCCGGCAAATCCTCACCACCGACCGGCAGGACCTCGATGTTCCCGACCCCACCGAGGCGCTCCTCGGCCAGGGCGACAGCATGAAGGGACGGGTCGTAGCCGACGAAGCTGGAGGACGGGTACTTCTCGGCCAACAGACCAAGCACGGTTCCGGCTCCACAACCCACGTCGACCACCTTGGCGCCAGCCACCAACTTGTCCTCGACGCCGCCGAGTGCCGGAATGATCACCGGCAACAGCAGAGCTCGGGCCATTGGACCGAGCATGGCATCGGTCTGGTGGGCCGCTCCCACGCCCTGACCGTCGTAGGTGATTCCGAGACCCGTCTGGAAGGCATCGGCCAGGGCGTCAACGACCTCAAGCGGTCGAATGTTGCTGAACACCCCGGCTGCGTACGTCCGCTGGTCGGGTCGGGCCAGGACCGCTGCGGCCTCCGGCTCAAGAAGAAACGACTCACCGTCATCGCTGACAAGCAACCCGGCCGCCGCCTGGCCCCGTAACCATTCAGACAACCAGCGTTCGTGAAGTCCGGTTCGATCGGCGAGGCCGGTCGCTGTGACCGTACCCATGCCATCGAGAGCCTCATAGATGCCGAGACGGTGGCCTAGGTGGATCATCAAAGAGACCATCTCGCCCTGTTTGAATCCCCATGTCGCAAAGGTGTAGCGGCCGAGACGATCAGCATCCAACTGCGTCCCATCCACCTCTGTCACAGCACCTTCGGTGTCGGTCATTTCACCCTCCTGCCTAGACCTCAGTCTCTTGTTCAGAGCAGTCGTCTGGGGACCTGATCCAGATACCCCCCTCGAGTTCACGGCATGCTCTCACACCAATGTCGCCCTTTCTGTCTCGGCGGCCGCTGACGTTTTCCTTCCAGCCGTCACCGTCGCCGGTGAAGCGCCAGAAATGGGTAAGACAAACCAACTCCTCGCCGTCGACAGCCCCCTCACCCGCAAGGTGGGACCACTGGTGGGGACATCGGGCCTCCATGACATGGGGGACACCACCAAGGGACCTCCATGCAACCAGGTCATCACCCTCGACAGATACCCCGGTGATCTCGCCTGGCTGCAGGTCAGAACCACAGACCCGGACCCAGCCGACCCCGGGGCCAGCCACCGGCTCAGACGTCCAGGTAGCGGGTGACGGCTACAGCCGAGCCAAACATCCCCACGGCTCCGCCCAGCAGCAACAACCAGAGGCTGGTATCCCAGACAAACCCATCCGGGACGGCAAATCCACGAAACAGCGGAACTACGTCGGACTCCTGAAAGAAGGAGAGAACCTGATTCTCGACAATGAACAGCGATGGTATTGCCAGCGCGGCACCGATTAGGCCGTGGATCATTCCCTCCAGCATGAACGGGATGCGTACGAACCAGTTTGTGGCACCCACCAACTTCATCACCTCAATCTCTTCGCGGCGCGCCCCAATCGCGGTGAAGACGGTGTTGAGAATCAGCATTGCCGACACCGCTACGAGAACAACGGCTGCGACCAACAGAACCTGGCTGACCCGTGTTGAGAAATCTTCGATCTGTCGAATGGCATCGGTGGCGGTGGCGACCTCCCTGACTCCCGGCTGGGATGAGAACTGACGCGCCAACTCAGCCACGTTGGCTGCATCCGGGTCCGCCGGAACAATCCGATAAGAGGGTGGCATCACGTCAGGCGTGACGCTCTCTATCAACTCGGGCTTGTCCACGAACAGCGTCTGGAACTCTTCGTAGGCAGCCAGCTTGTCGACATAGGAGTAGCCGCCGATGGCCGGGCTGGTGTCAAGGACCTGACGGATGGCCGTGTCCTGGTCCGGGGTGTGGTCGGCGTTCATGAACACGATGAACTCGACGCCCTCCTGGAACTGGGCGGTTGCCCTGTCGGCTCCCTCCCTAACCAGCAGCGAGGTCCCCACAAGGGAGAGAGAAATGCCGACGGTGAGTATGGCGGCAAGGGTGAGGCTGAGGTTGCGCCAGAGGCTTACGACGGTCTCGCGAATGAAGTACCAGAGCCGGTAGATCATGTGGGGCCACCCGGAGAGTGAAAGGTCATCAGTCGTAGACCCCTCGCGACTCGTCACGGACGATTACGCCCCGGTCCAGCTCAATCACACGTCGGCGCATCGTGTCGACGACGCTCCGGTCGTGGGTGGCCATTACGACTGTTGTGCCGCTCCTGTTGATTCGATCAAGAAGCCGCATGATGCCAACGGAGGTGGCTGGGTCCAAATTTCCCGTTGGCTCATCGGCCAGCAAGATGAGCGGTCTGTTCACGAAGGCCCTGGCAATGGAGACCCTCTGTTGTTCACCACCTGAGAGTTCGTCTGGTGTCCTGTCGGCCTTACGGCTGAGGCCGACCAGCTCAAGAATCGCGGGCACCTGCCGTTTGATGACAGGTCGAGGTCGCCCGATGACCTCAAGGCCGAACGCCACGTTTTCAGCGACCGTCTTCTTCGACAACAGCTTGTAGTCCTGGAATATGCAGCCAATGTTGCGGCGAAGATACGGGACCCTCCATGAACTAAGGGATCCAAGGTCCTTGCCGGCAACCATGATTCGACCGGAATCTGCAACTTCTTCACGGTTCAAGAGCCGTATGAAGGTGGATTTTCCTGATCCGGATGGTCCAACCAGAAAGACGAACTCGCCACGTTGGATCTCGGCAGATGCGTCTCGTAGGGCTGTCACGTCGCCCTTGAAGACCTTGCTCACCGACTCCAGCCTGATCATCGCAGGAACTCCCCACGAGCAGACGCTTGGCAGAACATGGTCAGGTGGCTACGGATCGGCACGGCGGGCACGGTACCAGAGCGCCGCGTGGCGATCGCGGTGCCCCGCAACCCGGCACCTGGGGACTCAGGCACTGTCGCCGACACGTGCCCACCTCAGGTAGGACTCGATAAAGCCATCCAGATTTCCGTCCAGCACACCCATGACATCGCCTACCTCGTGCTCTGTGCGTAGGTCCTTGGCCATCTGGTAGGGGTGGAGGACGTAGGACCGAATCTGGCTACCAAAGTCGACGTTGCTCTGCTTTCCGCCGATCTGGGCCAGCTCCTCATCACGCCTTTGTCGTTCCAAGTCAAGAAGTCGTGCGGCCAGCATCTGCATCGCCCTGTCCTTGTTCTGGTGTTGGCTCCGTTCGTTCTGACATGAGGTCACGATGCCGGTTGGAAGGTGGGTTATCCGTACGGCCGAGTCGGTCACGTTCACGTGCTGGCCGCCGGCGCCCGACGAGCGGTATGTGTCGATTCTGAGGTCGACCTCGTCGATGTTGATCTCGTCAGCCACCGCCTCGAAGAACGGGACGACATGGACCGAGGCGAAAGCCGTCTGGCGCTTGGCCTCCTTGTTGAAAGGTGAGATGCGGACCAGACGGTGCACGCCGCGTTCACCCTGCATCAGCCCGAATGCGTGCCGGCCTCGGATGATGAACTCGGCCGAGCTGATTCCGGCCTCGGTGCCTGCCGAAACCGACTCGACCTGAAGTGTGAAACCGCGACGCTCCGCCCACCTCGTGTACATCCGGAGAAGGGTCTCGGCCCAGTCCTGGGCATCGGTCCCTCCGGCACCCGACTGAACGGAGCAGACAGCGTCGCTCTCGTCGTATTGCCCCGCGAACAGCGAACGCATCTCGAGCTCGTCAAAGGACTGTTCCAAGTCGAGCACGGCGGCTGCTATCTCACCTTCGAGGGTCTCGTCATCCTCCTCGAGCGCCAACTCAACGAGAGTCTCTACATCTTCGAGTCTGCCGGCGAGGTCGGCATGCAGCGTGATGTCATCCACTGCTCTGGCGAGGTCCATCTGGACCTGCCGGCCCCGGTCCTGATCATTCCAGAGTTCAGGATCCGCCATCTCGCCCTCAAGTTCAGCGCGAGTCGTCTGAAGCTCTTCGATTCTGAGGTACACGGTCGCCTCGTCGAGCCGACGTCTCAGGGCACCCAGTTCCTGCGTGTGGTCCTGCATGTTCAACTGTCCCAGCGTTTCAACTGCCGTGGCAGTGCTTGAACTTACGTCCCGAGTCGCAGGGACAGGGTGCATTCCGTGGGGTCGCCTCCCACTCGGTGTTCACCTTCTGGACCTTCGCAGCCGGCGTCGACTCCTCTACCCGGGCCGGCGCCCCGGCCGCAGCGGCTACAGCGGCTGCCCCAATCACCGGATTCTCGGGCCCGGATTCGGTGACACCGGTTACCTGTTCGGGGTCGTCGGCGGTCGTTACCTGAATTCTCATGACGTATCTAAGAAAGTCCCTGCCGAGCAGACCGGTGAGCTGGCCGAAAAGCTCGAAACCCTCGCGCTGCCACTCGGTGGCAGGGTCCCTCTGGCCTATTGCCCGTAGGTGGATTCCCTCGCGGAGCTGGTCCATCTCATAGAGGTGCTCCCTCCAGCGCTGGTCGACTATGCGCAGCATCACCTGGCGTTCGACCTCGCGCATCGTCTCCGCGCCCAGGTCGGCCTCGCGTTCTTCGTATACCTCCAGGCCGTCAGCGGCCAGCAGATCGTAGAGGACCTGTGGGTCAGCGGCGTCGGCGAGATCCACGGTTGTGAGGCTCGTCGGCCAGTAGCCGTCAATCTCAGACCTGAGGCCGTCAAGGTCCCACTCCTCCGGGTGGTCAGAGGCACAAAAGGTGTCCACGGCGTCGTCGACAACGGCCCCGAGGTGTTCCAACACATCGCCGCGGAGGTCGGCCCCGCCGAGTATCCGGTCGCGGTTCCGGTAGATGACGTTGCGCTGCTCGTTCATCACCTCGTCGTACTTGAGGACGTTCTTTCTGACCTCGGCGTTCTTTTGCTCGACGGTTGTCTGGGCACGTTCGATTGCCTTGCTGACCATCTTCGACTCGATGGGAACGTCTTCTGGTAGCGCCCGGTCCATGACACCTCTCATGGCACCGCTGGCGAACAACCTCATCAGGTCGTCGTCGAGCGACAGATAGAACCTGCTCTCCCCGGGGTCACCCTGGCGGCCGCTCCGGCCTCTCAACTGGTTGTCGATTCGCCTGCTCTCGTGCCGCTCGGTGCCAAGTACGTACAGGCCCCCAGCCTTGCGCACACGTTCACCGTCGGCTTCGCACTGTGTCGAGAAGTGTTCCATCTGCCCTTCGAGCAGCTTGCGGCCCTTCTTTGAGTCGAGGTCCTCGCCGTCGGCACGAACGGCCCTTTCTGCAAGGCTCTCTGCGTTTCCGCCGAGAATGATGTCAACGCCACGGCCCGCCATGTTGGTGGCGACGGTTACCGCCCCGGGTCGACCGGCCTGGGCTACAACGTCAGCCTCCCTGAAGTGCTGTTTGGCGTTGAGGACCTCGTGGCCGACGCCACGCTTTTCCAGTTCCCGTGAAAGCTTTTCGGAGTTCTCCACCGAGACGGTTCCCACGAGGACGGGCTGGCCGGAGTCGCGCCTCTCCACGATGTCGTCGACAACCGCTGTGAACTTGCCGGCCTCTGTCTTGTATATGAGGTCGCTGCAGTCGTCTCTAACGAGGGGTCTGTTCGTGGGTATCGACACAACCTGAAGGCTGTAGATGCCCGCCAACTCGGCGGCCTCGGTCTCGGCAGTACCGGTCATTCCGGCGAGCTTCTCGTAGAGACGGAAGTAGTTCTGGAGGGTGATGGTGGCAAGGGTCTGGTTCTCCTCTTTGATCACCACCCCCTCCTTGGCTTCGACTGCCTGATGGATTCCGTCGGACCAGCGTCGTCCATCGAGAACCCTTCCGGTGAACTCGTCGACGATTCGGACCTCGCCGTCAGCGACTATGTAGTCCTTGTCACGCAGGTAGAGCTCCTTGGCCTTCAGCGCCGCATGGAACTGATGCACCAGGTTGGCTGCCACCTGGTCGTAGAGGTTGTCGATTCCCAGGGCCGACTCGAGAGCGTGCACGCCTGCCTCGGTTGGAGCGACGATTCTCTTCTCCTCGTCGAAGTCGTAGTGAACCTCACGTTGCAGCCCGCGCACGATGCCGGCGAAACGCGTGTAGAGCTGCACAGCGTCAGCCAGACGACCGCTGATGATGAGCGGGGTGCGTGCCTCGTCGATGAGGATCGAGTCGACCTCGTCGACGAGGCAGAAGACATGGCCGCGCTGCGCCTTCTGTTCGAGTGACATGGCCATGTTGTCGCGCAGGTAGTCGAATCCAAGTTCATTGTTTGTGGCATAGGTGATGTCGCATCCGTAGGCGGCTGCCTTTTCTGACCTGTCGCTGACTCCGGGCACCACGAGGCCGACAGAGAGCCCCAGCCACTTGTGGATTTGGCCCATCCACTCGGCATCTCTCGTAGCCAGGTAGTCGTTGACCGTGCACAGGTGGACACCGCGACCCGATAGCCCGTTTAGGTACGCGGGTAGCGTCGAGACAAGCGTCTTGCCCTCACCTGTCCGCATCTCGGCAACCCAACCCAGGTGAAGAGCCATGCCTCCCATGAGCTGCACGTCGTAGTGACGTTGTCCGATGACACGCCATGCCGCCTCACGGACCACCGCGAACGACTCGACGAGCAGGTCGTCGAGATCCTCGCCGGCCGCCAGCCGGCTCCGAAAGTCGGCTGTCCTGGCACGAAGAGCGTCGTCGGACAGGGCTCGAACCTCAGGTTCAAGCGCGTTGATGTCCGGCACGATCGCCTGGAGGGCTTTGATCTTCTTGCCTTCGCCGCTGCGAAGGATGCTGGAGAGGACGCTCATTGTGCCGCCGAGGCTACCTGCGGACCCTTCCGGGTCAGTCGGTCGCCGGCCTGTAGAGAAGGCCCATTTCTGCAAGTCGCGGCGCCGCTCCGTCGACGCTTGTTCCAAGAATGGCAGCAAGGGCCTGGAGGTCGTCACCGCGGATTGTCAGCACCCTCCCGTTGAAGTCCTGGCGCTTCACCTGGATGATCGTCAGATACCTGCCGATCATCTCCGCCTCGGATCCATCGGCCTCCGCCTGTCGTGTCAGGTCGATGACGACCTTCTGACCTGGCTCCCATGCGGGTGGCTCGGTGTCTGTTTCGGTGTCAGGCAGGTTCAGGGGTGTCTCAGGTGGGAGCAGTTGTTCCACCGGGACGCTGTAGAAGAGGGACAGGCGGTGCAGACGTGGGACAGATATGGACCGCTCTCCCCTCTCATAAGCACCCAGCACCGAGGCCTTGAACTCAGATTCTGAGCGCGCCTCGACGTCTTGGAGCGAGAGTCGCTTCTGTCGCCTGATGGTACGAATCCGCTCGCCGAGCAGTGAGCTGTACCCGGAGTCGGCATCGTCGTGGTCTGACATCGGTTACCTAGCCTCTAGCTGGAAGCGTGAAACGACTGGACCGGGAAACACGCCCGCAATAGCGGCAATGCGACTGTGGGTGGTCGGAATGCATCGTAGGGTGAGCATATCAGCCTCTGTTCTCACGCATCGCGGTCATAAGCACACCAGCAGCGATGGCAGCGGTCTCAGCCCTCAGGATTGTGGTGCCCAGACCGACCAGCTGATGAGTGCCCAACTCCTCCTGGGTCCAACCGCCCTCGGGGCCGACAAGCAGCAGAGAGCATCCGCCGTCAAGACCTCCGCCGCCCGGCTCGGCCATTGCTGCGCCCGTCTCTGCAGCAGCGACCCCAACCGGTTCAACACCTTCCAGTGAAGGGAGACGCACGCGACGGGACTGCATGGCCGCTTCCCTCGCCACCTTCTTCATTCGGTGCATCTGCCTGGCCCGCTTCGCCTTGTCCCAGCGGACGACAGACCGCTCGGCGGTCAATACAAGGATGCGATCAACTCCGAGTTCGGTCAACTTCTGGACGACCATTTCGGGTCGGCCTCCCTTGATGAGAGCAAAGCCGACCCCGACCTCAAACTCAGGAGGTGGAACATGGATAGGTTCGCCGATTGGTTCCAACGCCTCGCCGAATCGACATGGCAACCACGTGCCAGCACCGTCAGCGACGGTCATGGCATCGCCGGGTCGCAGGCGCAGAACGCCCGCCAGGTGATGCCGATCGTCATCGGTCAGTTCGGGTGACCCCACACTGTCAACGAACGCATGCGGGCCACCGCGCCCATCCGGGAGCGCGACGCTCAACGAAAAGCCGACCTGATCTTGGACACGATGCCGGCCCCTGGAGCCGCCACCTCCTCGCCACGTGCGGCGGCCAGGCTTCGAAGAAGTTCTTCGCTGCCTTCGTCAAGGTCGGTAGGCGTAGCCACGACAACCTCAACGAGAAGGTCGCCACGCCCACGTCCCTCGACATAAGGCACACCGCTTCCGCGTATGCGGAACACGTCGCCGGTGCTCGTTCCCCGTGGAATGTCGAGGGTCTCGATTCCATCGAGGGTCTCGTAGCTGAGGGTCGCCCCGAGCGCTGCCTGGGTAACCGCCAAGTCCATCCGATGCACGAGGTCGAAGCCGTGACGCACCAAGAAGGCGTGCGCCTTGACCCTCACGTGCACATAGAGGTCCCCGTGCGGGCCGCCCCGGGGGCCTGCCGCCCCTCTTCCGGTCAGGCGCAGGGTCGTGCCGTCGTCAACCCCAGCCCTGACATGCACGGTGAGGGTCTGTTCCTCAAGAACCCGACCCTCCCCGCTGCACGACTCGCATGGATCCTCGATCGTCTCACCACGGCCATTGCAGGTCGGGCAGGCCGTGTTCGTGACCACCTGTCCCAGAAGGGACTGCCTAACCCGTTGAACCTGACCCATTCCCTGACAGGTACCGCATTGCCTTGAAACAGTTCCCTCCGTTGCTCCGGTGGCTTCACAGGCCGAACACGCCACAGCGGTGTGGATGCTCAGTTCCCGCTCACACCCGAAGACGGCCTCTTCGAAGTCCAACTCGACGACCGTCTCGAGATCCTCTCCGGGGATCGGTCCGCGTTGGCGGCGACCCTGCCCAAAACCACCCCCGAAGAATGTCTCGAAGAGGTCCCCAAACCCGCCGAACGGGTCAGCCGCACCACCGGACCGTGAGGCTTCATCACCAAAGCGGTCGTAGTGGAGCCTGCGCTGAGGATCGGACAACACCGCATAGGCGGCCGATACCGCCTTGAAGCGTTCCTCGGCGTGTTCGTCGCCGGGATTGGCGTCTGGGTGGGAGTCGCGGGCGAGGCGCCTGTAGGCCTTCTTGATTTCGCCGGCATCGGCATCTCTGGTGACGCCCAGCACCTGGTAGTGGTCAGTTGCCACAGATCAGCCCTGACTCAGACGTTGACCCAGACGCCGTCCGACCACGGCGACCGTTGCCAGCGCCTGGGGGTAGTTCATTCGAGTGGGTCCAAGGATGCCAATGGAGCCGGCAGCCTCTCCCTCGATCTCGTAGGGGGCAACAACGATTGAGCAGTCGGCCAAGGGTTCAAGGCCGGTTTCGGCACCGATGGCGACGCTGAGGCCCCTGTCGATCAGGTCTCGAACGAGGCTGACTACGACGAACTGCCGCTCGAGGACATTGAGCACCTGTTGGACTCGTTCGACCTCGCCGAATGCCGAAGCAACACGGGCGGTTCCACCCACGTAAATCTGGTCGAGTTCCAACCCACGCTCTTCGAGCACGGAAATGGCAGTCGCTATGACAGAGTCGACACCCTTGTCGCCGGTCTCAGCCGACTCAGGTACCGAGCTGAGACGGTGACCTATCAGAGCCCCAGAGAGGTGTGCTCCCGCAACAGCGAGGGTCGCCTCGGAAGCGTCGCAGGCGTCGCCGGTCAGGTCCAATGCGTGCTTTTCGACGGCCCCGTTGGCCATCACCATTACGAGCAGCGCCAGATCGGGGCCTAGCCCGACCACCTGTACCGACCTGACCTCCTGATGGTCGCGGTCGGGAGCCAGCACGACCGAGGCACTTCCGGTTATGTCGGCCAAGAGGGTGCTTGTATCGCCGAGCATCTCCTCCAACTCGGTGTAGGAGCGGTTGAAGAAGGCCTTGACCTGCTCCTGATCATCTGCTTTCAGCAGGCCGGGTTTGTCGAGACCGTCCACGAAGAATCGGTAGGCCTTCTCTGTCGGGACCCTGCCAGCTGAGGTGTGGGGCTGGATCAGGTAGCCCTGTTCCTCAAGGTGAACCAACTCGTTGCGAATAGTTGCAGAGGAGACATCAAGGTCGGTTGATGATGCAACCCGGCCGGATCCGACCGGTAGAGCGGTCTCGATGTATTGCTCCACGACAGCGCTCAGGATCGCTGCCTTACGGTCCTCCAACATCTCGACAAGGCTATCTGGCGGGCCAGACGGCCAAGGCCGCCGGCTGACGCCGTTCCCACACCTGAAATACGTCAGTCGTCCAAGCGGAGGACCGAGATGAAGGCTTCCTGGGGAACCTCGACGCGACCAATTGACTTCATCTTTCTCTTGCCCTCTTTCTGCTTCTCGAGCAGCTTGCGTTTGCGGGTGATGTCGCCGCCGTAGAGCTTCTCGGTTACGTCCTTTCTAAACGCCCTGACAGTCTCCCGGGCAATGATCCGGCCTCCGATCGCCGCCTGGATCGGCACCTCGAACTGCTGGCGTGGGATGAGTTCTCTCAACTTTGCCGCCATGCGGCGACCGTATGAGTAGGACGAGTCACGGTGCACGATCATGGAAAACGCATCAACGGCCTCGCCATGCAGGAGTATGTCGACACGGACCAGGTCCGAGGCCTTGTAGCCCTCCGGCTCATAGTCGAGGCTGGCGTAGCCCTGCGTGCGGCTCTTCAACTGGTCGAAGAAGTCGATCACGACCTCGGCCAGAGGAAGGTGATATTTCAGCTCGACCCTCTCCGGGGACAGATAGGTGAGCGACTCCATCTCGCCCCTCCTCTCCTGACACAGGTCCATGAGCGTCCCCGTGTAGTCCGAAGGCGCAATGATCACCGCCATCAGCCATGGCTCCTCGATCTGGTTGATCTCTCCGCCGGGGGGAAGGTCACAGGGATTGTCGATCCGCTGCCTGTCGCCGTCGATCCCCGTAATCAGGTACTCCACCGAGGGCGCAGTGGTAATAAGGCTCAGATCGAACTCACGCTCGAGCCTTTCCCTCACGATCTCCATGTGGAGCAGACCCAGGAACCCGCACCTGAAGCCAAAGCCGAGAGCGCCCGAGGTCTCCGGCTCGTAGGTGAAGCTGGAGTCGTTGAGGCGCAACTTCTCGAGTGCATCCCTGAGGTCGCTGAACTCATCTCCGTCGATCGGATAGAGGCCGGAGAAGACCATTGGCTGAGGTTCGCGATAGCCCGCAAGGGGCTCGTCTGCACCGTCTCTGGATGTTGTGATGGTCTCACCGGAGCGTGCCTCTCCCACGTCCTTGACGCCTGCGATCAGGTAACCGACCTCACCCGGTCCAAGTTCGTCCACCGGCGAGAGATTGGGGCACCTGACACCAACCTCATCGACATCGTGAACTGCACCGGCCTGCATGAAGCGGATGCCTGAGTCGCTCCTGAGCACACCGTTCATGACACGAATTGATGAAACCACTCCCCGGTACTGGTCAAAGTGGCTGTCAAATACGAGGGCCTGTAGCGGCGCTTCCGAGTCTCCGACCGGTGGCGGTGTTCGCTCGACTACCGCATCCATCAACTCTGCGATCCCGTCGCCGGTCTTGGCACTGACACGGATTATGTCCTCGGTGGGTATGCCAAGAACCCTCTCGATCTCGGCGGCGTAGCGATCCGGATCTGCAGCCGGCAGGTCGATCTTGTTGAGGACGGCCACGATCTCCAGGTCGTTCTCGATGGCCAGATAGCAGTTGGCCAAGGTCTGCGCCTCGATCCCCTGGGCGGCATCCACAACCAGGATGACCCCCTCGCATGCAGCCAGGGAACGGCTCACCTCGTACCCGAAGTCCACATGACCGGGTGTATCGATCAGGTTGATGACGGCGTCTCCCCAGTCCAGGCGAACGCTCTGGAGCTTGATGGTTATGCCACGCTCCCTTTCGATGTCCATCGAGTCGAGGTACTGGCTGCGCATGTCCCTTGGATCCACGGCTCCGCAGAGTTCGAGCATCCGGTCGGCGAGGGTCGACTTGCCGTGGTCGATATGGGCGATGATTGACGTGTTGCGTAGCCGCGAGAGTTCCATGCGCGGCTGACGGTACCGCCACACCAGATCGAGAGGACACCTGCGGGCGGGATCACCGAGGAGCGCCGATACGCTTGGCCGCTGCCCTGACGGCGAATGTCGGTTCTTTGACCGCTTTCCCGTCCTGACTCAACACCCGGTAGCACCTACCGGATCTATTGAACGAGGTACGTGCCCCCGTGGCAAACATCAAGAGCCAGATCAAGCGGAATCGTCAAAACGAGAAGCGGCGCGTCCGCAACCGTGCAGTCCGTACCGAACTCCGCACCCGAATCAAGAAGGCCATGACCGCAGCCGACTCAGGCGAAGCCTCTGATTCCGATGCTGTCGAGGCAATGAAGTTGATCGACAAGGCTGCGGCCAAGGGCATCATCCACGCCAACACGGCATCCCGCCGCAAGTCGAGGCTGCAGAAGCGTCTCAACGCCGCTAGCTGAGTCGTCCTTCCCGTCAGCGACGGGACAGTGACGCCAGTCGGGCCACCAGCACCTCCGCCACCAGCTCGGGCGGCCATGCGCTCCGTCCGCGCAGGTCCAGGTCGGCGTCACCAAGCAACCTGACGGCTCTGGCTATCTTCTCCGAGCCGAGTCGCCTGCTCGCTGCCAGCGCCTTCTTGGCCGGATATGGCTTGATCCCCAGAGCCGACGCAGCTGAGTTCTCGTCGGCGATTCCTGAACCGTCCAGGCGAAGAAGCCTTGCGTAGTGGCTGTTCAGGCCGGCCAGAACGACGAAGGGATGACGAGCGCCTGCCCCCAGCGTGCGATGCAGCCTGTCGATTGCAGCCGCTATGTCCCCTGAGTCGATGGCATCGGTCAACTCCCAAGGGGTCACTCCCCCGGCCTCGCCTAGGTACGGAGCCACGTCGGCGGGCCCGATTTCGGCACCAGGTCCGAACACGCCCTCCAGGGTGGACAAGAGCCCGATGACCCTGGTGCGATCCTCGCCGATGCGTTCAGCAACCATCGCCCGGGCGCGACCATCAAGCCTCACCGCTGCATCGGCCAACTGTGCGGCTACCCACTTGTCGGCATCTCGTCCCCTACCCAGCGAACACTTCAGGACCCGCCCACCGGCCGCCGCCACAGCTTCAGACAACGACTTGGGCACAGATGCCAGCCGCTGCTGGACCGGGTTGACTCCCTTTTCCCAGACGAGAACCAAGGTGGTGGTGTCGAGTGGATCTGCCAGGTACCTGATCAGGGACTCGACATCGGCTGCCCGACCAAAGCGTCCCACGTGCCTCGCGACGACAACCCTCCGAGAGGTCAGCATCGGTGGAGTCTGTGCCGCATCGACCAGCGAAGCGAGATCCATGTCGGCATCGACCCTGTAGTTCTCCTCGGTCAACTCCTCGAGCGCCAGCGAGCGGTCTTCGCCGCCCAGGGCTTCGTCGACGGCATCGCGCACCGCATCGCCCAGCAGGGCCTCGTCTCCTGAGATCAGAACAACCGGGGTCGTGCTCACCCCGAAACCCCTACTCGGTTTGCCAGCAGGGCCGCCATGACATCGGAGACACGGCGGGCACCTCTTACGTCATGTGTACGCACTATCCGGCAACCCAGACCGATACCGAGTGCATGCGCGGCCCAGGTGGCTTCGCCCCGGGCATCCACCCCGGCGTCGACCAGCTCACCCAGAAAGCCCTTGTTGGACGCCGACAGAAAGACCGGATAACCGAGGCTCACAAGTTGATCTGAGGATCGCAACAGCGCTGCCGACATCTCCGGGGTCTTTCCGAGGTCCAGGCCCGCATCCACCATGATCCGATTGGCAGGAACACCGGCCTCCTCGGCCCATCCGGCCCTGACTGCCAAAAAAGCCGCCACCTCGTCGAGAAGATTCCGGTAGACGGGCTTCGGGTCAGGGATACGCGGACCCAGCCTCACGTGTGTGGCAACCGCTGCCGCACCATGGCGGGCACATGCCGGAAGGTAGGTGGGGTCGGCGAACCCGCTGATGTCATTTCCTATGCAGGCTCCGGCCTCAAATGCGGCCTCAGCAACCTCACCCCTAAAGGTGTCGATGGCTATGGGAACATCGAAGCGCTCGCTGAGTGCCTCTACCGCTCCACATGTGCGGGACAGTTCCTCGGAGGCAGTCACCTCGGGCCCCGGCCCCGCCCTCACCCCACCCACGTCGAGGATGTCAGCACCCTCGAGCATGTGCCGATCTGCCAGAACCAGAAAGTCGTCAAAGTCCCAGAAGCGGCCGTTGTCGTAGAACGAGTCGGGAGTCCGGTTCAAGATCCCCATCACGAGGGCACGGTGGGAGATGTCACGCACGTTTCCAACACCCAGTTCAACGATCACCGGGCCGACGGTACACGCCCCGGTCAGCCCTACCGGGTGCTTCCGGAACCCAGCCTCCTCAGGCTCAATATGCCACTACCCAGGTCGAGCAGCCATGCCTCTCCGGCCACCTCGAGCACCGTTTCATCATCTGGAATCTCGGCCCCGACAGAGCCGGGCGGCCCCACGAGCAGAACATCTCCGTACCGATCACGCAAAGCATCGGCCAGACCGGGAGCCAACGGTTCCCTGAAGACGATCAGTTCCGGATATGAAACTCCCCTCGCCCTCAACTCCTCAAGCAGCCGTCTTGCCGACGGAGCACGGTCTACTGCAACGACGGACCCTCTTTGATCGAGGATTCGCACCCCATCCATTACGCCAACTCCCGGATGGTCCATCGCTGTCAACGCCGCCACGACCGTGAGAGCTGCGAACAGCGCCAGCAGAAGCCGGCGTGCAGCTGTAAGGGCTCCCCTGACAGCAAGCACGGCTATGGCCCCGACCGCGGCCGTCACCGACAGGCCAGCCGGCCCTCCCAGCAGGCCCAGCGACCAGCGGCCCGCCCAACCTGCCACCGCAGCTATCCACCAGAGACCAACGGCGCTCGGTATGTGGAGCACCCAGTCCATCGGTGGACCCAGCACGCCCGCAAGCAGGCCACCTGTAATGCCCCAGATCATCAGGGGCCCGGCCACGGGCGCTGCGAGCAGGTTCGCCGGGAGGGCGGCAACTGGAACCGGTCCGAACCTCGCCAGCAGCAGCGGTGCCACGGCGGCCTGTGCAGCCAGGGTCACACCGGCCGCCTCCTTCAACATCTTGGGGCCCGGAAGCACGTCGGCGAGAGGTCGGGCAGCGAGGAGAATTCCGGCTGAGGCAGCGACCGAAAGCTGGAATGCGGCCCTGTGGATCAACAAGGGGTCCAGCAGGAGCAGTACCAACACCGAGGCCGAGAGAAGCCTCATTCCGCCAACGGTCCGACCACGGGCCGCCGCAAGCGCGCTTCCGCCCGCCATGACAGTCGCACGCAGCACCGACGGCTCAAACCTGGTGACAAGGGCGAAGAATCCAAGGAGAAGGATTGCGAGAGGAAGGCGGTACCTGAAACGGAGCCTGTAGATGAGGGGGCCGGCCGCTGCAAGAACGAACGCCACGTTTTGGCCGGACACGGCTAGCAGGTGTCCAAGTCCTGCTGCCCGGAAGTCGTCAGATGTCCTGTCGCCCTGCGCCCGGTCGTCGCCAACCACGAGGCCGCCCAGAAGCGCTGATGCCTCTTCCCCGAGAGGTTCTGCGCCTTTGGACAAGGTTCGACGTAGCAGGTTCGCCATGCCGCTGATAGGCCCCGCCGGGTGAACCGGACCGGCACTCAGGACGGTGAGGGTCCCGCCCACATGCCTCACCCGCTGCCAACGTCGCGGGGTGGCGTCGATGCGACCGGTGATCGTCACGCCCTCTCCTGCCAGAAGCTCCTCGACCTCGATGTGGGCTGCACCGAACTCCGCGTCGAGGTGACGACCGTCGATCATCACCTCCACCCGCCAACCACCGCCGGGGAGTGACTTCGGATCACCAACAAGGCGTACAACCCCATCCACCATCCCCGAACCTGCGTCGGTTGTCCCATCCCATGCGCGTGCTGCAAGGGTCGAGACGACAAGACCCGGAAGCAGCAGGAGTGGCAGGACACGCCGCCCTCCAGCGACCATCCACGCGACGGACACGGCTGACAGAATCCACAGGGTCCCACCGGTTGGAACCCGGGCCACAAGAGCTCCGCTCGCCGCCGAGACGGCCAGCAGAAAGACGCCTCCCGTTCTCACCGGATCAGAGCGAAACCTTGTCGCGGAGGCCGGCCAACTTGGCAGGTCCGATTCCGGGAACAGAAAGGAGGTCCTCCACAACCGTGAAAGGCCCGGAGCGCTGCCGGTACTCGACGATTGCGGCAGCGAGGGAGGGGCCGACGCCGGGGAGTTGTTCCAGTTGTGGAGCGGAAGCCTGATTCACGTTGACCGTGGAGGCTCCTCCTTCGACCTCTTGTAGTGGCATCGGGTCGCTCAGGTCATCTTCGGACGGGACCCACACGCGGCTCCCGTCGAGCAACGGTGCTGCCAGGTTCAACATGTCGGGCCTGGCCGTGCCGAGGGGCCCTCCCGCAGCATCGATCAGGTCGGCGACGCGTGCCTCAGGTGACATCAGGTAGATGCCGGGTCGATGAACTGCCCCAGCTACATGAACGAAGACCTCTGGCTGTTCCGCCACGCTTGTCGGCGGAACCGTCACGAACGGTATGGATCCCTCCCGGCTCCCAGAGGATCCGACACGGGCAAGCAGGACAATCATGACGACAAGGGCCACCAGGGCACCCGCGCCCAGCACGCGCTGGGTCGTTGGTGGTCGTTCGAACAGGATTTCCTGGACCCGGCTCCTGATCGGGTCCGGCTGGATCTGGTCTGGCACGGCAGGCCTCCACACAAGGTCGGTGCGGGGAAAGCCTCGGGTGCCGATCCAACGGCGGGCCGCCTCTCAGCGGCCGATTCTGAGAGTCAGTAAAGAGCGGAAGTGAGACGGCGGCGCCACTTGGCGGTTCGCTCGTCGTCAGGCCCTAGGACCTCGAGCAGGTCAACAAAGCGGTCTCTGGCTGCCTCGTCGACTGCGACGCTGCCGAGGAGTGCCTCGAGCGCGGCATCGATGTCCGCGACTGCCTCGACCCGCGCTATTGCGGCCAGGCGGCGGCTCTCGGGCGACTCCGGAATCCCCTTAAGGAGCTCGAGCGCCTCGGTGCGGTCACCGTCGTCGTCACGTTTGATGAGAAGCAGCGCCAGTCCACAAACGGCAGCAGCGTTGTCAGCCTCGAGTTCCAGGGCCTCACGCAGGGAGGTCTCATCGCCGGCCTCGATCAGCAGATCGATCGGAGCGGGTTCAGCGTCGGTGATGAGGCTGTCCACGAATGACCGCACTGCCTCTTCGCCCTGTGCTCCCACGAAGTTGCCGGCGACCTGGCCGTCACGGATTCCGTAGACGGCGGGGATCGACTGCACCTGAAAGGTCTTGGCGATTTCGGGGTTGGCGTCAATGTCGACCTTGGCCAACTCGACACGGCCGTCGGTCTCGGCGATCACCTTTTCGATGATCGGCGTGAGAGAGCGACACGGGCCACACCACTCGGCCCACAGGTCGACGACGACGGGAACCTGGCTGGAACGGTCAAGAACCTGCGTCTGGAAGGTGGCGTCGGTGACGTCCATGTGCTCAGGGTAGGGAGGCCCCTGTCGTGCTCCACTACCTTTCAGGCGATGGATGACGTTCCGGGGATCAACCATGCAAGGGTGAGCCGCTGGCTCTCACCGCTGGTCGGTGGAATCGACGGCACCCTCACCTTTTCAAAGATCGCCGGCGGCCACTCCAACCTCACGTTCGCTGTCAGCGACGAATCGGCTCGCCGCTGGGTTCTGCGCCGCCCGCCTCTGGGAAACGTGCTGGCAACGGCGCACGACATGGCGAGGGAGCACAAGGTCATCAGCGCCCTGGCCGACAGCGACGTTCCTGTCCCCGGAATCATCGGTATGTGCGCCGACACAGACGTCAACGACGCACCCTTTTATGTGATGGAGTTCGTGGACGGCTCCGTCATTCGCACCATCGAGGATGCCCACCAGCACCCGGTCGATCTCCGGCGCCGGATGGGTCAGTCTCTCGTGACCGTGCTGGCTCGTATCCACGAGGTTGACGTGGATGCCGTGGGGCTCGCCGAGTTGGGCCGCCGAGAGGGCTACATAGCAAGGCAACTCAAGAGGTGGAAGAGGCAGTTTCTTGAGTCGGCTGACCGCGAGGTGCCACACGTCCTTGAGGTCCACGACACCCTGGCCTCCCGTATTCCCGAACAACAGGGGGTCGGCATCGTCCACGGTGACTACAGAATCGACAACACCATCGTGGGATCGGACGGCAATGTCGCTGCGGTCCTGGATTGGGAACTCTGCACCCTCGGAGACGTTTTGGCTGACGTGGCCGCCATGATCGCGTATTCAGACGAGCGGGCGTCCAGCGGGGCCGCTCTGCCGATGTCGGCCGAGGGTTTCCCGAACCCTGACGAGGTCCGGAGCCTCTACGAAGCCATCAGCTCGCGAAGTCTTGCCGATCTCGACTTCTACGTTGCGTTCGCATACTGGCGTACTGCCTGCATAATCGAAGGCGTGTACACCCGTTACGCAGCCGGGGCCATGGGGGCCGACGTCGATCCGGATGCAATCGCGGCTTTCGGCCAGCGCACCCTCGTCCTTGCCGATCTGGCACACGAGGCTGCCTCGCGTCTAGGCGCCACCGGATCGTGAAGGGCCTCAGATGAGCCGCCTCTCTCCGCTGGTGGAGATTCTCAACCAGCCGGACCTGGACAGACCTGTCCTTTTGATGGCGATGCAGGGATGGGTGGACGCTGGTGGAGCAGCCATGGCGTGCCGCAACGCAATCAGGTCAGACCCAGATGACAGCCTTGTGGCCAGGTTCGACGCCGACCGCCTCCTCGACCACCGATCGCGCCGACCCACGGTGAACCTCGTCGACGGGGTGTCAAAGAGCATCGACTGGCCCGTCATTGAGGTGCACCTCCTTGCTGGTAGCAGTGAACAGCACATGCTTCTGCTGGACGGACCGGAGCCCGACCATGAATGGCGTGCATTTGCAGGTGCCGTGGTTGGCCTCTGCGAACAACTGGGTGTCCAGATGGTGATCGGTCTGGGCGCCTACCCGGCAGCTGTCCCCCACACGCGCCCTACCCGGTTGTCCTGCACTGCGGGCTCGGAGGATCTGACGAAGGAACTGGATTTCGTGACATCGACGCTCTCCGTCCCGGCCGGGGCGCAGGCAGTGATCGAGGTTGAGGCAGCGGCCGCGGGGATTCAGGCGGTCGGGATATGGGCCCAGGTGCCCCACTATCTGGCGGCTGCCTCTTATCCCCCTGCATCTCTGGCTCTGCTCGAGGCGTTGGCCTCGCTGTCTGGGGGAACCTTCGATGCTGGTTCGCTTGCCCAGAAAACGCTGGCTACCCGCTCCCGCCTCGACGAACTGGTGTCACGAAACCCCGACCATGTGACGATGCTCGAACAACTCGAGGCCGCCTACGACGACCTCCATGAGTTGGCGGATCGCCTGCCGACAGGCGAGGACCTCGCTGCAGAGCTCGAGCGGTTCCTCCGCTCACGCGACGACTGAGCGGCGGCCTCAGACCACCAGGTTCACCAGAGCCGGGGCCCTGACGATCACCTTTCGGAGGGTCGCTCCGTCCAGAAAGTCGATGATCCGCTGCGACGCCAGAGCCTTGGCCTCGGCCTCCTCAGGGTTGATGTCGGAAGCAACCTCGATGCGGTCGCGAACCTTGCCGTTCACCTGCACGACCATGGTCACCGTGTCGTCTCTAAGTTTTGCCGGGTCGGCCTTGGGCCACGGTTCCGTGTGGACGTGCCCCCCGTTTCGCCTCTCCCAGAGTTCTGCACACAGGTGTGGTGCAGCAGGAGCCATTACCAGGAGGAGGGAGTTGACGGCGGCATCGAGCGTCGGTGCGTGCGGGCCCTCGTCTGACTGGACCCAGCGGTACAGGGTGTTGGTGAACTCCATGAAGCCCGCAACTGCCGTGTTGTAGGACCAACGGTCGTATTCGCCTGTGACCCTCTCGATCAGACGGTGTGTGGCCCGGTCGATTTCGTCATCAGCAGGCATCGCCTCACCACCACGTGCTGCGGAGGTCAGTGCTCCTCCGGGAACAGCGAGTCGCCAGACCCTGTGCAGGAACTTGGAGCAGCCGTCGATGCCGAAATCCTCCCAGTCAACGTCTTCCTGGGGTGGTTTCACCTGGAGGTGGGCCAGCCGAAGGGCATCGGCACCCTGGGAGTCGAGGATCTCCTCAGGGGCGACGAGGTTCCCCTTGGACTTGGACATCTTGGTGCCCCCGAGGCGAATCATGCCCTGGGTGAAGAGTCGGCGAAATGGCTCGCGCAGGCCGGCCGGTGCCACTCCCAGGTCAGAGAGGGCCTTGGTGAAGAACCTGGCGTACATGAGGTGGAGAATGGCGTGCTCTACACCCCCTATGTACTGGTCGACCGGTAGCCACCGCTCAGCGGCAGCGGCCGAGAAGGGGGCCTCGTCACACCACGGGTCGGCAAAGCGCAGGAAATACCAGGAGGAGTCGACGAAGGTGTCCATGGTGTCGGTTTCGCGACGGGCTGATCCTCCACAGGCAGGGCAGGTGGCAGCCAGGAATCCCTCGTGGGTCGTGAGGGGCGACTGTCCTGTCGGCATGAACTCGACGTCGTCCGGCAGGTCCACCGGGAGGTCGGCCTCGGGGACGGGTTGCTCGCCACAGGCGTCGCAGTAGACGATCGGAATCGGGCAGCCCCAGTAGCGCTGCCGTGACAGCAGCCAGTCGCGGAGCCTGAAGTTGATGGTCCCCTCGCCCAGGCTTCGGGATTCGAGCCACTCGATAGCTGCGGCCTTGGCCTCGGGCATCGCCATACCGTCGAGGAAGCCGCTGTTTATCGCCGGGCCCTCACCTGTGTAGGCGTCGCCGTCGAAGTCGGCGGGCGGTTGAACGGTTCGCACGATGTTGCAATCGTGGGCAACGGCGAAGTCCCAGTCCCGCTGGTCCTCGCCGGGGACCGCCATTATCGCACCGGTGCCGTAGGTCATGAGGACGTAGTCGGCCAGAAACAGCGGTACGGGCTCCCCGGTGAAGGGGTTGATGACGTGGCACCCGGTCGCCACGCCACGCTTGTCGAGGCTCCCCGTGCTCGAGAGTCGGTCTATGTCGGAGCGTCCGGCTACCGACTCGCGAAATGCCTCGACAGCCCCCCGCTCTTCGTCGCTGGTCAGCTCGTCAACCCGTGGGTGCTCCGGCGACATGACGGCGAACGTGATACCGAAGCTGGTGTCGGGCCGGGTGGTGTACACGGCCAGGGGCTCCACGTCGGTCCGGGGTCGACCATCGCCGTCGGCTATCGGGAGGCCGAACTCTGCGCCCTCTGAGCGGCCGATCCAGTGACGCTGCATGATCTTGACCTTTTCGGGCCAGTCCAGATCGTCGAGGCCGTCGAGCAGTTCCTGGGCGTAGGCGGTGATGCGGTAGAACCACTGCTCCATGTCGCGCCGGTCGACCAGGTCGCCTGATCGCTCGCAGGTTCCGTCGGGCAACACCTGCTCATTGGCAAGCACGGTCTTGCAGCCGGGGCACCAGTTGACCGGGGCCTCTCCCCGGTAGACGAGGCCGGCCTCATAGAACTTCAGGAAGATCCACTGGGTCCACCTGATGTAGTCGGCGTCGTGGCTTTTGACCACACGGCGCCAGTCGTACACGGCTCCGATTCGGTTTAGGGACGCTGAAAGCGCCTCGACGTTCGCATCCGTGTTGATACGCGGATGCGTACCGGTCTTGATGGCTGCGTTTTCGGCGGGCAGGCCGAAAGAGTCGAAGCCGATCGGTGAGAGGACGCCGTCGCCGCGCATGGTGCGGTAGCGGACCAGCAGATCACCCATCGTGTAGTTGCGGACATGGCCCATGTGCGCCGGACCGCTGGGGTACGGGTACATGGAGAGCACGTAGAAGGGTGGGCGCGGGTCGTCGTTGTCGACCTCGTAGGTGCCGTCGTCGCTCCAGTGCTGCTGCCAGCGCCGTTCGATTGACTGCGGGTTGTAGTGCTCAGACATCGAAGCGAGGCTACCGACGGGTCGGCCCGGCGACCCGCATCCATGTCCGAGGGGTACCCGGAACCAGCGTCGGGGGCCGGTTGGCGGGCTGCCACCCGCTGGTACGCTCTCGGCGGATCTCGGGGCTATAGCTCAGTTGGCAGAGCGCCTCCATGGCATGGAGGAGGTCGAGGGTTCAATTCCCTCTAGCTCCACGAACCGCCCTTTCTGAAGTTCTCTTCAGAGTGCGAGGGGATGTCGCGGGCAGTCGCCCCAGAGGCGTTCAAGGTCGTAGAAGGCGCGCTGTTCGTCTGTGAACACATGGACCATGAATCCGCCATAGTCCATCAACACCCATTCGTTGTAGTCGGACCCCTCGATGCTCTCCGGTTTCAGATCTGCACCGATGAACACCTGCTCCTCAATCTCGTCGACGATCGCACGGACCTGACGTGTGGTAGAGCCGGCCGTGATCACAAAGAGGTCGGTCATTACCAGGACGTCGCCGACGTCGACAATCACCGTGTCGTGACCCAACTTGTCGGCGGCAGCGTCGACAGCCAGTCGGGCCAACCCGAGGTAGTCGGCAGTCGCCGTGGGATCTTCCCGGATCAGTGAGGTTTCGGAATCCACTCGGCTCTGATGCTAACCGGCTCTGGATGTGAAGTCCGCACCGACGACGACCGTCAGGTCGGCGACCGGGCTGGACGCCTCGTCGAAGATGACTCCGGCGTGTATGGCAACAGCCAATGCGGTTGCAGCCTGCTCCATGGCAGGATCCCTGTAGACGACACGGGTCTGGATCACGTTGAAGTTCCTGAAGTTCCCAACCACCGCTATGTCGACACCTGCAGACCTGACAACCTGACGGGCGTAGGCGTCGATCGTCGGGTCGCCGGTCCCGTTCAAGAGGCGGACGGTCGGGGCAGAGCCGCTGTCGGGGGGAATGGGGAACGGGAACATTCGGTCAGCAATCTGATCCATTGCCACGGGGTCCGCTGCCATCGAATCGCCCGACACGATCCACGGCGACGATTCCACTCGGATCTCACCCAGGGCCAGCACCTCGAGCAGCCGAACCATCTCCACGTCGACAGCCGGGAGGTGGGCCGAAGGCCCTGCTCCGGCTGATACCGCTGAGAGCCACGACTCCCAGAACATCGCATGTCGACGCAGGAGCCCCACGGAACCGCCTCTGTCGGGAAGTGCCAGCAGGTCAACAACGTCAGCCGCTTCGAGCGAGTTCTCGGCTGCCGAAAACCTGACAACGCTGGCGCCGTCAGCGGCCGTTTCGTAGAGGTCGTGTTTCAGGCCAATTGGCAGAGGGGACACCGGTTCGACGATATTGGTCCAACTTGTAGGCGTAAGGAGCGCCACCCCGGTGAAGTCACTTCCCAGGAGGGAACCCAGATAGGCACGCTCGTTGGCGATTCCGTCGGTGGCGTGAAGGTCGGCAAGGCTGCAGGCATTACCCCCGCAGGCATCCAACGCAAGGCTCGGCGGTACCACCAGGGCTGTTCCACCTCCCGAGGTCCGATCTGAAACAGCCAGAATTGTCAGCCCAACCAGGTTCGAGTCTTCATCCTCGGTCACCACCATCATCGACCAGGTCTGCTCCACGAAGGCTTCGAAACCCGGGGCCAATGGATCGGTGACGGCCTCATGGGTCTGCCCGTCTTCACTGTTCAATATGGTCCGCAAGCCATCCACCATTAACGTTCCCGACCAGATGACGGCCACGAGGAGAGCGATCGGGAAACCCCACCGCCACGCAGTCGCTGCCGGCGACCGGGAGCCGCTCCGGCGCGATTGCTCCTCGCCGGACCGTTTGGCACCGACGCCGGGGTCGGCCTCGCCGCTCACCGCTGAACTCTCATAGAGGCCGTAGCGGTCGATCAGGTCGGCCACGGCGTCAGGTACGTCGCTGCGGACTGACAACCCGGACTCAACCTGTCGCCTCAGACCCTCAGACGACATGTCAAGCAGGGGTGCCTCCAGCAGTTCGAAGTCCCAGCCGCTCGGGGGCCGGCCACCGTCATGGCCGGGACGATCTATTACAACGATCGCCGCATGCTGTTGCACATCGTCTGGCCGCACCCAACTCTCGAGAGAAGATGCCACATCGCTGCCGACCAGCAGGAAGAGTTCAGCCCCGGGATGGCGGCGCTCAAGCTCGCTGAGGGTGTCGGCCGTGTAGGTAGGTCCGCCCCGCTGCATTTCGAGGTCATCGGCCTCCAGCCCGTCGACCCCGTCGACTGCGGCCCTGACCATCTCGAGCCTCACCTCGGCTGGAGTCAGGCCGGACTCCCGTGGACCCCCGACACCGGTCTTCTGCCAGGGGTCGTTTGCGACCGTCAGGAGAACAAGATCAAGATTCAGGCGGTCGCGCGCCTCGATGCCTGCCAGAACATGGCCGTTGTGCGGTGGATCGAAGGTTCCGCCGAGAACGCCGATCCGGCGGGGGTTGGTGCCGGGCACGTCGGTGAGGCTACCTGATCGACCATTCCACCGGCTGACACGCTCCTGACCTGCACTTCTTTGCCACTAGATACGCCTGTTTCACCGACCGGAGGACACCTATGACATATGTCATGGGATCAGGTCTTCACACGGAGCCACAGTTGTGTAAGAATGTTCGCCAGACGAGGACACCGAAACAAGCATCAGAGCGGCCTGCCCTCCGTTTCCCCTTCAAATCAGCAATGCGATGTCGCGCCGCGACGTCCGTCCCGAAAGACATGTGAGCAACAAATGAGTGATTCAGTAGGTCAGTACCTAAACGAGATCGGAATGGTCTCCCTCCTCAACGCCCAGGAGGAGCGCGAGCTTTCCCAGACCATCGAGGCCGGTGCAGCAGCGCGTGCCAAGAAGGAGGACGGCGAGACCGGTCGTGAGCTGGATCGTGCCATCCGTCTGGCAGCCCGGGCCAAGGACCGCTTCATCCGCTCCAACCTCCGCCTCGTCGTCAGCGTCGCGCGCCGCTACCCCCTGCCTCCCGGCATGGAGCTGCTGGACCTGATTCAGGAGGGCAACCTTGGTCTTGAGCACGCGGTCGACAAGTTCGACTGGCGCAAGGGATTCAAGTTCTCCACGTACGCCACCTTCTGGATTCGTCAGGCCATCGGTCGTGCCCTCGACCAGAAGGCCAGCCTGGTACGTCTTCCCGGCGACCGCTCGGCAAGCCTCAGGGCTGCGCTGCGCAATGTCTCCGGAAACGGCGACGAACTCGACGAGGAGCATGCACGCCTCCACCGGCTGACCACCCCCACCTCACTTGACCGCACCATCGGCGACGATGACAGCAACGAGTTGGTAGACCTCCTCCCCGACTCCAAGCCCGGTCCGGAACACGAGGTCATGGCGATGGCCGAGAACGAGATAGCCACACAGCTCCTGGATGTGCTCGACAAGCGTGCCCGCTACGCCGTCGAACAGCGTTTCGGCATCGGCGATGGGCGCAAGCGCAGCTACCGCGAGGTAGGCGAGGACCTCGGCGTCACGGCTGAGGCCGCCCGGCGTCTCGTGAAGCGTGCGGTCAACACGGTCAGGGACCGTGCCACCGAGGTAATTGACGCAGCCTGAATCGGCGGGCCCCACTCGGGCCCGGCCACCGATAATCGATACGCCGCTCGACAGCGGCTACTCGTAGGCTCAACGCCGTGGACTCCACCGATATCACCCCCTCAGCGGCATGGTCCACCACGTCCTGGCGTGGCCATGTTGCCCACCAGCAGCCGGCCTGGCCCGATGCCGCTGCCCACCAGGCCGTCGTGGACCGACTCGCCACCATGCCGCCCCTGGTGTTCGCCGGCGAGGCCCGCGAGTTGACCGATCAGTTGGCGGCCGTCGCACGAGGCGAGGCTTTTCTGCTTCAGGCAGGCGACTGCGCCGAGTCCTTTGAGACCTCTGCTGATTCCATCCGCGACCGTCTCCGGGTGATACTCCAGATGGCCGTGGTTCTTACCTACTACACGGGCGTGCCGGTCGTGAAGGTAGGTCGCATTGCAGGTCAGTTCGCCAAGCCACGAAGCAGCGACACCGAGACCGTCGACGGGGTGGAGTTGCCATCCTTTCGGGGTCACATAATCAACGACACCGCCTTTACGCACGGTGACCGGCTACCCGACCCGGAGCGCTTGATCACCGCCTACAACAGAGCGGCGTCAACGCTGAACCTCCTTCGTGCATTCACCAAGGGAGGTTTCGCGTCACTCTCCAGCGTCCACCAGTGGAACAGGGAGTTTGTGGCCGACAGCCCTGCCGGCCGGCGCTACGAGACGATGGCCGACGAGATCGACCGGGCCGTCCAGTTCATGGAGGCCTGTGGAATATCCGGCGAGACGCTCGCTGAACTGCGACAGGTCGACTTCTACACCAGCCACGAGGCTCTCCTCCTCGGCTACGAGGAGGCCCTCACCCGTCAGGACTCCCTTACGGGCGGATGGTACGACTGCTCGGCCCACATGCTCTGGATCGGGGAACGCACCCGCCAACCCGATGGTGCCCATGTCGAGTTCCTGAGAGGCGTCAACAACCCGATCGGCTGCAAGGTCGGACCTACGGCAACCGCCGAGGAGTTGTTGGCCCTCTGCGAGGCCCTCGACCCTGAGCGAACGCCGGGGCGTCTCACGTTCGTGACCCGAATGGGAGCCAACAAGGTTGTCGACCTTTTGCCTCCCCTGCTGTCGGCGGTCTCCGATGCAGGCCACCAGCTTGTCTGGGCCTGTGACCCGATGCATGGCAACACGTTCACCGCCGACGATGGGCACAAGACCCGCCACTTCGATGATGTTCTAGCCGAGGTTTCCGGCTTCTTCGCTGCGCACAGGTTCGCCGGAACCAATCCCGGCGGGGTCCACCTGGAGTTGACTGGTGACGATGTCACCGAGTGTCTGGGCGGCGGCGCCGAGGTGCTGACCGAGGACCTCGCAAGCCGTTACGAGACCATGTGTGACCCCCGCCTGAACGGAACTCAAAGCGTCGACTTGGCATTCAGGTTGGCTGAGTTGCTCCGCGACTCCCCCTCCTCAGGCACCTGAACAGGCTCACACCAGCTTCTCTACAAACGCCTCCAGTTGACGTAGGTTTCTCACCTCAAAGGTGCCCTCGCAGTGGGTGGAGTACTCCCCCACGATCGAGTCGCCGGTGTCCCAGTAGGCACGCGGTTCGGGATTCAACCAGTAGACCTTGCGGGCCTTGTGCTGCATGTCCTTGATGATCCAGGACTGTGATGCGTGGTAGTTGTTGCGGGCATCACCCAGGATCATCACGGTTGTCTTAGGCCCGACGTCTTTCCCGAAGCGCTCCCAGAACACCCCGAAGGCATGGCCGTAGTCGGAGTGGCCGTCCACCCAGACAACATCGGCCTCGGTGTTTACGCGGTGTACCGCCTCACCGATGTCCTCGACCCCCTCAAAGAAGCCCGTTACCTCGTCGAGGCCATCGATGAACACGAACGACCGCACCTTCGAGAACTGTCCGCTGATGGCGTAGACGAGGTGCAGCGTGAACCGGGCAAAGGCCGCCACCGAACCGGAGATGTCTGCCACGACCATGATCTCAGGCTTGGCGGGTCGTGGAAACCTGAACTTTGGTTCGGCGGGCACACCGCCGTAGCTGAGGGAGTGTCGGATGGTGTTGCGAAAGTCGAGTGGCCCCTTTCGACCGTGGCGACGTTTGCGGGCGAGACGAACAGCCAGCTTCCGTGTCAACGGATAGATGGCTTTTCTCAGATCGGCCATCTCTTCGCGTGAGGCGTGCATGAAGTCGACGTCTTCGGGAAGGGGCTTTCGCAGGGTCCTGGCCATTGCCTCGATTCCCCGGTCGGCAACCAGGCGCCGCCGGATCTCTGCTTCGATCTCCTGTTTGAGCTGCTCGATTCGGTCGCTGAACTCGTCGCGTTCGAGGCGTTCCTCGAGCTGTGTCAGGTCCTCGGGGGCTTCGTCGCGTGCCGCATCCATGAGGTCCTCCAGAACCCCGTCGAGGTCCAGGTTCCGCAGCGTTCTGTAGAGGTAATAGGTGCCACCAACGGGACGCCCTGGCTCCATGCCCGCATAGCGCATCACGGCCTGACGGGCGAGTGCCCGAAGCATCGCCTGGTCGCCGTTCATGAGCGCCTTCATGAGCATCTCGGCCAACTGCTCCGGGGTGAGGCCCGACATTGCGCCACCACCTCCCTGCGGCGCACCCTCGCCCGGAGGTCCGGGCTCGCCCTCGGCTTCGTCACCTTCACCAACCTCGGCCAGCGAGTACTCGTCGCCCCGCATTGAGAAGTAGACCTCGAACACCACCTCAAAGGTCCGCCAGTGGGCATGGTTCTTTACAAGGGTTGATCCGAGCGCGTACTTGAAGGCGTCCCGGTCGTGTATCGGAATATGGGTGACGGCCTCCATGGCGTCCAGGTTCTCGGTGAGGCTGACGGGCAGGCCGGCCTGTCGGAGTTCGACGATGAAACCCGACAACAGGTTCAACAGAGGCGTGTCCTCCATGGATCCGCCGGGTGTCTGCTCGGTAACTGTCATCTACCTGTCGGGGCCTGGCTCAGGCACCGCCGTCGACCAGATCGTCGGGCCGGTCGGCGAACTCCTTGACAGCCTTGTCGATATCTGTCCGGTACTTCAAGAGGATGTTGACGGTGTCGGTGGCGGCCTGGGCGTCGACCTTGCTGATACCGAGCAGAACCAGTGTCCTGGCCCAGTCGAGGGTCTCAGACACCGAAGGGCTCTTCTTGAGGTCCAGCTGCCGGACCGACCGGACGATCCTGGCTACCTGGTCGGCCAGGTTGGCGTCGATGCCGGGAACCTTTGCCATGACGATCTCGCGTTCGCGTTCCAGGTCCGGGTAGTCGATGTAGAGGTACAGGCACCGGCGCTTGAGGGCCTCTGAGAGTTCCCTGGTGGCGTTGGAGGTAAGGAACACAAGGGGCACCTGGTTCGCTTTGACAGTGCCCAACTCAGGTATCGACACCTGATACTCGGAGAGGATCTCCAAGAGGAGGGCCTCTGTCTCGACCTCGAGGCGGTCGACCTCGTCGACGAGAAGGAGAACAGGGTCCTCGGCACGGATCGCCTCCAGAAGGGGCCTTGTGAGCAGAAACTCCTCGGAGAACAGGTCATCTTCGATCTCGGACCAGTCGTTGTCGTCTCCGCTGGCCTGGATCCGCAGCAACTGCTTCTTGTAGTTCCACTCGTAGAGGGCCTTGGATTCGTCCAGTCCCTCGTAGCACTGGAGTCGAATGAGGCGGGCGCCGGTGATCTCGGCGACGCTCTGGGCCAGTTGGGTCTTGCCGGTTCCAGCTGGGCCCTCGACGAGGATCGGCTTGCCTAGGCGGTCGGCCAGGTACACGACACCGGCAATGCCGTCGTCGGCGAGATAGTTGGCTTCTGAGAGTGATGTTCGGACGCCGTCCACGTCCTCAAAGCGAAAGTCCATCACCCGAGCGTACCGATGGGGTCGATCCTGCCCGCAACCGGGCGGTGGGTTCAGGGTCGGATCTGGCCTGTTCCGCGGATGATGTACTTCTCGGTGGTGAGCTGCTCGAGGCCCATGGGACCCCGTGCGTGGAGCTTTTGTGTGCTGATGCCAATCTCGGCTCCGAAGCCGAACTCGTCGCCGTCGACGAACCGGGTCGAAGCGTTGACGAGAACGGCAGCGGCGTCGACCTCGTTGGTGAAGCGGTCAGCCGCAATGGAATCGCCTGTGATGATGGCCTCGCTGTGGCCGGAACCGTTCAAGTTGATGTGATTGATGGCTCCGTCGATGTCGTCGACTACCCGAATCGACATCTTGAGGTCCAGATATTCAGTCGACCAGTCTGCTTCTTCAGCCTGACCAATCCCCGGAAGCGTCTCGCGGGCCCTTTCATCACCGACCAGCTCGACACCATCCAGGACTGTGGCCGCCAGCGGCAAAAAGTCGGCCGCCACGTCGGCATGAACTACGAGGCTCTCGGCTGCGTTGCATACCGATGGCCTCTGTGTCTTTGCGTTGTGGACAATCCGTGCTGCCATGTCGAGGTCGGCGCCGGCATCCACGTACACGTGGCAGTTTCCGTCCCCGTCGATCACATATGGAACGGTGGCGTTCTCAAGGATCGAGGCGATGAGTGCCGGGCCGCCCCTGGGAATAAGGCAGTCCACGTACCCACGTTGTCGCATGAACTCCACCGCCGCTTCACGGCTGACGTCGTCGACCAGGAGGAGAGCATCTTCAGGAAGGCCGCTCCCGAGAAGCGAGGAACGGATCGAGTCGGTAATTGCCAGGTTCGATGACAGGCCGCCCGAGGAGCCGCGCAGGAACGCCACGTTGCCGGACTTGAGACAGAGGCCGAACGCGTCGCTCGTCACGTTGGGCCGGTTTTCATAGATGATCGCCACAACCCCGAGCGGAACCCTGACCTTTTGCATCTGAAGTCCGTTTGGTCGCACCCACTCAGCGGTAACCGTGCCGACAGGGTCGGGAAGGCCTGCCACCTGGCGAAGACCGTCGGCCATGGCTGCCACGCGTCCCTCATCAAGACGCAGGCGATCGACCAGCTGTTCAGAGGTTCCTGATGTCTCGGCTCGTTTCACGTCAACCTGGTTGGCTGCCAGGATTGTGTCGAAATCAACTAGCAGGCCGTCTGCGGCAGCGTGGAGGGCGGCGTTCTTGGCCCCGGTCGTTGCCGCCGCCACGGCGGCTGCGGCCGCCCTCGCGCGTTTCGCCAGCTCCGAGACCGACGTATCCGCTGCTGTGTGCACGATAAGAGAGGCTACCGACGCTCGGGGGCGCCAACCTCGGGAGATGGCGTGACGACTAACCTCGCTGCGATGAACGGGCCCGAGCCAGAGGTCAGATGGTGACCAGCCGGACCTCACCGGAACACTCACCATCCGGCGGATCCACAGCAGTTGCCGGAGGCATCTTCCTGTCGAGGCTGGCCGGTCTGGTTCGTGAGTCCCTGCTGAGGTCGGTGCTGGGCCTCGGCCCGGCGGCGGACGCATTCGCTGCTGCACTGAGAATTCCCAACGTCTTACAGAACCTGCTCGGGGAGGGCTCTCTTTCGGCCTCGTTCATTCCCGTCTACAGCCGCCTCCTCGGCGAAGGTCGTGAACGGGAGGCCGGCCGAGCCGCGGGCGCCGTTGCCGGCCTCCTGACAGCTCTGGCCGGCACGCTAACGATCCTCGGAATCCTCCTGGCCCGTCCGCTCACGATGCTCCTCACGCCGGGATTCGGCGGGACAAAGCTGGATCTCACCGTTGATCTGGTCAGGATCACCACTGCCGGTGTCGGTTTCCTGGTGCTGTCGGCCTGGTGTCTCGGGGTTCTCAACAGCCACCGCCGGTTCTTCCTCTCCTACGTGGCCCCGGTTCTCTGGAACGCAGCCCAAATTGCGGTCCTGGCTGCCGCCCTGTTCGGCTCATGGAACCCAGTCGACGCTGCCCGTGCTGTTGCCTGGGGCCTCGTCGTGGGCGGGGTGCTCCAGTTCGGGATACAGGCGGTTGCCGTGGCGCGTCTGGCACCTGGCATCAGGTTTTCCCTTGCCGCCCGCCTACCCGACGTAGCCGAGATCCGAAAGAGGTTCGGCCCCGCCGTGCTCGGCCGGGGTGTTGTTCAGCTGTCCAGCTACCTGGATCTGATCCTGGCATCTCTGCTGGCCACGGGAGCCGTCGCCGGTTTGTTGTCGGCTCAGATGCTTTACGCCCTGCCGATCAGCCTGTTCGCCATGAGCGTTGCCGCCTCAGAGTTGCCGGAGATGTCGCGCAGCACCGACACGGCGCTTCTGGTCGAGCGGTGTCACGCTGCCCTCAGACGAACCTGTTTCTTCGTCGCCTTCTCGGCCGTCATGTACCTGGTTGTCGGTGAGTCGATCGTGGGTGCTCTCTTTCGCTGGGGGGCCTTTGACGCCGACGACACGCGGGCCGTCTGGCTCATCCTGGCCGCCTACTCCCTGGGCCTTCCGGCAATCGGCGCGTCGCGCATCTTCCAGAACACCCTGTACTCAGTCGGCGACACGAAGGGTCCGGCCCGCATTGCGGCGATCAGGGTGGTGACGGCTGGCGCTCTGGGGGTGGCCCTCATGTTTCCGCTGGACAACGTAAGCGTGGTGGCCGGTGCCCTCTCTGGAGTTGACAACATCTTCGGTGGCGGTGAAACCCCTCTCGAGATTCCGGGTGTTGCCGGCGCACCGCATCTGGGCGCTGTAGGCCTTGCGCTCGGCTCAGCCGTGGCAGCATGGATTGAGTTGTGGCTGCTGACCCGTCTCGGACGCAGGACCGTGAAGAGCTTTCCTTCAGCGTCCGCATCGGTCGCTCCCCTGCTTCCCGCTCTCGCCATGGCTGCGGTCGTTGGCCTCATCATCGGATCCACGACTGGTGGTCTGCCACCCCAACTGTCGGCGCCTCTGGCTGTAACCGCGGCCGGGATCGCCTACACGGGCGTAGCGAACCTGACCGGCATTGGTGAGGCACGCCTTCTTCTTGGGCAGGTACTGAAGCGCTACAGGGACTGACGCCGACCCGAGTAGATGATGTCCTTCCCGCTCAGGGCAAAACAACCAGGTCGTCGGCGTGGATCACCTCGTGGGACACGCCGTCGGGTAGTTCACCGGTGCGCATCCCCATGTGTGCCTCGAGAAGCCGGGCGTCCTGACGGACCATTCCCTTTGCAAAGACCACCCCGTCGGGATCAACGATCTCTACGGCGTCGCCGGCGTCGAAGGATCCGGTTACCCCGATGACCCCGGCCGGCAGAAGCGAAACGCGGCGCTCCTCGAGTGCCCTTCGGGCACCGGCATCAACTTGAACCCGGCCCGATGATCCAACTGCGAACGCGATCCAGAGGCGACGTGCACCTAGGCGTCCCTCACGGGCCCTGACAACCGTTCCGACACCAGGTGTACCGGCGCAGGCATCTACGACAACACCGGAGCGGCGCGCATCGGCAATGACCGTCCGCACTCCTGACCAACTGGCGATCTTGGCCGCCGCCAACTTGGATGCCATTCCCCCGCTTCCACGAAGCGACCCTGTGGCACCGGCAAGGCGTTCCAGTTCCTGGTCAATTTCGATGATCTCCTCGATCAGGGAGGCGTTTGCATCAAGACGCGGATCTGATGTCAGGAGGCCCGGGGTGTCGGTCAACAGCACGAGCAGGTCAGCCTCTACGAGGTGTGCCACCAGAGCAGCTATGCGGTCATTGTCACCGAAACGGATCTCGTCGTCGGCGATCGCGTCGTTTTCGTTGACAACCGGGACAACCCCGAGCTCAAGGAGGCGTGTAAGGGTGCCGCGTGCATGCAGGTACTGCTTCCTCACAAAGAAGTCCAACGGAGCCAACAGCACCTGGCCGACCATCAGGTCATGTCGCGCCAACTCCCGCTGGTAGGTGCCGATCAGGTGCCCCTGACCGACCGCCGATACCGCCTGGAGGGTGACCGCGTCCCGAGGGCGCCCGGCACCACCCATGCCGAGGTCCGGCAACCCTGCAGCAATGGCACCGGAGGTGACAACGACGACCCAGTGGCCCTGCTCACGCAGGATTGCCACCTCATCGCACAACTTCGCAACGAGGCCTGAGTCGATAACCCCCTCCTCGTCGGTGATCGAGGAGGTGCCGATCTTGACCACCGTCGTGGTCCGTTTCCTGTCGCCCATGATCACTCTTCGTAGTCGAACTCGAGCCGACCGATGCGCACGGTTTCACCATCTCGCACACCGGCCCTGGCGAGCGCCCTGTCGACACCCATGTTCCGCAGCCGCTCGTGCAAATAGTCGAGTGCCTCAAGGTTGGTGAGATCGTTCAGGTTGGTGACCAACTTGACGCGCCTGTCGTTGATCTCCCATGTGCCGTCCTCGCCCCGTTCAACGGCGACGTCAACCGGTTCTGGTCGGTGTACGACCACCGCTGGGCGCCTCACCACGGTCTGGCGCGCCTCGACCACCAGATCAGCAAGCCGGTGGACCAGGGGTTCAAGGCCCTCGCCGGTCATGGCCGAGAGCCGTTCCCCGTCGAAGTCCAGGTCGGCCTCGGCTACGTCGGCGCGTGATCCGACGACGACACGTGGTCGGTCGAGCAGATCAGGTTTGTAGGCCTTCAACTCACCGAGGAGGACGCTCAGCTGTTCGTCGGTCGGGCGCTCAGCTGTCGGTGCCATGTCAAGCATGATCAGGAGCACCCGTGCCCTCTCAATGTGGCGCAGGAAGCGGTGTCCCAGGCCGCGGCCGTCGCTGGCACCTTCGATCAGACCGGGAATGTCGGCGACCACGAACTCGGTTCTGCCTTCAGGTCTGACCACACCGAGGCTAGGTTCGAGGGTTGTGAACGGATAGTCGGCGATCTTCGGCTTTGCCGCCGAGACCCTCGAGATGAGCGTGCTCTTGCCGGCGTTGGGAAACCCCACCAGCGCCACGTCGGCCATCAGCTTCAACTCCAGCCGCAGCCAGCGTTCCTCTCCCTCTTCGCCCTGTTCGGCAAAGGATGGGGCGCGTCTCCGGTTGCTGAGGAACTTTGCGTTGCCGCGGCCTCCTCGCCCGCCATCGCCTCCGAGCCAGCGGTCTCCGCTGACCATCAGGTCCGCCAGGACCTGTCCTGAGTGGAGATCGTGGACCGTGGTGCCCTCGGGGACCTTGATGATCAGGTCTTCGCCGGAGCGTCCGTGGCGTTTGCCTCCGGAGCCGTGGGTTCCGTTGCCGGCTCTTCGGTGTGGGTGGTCCCGGAACGCCAGCAGGGAGGCGACGTTGTGGTCGGCTTCAAGCCAGACGCTTCCGCCGTTTCCTCCGTCGCCGCCGTCGGGGCCTCCCTTGGGCACGTGGGCTTCCCGGCGAAACGACACTGCACCGGCCCCACCGTCGCCGCCGCGTACGTTCAGCCCGCACTCGTCAACGAACTGCGACATGCAGGCAGCCTACTTAGGACATCGGGAGTCCCCTGTTGTCTATTTGCCTCCCTAGGGTGTCTGGATGGCGGTTCAGGAGGCCCACCCGGCTGCAGATGGCCCAACCGAGAGATCGGAGCGTTGGGCATCCACTATGGAAGGCACTACCGATGCCAACACCGGGGACGGTGTGCGGACTGCTCATTCTGACAGCACTGCAAGAGCCGGCTCGGCTGGTGTCTTGGATCGTGAAGGTCGGGAGAGCAACAACGAGTTCTCCCTGTCGCCCGAAGCGACCAGAGCTGCCGACGGTGGCAGTCGCCTCGTTGAGGAACCTCCGGACCAGCTGCGCACCTGCTTCGAGCGTGACCGTGACCGCATCCTGCACTCGACGGCGTTCAGGCGACTGGCCGGCAAGACCCAGGTCTTCGTGTTTCCTGAGGACCACCAGCGTTCAAGACTTACCCATGCTCTCGAGGTGGCCCAGGTGGCAACCTCGATAGCCCGTGCCCTGAGGTTGAACGTGCCCCTCACCGAGGCCATCGCTCTGGGCCATGACTGCGGTCATGGGCCCGGCGGGCACGCCAGCGAGGATGCCCTGTCTCCCTACCTGGAGGGTGGTTTCGACCATGCCGTCTGGGGGGCAGACATTGCGCTTTCCCCTCTCAACCTCTGCTCTGAAACCCTTGATGGCATTCGCAACCATTCCTGGTCCAGACCCGCTCCATCTACTCCTGAGGGCGAGGTCGTGAGTTGGGCTGACCGCATCGCCTACGTCTGTCACGACTTCGAGGATGCCGAGCACGCCGGCGTCGTTGAGGCTTACCAGCTGCCACTTCTTGTTCGGGAGCGCTGTGGCTCCACCCGGCGCGAGCAGTTGGCCGCCCTCATAGACGGGCTTCTCAGCGGCACCACGCGGACTGGCCGGGTCTCGATGGACGAGCCGGTGGCCGAGGCACTCGCCGCCTTCCGGACCTTCAACTATGAGGACATCTACCTTCGACCCGCGTCACTCGATCAGGCACGACGCGTCATCGACATGCTGCGGGCGCTTGTTGACCACATCACCGCGAACCCGCAGAACCTGCCCGCCGACGCCGACATGTCGGGAACCGATGCAACCCGTATCGCAACGGTCGGCTACGTGGGCGGCATGACCGACAGGTTCGCCTGCCGGAGCGCCGTTCGGCTTCTGGACTGGCCTGCCGAGCGGCTACCGGTGGGCCTGGACCTACGCCCCTGAGACTCCGGCGTCTTGTTCTGCTTTAATGGCTCATCGGCCGAGGTGAGGGACCCCCGTGGAACTACCTAGAAAAACGGGGATCTTGGTACTGTCGCTCTTGCTGTTTGCTGTCTCCTGTGCGGCCGGCGACCCGGTGGACGATTCGACTATCCCACCCTCCAATGCCTCGCCTGCGGCAACCTCCCAGGCGGCAGTTGCTGCACTCACCTCACCTGAACCATCGATTCCTGCCTCAACCACCGCCCCGGCAGAGGACGATGAGGAGCCCACGGCCGAGGATTCCGTTTCCGACGAGGTGCTCTCGGCCTTAGTGGATGAGGAGAGAACTGAGGCACCCTCGGAGGAGAACGGGGACGGGCACGAAGTTGAGACACCAGCAGAATCAGCGGAGCAGGGATCTTATGAAGGGCCACCGGTGGCCGATCTCCTAGGAATTCAGGCACCACAGTTCCAGGAGTGCCTCACCTACTACATCGCCCAGGTCGCCTGGCAGGCCTGAAGCTCGGAACGGATCAGCCATCCAGCGAGGAGGTAGAGATGGTCCTCTACTGCCAGGCAAGGTTCGCCTCGCCGGACGGACCCGGTGAGCTGGACGGGGGAGGTGACACCGCTCAGCCCGGTGGCGGAAACATCTTCACCTCAGGTCCGCCTGAACAGCAGGCCTGCCTGCGCGACGCCCTCGGAGATGCCGTGTTCGAGGCCATAGCATCCGGGGAGCGCGTGCCCACCGAGGCCGACAACAGGGCGATGAACCCCTGTGTCGGAGGCGAGCCGGATCGCGGGGAGCCAGCCCCTGACAATCAGATACCAGGCAGCGCCAGCCCCCCATCCGATGAGAGCCCCCCGCCCGGTGGAGGCGGGAGTCTGGGCAGCCAGCCCCCCGAGATGCAGGACTGCCTACGGGGCGCACTTGGAGACGCTCTGTTCGATGCAATCCTGTCCGGTTCCCAGGCTCCAACTTCCGCCCAGAACGCAACCATGGATGAAGCTTGTGGCTACGGCGGTCCCGGGCCAACCGCCCGCCTGCCAATTGGCGACTTTCCACTAGCCGATAGCCCACCGCCGCCCGAACGCAACTACCCGAAGGAGTCAGTGTCGTTCTCAGAGGCTCGCTTCATCCGAATGCTCGAGCTCCTCCGCGACGACCAGTACGTGGCAGACCTGCTGGCCGGGGGCTTCAACACCTGGGGCATTCAGGCCACCTACACGGTTGGAGACAACGGGAGCATTGAATGGCTGAACGTTTCGCAGTTGGTCGAGGCCATTTCGGTCGCTCGTAGGGCTGGCCTTGCCGTGAGGCTTGTACCTGCGCACTTCGAGGAGATGTTCAAAGACAGCCTGCCAGAGGAGAACCTCGCGGCCCTTTATCAGAACCGCCTGGTTGCAGCTCTGGAGCTGGCAGGTCTTGCCGAACGGCTGAACGTTGAGTACTTCACCCCGATTGGCGAGGCAGAGGGCCAACTGGATGATGGAGCATTCGGACCTGGTCTCGCAACCGATCTCGACATGAGCAATTCTGCCAGCATCCTGGATCCGACTCTTGACCCGAATCTCGTAAACCGCGTCTCGCTCATTAGCGAGTGGCTGGAGAACATGGCTCCAAGCCTCCGAGACGCGTTCTCCGGTCAACTCGTCGCACACTTCGGTACCCCACACACCGGGTACCGCGTACCGAGCTGCGACATCGTCGGGACGACACTTGACCACTATGAAATAGAGGACCTTGATGTCTTTCGCTCCATGACTTCAGCAGGGCTCAACTCACTCGTAACCTCGGCCAGCGCCAGTGGAATCGGCTGGCGGGTGGTTGAGACCTACTTCTACTGGAGCGAGATCGCCGATCCCTACGCACAGGACGACCTCAATAGCATCGAGGCAGGCGACGTCGCAGAGTGGGAGGATCAGGAACTGGTCGCACGCCTCCGGGACCTGCAGGACGACTACTTCAGGATTGCCCTTGAGGAGTACGGAGCCCTCTCGGGTGGCCGCGGCTTCGACTCCGGAGGCTGGATCAACCCGGGTGTGGAGATCGGTGGTTCGCCTGCCGAGGCTGTGATACGGGAGTTCTTCGCAGGCCGCTGAGCGGCAGGGTCAGTCGGTGAGGATGTCGACGAGCTTGCGCCCGCCGCGGTAACCGAACTTGACCACACCGTCGGCTGTGGCGAAAAGGGTGTCGTCGCCTCCACGGCCCACGTTGGTGCCGGGATGGAACTTGGTGCCGCGCTGACGCACGATGATGCTGCCGGCGGTTACTGCGCCGCCGTCGAACACCTTTACGCCCAGGCGCTGAGCATTGGAATCGCGTCCGTTGCGGGTTGAGCCACCGCCCTTGGTCTTTGACATGTCGTCAGCCCCTCTTGATTCCCGTGATTTCGATCTCGGCCAGGTGCTGGCGGTGACCCCACCTGCGACGCTGGTTGCTCTTGTTCTTGTAGGTGAAGGCGTTGATCTTGGGGCCCCTTGCATCGGCCACGATGCGTACGGTCACCGCTGATCCTGCAAGTGCCTCTGGGGTTGCCAGAACATCGTCGCCGTCGACGAGCATGATCGGCTCGAACTCGATGTCGGCACCAAGATCGCCAAGGCGCTCTACGACGACACGTTGGCCTTCTTCGACCTTGTACTGCTTTCCGCCTGTGGCGATCACTGCATACATAGAGCCTGCAGGCTATCTGGGAGGCGTATCGACACCACCGTGACCGATGACTCGTCTGGGTCCCGGAACGCTCCCCTGCTCATCGCCTACCGGCCCTCCCGGAGCCGGCCAGGAGCTTGTCGTCGAGCTCGACGCCATGACCACCGCAATCGTCGCAGATCGACGAGAAGGACTGCAGAAGCCCCTCCCCTATGCGTTTGCGGGTCATCTCGACAAGACCGAGGTCGGAGATGTCAAACACCTGAGTTCGGGTCTTGTCGCGTCCCAGGGCATCGCGCAGGGTGCGGGCCACGTTCTCGCGGTTCGACTTGACCTCCATGTCGACGAAGTCGATGACGATGATTCCGCCAATGTCGCGGAGCCGGAGTTGTCGGGCGATCTCCTCGGCGGCCTCCAGGTTGTTCCGGTAGACGGTTTCCTCGAGGCTCGACTTTCCGACGTTCTTGCCTGTGTTCACGTCGACGACGGTGAGGGCCTCGGTGGTCTCGATGATGAGGGATCCGCCCGATGGCAGCCAGACCTTGCGGTCGAGGGCCTTTCGGAGTTGTTCGTGCACGTGGTGGCGCTCGAACAAGGGCAGCGTCTCAACCTCGGGGTCGTGGTAGCTGATTCTGTCAACGAGGGCCGGGTTGATGCTCTCCACGTAGGAGCGGACCTGTTCATACATTTCGCGGTCGTCGATGACGACGCCTCGAAAGTCCTTGTTGAACTCCTCGCGGATGAAGCGGAAGGCCATCTCGGGTTCCCGGTAGAGCAGGCTTGGGGCCTTGGCGCTCTTTGAGAGGGTCTCGATTTCCTCCCACTGCTGGGCGAGCCGACGGACGTCGCGGGCGATCTCCTCTTCGGTGATGTTCTCGGCTGCGGTGCGCACGATGATGCCGTGCTGCTTGGGCTTCACCTTGTCGAGGATTGAGCGGAGCCTCTTACGTTCGGAGTCGGGTAGGCGCTTGGAGATTCCGTAGGTGGTGCTGTTTGGCACCAGCACCACGAACCGACCGGCCAGGGATATCTCCTGGGTGAGCCGTGCCCCCTTGTGCGCGATCGGGTTCTTGGTGACCTGGGCGATAATCGTCTGCCTTGCCCTCAGCACCTGTTCGATTCGGGGTCGTTGCCCACCCTCAAGGTCCTCGGCATCGAACTGGAGGTCACCCCTGTAGAGGACCGCGTTCTTGGGCGTTCCTATGTCGACAAACGCCGCCTCCATGCCCGGAAGGACGTTTTGGACCTTGGACAGGTACACGTTGCCGTGGATCTCGCCGACGTCGTCAGCAGGGCGGGACAGGTAGTGCTCGATGAGCGCCCTTCCCTCGAGGATCGCCAGTTGTGTGAAGCCATCCGAGACGCTTACGCACATCAGGTAGCGGCCGATCGGCTTTCCCCTGCGTTCACGCCCACGCCGACTCTTCAGGGTCGCCTCGTCCAACTCGATGGGACCGTCGTCGGTGACGGCCTCTACAGGACGTCCCCTGTCCCGGTTCTGCCCGCCGCTGTGACCGCCCTGACCGCCACGACCACGACCGCGGCCGCCACGTCGGCGACGCCGCTTGCGCCCCCCGCCGTCACCGGAGCCGGAGCCGGGCTGTGATGACCGGTTCCCGCCGTCATCCGAGGATGGTGCGGGACGGCTGTCGCCAATCTGGGGTTTCGGAGCAGGACGGCTGTCGCCGATCTGCGGCTTTTTGTCAGACGATCCGGCAGGTGCCGGTCGGCTCTTCTGGTTGTCGGTGGAAGAAGAGGCAGCCGTCTCGGCCCGCCCCTCGCCACCAGTGTCTTGAGACATTGCATGTTTCCCTTCTAGTCACGCCCGCAACTCTGCGAGCGGGGCAGGGGCGGCATCGACCGAAAGCGGCTCGATGCGATCGTCTCCCTGCGACATCCATTGGTTCATCCTGCACACCGATCGGGCCCTAAGTGGCGGATCCATTGCCGCCAGCATCTCGTCCGGTCGAAGTGCACGGGGCTGGGTGCCAAGGTCGGCTGTCAACCGGACCCCGTCATCTGTCGCCCCAGTGACGTCGAGTGCGAGAACCTGGTGTCGGATGTCTTCGGTGACGGTCCGGCCCTTTCGCTCACGCTCGACGACGATCTCATTGCGCGCCAGAAATTCAGCTATCTGCTGTGACGCCTCTCCATCTCTGATTCCGTCGATGACAATCTCCCAGGTGCACGAGGTGACAGCCTGTTGGAGGGAGTCGGCTCCCCGGTCGGATGGCGCCACCGCCGTGACATCAAAGCCGGTTGGAAGGGCCTCGTCTATCCGACGCATCATCGCCGCGGCTTGAGCCGGGTTCCAGTCGGCATCATCGGCAGGTTCGAGCAGCTCAGCTTCGAGGTACTCGGCCCGGGATTCATAGCCCGTTGACAGGGCCAGTCCGAACGAAAGCTTTGGTCGTGGTGAAAAGCCCTCGCTGTATGCCACCGCCAGATCTGCCTTGCGCAGCGAACGTTCCCAGATTCGGGCTACGTCGCGGTGACCCACGAAACGCACCTTTCCGGTCTTTGAGAATCGGATTCGGAGGCGCATCAGGTTGCCGCCTCAGCCGTTTGCCTCGGCCTGGGAGCCAGGGTGACGGGAACACCGCCGCCTACGACATCTGGTTGACCTGTTCCCTGGCTTCCTCCTGCGGGGGGAACTGCCGAGGCCACGACGTGTTCAATTCCGTAGCCCGTGCAAGCGCCACAGTCGTAACAGGGAGTCCAGCGGCAGTCCTCGAGGCCGACCTCTTCGAGCGCATCGCGCCAGTCCTGCCAGAGGAAGTCCTTGTGAAGGCCGGCCGAGAGATGGTCCCATGGCAGGACCTCATCGAGGGTGCGGTGCCTGTACACGTACCAGTCCAGAGACAGGCCGTTCCTGGCCATGGCGTTCTCCCACAGGGAGATGTCGAAATGCTCGCCCCACTCCTGAAACACGCCGCCGTGGCGCCACACGTCCTCGATGACTGCACCCAGGCGACGGTCTCCCCTGCTGAAGAGGCCTTCGACTACCGAGGCACGCGCGTCGTGCCACTTGAGCTTCACCCCGTTGTAGGTCTTTCCGCCGCTCCGAAGACCGTCGCGGAGGAGACCAATCTTGCGTCGCAGTTCGGTCTCAGTGTTCTGTCCGAACCACTGGAACGGTGTGAACGGTTTAGGGACGAAACCTCCGAGAGAAATGGTCACGGACGGGCTGCGGTGATGCTCGCGCCCCACGTCGATGCACCTCCTTGCCAGATCCAGGATTGCCAGGGTGTCCTCGTCGGTCTCGGTCGGAAGGCCGGTTAGGAAGTAGAGCTTCGCCCTCCGCCAGCCCTGGGAGAATGCCGAGCCGACGGCTCCGTAGAGGTCCTCTTCGTTGATGAGCTTGTTGATGACCTGCCGGAGTCGCCATGATCCGGCCTCGGGGGCGAAGGTGAGGCCTGTGCGCCTGGCCTTTTGGATCTCTGCGGCGATGCCGACGGTGAATGCGTCTACCCGTAGGCTCGGCAGCGACACGGACACCTGTCCGCAGACATCGTCTGCAACGGCTGTTGCCACCACCTGCTCGATGCCGCTGAAGTCCGCTGTGCTGAGAGACGTGAGGGCCACCTCGTCGTATCCGGTTCGGCGGAGGCCGTCGGTGACCATTGTCCGGACCTGTTCTGCCGGTCGCTCCCGGACCGGCCGTGTGATCATGCCTGCCTGGCAGAATCGACAGCCGCGTGTGCAACCCCTGAAGACCTCGACGTTGAGACGGTCGTGGACAACCTCGGTCAGGGGGACCAGTTGGTTCTTCGGATACGGCCATGCAGCTAGGTCGGCGATGGTGCGCTTCTCGACCACGGCGGGTATGCCGGCGCTCCGTGGTGTCAGGGACACCAACCGGTCCCCGTCGAACTCGGCCTCGTACATGGATGGCACGTAGACGCCCTCGATCCGAGCCAACTCCCTCAGGATCCCGTCACGCGATGACCGACCCGATGCCTTCCATTCCGCCACCACCTCGGAGATCTCGGATACAACCTCCTCGCCGTCTCCCAGCACCGCAGCATCGATGAAGTCGGCGAGAGGTTCGGGGTTGTAGGCACAGTGGCCTCCGATGATCACGAGCGGGTCCTCAGCCCTGCGTTCGGTGGTGTGAAGCGGCACACCTGAGAGGTCAAGGCATTCCAACAGGTTCGTGTAGACCAACTCCGAGGAGAGGTTGAAGGCCAGGACGTCGAACTCGCCGGCGGCCCGGTGCGTGTCTACCGAGAACAGGGGCAGCCCGGTTCTGCGCAGCACACCCGCCATGTCGGTCCATGGCGCGTAGGAGCGCTCAGCGACCGCATCGGGCCGTTCGTTGATGATCTCGTACAGGATCTGAAGACCCTGATTGGGGAGCCCCACCTCGTAGGTGTCCGGGTAGATCAGGAGCCAGGCCGCCTTCTCGGGACGGTGCTCAGGGATAATCATCCCGTCTTCGCAACCGATGTAGCGGGCCGGCTTCTGGACCTCGCCGAGAACACGCTCGAGCTCGGGCCAGAGCGAACTCATGACCCGATCAGCGTATCGAGAGTCTGCCGAGACCGGCGCTACAGGTCTCAATCCCTACAGCGCGGATCTCGCCTTGTGGTGGTGGCGCCTCATGTGCACGCTCTGAACAAGACCCAACGCCACAAATGTGGTCACAATTGATGACCCTCCGTAGCTGACCAGCGGCAACGGAATGCCTGTGATCGGCATGATTCCGGTGGACATGCCAACGCTCTGGAACACCTGGAAGAGCAGCATCGAGAACACCCCGGCTGCCAGGAGCATCCCGAACCTGTCATCGGCCATCCGTCCGATACGCCAGACACGTGCAAGCAACAGCGCTATCAGTGCAAGGACGACCGCACTCCCGACGAAGCCGGTCTCCTCGGCTATCACGGTGAAGATGAAGTCGGTCTGCTGTTCGGGTACCAGATCAGAGATGTTCTGGGTTCCCTCAAAGAGCCCGGTCCCCGTCAGCCCCCCGTTTCCGATTGCCACCTGCGCCTGCTCGAGGTTGTAGCTGGCAGCAGTGTTGGCCTCGTCGTCGACAAACACGAGGAGTCGCTTCACCTGGTAGTCGGCCAGGAGATCCGACTGAAGAACCATCACCATCCCGGTGAGGAGCATCAGGCCAAGGATCAACAGGTGACGGCCCTTCACCCCCGACACGAGGATCATCCCGGCCGCAATCGCTCCGTAGACGAGAATCGTCCCGAGGTCGGGCTGCATGAGAATCGCACCCACGGGGGCACCGACCATCACGACAGCGACAGCCAGACGTGCGGCACCTACCTCATGTACTGCTCCCAGCCATGCGGCCAGAGCGACGATGACTGCTACCTTGCCGAACTCTGACGGCTGGAACTGGTAGCTGCCGAACTGGAACCAGGCCCTGGCCCCCTTCACCTCGACCCCGATCAGGAGCACGCCTGTCAACAACACCATCAGGCCCAGGTAGGCGGGCAGGGCGAGGCGCTGCGCCCAGCGGTGCCCCACCCAGGCGGTCACCAACATGACCGCTGCCCCGATACCGACAAAGACCATCTGGCGGTTTAGGAAAGCCGTGTCAGCCGGACGTAGCTCGGTGACCGGACCCCGGGTCGCCGAGTAGACCATCACCACGCCAATGGCAGCCACGGCAAGTGCCAGCACCGGCAGCAGAAGGTCTATATGCCGCAGCACGGTCGGCCGGTCGAACCGGGGTTTGCGGATATCAACCATCGGTAGTTCCGAGGTTGGCTATGAGCTCATCGACCAGAGGCCCGCAGTCCACCCTCTCGCCTCGCACCCGGACGATTCCGTCGGCATCCAGAACCGGGCCGCTTGCCGGGTCGGCCGTCGGGTCGACTCCCTTGAGGCGCTCAAGCGTGTCGCCGGTGATCCACTCGTACCAGGAGGCGCAGAGAGGCAGAGCGGCAGAGCGTGCATACCTGACAGCTGCCGTGGGTGCCTCGTCCACTGTGCCGGTAAGCACCGGTTCCATGACCCTCGCCACGAGCGGTGCAGCGACCTGGCTACCGAAGCCGGCTTCTTCCATCACGGCGACCATCACGTGGGTTGGGGCATAGGCAGGTCCGAACGCGGCGAACAGGGATGTATCAGCCTTTCCACGCACCTCGGCAGTTCCTGTCTTGGCGGCAACCGGGAACTCCTCGAGCGGAAAGTAGGTGCCGTTGGTGGCCGTCGAGTTGAAGGCCCAGTAGGCGGTCCCCTCGGGATCCGCTGTCACGCCTGACAGGCCCTCGAGTACCAGTTCCCTAAACTCCGGGTCGATCTCCACCTGCGACACGGCACGAGCTCCGATGACACGCAGGGTCTCGCCGTCGCGATCCACCACCCTTCCGACGACGGTAGGGGCCATTCGCGTTCCACCGTTGGCGAATGTGGCATACGCGTTGGCCAACTGAATAGGGGTGACGAGTACGTCTCCCTGGCCGATAGCGGTGTTCACGTTGTCGCCCGAGTACCACTCTCCGAACGGGAAGGCCACGGGGTTGTCCTCATGTCTCTGCTTCCGGTTGGCCGGGGTCGGCATGAAGCCGTCCTGTTCGAAGGGCAGGGGTACGCCGCTCTTGTAGCCAAGGCCATAGCTGGTGGCAGCTTCCTGAATGGCGGTCTCGGTGTGGAGAGGGTTGATGTAGACCGACTCGCCGATCGTGTAGTAGTAGACGTCGCTCGAAACGGTCAGGCTGCGAGGCAGGTCCACGTTCTCATAGGTCTTGCTGCCGGCGTTCTTGAAGACGCAGCCACTGGCCTCCTCCTCCTGTTCCTCAGCGTCGGCCCTGCAGCTCTGGAGGAAGTAGGACCCCGGGTCGTCCCAGAGTTCGTCCGCCTCTGGGACGCGTCCCACGCCGAACACGTCCTCGTGCCAAGCCGCGTGGGCGGTGAACAGCTTGAAGGTGGATCCGGGTGCGTACTCGCCCTGGATCGCCCGGTTGAACATTGGAAGGTCGTTGGCCGGATCGTTCAACTCGTTCCAACGATCCACCGAGAACCCTCCGATCGACTCGTTTGGGTCGTAGGACGGATAGGAGGCCATCGCTACCACGCTCCCGCTGACCGGGTCCAAGATCACAACCGCTCCACCCGGCACCACGAAGGCGGCGGGATCCTCGCTCGACCCCTCCTCCCTTTCCGGCTGAACGGCACGTGCCAGTTCGACAGACCGCTCCAGTTCGGTCTCAACTAGCCACTGCACGTCGATATCGAGTGTGAGGATCACGTCGTCGCCGGGGATCGGTGCGAAGAACAGGTCCTTTCGTTCACGGACAATCTCGCCGCGACGATCAACCTCGACGACACGTCGCCCGGCGACACCGCGCAGGTCGTCTTCGAACATCAACTCGATGCCGGCCTTTCCTATCTCGTCCCGCAGCCGGTACTCCTTGCCCGGCGACGTGTGACGGGACAGCAACTCAGCCTCGTTGACGGGACCGACCCAGCCCAGGACGTGGGTGGCAAGGTCCCCGTAGAGGTAGGACCTGACCGTGCTGTCCACGACGGTGACACCGGGATAGAGGTCTCGTCGCTCCCCGAAGAAGACAAGCAGGTCCTCGCTGACATCAAGCGCAATGGGTATGTCGTCGTAGTAGCCAAAGGCCCTGTCGGCAAGCGAAGCCTCAATGTCGGAAACCTTCAGGAGTTGGCCTGAACGGTTCACCTCGACGGCGATCCTGGTCAGCATCCTGCGACGATCCACGGCGTCGAGGTCGGCCTCTTCCAGTTCGCGTGGGTTGATGGTGATCATCGTTGTGAGACGGTTGCCGACAAGCGTCCGTCCCTCTACGTCGAGGATCCTGCCCCGCGGCGCCGGCACGTCAATCACGCGCGTGATGTTGCTGGCGGCGGCGGCAACGGCCTGCTCGCTGATCATCACCTGCAGGTACCACAACCTCGCCCCAAGGGCCACGAAGAGTGAGACGGCTACAACAGCCAGCACCCGCATCCGGTATCGGGCTATCTCATCCATGACGTTGGTATGGCAATCAGGAGGTGGCGGATCGGAGTCGGATCTCAGGTGGCAGGCCCCCGAGGACAGCCCAGCGGACGGCTCGGTTGACCGGCGGAGCTACTGCGGTCGTCAGGGCGGCCACCGTTAGGGCCTTGACGAGAAGTAGCGCCGGGTCAAAGGGTGGCAACCCGAACAGGAGGCCAACGGCTGCAACCATGAACATTCCGCATGCGATGGCCAGTAGCAGGGCGACCGCATCGGTCAACTTCGTGGAACGGATCATTCGCTGCTCAAGGCTGCTGACCGCAACAGCCAGTGGCGGAAACACGAGTGCGTGAAGCCCCAGAGGCGCCGACATGATCGAATCCTGCAGGAGACCGGCAAAGAAGGCCACCAATGCTCCCCTCTCGGGGCCTCCATGAAAGCCGGCCAGGATCGCCACGACGAGCATCAACTCCACCGATGACCCCTGGATTCTGAACTCGGTCAGGATGCTCACCTGGGCCACGAGCGCTGTGAGAAGAAGGGCCATCACCCTCAGCTTGCTGCTCATCTGTCAACCCCTGTCGGCTCGTCGACGATGAGCACCTTCAGAAAGCTGAGGTTCTCAAGGTCGGCTGACAACTCGACGATTATCGAACGCCTGTAGTCGGCGTTCGCATCCGGGTCCAGGACCCTTCCGATGGGAATGTCGGCGGGAAACACGCTGCGCCCACCGGAGGTGACCACGACCTCGTCGCTTTCGACCTGTGCGTCCAGGCGAACACCCGATTCGATTCTGAGGATTCCGTCTGTTCCTGTTCCCTTGGCCAAGCCCTCGTCCTGTGACGTGACAAGCCTCACCCCTACCCTGAAGTCCGGGTGGGTGGCCAGCTGGACCAGTGAACGGGAACGGTCCACCTGTTCGAGGCGGCCGACCAGACCAGCGCCGGTGACCACGGCCATACCCTCCTCGAGGCCGTCGTCGGTGCCTTTGTCCACCTCTATTAGATGGTCTGTGAAGTTTCCCGGTGGGCTGCCGAGGATCCTCACCACCACGGCTTCAAAGTCCGAGTAGTCGATGTCTACCTCGCTGAGCAGCCTGTTGAGCAGCTCGGTGTCGGCCTCTGAGGTAAGCGCGTTGCCGCGCATCCGGGCTAACTCGACCTCGAGACGTTCGTTCTCCATTCGGAGGTTCTCATAGCCGAAAATCCCGTTCCATGCGGTCTGGACGGGATCGGTGAGACGGTCGCTGAGAGTCCGAACTGGCTCCAGAATGTCTCTCACACCATGTTGGAATGCGTCCAGCGGTTGGAGTCCCCGGAACTGGAGCGTGAGAAGTGTGAGCGCTGCAGCCAGCAGGATCAGCAGCGTGGGGCGGGGCCTGTCGGCGGGCCGCTGGGCCGCCATGGGCTACTGGTTGCCGTCGCCGAAGATGACGCTACCGAAGACGTCGAACTCCTCGAGCGCCCGACCGGCGCCGAGCACGACAGCCAGGAGGGGATCTGGTGCCAGGCGTACCGGCATCCCTGTCTCGGCGTGAAGCAGTTCAGGAAGGCCGACGAGGAGGGCTCCCCCACCTGCAAGGGTGATGCCGTGTTCCATGATGTCGGCGGCCAGTTCTGGCGGGGTCCGATCAAGGGTGACCTTTACCGCATCCACAATGGAGGCCACGGGCTCCTCGATGGCCTCGCGTACCTCTGTCGTTGAGATTGTGACCAGTCTCGGGAGGCCGGTCATGAGATCACGTCCTCTTACCTCGGCCATGCGGTCCTGGGTAAGGGGGACCGCTGATCCGAGAGCGATCTTGATTTCTTCCGCTGCCCTGACGCCGATGCTCAGGCCATGCTCCTTTTTCATGAACTGTCCGATTGCCTCGTCAAGCTCGTCGCCTCCTATCCGGGAGGACTGGCTGGCTACCACTCCCCCGAGGGAGATGACCGCCACCTCGGTGGTTCCGCCGCCGATGTCGACGATCATGGATCCGCTGGGGGCTGCGATGTTGAGGCCGGCTCCGATGGCTGCTGCGATCGGTTCTTCGATGATGTAGGTGGGTGCCCGGGCTCCTGCGTATTCGGCCGCTTCCTGTACGGCCCGGCGCTCAACACCGGTCACACCGGATGGCACGCAGATGACCATTCGGGGCTTTGACCAGCGACGGTTGTGAACTTGCTGTATGAAGTAGCGAAGCATCTTCTCGCATACCTCAAAGTCGGCGATGACACCGTCCTTGAGGGGGCGGCTGGCCTTTATGTGGCCAGGTGTTCGGCCGATCATGCGTCGGGCCTCGGAGCCGACCGCCAGTGGGGTTCCGTCAATAACGTTGATTGCGACTACGGAGGGTTCATCAAGAACGATTCCCTCGCCTCGCACGTAGACGAGGGTGTTGGCGGTGCCCAGGTCGACTGCGATGTCGCGCCCGCCAAAGATCGGGTTCCTCGCTGTACGTGCTCCGCTGATGCCCATCGGCAATTTCCGTTCGATCACATGTTCCGGGTTACAGGTGCACCGTACGCCCCGCCGACCACCCACCGGGGGCAGCACGTAACAGTGCTCCCGACGGGTGCTGCCAGATGCTCTGAACACCACGTTTCGGACGGGACCGTAACGCGTTCTGAGGTGTTTTGCCACTCTGGGCGCATGCTCGGCCACGCAGGGCGGACATGTTCACCATGATTCCCCGGAGTCAGGCCCTGATTTCAAGACCGGGAAAGAAAATCTCGATCTCCCGCTGGGCGGACTCGATCGCATCGGAGCCGTGGACAAGGTTCTCGGTCACAGCCAGACCGAAGTCTCCCCTGATCGTTCCCGGCGCCGCCTGACACGGATCAGTGGCCCCCATCAGGGTGCGGACGACCCCCACGGTCCCCTCGGGACCACCGACGACGAGCAGCATGGCCGGTGAGCGAGACATGAACGCCACCAGGTCACCAAAGAACGGCTTCTCAGCATGCTCGGCGTAGTGGCGAGCAAGAACATCTCTGTCGAGGCTGCGCAACTCACTGGCCAGGATGGTCAGGCCCTTGCGCTCAAACCTGCCGATGATCTCGCCTACGAGCCCCCTCTCAACCGAGTCGGGCTTGCAAATTACGAATGTTTTCTCCATGAGCGCAGGCTAGGCCTCACATTTCGCTATCGAAATCCGGATCACCAGAAGAGCCGATATCAACTGCAGCCGCCCTCGCCTCAGCCAACACATAGAAGGATCCTGTCACCAACACCATGTCGTCATCGTCGGCCAGAGCGAGCGCCCGTCTCAGCGCCTCAGCCGCATCCGGTGCCACCTCCACCTCAAGACCCCTCTCGCTGCAGCACGACCCTAGAACCGCACCCGGGATAGCTCTCGGCGACGGTGCCGTGAAGACGATCACCACGTCAGGGTCGAGGCCGACGAGCTCATCGACCACGGCGCCGGGCTGGCGAGGCCCGAGCATGCCGAGCACCAGGATCCGCCGCGCCACAGGAAACACCTCTGGCGCCGTCTCGGCTAGAGCACGCGCCGCTTGGGGATTGTGTGCGCCGTCGAGGAGCACCAGCGGACGGCTGGAAATCACCTCCAGCCGTCCGGGAATCAGCATCCCGGCAAACGCTTCAGAGACAACCTCGTCGTCAAGTTGGGTATCCAGCATCGCCTCGACGGCGGTCAACGCAATCGCCGCGTTGTCAGCCTGGTAGAAGCCGTGCAGCGGAAGGTATACCTCGTCATGGCGGCCGAATGGTCCGAACAGGTCGATCATCTGACCGCCGACTGCAGGAGAAGATGCCGACACACCAAAGTCGCTGCCGCGCACAAGAAGTGGATCCGGCCCCTCAGCCATGAACACGTCAAGCAGCTCGACCGAGGTGTCACCGAGAACGAGGGGCCTACCTTCGACGATGATCCCAGCCTTCTCCATGGCAACAGCTCTACGCCAGTCGCCCACACCGTCGGTGTGATCCATGCCGATGTTGGTAATCACCGAGACCCTGGACTCGATGACGTTGGTGGCGTCGAAGCGACCAAGAAGACCCACCTCGACAACGGCTGCATCGACAGCCTCGTTGCTGAACCACAGGAAGGCTGCAGCCGTAAGAATCTCGAAGTACGAGGGGTGTTCATCAAGAACTCCGACATAGCGGGCCAGATCCTCGATCAGATCGCCAAAGTCCTCTTCGGTGATCAACTCACCGGAGATCTTCAACCTCTCCCTGATGGTGTCCACATGGGGGCTGGTGTAGGAGCCCACCCGTAGGCCTGCAGAAGCCAACAGAGCACTGGCCATGGCTGCAACCGAACCCTTGCCGTTTGTGCCGGTCACATGAATCGACGGAAGGTCGATCTGCGGATCACCCATCGAGGCGACGAGGCCCCGAATGGAATCCAGGCTCAGACCATGGATTCGGCCTGCCGTTGCCTCAAGGTTTACGTACCCGTCGAGAAAGTCGAGGGCGTCGCGGAACTCCACGATCGCCGGGGCTTGCTAGGAGGCGGCGCGGTCGCGACGCTCGTCGTCACGGGGCAGCACCGTCGGCATCTGGCGCTCGCGAACCGTGTCGATGTCGACGACCACCTTTCCGGCTGCCTCGTCGCTTGGCAGGTCGTACATGACGTCCAACAGGACCTCTTCGAGGATCGCCCTGAGGCCGCGTGCCCCGGTACCCCTCTCAAGCGCCTGTTCGGCGATGGCGGCGAGAGCTTCTTCGCTGACCTCCAACTCGATCTCTTCGAACTCGAAGATCTTCTGGTACTGCTTCATGAGGGCATTGCGGGGCTCAACCAGAATCTGGACGAGGGCGTCGACCTCCAACTGGGAGACCGTGCCGACAACCGGCAGGCGTCCGATGAACTCCGGAATCAGGCCAAACTTGATCAGGTCCTCTGGTCGAACGGTGGCGAAGAGCGACCCGAGGTCCTTTTCGCTGGCGGTACGGACATCGGCACCAAAGCCCACGGCGACCCCGCCGAGGCGATTCTCGATTACCGTCTCGAGGCCGGCAAAAGCTCCACCGCAGATGAACAAGATGTTTGTCGTGTCGATCTGGAGGAACTCCTGGTGCGGGTGCTTGCGACCCCCCTGGGGCGGCACAGCGGCTGTAGTTCCCTCGAGGATCTTAAGGAGTGCCTGCTGCACCCCTTCGCCTGAGACGTCCCTCGTAATGGACGGGTTCTCGCTCTTGCGGGCCACCTTGTCTATCTCGTCTATGTAGATGATCCCTGTTTCGGCCTTTTTGATGTCGTAGTCAGCCGCCTGGATCAGCTTCAGGAGAATGTTCTCGACGTCTTCGCCCACATAGCCGGCCTCGGTCAGTGCGGTGGCGTCGGCGATCGCAAACGGGACGTTGAGCATCCGGGCCAGGGTCTGGGCCATGAGGGTCTTGCCGCAGCCGGTGGGACCGATGAGCAAGATGTTTGACTTCGAGAGCTCGACGTCGTCGCCGGGGCCGGCAACCGATTGAACGCGCTTGTAGTGGTTGTAGACGGCTACGGAAAGGATCTTCTTGGCCTGGTCCTGACCGACTATGTAGTCGTCAAGGAAGGAAAAGATCTCTCTCGGCTTTGGAAGCTCGCCCATCGAGAGGTCGCTCGGCTCGGAGAGTTCCTCGTCGATAATCTCGTTGCAGAGGTCGATGCACTCATCGCAGATGTAGACACCGGGACCGGCGATCAGCTTCTTGACCTGTTTCTGGGTCTTGCCGCAAAAAGAGCACTTCAGCAACTCTCCGCCTTCACCAAACTTCGCCATGTCGCACCCCCTGTCCTGTCGTATCTGAGATGTGGAACTACCTAGTTCAGCACGAAACCGGCCTGAATCAGGTGACCGCCGATATTGCACCGCTGTTGTCGGCCATGTCGCGCGAGTCGATCACCTCGTCGATTATCCCGTATTCCTTGGCCTCCTGCGCCGTCATGACGAAGTCACGGTCCGTGTCGGAGTGGATCTTTTCGACCTCCTGGCCAGTGTGGTCGGCCAGAATCTCCTCGAGTTGAGCCTTCAGCCGCTGAATCTCACGTGAGGCCAGCTCGATGTCAGAGACCTGACCCTGGGCGCCTGCATAGGGCTGATGGATCAGGACTCTGGAGTGAGGAAGTGCCAGACGTTTGCCGGGGGCTCCGGCAGCCAACAGCACGGCCGCGGCCGATGCCGCCTGACCGAAGCAAATGGTTGTGATATCGGGCTTGATGTACTGCATCGTGTCGTAGATGGCGAAGAGGGCGTTGATGTCGCCGCCGGGCGAGTTGATGTAGAGGCTTATGTCTCGGTCGGGGTTCTCGGACTCGAGGTGCAGGAGTTGAGCGCAGACCAGGTTGGCAATGGTGTCGTCGATCGGGGTACCGATGAAGATGATGTTCTCTTTGAGGAGCCGCGAGAACAGGTCAAAGGCCCTCTCGCCGCGGCTGGTCTGTTCGACCACCGTTGGAACCAGGTAGTTGTGTACGTTCAGGTCTGCCAGGGTCATCAGGTGCCCTCCTCCATCGTCTCCGCCGGGCCGTTCCCACCGTCGGTCTCGGCGGAATCACCAGTTTTACCTAGTTCATCGGTCTCATCAGGGATCATTTCCGGTACCGGCTCGGGATCTTCGGGCGCATCCAGCACTGAGCGGTCCACCGGGTTGCCATCTTCGTCGACTATCTCGACCCTCTCGAGCAGCCAGTCGAGCGCAGCCTGTTTGCGCAGATCAGCCCTCACCTCGATCATCCGGCCCGACCCGGTGAGCATCTCGACCACCGTGGCCACATCGGACTGCGCCTGGGATGCGAGAGTCTCGAGGTAGGACTCGAGCGTTTCCGGGTCGGGGTCGAGGCCCTCAGCCTCGGCAACCGCCCGCAGCCCGAGATCGACCCGGGCTGCCACCTCGGCCGTTTCCCGGTACTCGTTGCGGAGGGTTGCAATGTCGCTGCCGATTGCCTCCAGATAGCGCTCAAACTCAAGCCCCTGGGAGTTGAGTCGCATCGCCATATCGCGGATACGCCCGTCGATCTCGGCATCAATCAGGGCCTCGGGCATGTCCATGTCGATCAGGTCGCCGACCGCCTGTGCCGTACGGTCCCGCACGAGCATCCCGGCCTGGTCCCACTTCATGGTGTCGATCCGGTCTCGCAGGTCTGCAAGCAGTTCATCGGCCGTGTCGAACTCGGAAGCTGCCACAGCAAAGGCATCGTCGACATCGGGCAGCACCTTGGCCTGGACCTCTCTGATTTCGATCCGGAAGTTGAGGAGGCCCTCCCCATCGGGGTGCTCGGCGTCGAACTCAACCGTGTCGCCGGCGCTGGCTCCCCGAAGGTTCTCGTCGATCTCGGGCACGACGGCCCCGGCTCCTACCTCGTAGAGATAGTCGGTGGTGGTGAGGCCCTCTACGGCTTCGCCGCTGAGGGTTCCCTCGATGTCGATGGTGACCTGGTCGCCGTCGGCGGCGGGACGCTCAACGGTCTCGAGGGTGGACTGCTGGTTGCGAAGCATCTGGATCTGGCTGTCGACCTCTGCGTCGGTGGCGACAGGGGCCGGAATCTCGACCCGCAGGGAGCTGTGGCCGGCAACGGAGGGACGTGGACGGACGGGAACCACCGCGTCAAAGGTGAGGTCGCCGTCTTCGACACCGCCGGTTATCTGGATCTCGGGTGAATCGATTACGTCAACTTCAAGTTCGGCGACAGCCCGGCCGTAGTAGTCAGGAAGCGCTGATTGAAGGGCCTCCTGGCGGCCGGCTCCCGTGCCGAGGCGTGCTTCGAGAATCTTGCGGGGTGCCTTGCCGGGTCTGAAGCCGGGAAGCCTGACCTCGCGCGCCAGACGCTTGTAGGCCGCATCAACGGCGGTGTCGAACTCGGCAGCGTCGACGGCCACGGTCAGCTTGACCCGATCACCGTCCAGGGTCTCAATTGTTGTCTCCACAGTGCCCGGAGTGTACCGGCGGGCAGGTTGGCCTCGGCCCGGGATTCAGCTGCCTGTCTGCATGCCGAGCCAGGCCTGTATCAGGCCTGTATCAGGCGAGCGTGTCGAGCACCACCTCAAGATCTTCGACGGTCGTCCGAGGGTTGACCATGCAGAATCGCAGAGCAGGGGCACCGTCAACCGAGGTGGGCACCACCAGTGCCGAACCCTCGGTCAGGAGGGAGTCTGACCAGCTCGCATACTGCTCCAGGGTCCACCCGGTCCTGCGGAACGCCAGAATTGAGAGGGTCGGTTCCATGATCAGGTCAAGGTGGGGTGCCGCTTCGATGAGGGCGGCTCCAGCGCGGGTCACAGCGAGGGTCTGTTCGACCGCCTCGGAATAGGAGCGGGTGCCGTGGACGGTGAGCGAGAACCAGAACGGAAGTCCTCGGGGCCTGCGGCTGAGATGGTGTGCATAGTCGCTGGGGTTCCATTCGCCTCGCTCGTTGATCGACTCGAGGTAGCCGGCCTCCTGCGTGTGGGCGCGCCGTGCGTCGTCGGGGTCCCTGTACAACAGGGCCGCGCAGTCGTACGGAGCGAAGAGCCACTTGTGCGGGTCCACGATCAGGGAGTCGCAGTGCTCTATCCCGTTGAAGAGGTGGCGAATCGACCCGGCGGCGAGGCCGGCTGCGCCGTAGGCACCGTCGACGTGGAACCAGAGAGAGTTTGCGGCGGCAACCGAGGCCACCTCGTCGAGGGCGTCGACCACACCAAGGTTGGTCGTTCCGGAGGTGGCGACTACAGCGAACACCTCGGTTCCCTCGGGACGTGTCGCGACTGCTTCGGCCACGGCATCACCCCGGAGCCTCCTGTCCGGGCCTGTCGGGGCAAGGAGGACGTCGACGTCCATCACCCGTGCCGCCGAGCTCACCGAGGAGTGGGCATCCTCTGAGGCCACCACTGCCCATCGGCCTGGCCTCTTATGGGTGCCGCCGCGACGTCTGACGGCCTTGTCCCGGGCTGCCACCAGAGCCGAGAGGTTTCCCATGGTTCCGCCGGAGACGAAGCAGCCTCCGGCAGTCTCGGGCATGCCGGCCAGGTCGGCTATCCATCTCAGGGCCTGGTTCTCGGCGTAGATGGCACCGGCGCCGTCGAACCACCAGGTGGCCGACATCGCCGATGCACCCACAACAAGGTCAAAGAGAACAGCAGCATCTGTGGGAGCGCACGGAACCCACGCGAAGTAGCGGGGATGGTCGACAGAGAGGCAGGCTGGCGCCAGGTGGTCAGCGAAGATGGCGAGTGCCGCAGCCCCGCCCAACCCCTCCTCTGTGATGGTCATTCCGACAGCCTCGCCAAGCCGGTCGGCGGCCACGGGCGTGTCTATAGGTGGCTCCATGCGAATCCGGTCGAGCGCATACTCGAACACTGACTGCGCCAACTCGTCGGTCGCCTCGCTGTATTCATGCATACCCATTGCTTCCACCTCCCGGCGGGAGGCTACGCACATGCCGACCGGACGGCTCGCCTAGCGTGCTCCCGGATACGCTTTCTGGCGCCGCGGGTGTAGTTCAACGGCTAGAACCTCAGCCTTCCAAGCTGATGATGAGGGTTCGATTCCCTTCACCCGCTCATTTGCCGCAGCTGTCAGCGGCGAGCCGGTCGCCGGGATTCCGCCTGTGGCCCGTATCCTCGACCCGGTGCTGATCGCCCAGATCTCCGACTGCCATATCCGCGACAGCGTGGGCATGTTCGGTGGCCTCGTGGACACCTCAGAGACCCTGGCGGGAGTTGTTCGTCACCTCAACGACCTGAACCCTGCGCCCGACCTCGTGTTGGCAACGGGTGATCTGACCGACGACGGCACTGAAATCCAGTATTCGATGTTTCTAGACCTCGTGTCCGATCTGGCGATTCCTCTCCTTCCCCTACCTGGTAACCACGACGTGGGCGATGCCTTCCGGGCGGCTTTTGCCGACCGCCTACCGGACACGGTCGCCGAGGGCCACTGCAGCTACGTGGTCGACGACCACCCTGTCAGGCTGGTCGGGCTTGACACCCTGATACCCGGTCGACACGACGGCCGCTTCGACGAACGGCACGAGGAATGGCTGGACCGCGTGCTGCACGCGGCACCCGAACGACCGACCCTGGTCTTCACCCATTTCCCACCGTTCACGTCGGGCCTGACGTTCATGGACCTGTCAGGCCTGGACGGTGCCGACCGTCTGCGGGACGTCCTGAAACGCCACCCTCAGGTGAAGCTCCTGGTTGCCGGCCACCTCCACCGGCCCATTCAGACCACGATCGGCTCGACCCTTGTCTCGGTGTGTCCCTCCACGGGCAACCAACTGGGCCTCGAGCTTGACCCCATGAGCGGATCCGCTGTCGACGAGCCGCCGGCATACCAGTTGCACAACTGGGACGGCCAGAACTTCGTTACCCACACGGCGACGGTGTGGGCGGGAAAGCGGATGGACCTCTCAGAGTTCGTCGCCGAGGTGCACCGGCGTTCGGCCGCCGGCGAGGGCTCGCCGAAGTCCTGATCTGGCCTGGTTGTTCGCTCAGCCTGGCCCGGCCTGGCGGTCAAGGAACCGGTAGACGTTCAAGAGGTCAATACCCGGGAACGAGGTGAACTCCTGGCTGGCCGGGGGCAGAGCCGCAAGGACGAAGCTGCGTTCGGCAGCCGAGGGCCATGCAATGCCTTCCCAACGCTCCAAAATGTCGGGGTCGATGAGATCATCGTCGGTCCGGGCGCTGACACGCCGGAGGGTCTCCCCTCCCCTGAACCATTTCGAGTCGGCTGCACGGCAGCCGAGGGTGACCGCAAACGGGGTCCGCTCGGTGGCGTTTTCTATGTAGGAGACACACCAGAACTCGCCGGCCTCGGTTGTCGTGAACTGGTAGTGGAGTATCTCGGACCCACCCCAGGCCTGTCGGGCACCCCACCTGCGACCCAGTCGGGCCCCCTCGAGGGCGCCGTCGGGGTCGCAGGGAAACTCGATTCCATCGTTCTCGTAGGCCTTTGTGATGGTTCCCTCAGGATCGGTCCGCAGGAAGTGCACCGGGATGTCCAGCTTCGCTGTTGCCAGGTTTGTGAACCTGTGGGCTGCCATCTCGTATGAGACGTAGTACCTCTCCTTGAGGTCCTCGATGGAGAGGTCGTGGTCGGCCTTGGCCGACTCGAGGAAGCCGAGTGCTGCCGTTTCCGGGACAAGCACGGCAGCGGCGAAGTAGTTGGACTCGATGCGTTGCCGCAGATAGCCCTCGAAGTCCGTGGTTTCGGCGTGCTCGAGCACGAAGTGTCCAAGGGTCTGAAGGATGACCGAGCGGGCCGCCCTGACGGTGAGGTCGTCGCGCTGTGGGATGTAGATGATTCGCTTGCGGGTATCTGTGACCGAGCGTGCGGTCATGGGCATTCCCTTTACCCGTTCGACCGTGAAGCCGTAGTGGGTTGCCAGGTCGGTCAGGTGCTTCTCGGAGGGCGGGCCCTCACCCGCGTAACCAGCCGCGGCCAGGCCCTCTGCAGCGACCTGCTCGATGCCGGCGAAGTAGTTGTCCCTTGCCCGCATCTCGGTTCGCAGAGCCAGGTTGGCGCTACGGGCACGATCACCTGCTTCGAGGCTTGCCAGCCCCGTCCTGGTCACCGCCAACCCGGGCAGAGCGTTGTAGAGGCCGACCAGAGCCTCAAGGGCGTCATCTTCGAGGCGCGCACCTGCCCTGACCGCGGGTAGGTCCAGGGCTGCCCGCCAGTTACCTGCCTGGAGACGCTCCAGGTCGATCTCGAGCGCCGCACGACGGGTGGGCGGTGTCGGATCCAAAAGGTCCGCGGTGCTGCACCCGAGGGCAGTGGCTAGCCCGGCAAGAACGCCCAACTTGGGTTCGATTCGGCCGTTCTCCACCTGGGACAGGTAGGAGGCGGGTCGCTGGATCTGCCTACCCAACTCGGCAAGTGTCAGACCAGCGCTACGCCGGTGATACCTGAGCCGGTGACCGAGCACCAGGGGGTCATAGGCGGTGCCCTCTGCTGGTGTTTCGAGCATGGACTACTTCTCCTGGTTCGAACAGACGGTCCGTCTCTGTGTCTGGCGCACACGGTACTCAGACATGTCGAAAATCTCCAATAATTGCGAATAGCGGACATCTACAGCGATCTTCAGCCCCGCCTGCTACCGGCTCGGCCCGAATATTGACAAATACTCTCTGTGACATCATCTGTTGGGGGCTCTCGTGGGCGAAACATCAAACCTGGACGGGATCCAGATCAGCGATCACCCCCTCAGCACCGAGGTGTTCACGCCCGGGGCCGAGGCATTCGTGGCCGACCTCGTCCGCTCGTTCCGCGACCGACGAACCGACCTGCTCCGAAACAGGGTCCTTCGCCAGGACCGTCTGAACTCGGGGTGGCGCCCAGATTTCCTCCCCGAGACCTCTGAGATCAGATCAGGGGCATGGACAGTTGCACCACCGCCGACCGACCTCATGGACCGCCGGGTGGAGATCACGGGCCCCACCGACCGGAAGATGATGATCAACGCCCTCAACTCCGGCGCACGGGCGTTCATGGCCGATCTGGAGGACTCGACAAGCCCCACATGGGACAACGTGCTCGAGGGCCAGGTGAACCTACGCGACGCTGCTCGCCGCAACCTCGAGCTGAGCAGTGCGGGCAAGGAGTACAGCCTCAACGACGAGATCGCCACCCTCATGGTCCGCCCCCGGGGCTGGCACCTCGACGAGAACCACGTGGTCGTCGACGGGCAACCCGCCCCGGCCAGCCTCGTGGATTTCGGCATGGCATTTTTTCACAATGCCCGCGAAGCACTCGAGCGAGGCACCGGCCCCTACTTCTACCTCCCCAAGTTGGAGGGTCATCTTGAGGCCCGCCTCTGGAACGACGTCTTCTGTCACGCCCAGGATGCGCTCGACATTCCGAGGGGATCTATCAGGGCGACGGTTCTAATCGAGACCGTCCTGGCTGCCTTCGAGATGGACGAGATCCTCTACGAGTTGCGGGAACACTCCGCCGGCCTCAACGCCGGGCGCTGGGACTACATCTTCAGCGTTGCCAAGAAGTTCGCCAGCGACCCCCGATTTGTGCTCCCCGACCGTGCCGACGTGACGATGACGGTCCCGTTCATGAGGGCGTACACGGAGTTGATGGTTGCAACGTGTCACAGGCGGGGAGCCCACGCCATCGGCGGCATGGCCGCCTTCATCCCCAACCGCCGTGACCCCGAGGTGACAGAACAGGCCCTGTCCCAGGTGGCTGCGGACAAGCGGCGCGAGGCGACTGATGGTTGTGACGGAACATGGGTTGCTCACCCCGACCTGATTGCTGTTGCGCTGGCCGAGTTCGATGCGGTCCTCGGAGACGGAGCCAACCAGGTCCAGCGACAGCGCTCGGACGTGTCCGTGACAGCCGACGACCTGCTTTCGGTAGACCAGACCGGTGGCGCCGTCACAGCCGGCGGCCTCGACACCAACGTTTATGTGGGGCTCCGGTACCTGGCCTCATGGCTGGCTGGCACGGGGGCGGCAGCAATCAACAACCTCATGGAGGACGCTGCCACCGCCGAGATCAGCAGGGCACAGGTCTGGCAGTGGGTCCGTCATGGTTCAGAGCTGGAGGACGGTCGCACGATCACACCCGATCTTGTGAGAGGCGTCATCGACACCCAGATGCTCGTAATCGCCGAGGATCTAGGCGCCGAGGCCTTCGAGACTCTTCCCTTCGACAAGGCCCGAGAGGTTTTTGAGCAGGTGGCGCTGGCCGACGAGTTCGTCGAGTTCCTCACCCTCCCCGCCTACAAGCTCCTGGACTGAATACGAAAGCAACACAAGAACCAACACGGGCCCACCTGAGGGTGGACACCAGAGCGAAAGAGAGCCAGACGATGCGAGACAGTTTCCACAAACAGGTCGAGGACCTGGAACAGGACTGGGCCGAGAACCCACGTTGGGCCGGCACACAGCGCGACTACAGCGCGGCCGACGTGGTGCGCCTGCGCGGTTCGTACCTTCCGGCGTGTTCGCTGGCCCGCCATGGTTCAGACAGGTTGTGGGAGCAACTCCACGACATGGACTACGTGCACGCCCTTGGAGCCATGAGCGGCGGACAGGCTATCCAGTATGTCAAGGGCGGCCTTCCGGCCCTGTACCTGTCGGGCTGGCAGGTGGCCGGCGACGCCAACACCGCCGGCCACGTCTACCCGGACCAGAGCCTCTACCCGGTCAACTCCGTACCGACCCTCGTGGAACGCCTCAACAACGCCCTCCGACGTGCCGACCAGATCGAGTGGTACGAAAACGACGGCGAGGTGCTGCGCGACTGGCTGGTTCCGATCGTGGCCGATGGTGAGGCCGGTTTCGGCGGCGCCCTCAACGTCTTCGAGTTGATGAAGCGCATGCTGCGTTCCGGTGCTGCGGGCGTCCACTTCGAGGACCAGTTGGCATCTGAGAAGAAGTGCGGCCACATGGGCGGCAAGGTTCTGATTCCGACCCAGCAGCACGTTCGTACCCTCACAGCGGCCCGCCTGGCCGCCGACGTGCTGGGCGTGCCGTCAATCCTGATCGCACGCACCGATGCACTTGCGGCAACGCTGATCACAAGCGACGTGGACGAGCGCGACCGGCCGTTCCTCTCTGGCGGCCGTACCGCTGAGGGGTTCTTTGAGACCGAACCCGGCATGGCCACGCCTATCTCCAGGGGCCTCGCCTATGCGCCCTACTGCGACCTCATCTGGTGCGAGACCGGCACACCGACGCTCGAGCAGGCCCAGGAGTTCGCCGACGCGATCCACGCCGAGTACCCGGACAAGATGCTGGCCTACAACTGCTCACCCTCCTTTAACTGGAAGGGGGCACTCGACGACGCCACCATTGCCACGTTCCAGAAGGAACTGGGGGCCATGGGGTACAAGTTCCAGTTCATCACCCTGGCAGGCTGGCATGCGCTGAACGCCTCGGCCTTTGACCTGGCACGTGGCTACACGAAGAGCGACATGACCGCGTACGTCGAGTTGCAGCAGCGTGAGTTTGGAATGGAAGACGACGGCTACACGGCCACCCGCCACCAGCGCGAGGTAGGCGCCGGCTACTTCGACCAGGTAGCCACCGTCATCTCGGGCGGCTCAGCATCGACGTTGGCCATCACAGGCTCAACTGAAGAGGAGCAGTTCTAGAGGTCACCCTCCCCTAGGTACCGGCCCGCCTGGACTGCTCCTGGTCCCCGATCGCCAGCCGCGATCGGGGATCGTTACCCACGGCCCTGGTCTGTTCTACGGTCACGCCGTGCCCGCATCAATGCTCCGTCGCTGCTCTCCCATTCCCGTGGCGGTGTTGATCCTGCTTGCCCTCACCACCCCGACCGCCTCAGCTGACGAGATCGCCACCGAGTCGACCCGGAGTCAGGTTCCACTCGGCGTCGTGATGCTCGACGGGATTGCCTTCCCGATCGTCGAGGAGCACCCTGTAGCACCAACGGTCCTCACACCATGTGCGAACGAAATTCGACTCATGGCCGGAACAAGGCTCGAGACCGTCGACATTGTGATCGACCCCGGCCATGGCGGCCCCGAGACCGGGTCCGTCGGCGTCGGCAGGCTCTATGAAAGGGACCTCAACCTGGATGTAGCGCTCCTTGCCGAACAGGAGCTTGTGGACCTCGGCTACTCGGTGACTCTTACCCGACGGACCGACCTGCACATGCCGATCCGCCAGCGCACCTCCATCGCCAGCGCGCTGGCGCCGCGCGTGTTCATCTCGATACACCACAACGGCGGTGCTGTACGCCCCTCGGACGACCCCGGTACAGAAACCTTCCACCAGGTCGATAACCCCGATTCCAAGCGCCTTGCAGGAATCCTCTACGAGGAACTCCATGAGACCTTCTCTGCCTACGACGTATCCTGGGTGGACACGGTCCATCAGGGTGCATCGTCGCGCCTGAAGGCGTCGGGTGAAGACGCCTACGGGGTATTGCGTCTGGCGCCCGAGGTGACATCTGTTATCACCGAGGCCCTGTACATGTCCCATTCGCCCGAGGCAAAGCTGATGGCCGACCCCGCTGTTCAGGCGGCCGAGGCCGCCGCACTGGCAAGGGGCATCGACCGCTACCTGACAACCGATGATCCCGGCTCGGGATTTCGAAGGTCCTTTGTTGACCCCGCCATGACAGGCACGGGAACCGGAGTTGGCTGCGTCGACCCGGACTACGCCAGTTGGTCCGAGGTCACCTCGGCCTACGACGCTGTCGAACATGAGGCTCTCCTCGTAGCTGCCGGTCGCCTCGGCAGGTCACCGGACTGGATGCAGCGCTTCGGGGTTCGCACCCTCGACTTCTTCAGTCGTCTCGAACGGCGCACATCGGACGTATCCCGACCATCGCTGCGGACCCCGGGCACGTCGGGAGACGTGCTCGTGACCTCCTCATGGACCGGTGAGGAGCGAAGGGTCCTGCAGCGCGTGGCCGACCTCTACGAAATCACCGAGGCTGAAGCCCAGAAACTGGGTGCCGAGCTCATGGTGCTCCTGGCCGGCCGTCTCGGATGAGACAGAACGCTCACTCGTCTCCCCAGCCGCCCCTTCGTTCGGATTTGCGCTGACCCCGCTGACGTTTGGCTCGCAACCTTCGCTCGACCGCTCCCCTACCGGGCCTCGTCGGGCGCCTCGGCCTTCTGGTCTCCCGGGCCTCCTGGATCCGCTGCTCGAGCAGGTCAAGGGCACGGTGGCGGTTTCTGGTCTGCGACCTGCTGGCATCAACGACAACCCGAATGGTCGAGCCCAGCTTCTCGATAAGCACCGTTCTGACCTCATCGTCGATTCCGCGCGCTGCGGTGAGGTCAAGGTCGGCCTCAACCCTTGAGTTGACCCGGTTGGCGTGCTGACCACCGGGCCCACCCGAGGGGCCAAAGCGCCAGGTGACCTCTGATGCAGGAACCCTGCAACCCGGGCCGGCTGAAAGGACCCGATCGTCTGGCCGCGACATGGCCCAAGGGTAGGTCTTGGGGCCGGGTGTGTCGGAGTACCGCTGGTAGGCCCCTACTGCCCGTCCCCAGGGCCCGGGTCGATCGGGATTGCGCCAGCGTGCATGCCGACAGCACGCCTCAACCTGAGCGAACCCTTCGGGCGGGCGGTTCTGAACGTCAGCCAGAGGACGGCTGAGAGGGCAACGCCCCCGCCAGTCAGGGTGCTCGTGGTGGGAACCTCACCGGGCCAGATCCACAGCCACATTGGCGCCAGGACGATCTCGCTGATCAGGAGCAGAGCCGTGTCTGCGGGTGGCACGAACCGGTGTGCGTAGTTGAAGATCGGTGTCGCTACTCCGACGAGCACCCCACCGCCGATGAAGCCCAGTGCCACATCCCTGACCGGCAGCACAATGCCGGGGCCCGCCAGAGAGACGGCACCGGCCACCACCGCAACAGCAAAGCCACCGATAACGGTCGGTACGCCCGGGTCCCGTATCGGTGAGCTTCGAATCAGGACGGTGTAGCCACCGAGGAACATCGGTAGCAGCAGGGCCAGAATGACCCCCAACGCGTCTCCGGTTCCGAAGCCGGCACCGACCATGATTCCGACACCGACCGCTGCGACGACCATGGCGATGACCGTGTCCCGGCCCACCGACTCGCGCAGGAAGATGCGACCGAGGAGGGCAGCGAAGAACGGGCTGGTGACCTGCAGTAGGAGGATGAATGCTGCGGTCACCCGGCTGAGGGCAACAATGAAGAGGGTGAACATCGCCCCGAGTACCAGACCGGCCAGGATCTGCCTGGCTCCGGCGTCGGCGATGGACCGGAGCGGATTGCGGCCGACCAGAACGATCATCAGCGCTGCGACGAGTCCCGCTGAGAGGCCGCGGTAGAAGAGGTACTGCCATGCGTCGGCTTCGACCAGAGCTCGGAATGTGAGGGCCCCGAAGCTGAACATGACACCGGCAGCCAGGACCATCAGGGAGCCCTGCAACCTGGTGACGGTTAGTGTCATGTTCACCCCGCTGCATCGTTAGGAGCCGGAAGCATGCCCCTACGGCACCGGATCGCCAAATCGGAACTGGGCCAATGGCGCCCCCGGGAGGATTCGAACCTCCGACCTTCGGAATAGAAGTCCGCTGCTCTGATCCGGACTGAGCTACGGGGGCCAGGGGGTGAGGCTATCCGTCGCTTCTGAATCGTCCGGGCAGCAGGCCGGAAACGTCGGCATCGCCGAAGGTCGCCGACGGCGAGCCACCAAGCGCCAGGTCAGCCAGGAGAAGGCCGGCTCCACGGGATGTCTGGATACCGCAGCCGCCCTGTCCGACGCACCACACGAACTGCGGCGTCTCGGGATCGGGGCCGATAGCCAGCGAGCGGTCCGGGGTGAAGGTGCGCAGACCCGCCCACGCCGAGTTGACCGACCGGATCCCGAGCGTGGTGGCCTCGTTGATCCGCTCGATGGCGAGTGCCACGTCGAGTTCCTCTGGTTTGGCGTCGCATGGTTCCGAGGGCGTCTCATCCCCCAGGGAACACAGCATCTGCTCGCCGTCGTGCTTCACGTACCAGTTGTGTCCGATTTCGGCGGCGAAAGCCCAACCTGTTGTGTCACAGCCGGGACCGTTCACCATGAAGGCGGTGCGCCGACATGGCTGCAGCCCTATTGGCTCCACACCGGCACGCTTCGCCACGACGTCTCCCCATGCGCCGGCGGCGTTCACGATGACATCTGCGCCAACGTCGCCGTCGGTGGTCTCAAGGCTCCACCCGTCACCGTCTCGGCGGGCGACATCCACCCGGGCGGAGGTGGCGATCTGACCACCGGCGCGTCGAAAACCCCGCACATAGGCCTGATGGAGGGCCCCGACGTCAACATCGGCACAGTCAGGCTCGAGGGCCGCTCTGTGAATGAGCTCCCGACGTAGCGGCGGGAAGTACCCCATCGCCTCGTCGACGGTGAGCTCGACCGTCGGAGACGGAAGCAGGCTGCCCTCAGCCAGCAGGTCATCCATCTGGTCGGACTCCTCCTCGGAGCAGATGGTCATCACTGTGCGCGGCGACAGGAGCGGCGCATCGACAAGGCCCTCGGGGGTGTCGTGGAGAAAGCCAACGCTCGCCCTGGTCAGGATGCGGTTCGGGATTGTGCTCAGGTTCTCAACGAGGATCGCAGCGGAACGCCCGGTGGTGTGGTGGGCGAGCACCGGCTCAGCCTCGAGGAGCAACACATCGGCATCCGGGTACGCCTCGACGAGGTGGTAGGCGGCGCTAACGCCGGCTATTCCCCCACCGATCACCGCAATCCTCACGCCAGCCACCCCGCATGTTCACACAGAGTCACCCAATACGAAAACACCTGCACCGCTCTGGCTCTGCACCCGTATCATGACGGGCTACTTGGTGGCCGTAGCTCAGTTCGGTTAGAGCACCTGGTTGTGGTCCAGGGGGTCGGGGGTTCAAATCCCCTCGGTCACCCCATGTGTGGATCCGCCCACCGGTAGGATCTGCCGTCGCAGGCGCCTCTAGCTCAATTGGCAGAGCATCGGACTCTTAATCCGCAGGTTCCGGGTTCAAGTCCCGGGGGGCGTACCACAAAATCTAGAACTGGGCCTGATGCCCCTCTGGTCGGAGCCCAAATTCTGTCACACCGGCAATTAGGGGTCCAGACTTTAGACCTCTATGTAGATGCACTCGCCGGGGCATTCCTCGGCTGATTCGATGACAGTGTCTACGTGGCTGTCGGGTACTGCGGCTAGCCCTTCCGCCATCTGGTACGCCGGTCCGCCTTCGGTGGCGCCGTCAGGTCCGTACATGGTCGGCCAGTCGACTTCTTTGACGTAGGCCAATCCATCGTCGTGCATCTCGAAGATGTCCGGGCAGATCTCGGCACAGATGCCGTCGCCGGTGCACAAGTCCTGGTCGATCCAAACCTTCATGACGCTAAGCATATTGACCACTCAGTATTCCCACTGTGCGCATAGGGGAAATGTTCGTTAGTTGATCCAGGCCTTCACCGGGCCCAGTCTCCCTTGGAGGATCTTGTGGTTTTTCGGCAACTAGTGGTCTCACCCGCTGCCCGTCGATGACGATGTTGAGAGCGGAGTCGGATTGGCTCAGCAGTTCCGTGATGGCCCGTGGAGGTTTGCTTCGGATGACCGGTGACCCCAAGTAGCCGTTTGTTCTGGCCGTGGTCAAATGGGGCTGCGGATCCCATCGAACCTACACGCGGTGCTGATCGCGATTCGGATAGTCAATCGGACCAGTGTCGCAACAGTTTAAACGAGTAGATGCCCGTGCTGTGCCCGTCGTTCCAGGCGATGTTCACGCCCCAGGCGCCGTGCAACTCGGCATCCGTGATCTGTAGCCGGGTCGGACTGCCATGACGGGGCCAGGCTTCCTCGCCGCGCTCCCGTAGCGTGCGACATGTCGCGCACGGGCATGACAAGCGAAGTCTCATCAGGTCGAAATTCGCCACGTGTCCATCAGCGAACGTGACGGTTAGTCCCTCGCCCCGTCTGACCTCAATATCAACAGCGTCGTAACGGTCCTCCACCCGACCATCATGCCTCCGTGTGCTGCGTAGGTCTGACGACCATCCCTGGAGCTGCCTTAGCGCCCCTGGCGGAGCCACTCTGGGCGGTGCCAGGGCGTACGGCCAAAGGCCCGTTCTGTGTTTGATGTCCCGCTCCGGGGGGCGTACTCATAGACACAGAATGGTGAAGCCCAGAAATCTCAAGTCCCGGCGCAAGAGACGCCGACGCGGGGACATGCCAGAGACATGGGAACTCCACAGAGCACCGCCGCCATCGTCGACCTGCAGTTTGCTCCAGATCAACCGTTGGAGGCGACCGAGTGCCGTACAAGTGGGAACTTGTCACCAACAACCTGATCTCCCAACGAGAGCAACGGGTCGATGTAGGTATCCAGCGCAGGCTGTCCGTTATAGGTCACGTCATCACCGAGCCAGTTGACGGAGAAAGCTGCCCGCCGTCGGTCGAGGCGATTGCCGGGTGCGCAATGGAGTGTGTGGGACCACCAAATCAGCATGTCTCCCGGCTGCAGGCTCGTTGCCAAGATGCGACCGTCCAGACTGATGGGCGGCAGAGGTAACTCAGAGCGGGCGTGGCGGTAAGGGACGCTCGGATCGTCGAAGTCGAGAGCGCGATAGAGGGTGGACGAACTGTGCGAACCAGCCAGAAATCGCAGTGCCGATTCGAGCGGAATGTGATCCAGTGCAACCCAACTGTTGACCACCTTCGTTCCATCAAGTGGATAGTAGGAGTGGTCTTGGTGCCAGGGCGTGAGCGCGCTGTCGCTGTGAGCTTCCTTGATCAACAAAAAGTCGTAGAACAGCGTCAGGGTCGAGCTGTCGAGCAGTGGCCACACGAAATCGGCAAGGGGCGATTCGAAGATGAACCGCTGGAAGGGTTCCACGGTCTGCCAAGCCCCTGAACTGAACGAGAACTGACCCTCGTCACCCCCGCGCTTCACTACCTCCAGGTCGACGCTCGCACCGGCTAACGCTGCGGCGATTCCGTCTTCGACGATCGAGAGCCACGAGGCTTCGAACGCTCCCCTGAGGCAGACGACGCCGTCGTCGCCGAGGGCCTGGCGTGCATCGCCGTCAGCGCTTGCCGAGCCGGCAACGAACGACTGGATCGAACCGTCAACTGCGTCCGTTCCTGACACTTGGGAATCCTTTCAACCTTGTGCATTCAGGTCAACCTCTTGGAGTCGTGTGCTCCGGGGGGCGAACCAGGATTCCCGGACTATCCGGTCCGGAAACCGTCACGCACGCCGGGGAGCGTACCCAGCGAGTCGAAATGAGCAGTCGCCATCCATTCCGGCACCCTCATCGGAGAGATCCGGCGAGGCGGCATCGGTAGAGCACAATCCTGCCACCTGCGTTGCATATGGGAACGATTCCCATTATCTTTTCCCACATGGATCCCATCTTCTTGTCCCTGTTGATTGTCGTCGCCTCCCTAGGGCCGGGCCTGCTGCCACGGGTGTTCGCCGACAGGGTCTCGTCGAAGGGTCTGGCGGACCTGACCGGCGTCGCATCCGGCCTGCTGCTGACCTCGGCGTTCCTCATCGTTGTCCCGGAGGGATTCCACACGGCTACCGCAGGTGACGACACATTGGCTTCAGATCCCGTGGTGCTGGGCCTTGCTGTCCTGGCCGGATTCGGATTGTTGTTGGCGTTGGAGGGCCTGGGAATCGGCCACGCCGTCCACGAGGAACACCACGACAACGCCACCGGACACGGTCACCAACACGTGCACCACCCTTCCTCGGGGCGGGTGCTCGCAATCGGGCTGTCAGTGCATGCCCTGGCAGATGGCGTCGCTATCGGGGCGGCAGCCGCATCCGGTGAGACGTCGTTCTCGCTGCTAGTGGCCTTTGCGGTGCTCGTTCACCGCGTTCCGGTAGCGCTGAGCCTCGGGGTGTTCCTGCTCCACCAGGCGGGTGGACGCAGGTCGGCCCTGACCGGCCTCCTCCTGTTCACCCTCGCCACACCGGTTGCCCTCGTCCTCTCATACCTGGTGCTAGACGGCGCAGATGAATCCATCCTGGCCCTCGTGCTGCTCTTCTCGGCTGGGACCTTCATCTACGTGGCCACGGTCGACACCCTGCCGGCCGTCCACAATCCGACCACCGGCCGACGCTCGGTGCGCAACGTGCTGGCTGGCGCTGCGGCGCTCTCCTTAGTCCTGATACTGCTGAGCAGCGCTGGGGTGTTGAACCACAGCCACCACGAGGGCGAAGGCCACAACGACGACGCTCACACCGAAGAGAGTCATTGATCCTGCTCTTCGGCGATTACGACGCGTAGCCCAATACTTCGATGTCCTCGAATAGGTGATCCCCGCAGAGGCTCACGTCGAAGAGGATCGCCCATGGCCGCTTACTCCAACTCGGACCCAGAGCGCCATGCTCGGCCCTAGGACCCGCGCTCCTGGGAGTGCCCGAGACCCGGTGATCGACAGCTATTGGAATAGGTGACGCTCACCGGGGGCACTCCAGCGATACGGGCAACTCCCTTTCGGGATTGGCCATGGTCACCGAGAGCGCGCCAACTCAGAGGATCCGCCGCAGGACAGCGGTTCGCATGTCCCTGGGCACGCCGATCTCAGCCGTCGCAGCGAGGCGTTCACCGAATCCGGGATCCTGGCGAACCGAACTGGTCGCCTCATCAAAGGCTGCGACCGAGTCATACGCCCAGATCAGGCGCACATAGTTGGGCAGCCCCCACTGACTGAAACTCACCGACACAGGTGCTCCCCCGACACCATTGACATAGTTCGCCAAGTCGACGGCCCAGGCAACGGAAGGTGCCACCTCTGCCGGATTCATCTGCCACGCGACGCTCGATATCACGTTCGGGACCTCAGACATGTCGCCGACGGCGTGGACGACGTTCCACAACGAGTCCACAGGGTTGGATGCCATGTGCTCCCCACTTGCTGCCACCTTCGCCAACCATGCTTCGTCCTCCGCATAGGCTCGCGCCACCGCGTCGGTGTAGGCGCCGTACTCCCCCACCATTGCACTTACCCCAAGAGAGCCGACTGGTGCCCCGAGCAGTGCCTGCCAAAGAGAGAAGTCGTACCCGGTACTGGCACTTATGTGGGAAACGGCATCAGACATCGCAGCCGTGCCGTCGATCAGAGAACTCGGCTTCAGGGTTAATTCTCGGTTGAAAATATACATTTCTGGTCCCCACTCTTTCTATGTGCCAATGAAGGATTTCAGCGGCGAAGTAGATCTACCCCCCCCATGATCGCGTGTCAACTGGTAGACCCCGCTACTGGCAGGCACTCTTGAACTGCTTCCCCAACGCCACTACCGTTCCCCCGAACAGTTTCGAAAAGATGGGGACGTCGTCACACGTGTGGCACAGGCGGCGTTGTGGCCACCGGGATCATTCGGGGACTCCAGCAGTTCTGAAGTCGGCGATTGGTGACCCCTCCCTCTGAGGAAGACCGAGCAACCAAGGAGAGCGCAGTGCCCAAGTACATGTTCAACGCCAGCTACACCACCGACGGTGTTCAGGGACTCCTGTCCGGCGGAGGGTCAGCCCGAGTGGCTGCTGCTCAGTCAGCCATGGAGTCAGTAGGTGGAACCCTCGAGGCCTTCTACTTCACCTTCGGCGAGAACGACGCCGTGATCATCGCCGATTTCCCCTCAAACGCTGATGCCGCCGCAGTGAGCCTTGCCGTCTCGGCGTCGGGAATGGTCAGCGGAGCAATGACCGTGCTGTTGACACCGGAGGAGATCGACGCCGCTGCCGCCACCGTCAGCGGAGCAATCACCTACAACCCGCCAGGGAACTGAGCAGGGCGCCGACCGGCGTAGCTGCCCACGTTCGCATACAGAGTTGTGTGACGGCTCTGGGAGATACCTTTCCGAGTCGCCGATGCCCTCCTGACCGGCGGACGCCTACCCGGTGGCCAACTGACCTGGAACTGGTCGCCAACCGACAAGGGTTCGAGCACGTGCGGTCGCTGATCCGCCGAAAATGCCGGCTGGAAGCAGCATCCAGCCGCCTGACGGCTCCAATCCTCCGGGTGTTTGGTAGAGAAGAGGTCGTCCCTGCAACCACCTGTGCCGTGATGACCCACCTCGACGCCTAGGGCTCATCCGTCAGGACCGGACCCCTCCACCTATAGGGTCCCCCGATGCCCAATACCGGCCACTTCTTCCTTCTCGCTGTCCTTTTGTCCTCCTGCGCCGGGGGTCCGGAAGCATCGCCGGCGCCTGACACGACCTCTGCCGCAAGCACAACAGCAGGCACCACAACCGCGCCTATAACAGCTCCCGCAGTGACGACGGCCCCACCGAGTACGGCTGTTCCGACAACCTCCGCACTGCCAGCGTCCACAACAGCAGCCACGACCACATCCGCTCCAGACGCCACGACGACAACCACGACAAGCACGACAACGACGTCAACCCCAACTTCCTCCACAGCACCGCCCTCGACAACTCCCCCTGAAACCACCGCTACCCCGACAACCACGACGACAACCACGACAATCCCGCCACCCACGGACCCGCCGGGCACAACGGTCGCCTGCGGCGACGGCGACACCTACCGCTACTGCGTTGCGGCTGGAGCACCCATTGCGCCAGCTGGAACCGACGTGTGGGGGCAGTTGACCGGCTATTCGCCCGAGGTCCTGTGCGCCTCGGACCTCGACAACCAGGTGTGTGAGCTCCTCACTGAGACACTCCTCGTAGCGGCAGCCGAGTGGGGCAACTACGGACCCACCGAGTACTGGGTGATGGGTATAGACGAGGAGGCTGCCATAGACCTGATAGGCGCCAACTGTGACAGGCGGGCTGCAGCAGGCCAGCAATCTCGGAGTTACTGCATGACCCACAACACGGCCGACAGCGAGCACAATATGATCTCCTATCAGGCTCTTGGTGCCGAGGCAGTCGCAGTTGGGCGGCCCAGCGGCTCGGCCGGGAGAAACGGCCAGCGCGACTGGAACATCCACTTCTTCGCCACTTCAATTCCTTACGCCTTCGCCGGCATGTTCGACCTTCCCTACGCTGACGAGCAAAAGACCGTCTTCCACGAGTACTTCCACGCCGTCCAGCACGCCCACATCCAGACACGCGACTTTGACGAACGCAGAAGCATGATGGGCCCAACCTGGTTTGTCGAAGGTGGAGCCGAGTTCATGGCCCAGACCGCCTCGCAACGCATGCGCGACTCAGGCGCTCTGAGAGCGTCCGACTGGAACCCCCTCACCGAACGGATGACCTGGCCAATGGAAGAGGTCAAGGAATGGATGTCATCCAATCCCGGGGCTTCAGCCTCACAGATTCCATACGGACCGGATCAGGGCATTGCCTACAGTTACGGCCTCTGGGCCCACGCCTGGCTGGCCGACAGGTTCGGACCCGACGCTCTGCTTGGCTCCTACTACCCGCGTTTGAGCGACCTCGGCTTTGAGGGCGCCTTCCAGAACGCCTACGACATGAGCACCACAGAGTTTCTGGCCGAGTTCGACCAGTTCCTCCTGCTGCCAATCCAGGAGCAGTTGGAGATCCTCCCCGGGTAGCCACCTCACCCGAGGGTTAGCATCCCCTCGTGGCCGAAATGACCGACGTCCAGCGCGACGAGTTCCTCACCGACGTGAGGGTGGCAGTCCTCGTTATAGAGCGCTCCGACAAGGCTCCCCTCTGCGCCCCCGTCTGGTACCGCTACGTGGACGGCACCTTCGAGGTCACCATGGACGACGACTCAGCCAAGGTCGTGCTCCTCCGGCGTTCCGGGCGGGCAAGCATCTGCGTTCAAGACGAGTCACCGCCCTACAGCTACGTCACCGTAGAGGGCTCGGTCACGGTTGAGTCCCTGGCCGGCCCCAGACGCCACAACCTGATCCTGGAGATGGCCACCCGCTACCTCGGCGACGAGGCCGGCCGCCACTACGCCGATGGGTTCTCCCCCGATGACGACAGCGGGGCACTAATGACCCTGCGTCCGCGTCGCTGGCAGACCGCTATGTACTGAGACTCCGAGGAGTCAACCCGAAGGTTCCAGTACGACCAGGGGGATCTCCCGGTCGGTCTTTTCCTGATAGCCGGCGTAACCGGAGTAGGCGGCCGTTACCAGCGGCCACAGCCTCGCCCGCTCACTGGCAGGCACCACGCTGGCACGCATCGGCATGGCTGAGCTCCCCTTCACTGCGACCTTGACCTCCGGATTCTCAACGAGGTTCAGGTACCAGGCGGGGTGGATGTCATCTCCACCCCTGGATGCGACGATCACCAGCGCCTCGCCCTCCTGATGGGGAGAGGTCAACATGACCGTCCGCTCCTGCCCTGACCGCCGGCCAACGGTGGTCAACTTGAGAACGGGCATTCCGGCCGTCCTCCAGCCCAGCCTTCCTCCGCTGAGGCCAAGCAGCCCACGGTGAAGGCGGTTAGAGAACTTGAGCATCCCGTCACTTGGCATGCAGGGATGTTACCGGCAGGACCAAGCGCCGATCGCCAGCGCCGACCGCCCCCACCGCCGTGCGGAAGCCTGCCATCATGCGTGACGTGTCAGCTATCAGGCAGGTTTGCCCCCGTTGCGATGCCTCCCTGCAGCCAGGTTCGAGGTTCTGCCACCTCTGCGGAACACAAGTGGACGAAGCCGTTGCACCCAGCACCCGGGCCGTGTCACGACCGACAAGGGTCCTCCTCCTAGCCGTCGCCGCAGCTCTGGCGATCAAGGTCCCGGCCCTGTTCGGTCTGGAGTTCGAAGACGGAGGCGGAAGATCTGGCGACTTCTACCTGCGAAACCTGGGCCTCTTCTGCCTTCCCTTCCTTGCTGTCCACCTGCTCCGGAACGGCACGGCACCCCGCCGGCTGTACATGTCGCTGGCTCTGGTGTTCGCCGTCGGCGCAGCCTTCACCAACGCGTACCCGTTCGAGTCGTCCGGCTCAACAACCGCCCTGGTGGCCATACACATGCCGGTGGCCCTGTGGGCAGTCGTCGGTGTCGCCCATTCGGGAGTCCCAACCCCCACACAGGCACAGCGGCTCGCCTTCGTCCGCTTCACGGGTGAGTGGTTCATTCGCTACGCGCTGTTGGCGCTGGGCGGGATGGTCCTCATGGGTCTGGCTGCGGGCGCATTCACCGCCGCCGGCCTCTCGGACGACACCCTCGAATCGATGCTCACCGGGTGGCTGCTGCCCTGTGGGGCCATGGGTGCCGTTGTGGTGGCCGCATGGATGGCCGAGGAAGGTCAAGGGGCCACCACGATCCTCGCTCCGACCCTCGCCCGTGTGTTCACACCCCTCTTCACGGTGTTCCTTGCAGCCCTGCTGGTCACGGTCACCGTCAGTGGCGAAGGCATCGGATCGGACCGGGAGGTGCTGATCCTCTTTGACCTGGTGCTCGTCGTGGTGTTGGGCCTCGTCCTCTACACCACGTCAGCCAGGGGCCCGGGAGAGCGACCGACCCTGCTCGACCGACTCAGTGCGGTCCTCATCACCTGTGCCGTAGGGGTGGACACCGTCGCCCTCGTGGGCATCGCACGCCGCATCGGCGACCACGGCCTCAGCCCCAACCGAACTGCCGCCCTTGGCTTGAACCTGCTCCTCTTGGTCAACCTGGTGTGGTCGCTCGTGCTGCTGGCGGGCTTCCTGCTACGGCGCCGACCCTTCGGGGCCCTAGAGGTGTGGCAGGCCCGTTTCCTTCCGGCCTTCCCCGCGTGGGCCGTCCTGGTAGTTGTCGCCTTCCCACCGGCGTTCGGATTCGCCTGATACGGCATCCAGCCAGATTCCGCGGCCGACTTGATCCGCCAATAGAGTTCAATCACTGGCGGCTGGCTGAGGAGCCACCGCTGGACACGGTTTCCCACCGTGCGAAGAGCCCCCGCTTCGGCGGGGGTTTCCTCGTTCTCAGCCTCCGAGGGCAGCGATCATGCGGTCGCGGGCAACCTCAATGGCCCTGAACGGCCGCAGCATCACCCTGAACTCGATGATCAGACCTTCATCGTCACAGGTGATTATGTCCACGCCGTTCACATGGATGCCGTCCAGGCGCGTCTCGAACTCCAGTACCGCATGATTGCCGTCAAGCACCTTCTTCGTGTAACGGAAGCTTCCCCCTGGGATCTCCTCAGACTCGGTCGACTCCTCGGGGCGGTCGCCTGGGAACACCTGGTAGGCGGCGTTCAGGTACATGGATGTCAGGTCACGTCCGTGCTGTGGTTTGAACAGGACTGGTGACCAGAACACCACCTCGGGATGGAGCAGGTCCTCAAGTTGAGCAGCAGGGTCTCCGGCAAGGAAGGCGTGCCAGCCGAGCATTGTCCGGCGAATCGGATCGCTCGCTTTGTCAGCCATGCTCACAGTGTCGCCGACCGGGCCATGCGCAGCGCAACCGGGGCCCATCGGCGGGCACCCCGTCGGGGTGTGGCAGGATCACCAACCCGGAACGGCCAGAGAAGGGACCGACAATGGCTACCTACGAATGTCCATCATGTGGAATGTCCGTCAACGCCACCTGTGGAGCGTGCGACGCTCCACTGGTGAACGACACGCTCACCAGAGACGACGGATCGACCGTGCAGGTCTCCCGGTGCCCGAACGAACACGGCAAGATCAAATCACCGATGTGCTGCGGCGCTGACATGTCCTGCTCTGTCGCCTGAGGAGGCTCTTCACCAGTGGGCCTGCTTCACCACGAGCGATACCCACGCTCGGGCAACTACGACCCTGACTGGGTTCTCGAGAACCAGATGGGTCCCAACGCCCTCTGGCTGCTCGAGTCCCTGACCGAGGTCATGTCGATCAGCCCCGGGATGCGGGTGCTGGACCTGGGCTGCGGACGGGCCATGACGTCGATCTTCATGGCACGGGAGTTTGACGCCAGGGTGTGGGCAGCAGACCTCTGGATCGACCCGGTTCAGAACCGGACCCGAATCGTGGAAGCCGGAGTCGATGATCTTGTAACCGCGGTTCATGCCGAGGCCCATGCCCTGCCGTTCGACAAGGGATTCTTCGACGCAATCGTCAGCATCGACGCCTACCACTACTTCGGTACCGACGACCTCTACCTCGGCTACCTACTCGACTACCTCCGACCCGGCGGAAGGCTCGGGATCGTCGTTCCAGCCCTCATTGAGGAGTTCGATAATGCAGTTCCCGACCACCTCCTGCCCTTCTGGCAGTGGGAGTACTGCTGCTTCCACTCCCCCTCCTGGTGGGTGCGACACTGGGACAAGACCGGACTGGTGACAGTGGAAACCGCCGACATAGTGGAGGAGGGTTGGAAGGACTGGCTTGACTTCACTCACCATTCCCTTCACTCGATGAGCGCCGAAATGCGACTTGAGGCAGAGGTTGAGATCCAGATGCTCAGGGCCGACGCAGGTGCAAATCTGGGTTTCGCTCGGGTTGTCGCGTCGGAGTCCCACCAATGACCCCGCCCGGGCGCGTGCTCAGACGAACTCCGCGGCTGCTCCTGGGCCTGAGCCTCTTCGGGATCGGCCTCGGCATGATCGTGCTCGCCGACTACGGGTTGCCCGGCTGGGACGTCTTCCACCAGGGCCTCGCCGAACAGACCCCTCTCACGATCGGAACAGCCGTGATCCTCGTGGGCGCCCTCCTGCTCCTGGCGATGCTGGCCCTTAGGGAGCCGATCGGGATCGGAACCATCGCCAACGTCATCGTCGTCGGTGTGGTGCTGGACGCCATGCTCTGGCTCTTCGATGAGCCGACCAGCGTGACCGTCCGTGTCACCCTCACCCTCACGGGGCCAATCGTCGTGGCCATCGGCTCGGGCTTCTACATCGGCGTGCACATGGGCCCAGGTCCTCGTGACGGCATCATGACAGCCCTGGGCCGGCGTGGTATCACCATCTGGAAGGCCCGGTTCGGCATCGAGGCGGTCGCACTCGTCGGCGGAATGCTCCTCGGCGGAACGGTCGGGTGGGGCACGGTCTGGTTTCTCATCGTTATAGGCCCGACCGTCCACTTTTTCTTGAAACACCTCTCCCTGCCGGTCGAAGCAGACGAGGTTGCTGCTGCCTGAGGCGCGTCGGATGCTGACAGGACCTTCGCCCCTAACATCTCAATCCGACCCCACCTACGTTCAAGTTGTCACCGGGCACGGGGGCCGCCCGTGCCGCTAGACCAACGAGGTGCCGCCTATGTACACGATCAGGGAAAAGGGCAGGAACGGAAGCCTGGAGATCACATCCGATTCGCTCGTCCGGGTGATCCACGAAAAGGAACCGCCCAACTTCTGGACGAAGCGACGGGTTCACGACAAACTCAAGGTGATACCTCTCGAGTCGGTCACCCACGTCATGTACCGCCCGAACAGGTTGAGAACCGACGTGGTGACCATCTCCACCCCTGACAAGACCTGGAAGTGGAAGGTCGTACACGCCGCTGAGTTCGTTACAGAGTTGAACGACGCTGTGGCATCACTGCAAAACGCCTAACCAAAATTCGACAACGAGTAGGGTCCCGGCATGCTGGGGGTCACGTCGATGCTTGCCACCGTTGTCCGGTCGGTATCCGTCTGGGCCAGCCGAGTGGCAGCTATCGGCCCCACCGACAAGGCTGCGCGGAACTACGGCAGGTTCGGCGAAGGGAGCATCGTGGCATGGCCGCCCGGTGCCGGGTTTGGCGAGCGCTGGATCTGGCTCGGTAGCGACACCCTCATTGCCGCCCACGTCACGCTGTCGGCCGGCATGGGCCCAGGACAGGAGATGGTTACAGACCCGGTAGTGAAGATCGGTGACCGCTGCGTGATCGGTAGGGGAACTGCGATCGTCGGGCACTTCTCCATCGACATTGGCGACGACGTCTACATGGGGATGAACATCTACATCACCGACCAGAACCACGGCTACGCGGACCTCAGCCAGCCCATCGGCACCCAGACACCCAACGACGACGCCGTCTCAATCGGCTCGGGCAGTTGGATCGGATCCGGAGCGGTGATCCTCCCCGGCGCCAGGATCGGCAGCCACGTCGTCGTAGGAGCCAACTCGGTCGTCCGCGGCGAGATCCCAGACAACTGCGTGGTGGTCGGATCACCGGCGCGGGTGGTTCGCCGACACGACGGCTCGGCGTGGGTGCGGGATACCCCGGACCAACCCGGACCTGGCTGAGGCTGCATCTTGCCAGCACCGGAGGAACACAGAAGCAGACACGGGTGGTCCGGCGTAGCAGCACTCGGGCTCCTCACGATCACCTCCTACGGATCATGGATGTACGGGTTCGGCGTCCTGATCGGACCGATCAGCGACGACATGGGTTGGAGCACCACAACCCTGGGTGTCACGTTCGGTGCGGCAATGCTGTTGACGGGCCTCGGGTCCTTTACCGGAGGACGCCTCCTGGACCGCTTCGGCGGGCCCGGCCCGTTCCTGCTACAGGCACTACTGGGGGGCGGCCTCCTCCTTGCCTCAACCTGGGCCGACCACCCGGTCAGCTTCGGCCTGTTCTACGCGCTGGGCGCCGGCATCACCGGAGCTACCGGCTTCTACCACGTGACAACTGCTGCTGCAGCCCGCCTGCGCCCCCATCGCCCGGACCAAGCCATAGCGGTGGTAACACTCATCGGCGCCTTCTGCAGCCCCATCTACCTCCCGCTGACGGCATGGATGGTCACGGCGTGGCACTGGCGCACGGCCGCACGCATCCTTGCCCTGCTGGCAGTGGCCGGTGGATTCCTGGCAGCATCCCTTACGGCTAACGCACGCAGCTCCCACTCAGGTCCTTCCCTGAGGCCGCTGGATGCGATCCGCAGCGCCCTGGGACGACCCGCAATCCAGCGAATGATGGCTGCGTACGTCATGACCGGCATCGCCTTCACGTCGGTGCTCGTCTACCAGGTCCCCATCCTCACGGCCTCCGGCCTGAGCCTCGCCGCGGCAGGAACCATCGGAGGCCTCCGTGGCCTGTTTCAGTTCTTCGGCCGCCTCGGCCTGACCGGTCTGGTCGAGCGCCACGGGTCCGGTGCCCTCTTGAGGTTGGCGTTCCTGGTCAGTGCCGTTGGCATCGCCTTCCTTCTGTTTGGAACCATCCCGGCCGGAGTGGTCTTTGCGCTCATGGCCGGCCTCGCAATGGGCGCCAGCACACCTCTCCAGAGCGTGTACGCACGTAGCCACTTCGACGAGGGCGACCTCGGCCTCCTCATGGGCCTCCAGGGGGTATCGATGGGTCTCGCCGGTGCTCTCGGGCCGGTCATGGGGGGCATCATGCGCGACCTGTCGGGAAGCTGGACCCCGACAGTAATCATGGGAATCGTGACCATGACCCTGGGTGCATGGCTTCTGAAACCAGACGAACACCGACCTGTCGGCGACACCGCAATCCAGTGAACATCCTCGGAGCAGCGGAGCCCCTTATGTCCCGGGGTGCCCTATCCTGTGTCCGCAGGAACCGCTGCTGCCGAAGAGACCTCGGCGGTTGTCGGATCCTGCAGTCCGAACATCGCTCCAACCGGATCTGAGGCCGAGCATGCAGACCCTGGAACCAACGGCGCTGACGCTCAAAGACGTCATCGACGTGGTGCCTGCCTCCTGTCGGAAGCGTTCAACTCCTCGGGGGCTGGCGCTAGTTGTCCGCGATCTGGTGCTCTACGCAGCGGTGGTAACCGGAATCGTGCTCAGCCCGGCCTGGTGGTTGACCCTGATCCTGATTCCCCTTGCCGGCATCATGGTGGCCGCAATGTTCGTCCTCGGCCACGATGCCGCCCACGGTGTCCTGACCGACAACAACCGCCTCAACGGGATTCTGGGTCGCCTCCTGTTCGTTCCGTCATTCCACATCTACGAGGCCTGGATCCTCGGCCACAACCGCATTCACCACGGCCACACGGTCAGACAGGGAATGGACTTCGTCTGGCATCCGGTGACCGTCGATCAGTACAGGGCCATGGGTCCCTGGGCACGCCTCCGTCACCGCGTTGAGTGGTCGGTGATAGGCCCTCTCCCCTATTACCTGCGTGAGGTCTGGTGGAACAAGATGATCGCCTTCCGCCAGCCTCCTGCCAAGTGGGCCGGAGCGATCCGCCGAGACCGCTACATGCTCTACTCAGCGGTCCTTCTGGTGGCTACCGGAGCCGCCTTCCTCGGTGGCCTGGGTTCGGGCAACGTTCTGGGAGCCCTCTGGATGATCACCAAGTTGATGGTGATCCCGTTCCTCATCTTCACCCACGTCATCGGCTGGACCGTCTACGTCCACCACATCACCCCTGAGATCCGTTGGCACACCCGCCGCGGATGGTCCAAGGTGGCGGGCCAACTGGATGGCACGACCATCCTCCGCATGCCCAAGGTCGTGGATCTCTTCTTCCACTGGATCTTCGTGCACACACCCCACCACGTGGACATGCGCATTCCCTGCTACCGCCTGAACGAGGCCGCCAAGGCCATCACGGCTGCCTTCCCCGATCGCACCATCGACCGCAAGTTGCGCCTGCGCACCTACCTGATGGCCACCCGCACCTGCAAGCTCTACGACTTCGAGGAGGGCACCTGGCTCTCCTACCGGGCAGCCCGCACCTGACTCAGCGGCCCGTGTAGTTGCCGTCAGGCGCAACCATCGGAAACCCGATCGCAGGGTCCTCCAGAATCACCACCACTGCCGGATCCACGGCCCTGAGTTGGGTTGGAGTGCAGGGCTCCCACTCCTCGGCTATCTCATCGCACCTGCCGGGCACCTGTTGCTGGGCTCCCATGAGGGTCGTGTTCGCCCAGTAGATGTACTCCGAGACCATGCATGAGTACTCACAGCTGTCATCGAAGTAGTGGTACCAGGCGGCGGCCGGGTACTCGTCTGGTATCTGCCCGAAGTGTCCGCCGCGTGCGAGGTCCATCGCATCGGTCAGGTCCGAGGCTCTGCTGTCTGAGAGCACCTCTCGATGGTTGGGAACCCAGCCATAGTTGTAGATGAGGTGATGAATCTCTTCGAGGGCGAAGTCGAACTCGCCCGGCTGGTCGGTCTCATCGCCCAGCAGTTCCTGCAGGTTGCCGATTCCGTCCTCGGCATCCCAGATCCCCGACTCGTCAAGGTCATCGGGGTCTGCTCCCATCACGAGGGCCGCAGCGAGGTTCGCCATCATCTCAGGCACCGCCGGGTCATCGGGTTCACCGTCGGCGTCGTTGTCGATGTACTGGGCCAGCACGTTTCCAGCGTGTTCCAGCTTTGAGTCGGGTGTCGCCGGGGTAGCAAAGACGGGTACCCCGAACGCCTCCACATGCTTGGAGAAGTAGGGCTGGTATGCGGCGTAGCGGCCCGGGACAGGGCCCGAGGTGAGATCCAGGGTCCAGGTGTGTTCGACAGCAGTTGTTGGCGGCACCGTTGTGGTGGCAGCAGGCGGCTCGGTCGTCGCCGGCACCGCTGTGGTGGCAGCAGGCGGCTCGGTCGTCGCCGGCACCGCTGTGGTGGCAACAGGCGGCTCGGTCGTCGCCGGCACCGCTGTGGTGGCAGGCGGCTCGGTCGTCGCCGGCGGAGCACCGGTGGTCGCCGGTACGGCCTCTTCAACGGCGACGACAGAGGTCGTGGGCACCTCCGGCATGTTGGTGGTCGTTGCAACAGGTGCAGATGTCGGCTCAGGCGCTTCGGAGGTTGCCACCTGCGGCGGTGTCGTCACCCCCACCGAGGTGGTTGAGGACGCTGCCTGCAAGGCCGTTCCTCCGCCCCCACAGCCGACCACGAAAAGTGCTCCCACTGCCAGCAGCACCCGGACACACCTGCAACCATCCACCGCCATCGGACCTCCCCGTTTTCGCTTGAGAAGACGGTAACGGCGGAAACTTGTCTTGACGGCTCCTGTTGAGGTCCCGCACCTGACTATCTTTCGCCCATGGAGACACGCCGTCTGGGCCGTACCGGCCACCAAAGCAGCGTCGCCATCCTGGGCGGAGCCGTCTTCTTTGCCGACACACCCGAGAGTGCCGCGCCGACATTTCAGATGGCTCTCGGCCGCGGCGTCAACCACCTTGACATTGCACCCGGCTACGGCCTGGCCGAGCGTGCCATCGGCCCCCACATTCCAGCCGTCCGGGACAGGCTGTTCGTGGCCTGCAAGACCGGTGAGACAACCAGAGACTCCGCACTGTCACGGCTCGACAAGAGCCTGACCCGACTCCAGGTCGACCACCTGGACCTCTACCAGGCCCATGGGGTCACGAGCATCGCCGACCTGGACGCCCGCGACGACGCATTCCGGGTCATTCTGGAGGCACGCGACCGGGGCAAGACCCGTTTCGTCGGCGTGACAGGCCATGACATGGGTGCGCCGCGTGCCCACCTCGAGGCTCTCCGCCGCTACGACCTGGACACCGTCATGTTCCCCGTCTTTCCCGGCGTCTGGTCCGATGCCAGCTACAGAGCCGACGCCGAGGCTCTCCTTGCCGAGTGTGCCAACCGTGATATTGGGGTCATGGCGATCAAGGCGGTCGCCCGCAGGGCGTGGGGAGACCGCCCACCCGATACATCCAGCTGGTACGAACCGTTCAGGTCCGATGAGGGAATCCGACGTGGCATCAGGTTCGCCCTGTCAACGCCCGGGGTCCACGCCTTCTGCACCTCCAGCAGTTCAGATGTCCTCGAGTCCTCCATCGAGGCAGCAGGCTCCTTTGAACCGCTGAGTCCCGATGAGAGAGACGCCGCCATGACACCGATAGCTGGCGACGGTCCGATCTTCCCCCTACGGGAACACGCAAAGCTGCCCTCCGGCTGGTAGCCGGTCGGGCAGGTGCAGCGAGCACCTACCCGAAGCGAACCATCAGCATCTAGGGACCTAATGCCCTATCGGACTTCGTGATACCAGCCGTTTACTGGTCTGAACTGTGATAACGATCGTTATCCCCGGGGGTTGGGGAAGACAAAGGAGCACCGCAATGGCACTGGCTACCGATGAGACCGTCCGGGACTTTCCTGAAGCGACACCCATGGGCCAACCGCTCGACTGGTCCTGGCTGCGGGGAACAAGAGCCGAATGGGGCATGAACCCGGTGCCGGGACGCCGCGGCCTCACCATGATGGACATCGCCACAGGCACCTACGGCGAGATCCTCGACGAGCCTCCCTACCGCTCCATGGCGCCACGTGGCGCCGACATCGCCGAAGACACTCCCGACATGGGCTACATCCTCAACCACAAGTCCCAGGTCTGGGCAGACAACGTGATCGAGCTCTACGAAGAGGCCGTGGCCCGACAATGGTCCTCCGCCCGCGACATCCCCTGGAACGAGCTCCAGGAACTGCCGTCCGACATCGAGCATGCGATGTGTCAACTCTGCACTGTCCTGACCGAGATCGAGATGATCGCAACCGACCTCCCGGCCAAGTGGATGTGGCGGATGAACCACCACTTCGTCGAGGCCAAGATGTTCCTCGCAACCCAGATCATGGACGAGGCCCGCCACGCCGACGTGTTCCGCAAGAGGGCGCTGGCAAACGGCGGCGGTCTGCTGCTTGCCGGCTCGGGCGACGAGAGCCTGCTCAGAAGCATCCTGGAGGCCAAGACCTACACCCAGGCGTCAGCGCTCCTCCACCTGCTCGGCGAGGGATTCATCCTGGACGTGTTCCGCCAGGGCGAGATGATCGCACCCACCCACGTCGAGAAGAAGATCTTCCGCCTCTCCATGCAGGACGAAGCCCGCCATGTCGCCTACGGCACCATGCACATTCGCCAGGCCATCTCCGGCGACCCCGACGTGGCCGAAGAGATCCACGAGGCGCTGGACCACGGCGAAAAGTTCCTCATCGAGTTCGGAACCTCCCCGGTCCTGTCGTCGGCTCTGGCGATGCTTCTGGGCGGCGGCTCCGAACACATAGAGGACAAGGGTTTTCCTCTTCAGGCCCAGATGGCCACCAAGATCTTCACCTCCTACCTGGCCCGTTGCGAACGGGCAGGGCTGAACAGAATCGACAGAACCGAACTGCCACTCGACCTGCTGGGAATCGACCTCAGCAAGTTCGACAAGAGCGGCGTCTGAAGGGAAGGCACACGATGAGCAGCAGAGTGAACCAACTGGGCTTCTATCAGGACCTGGCCGACCTGATGAACTCACACCCGGAACAGTACGAAACCCTCGGCGAGGTGGACTTCACCCTCGGGATCGTGATGGTCGACGACCATGGTGCCGACCTGCGCGTCCGGCTGAGCTTCGAGGAACTCGGCTGCTCAGAGGTATCGCCCCTGTCCGAAGGCACCGAGAACGGCTGCGACTGCTGGCTGAAAGGAGACCTTCCAGCCTGGGAGGAAATGTTTGAAGACATCACCGCCAACGGCCTCGCCACCGGCCGACGCACCATCAACAGCCTCACCCTTCTGGGCGACCGCATTGCAACAATGGGCGACGACCCTATGGGCGTTGACAAGTTCTTCCGCTTCAACCAGACGATCCAGCAATTCCTTGACGGTGCCGCTCAGCTGGTACCGGCAACAGCCTGACCCGATCCACCGAAAGGACCCAGAATGCAAGCCATGCCATGCCCCCACTGCGGGGAACCCCTCGATCAGGTACTCGACCTTCCCTACGGCTACTGGGAGTGGGACGGCGAGCGGTACAACCTGAAGAGCACCGCCGACACCGTCGACGTTGCCCCCTGGGCATGCAACGTCTGCCTCCGCTCCCTACGTCCATTCCACCCACAGGATGTGACGGCTGCCTCCCTCGCCACTACCTGAGCCGCAGGACCACCACCGGGGACGGGGACATCTGATGAGCCACATGGTCATCGAAGAGGAGTGCATCGGCTGCGGTGCATGTGAGTTCACCTGCCCACGCGACGCCCTGCGCAAGACCGACAGCTTCCTCGGCCTGTTCATCATCAACCCGCTCACCTGCGACGACTGTGGCGACTGTATAGAGAAGTGCCCGGTGTGGGCGATTGTTCCCGACCCCGACTGGCCCGTGTGCTACGGCACCGGATGTCCGCTCAGCTCGAAGCGGTACTCGTCAGTCGACTGCAACGTTTGGCAGGAGCGCTGCCACACCTGCGGATCACCTCTGTGGCGAGCGAGCGCCACAGGCGACGAGTGGTCCTGTCCCGGCTGTGGGCTGAACCTGCGGGTCAGGTGCCCACGGAGCCACCGTGTCGAAGAGGTGGCCGAGCGCTACCCGGACCTGGCCGACTGGTTCGAGGAAACGACCCCCGACGGCCCCGACCCCCGAATGACCGAAGTTGAGGTCAGCGGCTGACGAGCCCAACCCGGGTCAACTGCCGAAGTCCCAACTTGACCCCTCACGGAAGCGGCCGGAGACGTTCTTCGCTATCAGAATCCGGTGCACCTCGTCTGGCCCGTCGATTATCCGAAGCGACCTGGCCGTCTGGTACATGGCGGCCAGAGGCAGGTCATCTGTGATCCCAGCCGCCCCCCAGACCTGAATCGCCCTGTCCACCACCCTCTCGTAGGCGGCCGGCACAAAAACCTTGATCGCGGAAATGTCGGTGCGCGGATAGGAGCCGTCCCGCATCTTTTCCGCACAGTTGATCGTCATGAGGCGAGCCGCCGAGATGTCCATGTAGGAGTCGGCGATGAAGCCCTGGATGAACTGCTTGGACTCGAGCACGCCCCCGTGCACGGTGCGGTTGGCCGCCCTTTCAACCATCAGGTCAAAGGCCCGCCACATCTGCCCGATTGAGTTCATGCAGTGGTAGACGCGTCCGGCCCCCAGACGGTCCTGGGCCGCCTGGTGCCCGGTCCCCGTCTCGCCTAACTGATTGTCGACTGGTACCCGCACGTTGTCGTAGATGATCTCGCAGTGGTCACTGGACCGACCCCAGACACCGATACCACGCAGAATCTCCACGCCCGCGGTGTCTGACGGCACGATTATCTGGGTCATGCGTGAGTTGCGACCTGCCTCGCCGGCACCATCATCGGTGCGGCACATAACGATGAAGAAGTCCGCGTCCATTCCGTTCGAGGTGAACCACTTGTGACCGTTGATGACCCACTCATCGCCTTCCCGCCTTGCCGTCGTCCGAAGTGAGCGTGGATCCGAGCCGGGTTGGTCGGGTTCGGTCATCGAGAACCCGGACTGCATCCCTCCCTCGATCATCGGAAGCAGCCATCTGCGCTTCTGCTCCTCTGTGCCGTAGCGGACAAGGATCGACTGGTTGCCGGAGTTGGGGGCCATAACCCCAAACAGAGACGAGGCCCCGACCGCGTAAGCCAGGACCTCTTTCATGTAGGCAAGTTCCAGGAAGTCGAGGCCGGCACCGCCGTACTCCTCGGGCAGGTGCGGCGCCCAGAGCCCAGCCTCCCTGACCTTTGCCCTAACGCCGGATCGAAGTGCCTTGGCCTCCTCCCTGTCACCATCGGTCAGGTGGCCACCACGATGGTCGGCCCAGAGCATGTTCTCGTTCGGGAGGATCTCCTGATTGACGATGCTGGCCGTAAGCAGGCGCACCTCGTTGATTCGATCCGACACCGAGGCAATCGGCTGGACGTTCATTGCCATGGTCGACACCTCAAATCGGTTTCCGGACGCGACCCGGTCAGCCCCGGCGCACACCCACGGTCTCACCCATACCAACTGCAGCACTAGGGACGATGGTCCCTGCGGACCCGTATTCGAATCGATGGAATCCCACCTAGAGACAGGGACCTAGGTCCCTGTCGACGGTTACGGCACCTACGTACCGTCAGTGCCAGCGGGGCCGACCGGCCCCTGCGCGACGTCAGGACGGGACCAGGGGTGGATCAGCAGCGAAGAAACGACTGGATTCTGTTTGGCTCGTTCTGGGCCGTCTTTTCGGTGGTCGGCTTCTACCTGGTGCTCGGCATTGACCTGCTGCCTGCCCAGTGGGCCCACGAGGCCGAGGTGGTTGACGACGCCTACATCCTCCTGATGGGCCTCTCAATACCCATCTTCGCCGGTGTAGCCGCTGCCCTCCTCACCAGCCTCATCCGCTTTCGGGTAAAGGTCGAAGGCCAGCCCACAGAGGACGGACCACCGGTTCACAACAACCGCAACTTCGTGCGGCTCTGGATTGCCTCAACCCTCATGCTGGCTCTGATGATCACCGTCAACCCGGGCTTCATCGGAATCGCCGAATTGCGGGGTGAGCCGAGCGCCGACATTGTGGTCGAGGTTCAGGCCCAGCGCTGGTCGTGGAAGGTCAACTACGAGAACGGTGCCGAGACGTTCAACCAGCTCTACCTGCCAGCCGACAGGCGGGTTCGCTTTGACATCACCTCGCTCGACCTCGTCCACTCCTTTTGGATACCCGGATTCCGCGTCAAGATCGACGCCGTCCCGGGAAGGGTCACCCATCTCTACGTGACACCCGAGGGCGTCGGGTCATTCGAAGACGACTTCAACCTGAGGGTCCAGTGCGCCGAAATATGCGGCCTGGGGCATGCCCAAATGGCTATGCCGGTAACCGTTCTGGAGCCCGCCGACTTCGATGCCTGGGTCAGCGACCTGGCAGAGGGAGCCTGATAGATCATGCGACAACTTCTCCGCGCCGTCATATTCGGCATTCTCGGATACCTGATCGGTGCTGCTCTCACCTGGCTGATCCGTGGTGGATCAATGGGCGACGAGGTGTGCGTGGTGTTTGGTTACATCCTCGGCCTGATCGGGTGGCTCTTTGGAATAGGCATGGGCGACACCTGGGTCAGGGAATGGTTCGGCCTGCCGGCTCGTAAGTACGAGGTCACCGGCTGGAAGCGCTACCTGGGCTTCTCAACGGACCACAAGGTGATAGGCGTCCAGTACCTGGCGACCTTCATCGTGGTTCTGCTGCTCGGTGGCGTTGCAGCCATGATCATCAGGTTCGAGTTGGCACAGGCCGGCGAGGGCATCCTCAACGCCGATCGCTACAACCAGGTCATGAGCATGCACGGCATTCTCATGGTCGCTGTTGCCGTGGCGGCCATCCTGGGCTCGTTCGGCAACTATCTGGTGCCGATCATGATCGGTGCCGACGACATGGCATTCCCCCGCCTGAACGCCGTGACCTTCTGGCTGATTCCACCGGTGGCAATTGGTCTTCTGGCCGCCCCGACACTCGGAAGTTTCGATGCAGGGTGGACCGCATACCCGCCGCTCAGCGTCGTCAACAACGGCGGCCAGATCCTCTTCGTGCTGGCGGTCACCACCTTCGGGCTGTCGTCGATCCTGGGCGGCCTCAACGTCATCACGACCATCGTCACAATGCGTGCACCTGGCATGACCTGGGGCAGGCTTCCAATCTTCGTATGGGGAGCTTTCTCAGCATCGCTGATCAGCCTGCTCACCACCCAGTTCTTCGCTGCCTCGCTGATCCTCATCGCCATGGACAGGGTGGCCGGCACCGTCTTCTTCAACGGAGGTGCAGGTGGAGACCCGCTTCTCTACCAGCACCTGTTCTGGTTCTACTCGCACCCGGCCGTGTACGTCATGGTTCTCCCGGGCTTCGGCGCGGTGCTCGAGACCATCACCCACATGTCCCGAAAGCCCCTGTTCGCCTACAAGGCGGTCGTGGTGTCGTTTCTGAGCATCGCCGGCCTGAGCGTCATCGTCTGGGCACACCACATGTTCACCAGCGGCATGGCCGAGTACCTGCACGGGCCGTTCATGTTCGCCAGCGAGATGATCTCGGTTCCGACAGGAATGGTTTTCCTCTCAGCGGTAGCCACCCTCTGGCGGGGCAAGCTGTGGATGAAGACGCCGCTGTTCTTCGCCATGATCTGGATCTTCCAGTTCCTCATGGGTGGGGTCACCGGCATCTTCCTGGCCGACGTGGTCACCGACGTCAGCCTCCACGACAGCTACTTCGTGGTCGCCCACTTCCACTACACGATCATGGGCGGCATGCTCTTCGCCTTCCTGACAGGCATCTTCTTCTGGTTCCCCAAGATCACGGGCCGGATGATCAACGACCGTCTGGGGATTATCTTCGCCCTCTGGTTGACCATCGCCTTCCAACTCACGTTCCTGCCCCAGTTCTGGCTTGGAACCAACGGGATGAACCGACGTATCGCCGACTACCCAGAACAGTTGGAGGGGGCCAACCTGATGTCAAGCATCTCGGCCTTTATCCTCGGAAGCAGCTTCATCTTGTTTGTATACATCCTGTTGTCAGGGGCAATACGAGGCCCCAAGGCCGGTGGCAACCCCTGGAATGCAAGCACCCTCGAATGGCAGGTCTCCTCTCCCCCGCCCGAACACAACTTCTCAGGCCAGCCAACCGTGGTCGGCCACCCGTACGGGTATGGAACAGCAGGCTCACGCCACGCAGAGTTCGCCGACGTGACTGTGGCAGCCGCCCCACCTGAACAACCCGGGACCGACCAGGGAGGCGACCATGAGTAACCATTCCCACGGAGGTCGCGGTCTGGCCGCAGTGGCCCAGCGAGGCTGGCTGACAGCCGGCCTGTTGGCCATCTTGACCCTCATCGAGTACGTGGTAGCCACGAGCGTGGACAGGCCAACCCTGTGGCTGCTGCCGTTCATCGTCGCCAAGGGAGCCCTCATCCTCGAGGTCTTCATGCACTCAAGCGACCTCAAGACAATCAACGGAGGTAACGCCTGATGGCCATGACCACCACCCCGGAGGCCGACCACAGCCGGGCAGCGGCCACATACCGCCCGGCTGCAAACAGACTCGGCCTCTGGCTGTTCCTGGCATCTGAGACGTTCCTCTTCGCTGCGTTCATCTCCTCCCGATTCGTTGTGTCGGGCACGGACCAGCCTGAGCACCTCAACCAGGGCCTTGCCCTGCTCTTAACCCTGCTGCTGCTCCTGTCGAGCATCAGCGCCTTTCGGGCCGAGGCAGCCATGGCCCACGACAACCGCAAGCTGTTCCACCGCGAGATGCTCACGACCATCGTGCTGGGCCTGCTGTTTCTGGTTGGCGTGGGGGTCGAGTTCAACGAGGCGGTTGCCGACTTCCCCGTCGGCACCATCTACGGCAGCTCATTCTTCATGCTCATCGGCCTGCACGCCTTCCACGTACTCACCGGCATTCTGGCGCTCGGCGTGGTCTGGAACCTGGGGCGCAAGGGCCACTACAGCTCCCAGGACCACTGGCCCGTCGAAGGCGTTGTCAAGTACTGGCACTTCGTGGATCTCATGTGGGTGGCCATCTACCCCACCCTCTACCTCTTCGGCGGTTCGTGATCAAAGGCCGTTCGGAGCGGCCCAAGGCCGACGAGCGGAGCGGAACCGGCATGAAGGAGACACGCGAAGCCGTTCTGGTCGTCCTCGGTACGACAGCAGCCGTGTTCGTCGTGTGCCTTGTTGCACTCTGGATCTTTGCTGGCCCCGGCAGGGAGCCTGAGCGGCGCGAGATCGTGATTCCAGCCGGCACCTCTGACCTAATCGCGAGCGGCCAGAACCCACTGGACCTACCTTCCAACTGGAGTTTCCGTAGTGGCGACGTCCTTGTTCTGGACAACCGCGACGATGTGGGCCACTACGTCGGGGCATGGTTCTCCCCCTACGACGAGGTGACCGAGATAACCGTCACCGCCTCAGCCACAGTCTTTTGCACCCTCCATCCGGCCGGTGAGATCTACATCGACGTGACCCCCAGGCGTTCCGACTGGGCGCTCGCCGTCCCACCGACGCTCATGGTCGGGCCGGCATTTGGACTGGTTCTTCTGATGGCCCTTCATCTCCTGAGGCGACTTGAGGATCCTGTGCCAGAGGCCACACGTGAATCGGGACGTTCGTCCCTAATGGCAGCCCGGAAGTAGCGCCAGAGTTGCTGCGGCGTCAGGGGACCATCCGTGACCTGATCTGAACACAGTCCAACGCGAGCAAAGGAACAGACGTTGAAGCATGAAATAGCCCGGAAGATCACAGCTGTGGCCCTCGCCGCCGCAGTCACACTCCCCCTTGCGGCATGTGGTGGAGGTGGCGGGTCATCAGACACCGCTGCCGCCCCATCCTCCTCATCAAGCGTCTCCGTCGAGGGCACTGAGTTCAAGTTCGCCCCGGCCGACATGAGCGTGAAGGCCGGCCAGCCGGTGACCGTCACCTTTGACAACAAGGGCGCGGTAGACCACGAGTGGGTTGTTCTCACCGAGGGAGCCCAGATCAAGGACGAGGCTGACTTCGATGAGTCGATGGTGCTTGAACGCATCAGCTCCATTCCCGCCGGAACCTCGACCACACAGACCTTCACGATCGACAAAGCGGGGCGTTACCAGATCATCTGCGCCCTACCTGGCCACTTCTCGGCAGGCATGAAGGGAATCCTGACCGTCTCCTAACCGGGGCTTGTCGACTCAACCACAACCAGCGGCTTGACTCAAGAGCCTCCCGGCGTACCAGCGGGCAAAGCTGGCCACACTGGGCTCCAGGTACGACAACATGCCCTGCCGGGCGAACGGTGACCGCATCCCTGCGTGTTGTTCCTCGAGCATTGGGATGTCCTCTTCGAGGGCCAGGTCGAAGCGCTCGTAGTAGGAGTTGACCCTCTCAGGAAAGTCGGGATGGTCAATGGTTGACTGCGGAAAGCAGACCACCTGGGCGCAACGACACCGGTCGGGGCCGTCAGGGTAGACCTCATACATCCACATGGCGTCGGAGCCGAAGGCAACGATCATGTTCGGAAACATCCAGGAGTAGCGGACCCCGGCCCTGAGGCGGCCTTCAAGCTGGCTGATCACGGGCAGGACGTTCTCCTGGGTGCCGTCGAGGAGGCCACCCGTGCCATCTGTGGTCCCGAAGTGGGTTGCGAACGCACCGCTCACGGATTCCGGTTCGTCGGGTTCGTCATAGGTGTGATCGATGCTGGTCGGGTGCACGTAGGGAAGGTGGTAGTACTCGTTGAACACCTCCGAGAAGGCCTTCCAGTTGCAGCCAACGCTGAACTCGCGGCGCCTTGCCATGACCATGTCCTCGACCGGCCAGGCCTCGTGGATTGCAGAAAAGTCCCCCAGCCAGTCAGCAATCGAAGGGGGATCCGGATCGAAGCTGACGAACACGAACCCGGCCACCTCGACGATCGCAAACTCGGTGAGGCTGTGCTCGTCCTTGTCGAAGCCGTCGGTGCGACCCATGCTGGGAGCAGCCAACAGCCGGCCATCCAGCCCGTAGGTCCAGAAGTGGAAGCGGCACCGCATCCGGGTGCAGTTCCCCTCACCGGCCATCACCTGCGCCGACCTGTGGCTGCAGCTGTTGGCGTAGGAGCGAAGCCCGCCATCGTCTCCCCGGATCACCACCAGAGGCACGCCGCCAAGCTCCATGGCGCTGTAGTCGCCGATCGCGGCCCACCGGTCAGACCTCCCGACCCCGACCCAACCGCTGCGAAAGATCGACTGCTCCTCGACCCTGAACACGTCGGAGTCGGTGTAGCACGCCGGAGGCAGCGTGCGGATGGCGCTGGAAAGGTCGACACAACGCCCCAGGTCGTCTCTCACCTGCACAGGAAGTACCGCACCTGACCCAATAGACCGGCTCATCCGCGAAATCATATGACTGCAACCGGAGCCGCTCCAGCCCGACGTGCAGAGAGTCGCCTCAACTGTTGGCTGAACCTGAGAAGTCGTTCAGGCCGAGCACCTGTCGCTCATCGACGGTCACGTTCATCACGTACTCATCAAGCGGGATTCCCGTGGCATCAGCCGACCTCACCAGCCCGTTGAAGATGGCCACCGTGGCTGCCGCATCCACCAGGCCTCCCGGACCAACCACCTCAAGCATCTGGTAGTCGAGCTCCCGTGCCGACGCAGGATCGTGATGTGCGGCTTCGGCATAGGCGACAAGCAGATCGCCGTGGGGCACGCTGCTCTCCCCTCCCTGTCCGATCGTTCCGGCCAGGTCGACCGTCTGGTCGAGGGCATTGCTGCTCTCACGGAGCAGCATCACGTGTGACGACGTTCAGTAGAAGCACTCGTTCAGGGCAGAGGTGCGGGCAGCCAGCAGCTCAATCTGAGGGCGGCTCAAAGACCGGTGACTCCAGACCATTTCGAAGAACTCGCTGCCGTCGTACATGCTCGAGACCATCGCCAGGCGTCGGTCATTGTCGGCTGGCACGTAGGAGAGCGCCCTCGCCACGTTGGGGCCCTTCCAGCCATTGACCAGCCACGGTACGTAGGCCCCTCCAGCTGCGACACCCTCCGGCACTCCCCCAGCTGCCTCGCCGGCAACGACGGCAGGCAAGGTCTGGCGGGGCCTGCCGAGCAGCTCACAGAACATGTCGATCGGAACGGTGAGCACCACCAGGGCCACAAGCTCCACGTAGCGGCCAGGACCCATCAGGTCGATGGCCTCCTCAGCCCACGTGGCTTCTATCCGACCCGATTCTGCGGCTACACGCCGGACCACCTCGAGAGTCAGATCCGAGATGCCAGGCCCGTCAGACCGGTCAAGGTCGCACAGAGACGGAACCGCCTCACCGATGGGACGTGGCCCAGCAGTCATCGCCAGCCTTGAGGCCTCAACAATCGCCAGGCGTTGAGCCCCCGTCCACCAGGTTCCGGGTCGGCCGAGGCCATCCCATGCCTCCTCAAAGGCATCCAGGATCGACCCTGTGACCGGGTGTTCAAAGGAGTCCTGCGGGAAGGCTGGCATAGCCGGCAACCTAGTGCTGTTGAGGGTCCGAGCCCTCAGCAGATGTGCCTCCTGACACTGTCCGCTGCTCCGTCCAACCTTGCCGCTACCCTTGTTGCTGCTCCGGTCGGCTTGGCTGACCGGTGGGTTCGCAGGCGGGCATTGGTTCTTCCAGTCGTTGTGAACCACTTTCCAGACCTTTCGACCTCTCCGAACGTGCAGAGGCGCCGCGAACCACCAAACAACCCGCGCAATCGCGGGCAAGGAGCAAGATGTCCCCCACCTTCAGCGATCTGGGTGTTCCCGATCGCATCTGCGAGGCCCTCGAGCGACGAGGGATCACAGAACCATTCGAGATCCAGGCGACCACGATCGCCGATGCCATGGCCGGTCGCGATGTATGCGGCCGAGCCCCCACCGGTTCGGGAAAGACCCTGGCCTTCGGTATTCCGCTGGTCGCCGGAGTCGAAAAGGCCAAGCCGCGTCAACCACGCGCCCTCGTGCTGGCACCCACCCGGGAACTGGCTGAACAGATCTCAACCGAACTCCGGACCTTCGCCGGCAAGGTGAAGATCGGCGTCGTTTACGGTGGTGTTGGCTACGGCCCCCAACTGAACGCCCTCCGGAACGGTGTCGACATTCTCGTTGCATGCCCCGGTCGTCTCGAGGACCTGATAGAGCAGGGAGCCCTCTCCCTCTCCCACGTAGACCGGGTGGTGTTGGATGAGGCCGACCGGATGGCCGACATGGGCTTCATGCCCGCTGTGCGCCGCCTGCTCGACCAGACCAACCCTGACCGCCAGACTGTTCTCTTCTCGGCCACCCTCGACGGAGACGTCGCCAAGCTCACCCGCGACTATCAGCAAGATCCTGTCAACCACGAGGTCGGCGAGGAAACGCCCGACATCACAGCTGCCAGCCACGTCTTCTGGAAAGCCGCTCAGGCCGACCGGCGCGAGATCACCGCTGAAGCTGTCGGTGCCGCCTGGCCTGCGATCATCTTCTGTCGTACACGCCACGGATCTGACAGGCTCGCACGTCAGCTGAGCAAGGAAGGCCTCAAGACGGCAGCCATTCACGGAGGCCGCAGTCAGGCCCAGCGCACCCGCGCACTTGCCGACTTCAGCAATGGCCGGGTTCACGCTCTGGTGGCTACCGATGTCGCAGCTCGTGGCATCCACGTCGACGGTGTCGCATCGGTCATTCACTTCGATCCGCCCGAGGACCACAAGGCCTACGTTCACCGTTCGGGTCGCACAGCACGCGCTGGCGAGAGCGGCGTCGTCATCTCCCTCGTTCAGCCAAATCAGATGAAGGACATGAAGCGCATGCAGCGCCAGATCGGCCTTGACGAGCCCTTCCTAGAGCCCGACTCTGCCGTGCTGCGGAGGCTCTCACCGGTACCGGTGAAGACGCTGGAATATTCCCGCACCGGATCTACCGGCGAAGTCCGGAGTCGATCCGGTGAGTCCCGAGATGGCCGCTCCCAGAACAGGTCAGGTAAGAACAAGGCCCATCGTTCCCGCAACGGAGGTTCTGCAGGTAGGAACCAGCAGCGGCGCAACGACACAGGCTCTGGAAACAACTCGGGCGGCAGCAACCGCAGCGGCTCCGAGGGCGGCAACCGCAACTCGGGCGGCAGCAACCGCAGCGGCTCCGAGGGCGGCAACCGCAAGTCAGGCGCCAGGAATGCTTCGGGCAGCGGCAGCCGTAACGGATCCGGAAACCGGAACTCCTCAGGCGCAGGGTCATCCGGCAGCGCCGGCAAGACCGGCAGAGCCGGCAACGGAAAGGGCTCTGGCGGCAACAAGCGCGGTAGGCATGCTGCCAACCCAGCCAACGGCGGCAACAGGAAGGCCCGAAGGGCTCACCTGCAGCGCACCAGCGGCTGACATCGAATAGCAGTAATACCCAATGAGTGGTTCTGGAACGGACCGCCCGTAGGCTTCCATCACCGTGTCACTCACGGCACGGTTCAAGAATGTTCAACGAAAGCGAATGTGATTGTCATGCCTCGCGGCACAGTAAAGTTTTTCAACTCCGAAAAAGGTTACGGTTTCATCTCTGTAGAAGGCGGAGAGGACGTTTTCGTCCACTACTCCAACATTGATGGTTCCGGATACAGGAGCCTCGACGAGGGCCAGACGGTCGAGTTCGAGGTGGGTGAAGGCCGTAAGGGCCCCGAAGCCCTCAACGTCCGTAAGGCCTAACCCGGGCAGTCTGCCCATCCGGCCCCTGCCCCTGAGGCACGGGCCGCAACTCTCACGGTGTAGCACGGGTCTGGCCTCGGCCTGCCCGTGCACATCTCATCCGGCTTCGGGGCAACACCCCGGCCTCCGCTAGGTTCTCGACCCTGTCGAGACAAGTGGGGAGACCATGGGGACACGCTGGATCATCGAAGGCAACATTGACCAGCGCTGGCCCGTAAACACTCGTGGCAACGTCGGCGAGGTGTTTCCCGAGGTGATTACGGCCCTTGGCTACCACCTGGGGGTCGTTCCGGCCGAGAAGGCCTGGCGCGATGCCTACGCCGAGTTGGGCATCCAGAGTCCCGGCGACTTCGCCGGCGACGACCCTGTCATCATCGGCCTCTACGGGGGTTACTGCTATCTGAACCTCTCGTACCTCAGAATGATGGGTGTCAGGGCGCCAGGCTCCTCTGCCGAAGCCATCGATGTCACGTTCTTTGGTGAGGGGAACCCGCCTCCCTACGTCGCCCGAAAGGGCGACAAGAGCCTGCGCTCCTCACTACGGATCCTTCGCACCGTCCTCAAGGCACTCGGCACAAAGAAACTTCCCGACATCGTCGCCGACAGCTTCCAACGAGCTGCAGCCTTCGAGGCACTCCGCCCGGACCTCGACGCTCCCGATGCGGAGCTGCTCGACTACATGTATGCCTTTCCAGAGGCCTTTGCTCCCCTGTTCGGCAACCACATGCAGACGACCGCTGTGGCGGGGATCGTCTCGGGCATCCTGGTCGACGCCTGCGCAGCGGCGGGCCAACCAGGACTTGTAACACACCTTGTGGGTGCCTCTGGCGACGTTCACTCTGCCCGGTATGCAACCGACCTATACGAGATCGCGAAGGTCATTCGTGGACAGCCCACCGTCATGGAGGCTTTCGACGACGGAGTCGACGGGCTCCTTGAGCGAACAGGGGCAGATCCAGCCGCCGCCGACTTCCACTCGATGTTCCACTCGTTCCTGGACACGCACGGCCACCGAGGCCCCAACGACTGGGAGCTCTCCGCAAGGACATGGGACAACACCCCGACGCTCGCATTGACTGCCCTCGACCGGATGAGGGTCGCCGACCACGATCTCTCTCCCGTCGATCGGCTGGTCGATGACGACGAGCGACGTCGTGCCGCAGCGGAAACGGTCCGTCCCCACCTCAACTTCATGGACAAGGGCAACTTCGACAAGGCCCTCAGGGCTCTCCCGTTCTGGTCTCAGGCAAGAGAGGCCACCCGTGACCGGGCAGTTCGGGTCATGCTCCCCGTGAAGCAGGTCTACCGCGAGCTCGTGCGCCGCAGCATCGAACGGGGAGGCAGCGCCGGCCCGATCGAGGTGGCGCTTCTTGATCCGGTCAGCGAACTCCCCCACTATCTGAAAGACCCGTCCACAATGGCCGGCATGCTCTCAGACCGCTCAGCTCTGCGGGATCGTTTCGCTGCCGTCGAGCCTCCGTTCTTCATCGCCTCCCAGGATGAGGTGCCCACGATCGAGGAACTGGAGAGCGTCGCCGCCAGCGTGGCACCCACTGTCGCAGCTACATCGGGAGCCGTCCTGACCGGCGATGCCGGTGCCAGCGGTGTGGCCCGCGGACGCGCACGGGTCATCCAGGATCCTGCCGACGGGGCGGCCCTTGAACCCGGAGACGTGCTGGTGGCACCCATCACCGACCCTGCATGGACCCCGCTGTTCCTTCCCGCCGCCGCCGTTGTGGTTAACGTCGGCGCCCTGATGAGCCACGCTGTGATCGTGGCGAGGGAGTTGGCGATCCCGTGTGTGATCGCCCTTGAGGGAGCAACGGACCTGATCCCCGACGGTGCCCTGGTCGAGGTGGACGGCACCGCCGGCACGGTCACCCTGATCGAGGCCTGACCGGACCCTCTTTCACCATCTCGATGGCCATACCCATGGCATCACAGGTAGATTCGCCCCGATGAGCATCTTCAGCGACCTTCTCGAAGCCCGGGGTCACCTGATCCTTGACGGCGCCATGGGAACACAGTTGTTCGACGCCGGCCTTACCGCCGGTGATGCACCAGAGTTGTGGAATCTGGATCACCCCGAGAAGGTGAGCGACATCCACCGCTCCTACGTGACTGCCGGGTCTGACATCGTGCTGACCAACACCTTCGGCGGAAACCGGCACCGGCTGAAACTCCACAACCTGCAGGAACGCGTCGCCGAGATCAACGCCGCCGGGGTGAGGTGCGCCAGGGTCGCAGCAGACAACTCTGACCGGACCGTGCTCGTTGCAGGTTCGATGGGACCGACCGGAGAATTGATTGCTCCTCTCGGAGCACTCTCAGAAGCTGACACCGAGGCAGCGTTCGCCGAGCAGGCCGAGGCACTCGAAGCCGGCGGAGCAGACCTCATCTGGATAGAGACCCTCAGCGACCTGCCGGCAGTCGAGGCGGCACTCCGTGGCGCCAGACGTGCAACCGGCCTGCCGGTCGTGGCAACCCTCAGCTTCGACACAGCAGGGCGCACAATGATGGGCCTAACTGGAACAGAGGCAGGCCAGCGCCTGGCCGAACTGGGTATCGACGGAGTTGGTGCTAACTGTGGGGCCAACCTGGCCGACACAGAGGCTGCCGTAGCTGACATCAGGGCCGCCGCTGGCGAGACGCCGGTCGCCTCCAAGGCCAACGCCGGTATCCCCGTCTGGAAGGGATCCGAACTGTCCTACGACGGTACGCCCGAGGTGCTCGCCGCCCATGCATGCCGGGCACGTGACGCCGGTGCCAACCTCATCGGTGCCTGCTGTGGCAGCACCCCCGCCCACATCTCGATGATGGCCGACGTGCTCGCTGGGCGAATCCCGGTTCCTGACATCGGGCCACCCGAGGGAACCCGGGTCGACGATGCCGCAATAGACCCTGACCACCACCGGTCCGGCCGGCGATCAGGTCGGCGCCGACGGGCCTGAACACAGCGCCCCTTCAGAGGCCCTCCAGGACACGGTCGGCTGCCTCTCCTCCCTGCACGATCAGATGGTGAGCATCATCGAAGTCGTAGTCGACGTCGGGGTCTTCCGGGGGCATCTCAATGTGAAGAACGTCCAGCCCTGAGGGGACGTCCTGCCACTGTTGCCGCGTCAGCTCGGCTGCCGCCGCCCTGAAACCGGTGAGCATGAGCGAAAGCGCCGTCTGCTTGCCGGGTGGAAGAAAGCGTGAGGCCACGTCCAAGACGACCATGCGCGTCGGGCGGAGTGAAACCGCATATCGGAGTGGGATGTTTGAGACGATGCCACCATCGAGGTGCATGTCTCCGTCGGGCAGCTCAACAGCAGGGAACACGCCTGGAATTGCTGTGGATGCACAGAGGATGTCGACCGCTGGACCGTGTCTCCACCAGCAGAGACGCCCGGTTGAGGCGGCCGTGGTACCTGCGTGAAACGGAATGGTCGTGTCTCCGATGTCGGCAACGGGGACCTGCTCCTCGATTATCTGGCGGAGTTTCTGGCCACTGTCGAAGCTTGGCCTCCCCCTCATGATCGATGCCACGGTACGAACGATGTTGCTCTTCATAGGGGACTTGTCGACCAGGCTCCGCCAGACCTCCTCTAGGTCTCCCACCTGCTCCAGAGTCGGCGAATGGGCGATGGAAATACCGTTGAGGGCTCCGGCTGAAACCCCTACAACCTGGTCGGGGAATATGCCCTGTTCGAACAGAGACCGGATCATGCCGACCTGGGCGGCCCCCCGTACGGCCCCCCCGGAGAGCACGAACACGGTGTTGGGTTGCGGTGCCTGTCGGCCGAACCGCCTCAAAAACCCCCGGAGTGCCATTGCATGATCCTCCCACGTCCGGATGCTCCGCAGGCTCCTTGTTCTCCTTTCCCACGCCCGGCGACCGATAGCGTCCTGTCGATGCCGATCAAACACCTTGACCCGATCCAAGCGGTCGCCGTCTCAGACGTCTACTCGGGCTCGGTCCACCCGATGAGGGAGGTGACTCGCTCCGTCGCCTTTGACAAGGGCTGGAGTCCGGACCGCCTCGAGTCCGTAAAGGGACTCTTTGACGGTCTGGCGTCCGAATGGACCGCTAGTCGTAATGACCCTGATCGTTCACTGCCCCTACTTGACGCGCTGGAGCGCGGCAAGGTTGAGGGTCGGCTGGCGCTGGAGTTGGGAGCGGGTACCTGTCTCTTCACCGGAGCTCTCTGTTCGCGATTCGCTTCGGTTATCGCCTTGGATCTCGCTCCCGAAATGCTGTCTCATGCGGTGACCGACAAAGCCCCGCTCGTAAACGCCGACTCGTCGATGCTGCCCTTTCGAGATGGTGTCGCCGACGTGATCGTTCTGGTGAACATGCTGCTGTTTCCCACAGAGGTGGAGCGCTGCCTCGCTCCGGGCGGCAGGATCGTCTGGGTCAGCAGCCGTGCCGAGGACACGCCGATCCACCTCTCAGCTGAGGACCTTGAAGCCGCCATGTCCACAACCCGAACCACGACCTGGACAGGCGTGTCATCACGTGCATGGACAGGTTCCTGGTGCGTCCTGAGAAGGACATAGGCGCGCTCTGAAATCGCTCCTACTGGTCCGACCGCCTAGTACCTGCTTTACTGGTCGCTCCGATAGGCGGAACACGACGACCTCAAAGGGGACCCGACACAATGGCTGACGACTACTCGAAGGTGCTGCTCGACGAATCAGAAATGCCGACGCAGTGGTACAACGTCATCCCGGATCTACCTGAGCCACCCCCGCCGCCCCTTCACCCGGGTACCCGTGAGCCAATCGGGCCAGACGATCTAGCTCCGCTGTTCCCGATGGCCCTGATAATGCAGGAGGTCTCGACGGACTCCTACATAGACATTCCGGGCGAGGTTCTCGACATCTACAAGCTGTGGCGCCCAACCCCCCTGCTGAGGGCAAGACGCCTCGAAAAGGCCCTTGACACACCGGCCAAGATCTTCCTCAAGTACGAAGGCGTCAGCCCAGCGGGTTCTCACAAGCCCAACACTGCTGTGCCGCAGGCCTTCTACAACGCCCAAGAAGGCGTGAAGCGTCTGACGACAGAGACGGGTGCCGGCCAGTGGGGCTCAGCTCTGGCCTTCGCCACCGCCCAGTACGGGTTGGAGTGCGAGGTCTGGCAGGTACGGGCCTCATACGACCAGAAGCCGTATCGCAAGACAATGATGGAGATCTGGGGGGCGAACGTTCACCCCAGTCCCTCGGACCTGACCGAGGCAGGTCGTGCCGTCCTGGCTGCCAACCCCGACAGCCCCGGAAGCCTCGGTATCGCCATCTCCGAGGCCGTTGAGCAGGCCGGTCCGGATCCGGATACCCGCTATGCGCTCGGGAGCGTCCTGAACCACGTTCTCCTGCACCAGACGATCATCGGTGAAGAAGCCCTACTCCAGTTGGCCAAGGTCGAGGAGACCCCCGACGTCCTGGTCGGCTGCACCGGCGGTGGATCCAACTTCGGTGGCCTGTCGTTCCCCTTCCTGCGCGAGAAGCTTGCCGGCCGCATGAACCCGACCATCAGGTGCGTCGAGCCGGCATCCTGCCCCTCGCTGACGCGCGGCGAGTACCGCTACGACTTCGGCGACACGGGCCAGTTGACCCCGCTCGTAAAGATGCACACCCTCGGTCACGGTTTCGTCCCTGACCCGATTCACGCAGGTGGCCTCCGATATCACGGAATGGCGCCTCTGGTCAGCCACATCTACGAACTGGGCCTCGTTGAGGCCGAGTCGATCCACCAGACCGAGTGCTTCGCCGCTGCTATCCAGTTCGCCAAGAGCGAGGGAATCGTTCCCGCCCCGGAGCCGACCCACGCCATCGCTGCAGCGATTCGCGAAGCACTTCGTTGCAAGGAGAGCGGCGAGGAGAAGGTGATCCTGACCGCACTCTGCGGCCACGGACACCTGGATCTGGCCTCCTACGAGCAGTACCTGGCCGGCCAGCTGGTCGACTACGACTACCCGGAGGAGAAGATCGCCGCCGCCATGGAACAGGTTCCGGTCCTGGGATAGGCCGAGACCCGGCAGGAATTATCCGGCGAGGTTCACCTTCTCGTCACCGATGGTCGTCGAATCACCGTGCCCGGTGTGGACGATGGTCGAGGACGGCAGCACAAACAGCCTTGCCCTGATGCTCTCAACGAGCAGGTCGTAGCTGGAAAATGAGCGCCCGGTCGCGCCCGGGCCACCGTTGAAGAGCGTGTCACCTGAAAACACAGTGCCGAGCGACGGTGCATGGACGCAACAACCGCCCGGCGAATGACCAGGGGTGTGGAGAATCGAGAGATCCTCTCCGCCGACTCTGATCGACCCACCGTCACGGAGTTGATCGTCGACACGCCTGTCCGGATAGACGACATCCCACAACATGGAGTCGTCAGGGTGAAGCCAGATCGGGGCGTCGACGTCCTCGGCCAACTCCGCCGCAGCGTTGATGTGGTCGTTGTGACCGTGTGTGCAGAGCACACCCAGGACCTTCCTGCCGGCCACCGCCTCCACAATGGGGCGATGGTCGTGGGCTGCATCTACCACCACCACTTCCCGATCATCTCCAATGATCCAGATGTTGTTGTCGACGTCGAAGTCCTCGCCGTCGAGGGAGAACACGCCGCTGGTCACGACATGATCGATGTGGAGGCTCACAGAACGACTACGGACCGGAGCACCTCTCCACGCTCCATCTTCTCGAAGGCTTCCTCAACTTGGTCAAGATCTATGGTCTCGGACACGAAACGGTCAAGGTCGAGTCGCCCCTGCAGGTAGAGATCGATGAGCATCGGGAAGTCCCTGCTTGGCAGGCAGTCTCCGTACCACGAGGACTTGAGCGTTCCGCCCCGACCGAACACCTCGATCATGGGAAGCTCAACCTTGGCCTCAGGGTTGGGCACCCCGACAAGAACCACTGTTCCGGCCAGGTCCCGAGAATAGAAGGCCTGCTCGTAGGTGGATGGAAGGCCAATGGCCTCGATCGCCACATCAACCCCGTTTCCGCCGGTCATTGCCCGAATAGCCTCAATCGGGTCCTCCTTTGAGGAGTCGACCGTGTGGGTGGCGCCGAACTCCCTGGCCAACTCCAACTTCCGGGGATCAATGTCGACGGCGATGATCGTGTGCGCACCGGCCAGCCGTGACCCCTCAATCGCCGCATTGCCGACCCCGCCACATCCGAACACGGCCACCGAGTCGCCTCGACCCACCTCGCCGGTGTTCATGGCCGCCCCGAGCCCGGCCATCACACCGCAGCCGATGAGACCGGCCGCCTCGGGTCTGGCGGCTGGGTTGACCTTGGTGGCCTGCCCTGCTGCCACGAGGGTCTTCTCGGCGAAGGCACCAATGCCCAGTGCCGGCGAGAGCGGCTGACCGTCGAGGGTCATCTTCTGGGTGGCGTTATGCGTCTCGAAACAGTTCCAAGGCCTTCCACGCTGGCAGGAGCGGCACTGGCCACAGACCGCCCGCCAGTTCAGGATCACAAAGTCGCCCGGCGCCACATTGGCAACCCCCTCGCCGACCTCCTCGACGATTCCGGCAGCCTCGTGTCCAAGCAGGAACGGGAACTCATCGTTGATGGCGCCTTCCCGGTAGTGGAGGTCGGTGTGGCAGACACCGCAGGCCTGTATGCCCACGAGCACCTCACCGGGACCGGGGTCCGGTATCTCAATCGTCTCTATTGAGACGGGCTCTCCCTTGGCTCGGGCAATGACAGCCCTGACACTGTGTGGCATTCGTCGTTCTCCGTTCTGTTCGAACGCCGGGACGCTAACACTGGTCCTGCCAATACCCAGACAGGCTCCAAGCCCTACGGCCGGGACGTCAGCTCGGCCACACGTCCCTGAGGCGACGCCACGTCTCACCTAGTGCCTCGGGAAGAACCCGGGTTCCTGCGGCTGTCGTGGTGAAGTTGGTGTCACCGGTCCAGCGTGGCAGGACGTGCACATGGAGATGCCCCTCGATTCCGGCACCAGCCGCCCTGCCCAGGTTCAGCCCCACGTTCACGCCCTGTGGCGACAGGCCCTCTTCGAGAGCCGTAACCGCAGTGCGCACCGTCGCCCACAGTTCATCATGTTCCTCGACCGTCAGGTCACCCAATGAGGCCACCGCCCGCCTGGGCAGAACCAGCATGTGACCACTCGAATACGGGTAGGCATTCATCAGCACGAAGCAGGTATCGCCGCGGGCCACTATGAACGACTCATCGTCTGGAGCCCCGGACTGCTCGATCGACTCGAACAGCGACAGGTCGCCGGAATCGCCACCAGACCCACCTACCGCCAGCCCCTCCACATACGACTGGCGCCATCCAGCCCAGAGGTGTTCAAGCCCACTCATGTGCGGGAGTCGACCTCGTCGTCAAGACGTGCCAGGAAGTCGGCAAGGGGAAGATCTCTCTCGGGAGAGTCCGCACCCCGCTTGTTCTCCCCCACCGTGCCGTTGGCGACGTCATCGTCGCCGACCACCAGAATGTGGGGCACCTTGGCAACCTTGCCCGCCCGCACCCGCTTGCCCAGGGGTTCATCAGCCGCAACAACCAACGAGCGGAAACCACGCTCCTCGAGGCTGGCAAGGATCGACTCGGCGTACTCCTGGTGCTCGGCAGCCACGGGAAGAACACGTACCTGCTCCGGCGCCAGCCACGTCGGGAAGGCACCCGCAAAGTGCTCCAGGAGAACCCCGAAGAACCGCTCAATCGAACCCATCAGGGCACGGTGGATCATCACCGGTCGGTGCCGCCCACCATCTGACCCCACGTACTCGAGGCCAAACCGTTCAGGCAGGGTGAAGTCCAACTGGATAGTCGACAGCTGCCACGGGCGCCCGATTGCGTCTGTCACATCAACATCGATCTTGGGCCCGTAGAAGGCGCCACCACCCTCGTCAACCACATAGGAGAGGCCCGCTGTCTCCAACGCATTCCTGAGGCCGTCGGTGGCCATCTCCCAGAGATCGTCCTCGCCCACTGACTTCTCATCGGGACGGGTCGACAGCTTGGCCTGGAAGTCGTCAAACCCGAACGCACGAAGGACCGAGAGCGTGAACTCCAAGAGTGAGGCCAACTCGCCCGGAACCTGCTCGCGTGTGCAGAAGATATGGGAATCGTCCTGGGTGAAGCCGCGGCTGCGCATCAGGCCGTGAATGGCGCCGGACAGTTCGTAGCGGTATACGGCCCCCAACTCGAAGTAACGCACCGGAAGGTCCCGGTAACTTCGCTGGCCACTATCGAAGACCGTCACATGGAACGGGCAGTTCATGGGCTTCGGGTAGTAGGTGGCCCCGTCCATCTCCATGGGTGGATACATGCCGTCGGCATAGAAGTCGAGGTGGCCGCTGGTCTCCCAGAGGACCGACTTGGCGATATGGGGGCTGAACACGAAGTCGTAGCCGCCCGTCTCGTGCCTCTCACGGCTGTAGTCCTCGATGAGCTTGCGAACCAATGCACCCCGGGGGTGCCAGACCGCAAGGCCCGGCCCCAGAGACTCTGGCCATGAAACCAGGTCCAGTTCAACTGCGAGCCTGCGATGATCTCGTTTCTCGGCCTCAACCAGGCGGTGAAGGTGACCCGAAAGTTCCTTCTTGGATGCCCACGCTGTTCCGTAGATACGTTGAAGCATCGGCTGACTCTCATCGCCCCGCCAGTAGGCGCCGGCGACCTTTTGAAGGGCAAAGTGGCCCAGCCGGCCGGTGGACGGCACGTGCGGACCCATGCACAGGTCAACGAAACCGTCACCGTTTCGGTAGTAGCTCAACACCCCGGAGGCACCGGCCTCACCGCTCAGCTCGACACCTGCCTCACCGGCGCTGACCTTTGCGATTATCTCGCGCTTGTAGGGATGGTCGGCGAACAACTCCATTGCCCCGGCAGCATCGGTCTCATGCCGCTCAAACGACTGGTCCAGCTCAATGATCTCGCGCATCCTGGAATCGATCGCCTCAAGGTCCTCGGGGCTGAAGGTTTCACCCCCAGGAAGCATGAAGTCGTAGTAGAAGCCATGCTCTATCGGAGGCCCGATCGCGTAGGTCGCCCCGGGCCACATGTCGAGCACGGCCTGGGCAAGAACATGGGCCGTGGAATGACGAATCGCGTAGAGGCCCTCGTCGCTGTCTGCTGTGATGATCGAGACCGAGGCACCATCGAGCAGAGAGTCCGACAGATCCTGTTCTGTACCGTCGACCGAAACCAGCAGAGCCGCCTTGGCGAGACCTGGACCGATGTCGAGTGCCAGATCAGCGCCTGTGGCGCCGGCGGGCAGGGTGCGCTCGGAGCCGTCTGGAAGCGAAAGGGTGATGTCAGTCATATCGGTCAGAGGCTAGCGATCCCTGCCACCATGACCCGACGCATTGACACCCCGGACCTCAAGGTCGACACCCAACAGAGCGGCTGCCTTTTCCACGCCTCGACCTGTTCCTACAGCAGCGTCGATCGCCTCGACAGCAGCCGGGACATCAAGGTCCGCGTCAAGGGCGTCTCTGACGGTATCCAGGACATGGTCGGACTCGCGTCCGGCTGAGGCGGATCTCCAGCGCTCCAACCGTTCCAGGGCGGCAGGCAGCAGGTCTGGCCCCCACTCCCATGAACGTCTGTAGTGGTTCATCAGGAGGCTCAACCGAACGGCCATCGGCTCCGTTCCGTTCAGGAGATCCGAGACGAAAACCAGGTTTCCGAGAGACTTGGACATCTTCTGTCCCCGGTGGTGGACCATCGCCTGGTGCATCCAGTGTCGTGAAAGTGGCTCTCCGGTGAAGGCGCTCGCCAGGGCCGCCGAGCACTCGTGGTGTGGGTGAATCAGATCCGTTCCTCCGCCATGAAGGTCCACGGTGGGGCCGAGTTGGCTGACAGCCATCGCCGCACACTCGACATGCCATCCGGGTCGCCCCCTTCCCCACGGTGAATCCCACGCCGGCTCATCCACCGCAGAGGACTTCCACAGGATTGTGTCGAGGGGGCTGCGCCTGCGGGAATCATCGGGCTCCTCCCCCATTTCCACACCGCGGTCACGCATCTCTGCAGCCGACAGATGGCTCAATGATCCAAACACGACAGAAGTGCTGACGTCGAAGAACACAGCGTCACCGGACCGATAGGCCTGACCCCTCTCCAGCAGCTCATGGATGAGCCGACGGATCGCCGGAATTGCCCCACTTGCCCTGGGTTCCGACCACGGAGGCATGTTTCCCAGAGCCTCCATGTCCTCCTCAAAGCGACGGGTAACGCCGAACGCAAGATCCAGGTGGTGGATGCCCCGCTCCCGCGCTGCCCTGAGCATGTCGTCGTCCACGTCGGTGATGTTGCGGACGTACCGGACCAGGTGGCCACGGTCGATCAGGCGTCGTTGGAAAATATCGAAGGTGATGTAGGTGCAGGCATGTCCCAGATGGGTTGCGTCATAGGGGGTTATCCCGCACGTGTAGAGACGAACAAGGCGATCGGGGCGGAACGGGACAACCGTCTCGCGTGCCGTGTCATGCAACTCCATCGGTGAGATTGCGCCCGGATCGACCGGTTCGGCCCGGGCGCTCGACTCAGGCATCTCCGATGCCGGTCAGGCCCACAGCTACCCGGGTTGAGTAACGGCTGTTCAACTGCAACAGGACTGCTGTGAAGGCCTCGATCGCCATGGCGTTTGAAAGGCCACCAGCATCGAGGGGCCGTGAACCGGGAAAGCGGGAGACGATCTCAGACACGGTTCCGGTGGCCACCTCGTGGTCAGAACAGATCAAGATGTCGCTGACGATCTCGTGTTCCAGGTTTCCCAACTCGGTTGCGGGAACATGGTGGAAGGCTGCCGCCACGTATGCATCTGGAATCTCGGCCTGCACGCTCGCAGCAACAGAACCACGCGGTGGAACCAGCGGCTGGAACTCTCCAGCCACCCGTGCAATTGCGTTCGACATGCAGACGACAACCTTGCCGCACAGGTGCTCCGCTACCGATCTGGCGGTCTCAGCGGCGGCATCCCATGGAGTGGCGATAACGACAACCCCGGCTCCCGCCGCACCTGCGTTGTCAGCGGACCTGATGGAGAGGCTCTTATCGGGCCATTTCAGGAGCAGGCCGTCAGCGGCTTCCATGGCCCTGTACCGGTTCCGCGAGCCGAGCAGCACGTCAAACCCAACCGACGCCAGACGAGCGGCGATCGCCCTTCCTGCCGGACCAGTTCCGCCCAGAATCCCGATCTCCATCCGGCCAGCCTAGGAGATGTGGGGCATCTGGCATCTCGCTCAGCAACGACCCCGGACGATACGGTTCAACCAGCAACGGTCTCGTGTACGACCGTGCTTGTGGTTGGAGGAGACGTCATGGGAATTCTGGATGGCAAGCGGCTACTAGTTACCGGTGTGCTCACCGATGCCTCTATAGCGTTCGCCGTGGCCAGGTTGGCTCAGGACGAGGGAGCCGAGCTAATTCTGACAGGAGCGGGACGAGGTCTCAGCCTGACCCGCCGTACTGCCCGAAAACTAGCCACCGAACCCGAGGTTCTGGAGTTTGATGTCACCTCGCGGGAACAGGCCGATGCTCTCCGCGCACATCTTTCCGCCAAGTGGGGAACGGTCGACGGGGCCCTTCACGCCATCGGGTTCGCTCCCGAGATCTGCCTCGGCGAAGATTTCATGGCACCCGACTGGGATGACGTGGCTGTAGCCATGCAGATCTCCGCCTACTCCCTCAAGACCCTGGCCGAGGTGGTGGCACCTTTGATGACCAACGGTGGCTCGATCGTCGGGTTGGACTTCGATGCCCGCTATGCATGGCCGGCCTACAACTGGATGGGGGTCGCCAAGGCCGCCCTCGAGTCGGCCTCCCGCTACCTGGCTCGAACCCTAGGCCCAGACGGAGTCAGGGTGAACCTCGTCGCAGCAGGCCCAATCAGGACCATGGCAGCCCGGAGTATTCCCGGCTTCTCAGAGTTCGAGGACGCATGGGAGGGTCGCTCTCCCCTCGGCTGGGATGTCAACGACCCCGCCCCCACGGCGCGTGCGTGCGTCGCCCTCATGTCCGACTGGTTCCCCGCCACGACAGGCGAAATGATTCACGTTGACGGTGGCTACCACGCCATCGGTGCCTGACGACGCCCGACAATGACGCCTGGTCAAGTCCCGACGTCGTCCAAACCAGATGATCAGCCAGAAGCCCTCTTGCAGTGGGCACTTGCCAGCGGATACGGGTTGACGGGGTTGTCCCTTCCGCCCGGGTGATACTCGAGATGCAGAAGGTTGGCGTCAGCGTTTCCGTCGGAGCCGACAAAGCCAATGTTGTCGCCAGCCTTAACGCGACCCTCGATTCCGAAGCGACGAAGGTGCGTACCAAAGTAGTAGTCACCGTTGTCAGCATCCAGATCAAATGACCGTCCGCCGATTGAGTCCCACCGGTAGGTGACCCTTCCCGAAACCGGAGCCACGATCGGTGTGTTGCTGGGAGCTGCAATGTCGACTCCTTCATGGGTTCGGCCGCCTGACCTGGCCTCACCCCAGGTGTCTGTGAACCTGGTCTCACCAATTACCGGGCATAGCCAGTCGGTCGAGTTCACCACGCGTACTACTGCCGACGTGTTTCGCCTGGTTCGGGTCGCGTCCTCGAGACGCTTCCGGTCAGCTTCGTCAAGACTGTCCACGACCGCCTGATAGGCGCTCCGGACCTCGGCTGCTCCGTGGAGTTGTTCGGCAAACAGTCGGTTGGCTCCGTCCATGGCTTCAGACACAGCACGGGTGCGCGACCCCAGATCAGCCACCATCGCTGTCAGGAAACCCAGACGGCTACGGGCCTCGGCAATTGCGTCGTCGGCCACCAGGCCGATCCGCCCGGCGGTGGCCACCAACGGCGCCAAACCAGTCGAGCGTGCGACCACGAGAGAGTCGACCGGTCCATCCAGTTCCAGAACCGACTGCCCGGCATCAGACTCCGTGGCACCCACGACACCGGTAAGGGAGAGGGCCAGCAGGGTGACGAGCGCGCCTATCAGCGCAGGGAAGCGTCGCACGTCTGGATTCTATCCAGTTGCCTCAGGACGGCAGCGGAATGACCTCAGGAATGCTGGGTATCCGACTCGTCGCGGATGTCGCCGACAAGTTCCTCCACGACGTCCTCCATGGAGACGATTCCAAGAACATCTCCGCCTGGGCCGTAGACAGCGGCCAGATGGTTTCTGGAGGACCGCATGTCCCTGAGGGTCGCCACGAGGGACTGCTCAGGTCCCACGACGAGCATCCGGCGAATGCTCTCAAGGGGAACGCTCTCCTCCTGGGCTGCATCCGGCAGCCGAAGAAGATCCTTGACGTGGATCACACCGAGAATCGAGTCTCCACCAGAAGCGACTACCGGCAGTCGCGAGTGTCCACTCTCGAACACGACTCCCTCGATCTCCGCAACGGTCATTGAACGGTCCACCGAAATGACCTGATCTCCCGGAATCATTACTGACACAACGCTTCTACTACCCATGTCGAGCGCTCCGGCCAACAGACCGTGATCAAACTCCTCGATCAATCCGTCCCGGCGCGATGCCTCCAGAATCGCTGCCATCTCAGGCATACCTATTGCCTGTTCGATCTCGTCAACAGGTTCATTCCCGACCGACCTGACAGCAAGGCTCGCCAAACCGTCCAGCAGCCAGATTGCCGGGCCGATCAGACGAACCACCACACCGTGCATCGGCGCCAGACGCCGGAGGGTCCTTTCGGGTTCCGCAACAGCGATGTTCTTGGGAACCAACTCCCCCAGCAGCATCTGCAGCGCCGCCGCTAAACCTATTGCGACCACCCAACCAGCGATGTCTACGACGCCACCCGGTAGACCCATGCCATCCAGAACGGGTCGGATGAGTCCTCCGATAGCCGGCTCGGCGATAATCCCGAGCAGGATGCTGCTGACGGTAATCAGTATCTGTGCGCCGGAAAGTTGCCGGCGTAGATCGCCTCGGGCCCGGCGAGCCGACTCGGCTCCAAGAAGGCCGTCTCGGATGCCCTCGTCCAGAATCACCCTCCTGCTGGCGACAACTGCGAACTCGATGGCGACAAACAGGCCGTTGACTACCACCAGGACGGCCACAGCCAGAAGCGCAAGAACGATCACTGGATCTCCAACCCCGTGTCATCGCCGGGCTCAGCGGTACCGGCCGAAGGTGCCACCACCCGAAGGGTCGCAATGCGCCGCCCTTCAACCGCCACGACCTCAATGCACCAGCCGTCCTCATGGACCATCTCGCTTGGCTCGGGAATGTGACCCAGCCGTGCCAGAACAAACCCCGCCAGCGTCTCGTAGGGTCCCTCTGGCACCAGGAACCCGCTGGCCTCCTCAACCTCGTCCAGGTGGAACCCTCCCGGGATGACCGTGGTACCAGCCTCCTCGACGCTTGTTCTGACCACCTTCGGGTCGTGCTCGTCGTCGATTTCGCCGACGATCTCCTCAAGAAGGTCCTCCATGGTGATTACCCCTGCTGTCCCGCCGTGTTCGTCGACCACCACGGCCATCTGCTTTCTGGCCAGGCGCATGTCGTCGAGCAATAGCTCGAGAGAGCGGGTCTCGGGCACCGCCAGCGCCTCATGCATCAGCACCCCGACCGGCACAACCGGGCGTTCTGCCAACGGCACCGTGTAGATGGACTTGACGTGGACCACACCGACGATGTCATCAAGGTCTTCGGCGAAGACCGGAAACCTCGAGATTCCGGTCTCCACGCATCTCCGAACGAGGACCGACGCCGGGTCATCAACCGACAGAGCCTCCACCTCGACCCGGGGAACGAGTGCATCGGCAGCGGTCTTATCGCCAAAACGGATTGATCGCTTCAGGAGGGCGGCCTCAGCTGAGGCGATGTCTCCATCGCTGGAGGACGAAAACACCACCGCCTCGAACTGCTCGAGTGTGTGTGAAACCCCCAGTTCCTCCCTGGGTGACACTCCCAGATGCCGAACGATCCAGTTGGCCGCGCTGTTCAACACGACGACGAGCGGACGGGTGACAACCCCGTAGATGGCGACCAGCGGGGCCAGGCGACGCGCTGTCCGTTCGGGTGACGCTATTGCCAGATACTTCGGCACCTGCTCGCCAAGCACAAGGTGCATGGCTGTCGCCACCGCGACAGCCAACAGCACGCTCAAACCGCTGGAATGATCCTCACCGGTAAGCAACCGCGCAACCGTCGGCTCGGCCACAAATCCCAACATCAGGGCAGACGACGTAATGCCTAACTGTGCACCCGAGAGGTGGGAGGTCAGCCTCGTAAGCAGGTTGAGAACACGCCTGTCCCCGACACTCCCGCTACCGGCTGCCGCCTCGATCCCGGCTCGATCCACCGCCACAAGGCTGAACTCGGCCGCCACGAAGAAGGCATTTGCCGTCAGCAGGGCTACGACGGCCAAGACTCCCATGGTTATCGACATCTGGCCCACAACCCTACTGATCCGTCCCGTCTGAGGCCCGATGCGTTCCTCATCCCGTCGCGTGATTACGTTCAGTCACCTATGGAGAACGCTTCGGGGCGCGCCGCCGCGACCGCCAGTGGTCCGGACCCACTCGCCCTATCTGCCGCCCGTGCCGCCTCACGTCTCGCCCGCCAGGTAGTGGCACCGCTCTCGAAAACGGAGTTGGGCCTCTCCCAGTACCGGGTGCTGGTCTTCTTGTCGGAGGAGGGTCTCGCCCCGTCAGACCTGGCCGGCAGGCTCGATGTGACCAGACCATCGGTCACAGCCCTGATGGACGGCCTCGTGTGTCGAGATCTCGTGGAACGCCGACCCGACCCGGATGACGGACGACGGGTGACCCACCATCTGACCGAAGCCGGCCACGCAGCTCTACGGGTCGCCGATACCGCCCTCGTTGAGCGTCTGGCCGAGATCGGGACATTTCTCACGCCCGAGGAGGCCGAAACCGTCGCCCGGGGCCTTGACCTCTTCGGTGAAGCCCTCCGGGCCGAACGTCGCTCAGGCAGGATGGTGTGACCGACGCCTACCCCGCGCCCACAGGCACCGAGGTTTCCCCGTGACGATTCTGGAGGCCCTCGTGGGGATGGCTGTCTACGCTGTCGCAAGCGCCGTGCAGGGAACGATCGGCTTTGGGGCCAACATGCTCGCCGTTCCGATCCTCGCTCTCATCAACCCCGACTTCGTCCCTGGACCGGTTCTTCTCTTGAATCCCCTGATGAACGCCATCTACACCCTGCGCGAGCGCGGCGACGTCGACCGACACGGTCTCACCTGGGCCCTGATCGGACGAATGCCCGGAATGCTTGTCGGGGTGCTGGCCCTCACGATGGTGGCCGAAGAGCGCCTCGGAACCCTTTTCGGGGTGCTGGTGCTCCTTGCTGTCGGCATGAAGGTGAGTGGCTTCCACCCCGCCCGAAACCGCCGCTCCCTCCTCATAGCCGGTGGGCTGAGCGGCTTCATGGGGACGACCGTGGCCGTCGGTGGGCCTCCGATCGCTCTCCTCTACCACGACGTCCCGGGCGCGGTCATGCGTGCGACCCTGTCCCCCTACTTTCTCATAGGTACCCCACTGGCGATCGGGGCACTGGCTCTGGCAGGTCGATTCGGTACCGGCGACCTGGTGATCGCCGCATGGCTGGTGCCGGCCCTCCTGGTTGGTGCAGCCATCTCTCACCCTCTCCGGGGTGCGGTCGACAAGGGCTGGATCGCTCCGGCTGTATACGCCCTGTCATCCGCCGGCGCTGTAACCCTGCTGATCCGCTCTCTCATGTAGATCCACGGACAGGGAGTCTCGCCCAAGGCATCTATTGTCCCGGTGTGGCAGAGCCGATGCTGGAACTCATATCCGTCACCCGGACCGTCGACGGAACCGTGTTGCTCAACAACGTGGACTGGAGGGTGGACCGCGGCCAGAACTGGGTGGTGCTCGGCCCGAACGGCTCTGGCAAGAGCTCACTCCTACGGATCGCCGATCTCCACCTCCACCCATCCTCTGGCTCGGTCAGGGTGCTCGGCGAACAACTCGGGTCCACCGATGCGAGAGAGTTGCGAAAGCGGATCGGCTACACGTCAGCGGCACTGGCTGACTCGTTCCGGCCCGGAATCAGGTCTGTGGATGTGGTCATGACCGCGCTGAATGGTGCCCTTGAGCCCTGGTGGCACACCTACGGTGACGCCGAGCGGGAGCAGGCCCTGCAGCAACTGGAACGGATCGGGTGCGCCGACCGGGCCGACCACGCCTTCGGCACCCTGTCGTCGGGAGAACGACAGCGTGTCCTGCTGGCCCGGACCCTCATGACCGATCCGGAGTTGTTGCTCCTTGATGAACCGACGGCCGCTCTGGACATTCCAGGCCGTGAGGAACTGGTGGCAGCCCTGGCCGACCTGGCAGCCGATACCGCCACCCCGCCGATCGTGCTGGTCACCCACCATGTCGAGGAGATCCCGCCGGGATTCACCCACGCCCTCCTCATGAAAGAGGGCAGGAATGTCGGAGCCGGTCCCATTGACGAGGTCCTGACGGACGACGCCGTTTCTTCCTGCTTCGACCTGGGTCTCAGGCTGACCAGCCAGTCGGGCCGGTGGTCGATCCAACTGGAAGGTTCCACACCGTGACCGGCTACCACGCCCTGCTGCTCACGGGCGGTCCGCCGCCAAGCGGAACCGGGCCACTGCCGACATCTGACATTGTGGTCGCCGCCGACCGCGGGGCCGATCACGCCTCATTGCTGGGCCTGGTTCCGGATCTGGTGGTCGGCGACATGGATTCCGGCGACCCTTCAGTTCTTGCTTCGCTGGAGGCATCGGGCATCCGTGTCGAACGACACCCAGCCGACAAGAACGAGACCGACCTTGAGTTGGCCCTGACAGCCGCCGCCGAAATGGGCGCAACATCTGTGACGGTCGTCGCAACCGCGGCAGGCAGGCCCGACCATGCACTTGCGAACCTGTTGACCGCCGCTTCGGACCGCTGGAAGGATCTCAGAATCGACTTCATCCTGGACTCCTCCAGAGCATGGGTGCTCCGCGACCAACTCAACCTTTACCTTCCCGCCGGCTCGATCGTCAGCCTCATGGCTGTTGGTGGGCCAGTTGCCGGCATTACCACCTCGGGCCTGTACTGGCCCCTGTTAGATGGGCTTCTCGAACCGGGGGCAGGCCGGGGTCTCAGCAACGAGGTGTCGGCTTCGCCGGCGGCAATCACCGTTTCCACCGGAACCCTCCTGGTGATCGCACCCTGATCGATCCACTAGATCGGACCCTCGCTCATGTCCTAGAGTCGCCCCGTAGTGGGGAACATAAGGAAGCTTCGCTTACCGGCAATCGGCCTGACGCTTGGGCTTGTCGCTGCGGCCTGCGCTGGCGGCACGACCGACGAACTCGGCGGAACCACGTCGACTCCCGCGCAGACCAACACTGCTGCTCCACCATCGGCAACAACGAAAACCTCACCATCAACGCCCACGACAACTGGACAGCCTCTGACGACCAGCTCACCGACACCAGTTACGACGACCATCCCAACAACCAGCTCAGAGGTTGAGGAACATGAGTCGGCCGGGCACGCCGAGGAAGCGGCCAACGTGGGCGAAATGGCCGAAATGGCCGAAGAAATGATGGAATCCATGCCCGACTCCATGGCCGAAATGGCCGAAGAGATGATGGAATCCATGCCCGACTCCATGGCCGACATGGCCGAAGCAATGCCTGACTCCATGGAGGAAGCCGCCCAGGCCGCCGGCGAAATGATCGAATCCATGCCCGACGACATGGGCGAGATGGCCGAAGCAATGCCTGACTCCATGGAAGAAGCCGCCGAGACCGCCGGCGAAATGATGGAATCCATGCCCGACGACATGGGCGAGATGGCCGAAGCAATGCCTGACTCCATGGAAGAAGCCGCCGAGACCGCCGGCGAAATGATGGAATCCATGCCCGACTCCATGGCCGAGGCAGCCCAGGACATTGCCGAGGAGATGGCCGACTCCATGCCCTCCGGAATGTCCGGAATGATGGGGATGATGATGGGGATGATGTCGCCTTCAACCCCTCTTCCGGCCTGCACCGACAGACCCCTGACCGTGCTGCCGCTGACTCAGGAGAAGATTCTGGGTGTTGTACCGCTTGGTCACCTCAAGCCTCCCGAGCACACCCAGCCGACAGATCACATCTACCTCTCCATACCCGGCTACCTGCAACTTCTTGCGCCAAGCGTGAACCTCTACTCCGCTGGCAACGGTCGGGTGACTCGGGTATCACGCACCGACTACGACCAGGATGGCAACACCTGGTCCGACTGGAACCTGACCATCGGCGTCTGTGATGGCAGAGAGATCCGCTACGGCCACGTGTCGACGGTCTCGTCGGCAATACAGGAGGCCTCCAACGCGAGCCGCACGGGGCGCTGCGATACCTACGGGTACGGAACCAACCAGTACCAGTACTGCTCCGCTGACGTCTCCGTTGACGTAGTTGCCGGTGACCTGTTGGGAACCGTCGGCGGCCTCGACACGACCAACACCCAACTCGACATGTGGGCCTACGACAACGAGATGGCACCGCTCGCATTCATCAACTCAGCTGCGCAACCCAGCGATGCGAAGCAGGTTGTGTGCCCATTGGACTGGTTCACCGAGGACCTGAGCCAGTTCCTCTACGGAATTCGCCGTGAGACACACCTCGGGGCTCCGTTTCCTGCTGACAGCGCCGTCGGATGTGGAAAGACCTTGAACGATGTCGCCGGAACCGCCAAAGGCCTCTGGTATTCAGCAACCGAAGCCGGTGAAACCTGGCAGGACCAGCTGGCCCTCGTGGATGACAACACCCGCTCTGACCGCCAAGCAATCTCGGTCGCCTCGACGGTGGCCGACCCTGGCTTCTGGCTGTTCGTGGCAGCGTCCAGCGGCACGGTCAACCGCGACTTCGCACAGGTCCAGGCCGGATCCGGCATCCACTGCTACAGCTCCTTCACCGTCGAATCCAGCGGAGTCCAGGCCTCAAGCGACCGTTTCCTCATTGAGGTCGTTGACGACGACACCCTCAGGATCGAACGTCAGACCGGTAGTTGCTCCGGAAGCCTCGCCTTCTCATCTCCCTTCGAGTACAGGCGTTCCTGAAACCCGAAGTTCCCTCAGCCTGAGGAAGCCAGGCGTATCAACCTGTCGGCATCGACCGGCAGCAGGGCCTTCTCGGGGGGAGGCGGCTTGCCGCTGGCAATGAGGGTTACCGCCACCTGTCGGATCCGGTCGGGTCCAATGAAGCCCTGCATGCCCCGGTAGGTAACCGAGCGGGCATCTGCCACCCATAGCAGCCACGCCGTCAACAGCGGCACCTGCACGATCGAGGTGGCCTTCCTGCCCTTTGACTCGGCCGTGGCCACAATCGGTGGCCGCTTGGCTCCCCACGTTCGAAGATTCCGGAGGAATGCATCGCCGTCAACCTCTAGTTCGGCTGCGAGGGAACGCATCGAACCATCGGACTGGACGAAGCCGAGGGAGGTAGGGCTGAGGGCAGCAGCCCGGATGAGGCGTGACCAGCGCTCCTGAACGTCGGCGCCACGGAGTCCGAACACCCTGGCCGTCGTTGTCGGATCAGTGAACACGTCGACCACCGGTCTCCGGACGGATGAACCCAGCAGATCACCCCGGGAACAAGAGCCGAAGTCAACGGCTCCCCGGAGACGCCGAAGGCAATCGCTCCGATTTTGAGAGACGGGGATGTCAGGCACGCCACCGATCCTACGGGCGCTCATTGAAGCGGTCGAACACCCCACGTGTGACCCGGCCGCCAGGTCCCCCATGGCCTGACCACCTCGCGCTCAATAGTCTGTAGCCGTGAAGCAGCGACCATTGGCAACTGCCCTCTCGGGCCGAAACGACCTCGCCGTGGCAGGCCTGCTCGCCGTCCTCCTTATCTTCCTGTTCCTGAGCTCTGCATGGCTGGCCACCCACCAACTCCAGGGTGCTGTCGGGCGGAACGATGCGGTGCTGGCGGAACAGGTCGCGAAGACGGGAATCAGCCCTGACGGCTACAGCGCCGTATCCCGGACGGACGGCTCGAGCCGGGTGCTCGCCGGAGCAAGAGATGACCTGAAGCCCTGGCTGACATACGTGTCCGGCAGGGCGCTGGGCTGGCCTGCTGACTGGACAACCTCAAGAGATCCGAGAGGCGAGACCTGGTTACTGGCTCGCCACCTCTCTCCAGACGGGTCTGTCACCGTCACAGCGCGACCCACCGACGAGGCCTTCGCTTCCGTTCGCCCCATTACGGCTGCCGGGGTCCTGATGGCAGCCTTCAGCGCCGCCGGCGTCCTGCTTCTCTGGCGACGTCGTGACCGATCTCTCAGGAATCGGATGCGGTCCCTGATTGAAGCCGGTCAGGACCTCAGGTGGCGCAGCGACATTCGTGCATCCCACCTGGTGGCAGTGGCCAGAATGGCGCGCAGAGAAGACCACTTCGGCGAGTTGGCCCAGGCCCTCATCGGGGCCGAGGAACAGATCCGTGAACGGCTCAGCCGCCTGAACGCCCTTCTCGAAGCCAGCCGTTCCGTGGGGTCATCGCTGGTCGAACGATCTGTCCTATCACGGATCCTGGAACAGGTTCAGGAGGTGTTCGGGGTCGACAGGTGCGCTGTGGTGACCCTCGACGAACGCGCCGGCGTGTTTCGGATCGAAGCAAGCCGTGGAATGAGCGACGATTTCGTGGAGGACCTCCGGATCGACCCCCAGTCACCCAACTCGCCTTCGGCAAGGGCAATTCGCACCGGTGAACCCGTTCAGGTGACCGACACCCGTGCCGATCTCCTCTACACCGGTTTCAGGGAGCGTGCGGAAAGAGAGGGCTACCGGTATGTCCTCGTGGTTCCGCTGCAGACAATCCACGCCAGGCCCGCTGCCCTCCTCATCCAGAAGGCTGACCCCTACGTTGCCTCCTTCAGCGAAATGGAGTTGGCCACAGCATTTGGCCGCTACGTCTCAATGGCCATGGAGAACGCAGCCCTCTTCGCCCAGACTGACAAGCAGCTCGTCGAGGCGAGACGCCAACTGGAGGCCGTTGTCGGAAGCCTCGACGAAGGGCTGGTCCTGAGCGGCACTGAGGGCAACATCTACTACGCCAACTCGGCGGCGGCCATGATCGCCGGGATCTCAATGGAAGAGATCGTGGGTCAACACGAGGGCTCGGTGCTCTCCCACCTCGAGGCCAGGATCGTGCAATCCGGTCCAAAGGCCCACGATGCGCTGCCCTCTGACGATTCGGATTCTGGAAGGGAGGTTGTTGTCGACATGGGAAACGGCCGCGTCCGTGACCTGTGGATCACATGTTTCGAGGTGACCGATGAACACGGCGAGGAGATCGGACGTTGCCATCTGTGGAGAGACATCACCTCAGACAGGGAGTTGCATCGGGCCAAAGAGGCGCTGCTTGCAACCGTGTCACATGAGTTGAAGGCCCCGCTCGCCAACATCAAGGCCTATGCCAGCACGCTTCTGGCTGACGATGTCGCCTGGGATCCAGCCACGGAGCGCGAGTTCATCCAGGTCATCGACAGCGAAACCGACCGACTGACCAATCTCGTGGCCAACCTGCTCGACCTGTCGCGAATCGAGGGCGGAATGCTTGAACTGAATGCCAAGGAGGTGAACGTCAGCGACCTGCTCGATGAGACCGTGGCATCGTTTCCAGCCGATATCAGGTCGAGGGTCGAGGTGTCGCTCCCAGAGCAGACGGCGGTGCTCAGCGGCGACAGAATCCGTCTCGGAACTGTGCTCAGAAACCTGGTGGAGAACTCGGCCAGGTACGCGCCCGCATCCGCAATTCAGATCAACGTCGATTGCGCCGATGAGACCGTCGTGATCTCTGTGGTCGACAACGGGCCGGGGCTGCCACCGGGAACCGAGGAGTCCGTTTTCGACCGCTTTACACGACTGGAGGGACACCTCTCCCAGACCTCCGGTGGAGTCGGTCTGGGCTTGGCGATCTCGCGGGGCATCATTGAGGCGCACGGTGGGTCGATCGTGGCCAGCCGTCTCCCTGTCGGGGTCTCCTTTGATGTGCGGTTGCCGGCAGTGGAGAAGCTGACCGTCAGCCTCGGTAGGGACGCCTGAACATGCCGGGTGGACTTGTTCTCGTCGTCGATGACGAACAGCCAATGCGGGCCTTCATCGTCCGCAACCTCGAAGCACGTGGGTACGAGGCTGTGGGCGCCGCAACCGGCTTTGAGGCTCTGGCCCTGTTTCAACAACGTGAGCCGGACCTGGTGATCCTGGACCTGATGATGCCGTCCATGGACGGTCTTGAGACGTGTGAGCGGCTGAGAGAACGCTCAATCGTGCCCATTCTGGTGGTCACGGCACTTGGCGAGGAGCGCGACCGGGTGCGTGCACTGAACGCGGGAGCCGACGACTGCCTGGTCAAGCCGTTCGGCGTGGAGGAGTTGCTTGCCCGGGTGGGGGCGGTACTGCGTCGGGCTTCCTGGGCCGACGAGCGTTCCACCCGACCGGCGGTCACGTTCTTGGATGTAACCCTTGACCCCGAGGCGACAAGGGTTACCTTCAGGAACGAACCGATGAGGCTCACGAGCATCGAGTACCGCCTCTTGGACTTCTTCATGGCGAACCGCGGAAAGGTTCTTCCACACGAGGACCTCCTCCGAACGGTCTGGGGCCCCGACTACGGCGACGAGGCCGAATACCTACGCGTCTACGTTGGCCGACTCCGCAACAAGCTGGGTGATGACGCCAGAAACCCGACCTATCTGCATACCGAGCACGGCCTCGGATACCGGTTCGGCGAATAGCAGCGCCCCTGTTTCCCCCGAAAAGCTGTTTATGTTCTGTTTAGGAAGTTTCCCCGCCATTCATCCTCCTTTGATTCACAGGACCGCCGTTGACTGCTTGACTTGAGGTCTGCCACGTCCTGGCGCGACCAGCCTTGGGCGTATTCAGCTACCGGAGGGATACGAAGATGAATCGATGGTCAAAGAGGCTGGCTTTCCTGCTGGCATTCACGCTGATTGCGGGAGCCTGCGGCTCAGACGATGCCGCGGAGACGGCACCCGCCACCACGGTGGCAATGGTTGCTACGACTGCGGCTCCGGCTGCGGCTGCTACGACGGCTGCGCCTGTGACGGCTCCGCCTGCTGCTCCTGTGGAGGTTTCCACGGTTGGTGAGCATCTGGGTGATGGGTCTTTGG